>Ga0136624_1000330_pt1 | contig 17636 bp, 17 predicted proteins | sample AntDrymUQ4692206_2_FD_104802 | JGI IMG/M metagenome (GOLD analysis project Ga0136624, IMG submission 104802) | Polar desert sand microbial communities from Dry Valleys, Antarctica - metaG UQ469 (22.06) | ecosystem: Environmental > Terrestrial > Soil > Desert | place: Antarctica: Dry Valley... | reverse complement strand
TTGACGTCGTCGTGCTCCTCGAGCCCCTGGAGCAGGCGCAGGAGCCCCGCGACCTGCTGCTCCTCGACCTCGACGCGCGTCGTCGGGCGCATCGTGAGCTCCGCCGACTCGAGCTCGACACCCGCCTGCTCGAGCGCGTCCCGCACCGCGGCGAGATCGCCCGGCGCCGTGACCACCTCGAAGACGCTCTCGTCGGCCAGCACATCCTCGGCGCCCGCATCGATCGCCACCATCGCGTCGTCCTCTGAGTAGCGCTCGGCGTCGACGAGGACAAGGCCCTTCTTCTCGAACAGCCAGGCGACCGATCCCGGCTCACCAAGGCTGCCGGCGTTGCGGCTGAAGGCATGCCTGACCTCTGAGCCGGTGCGATTGCGGTTGTCGGTGAGCGCCTCGACGAGGATCGCGACGCCGCCCGGCCCGTAGCCCTCGTAGACGACCGACTCGAACGCCGCGGCGTCTGAGTCCGCGCCCGTGCCCTTGGCGATCGCGCGTTCGATGTTGTCCTTCGGCATGCGCGCGTCCTTCGCCTTCTGGACGGCGTTGCCGAGCGCGGCATTGCCTGCGGTGTCCCCCCCACCTTCCTTAGCGGCGACCTGGATCGCGCGCGCCAGCTTCGTGAACAAGGCGCCGCGCTTGGCGTCGGCGGCGCCCTTCTTGTGCTTGATCGAGGACCATTTCGAGTGGCCGGACATGCGATCAGTGTACGAAGCGGGGGCGGGCGTTATGGGTGGGGTGGCCGAGCGACTCGAGCTGCCCAAGAGCTCCGGCTCGGTGACGGTCAAGGCGCTCGAGCAGCGCGATCTCGTGATCCGAGCATTGAGAGCGGGCGCTCAGACGACGAAGCGCCCGTCGCGCTGCAGCTGCTCGCCGTCCACCGTGATCGAGCCGCCCTGGCGAAGGTCGCAGACCATGTCCCAATGCACGGCGGAGTCGTTGGTGCCACCGGTCTCCGGGTAGCTCGCGCCGATCGCCATATGCGCGGTGCCACCGATCTTCTCGTCGAGCAGGATTTCCTTGGTGGCGGTCGTGATCCCGTAATTGGTGCCGATCCCGAGCTCGCCCAGGTGCCGGGCCCCGGCGTCTGTGTCGAGCGTCTCAAGCAGGTAGTCCTCGCCTTGCGCCGCCGAGGCGTCCACCACCTTCCCGGCCTCGAAGCGCAGGCGCACCCCCGCAACCTCGCGACCCGCGTACGCGGCCGGGAAGGAGAAGCTGACCTCGCCGTCGACCCCGTCCTCGTGCGGGCCGGTGAAGAACTCGCCGTCGGGCATGTTGTGCTGGCCGTAGCAGGGCACGAACGTGCGGCCCGAGACGTTCAGGCGGATGTCGGTGCCCGGCGCCTGGATGTGAACCTCCTCGCGACCCTGGATCCACTCGGTCAGGCGACGTACCTCGTCGGATTGGCGCCGCCAGGCGGTCAGGGGGTCCGGGTCGTCGGTCAGGCAGGCGGCGTAGAAGAAGTCCTCGTAGCGGGCGAGCGACATGCCGGCGTCAGCCGCATAGGCGAGGGTGGGAAAGAGCGTCAGCGACCAGCGATGCTCGCCCGCGGCCGAGCGGCGCATGACGGTCTCGAGCATCGGCTTGCGCGCCTTCTGCACGCGCGCCTGCTTCCTGGGGTCCGCCTGGGAGAGCTCGTGTGTGTTGGCGTCGGCCATCACCGCGATCCGCACGTCGGCGTGCTCGGCAGCCCACATCGAGGGCGGCGCAACCCAGTCGAGCTGGTCGTCTGAGGCGAGCTCGTAGAGCGCGGGCGCCGCGGCCTCGGGCGTGAGCGCCATGATCGGGAGCCCGCCGGCGCGCAGCACCTCCTCGTACACCGCCTGCACGAGCGGCTCGGCGTTGGTGGTCGACTGAATCACGCACGTGTCGCCCTTACCGACCCTGGTCGAGTAGCGCACGAGAATCTGCGCCAGGCGCTCGGCTCGCTGGTCTCTCACGATCGGTCCCCTTCCGATTGCCTGATCCGCCCGATCAGCCACGCGTGCAGGCGGCGGTCGCCGCTCAGCTCGGGGTGGAAGGCGACGGCCAGGACATTGCCCTCGCGCACGGCCACGGGATGGCCATCGACCTCGGCAAGCACCTCGACGCCGGCTCCGTGCGCCTCCACCCACGGAGCGCGGATGAAGATCGCGCGCAGCGGCCCGCCACCATTGGCGAGCGCACCGAGCGCCAGATCGGTCTCGAACGACGAGACCTGGCGGCCGAAGGCGTTGCGCCGCGTACGCACGTCGAGCAGGCCGAGGTGATCTGAGTCGAGCATGATCATCCCGGCGCACGTCCCGAGTGTCGGGGTGCCCGCCGCCACCAGGGCGCGCAGCGGCTGCGCGAGGCCTTCACGCTCGATCGCGAGCGTCATGGTGGTCGACTCGCCGCCCGGCATCACGAGGCCGTCGAGACCCTGGAGCCCTGCCGGCGTGCGCACCTCTCGTACCTCGGCGCCGAGCTCGCCGAGCACGCGCGCGTGCGCCTCGAAGTCACCCTGGAGGGCGAGCACCCCGACCAGCACGGTCGGCTACCAGCCGCGGTGCTGGATCAGGCCTGACTCTTCGAGCGTCGATATCTCGATGCCCGACATCGCCGCCCCGAGGCCGCGCGAGGCACCGAGCACGCGCGCGGGGTCTTCGTAATGGGTCGTCGCCTCGACGATCGCCGCGGCGGTGCGGTCGGGGTCCTCGGACTTGAAGATGCCCGAGCCGACGAAGACGCCCTCCGCACCGAGCGTCATCATCAGGGCGGCGTCGGCCGGGGTCGCGATGCCTCCGGCCGAGAAGTTGACCACCGGCAGCTTGCCCGTCTCCGCCACGGCACGCACGAGGTCGAGCGGAGCGGCGAGGGTCTTGGCCGCGGTCGCGAGCTCCGCCTCGTCGAGCGCGGCGAGCCGCCGCAGCTCGCCACGGATCGCGCGCATGTGGCGCACGGCCTCGACGACGTTGCCGGTGCCGGCCTCGCCCTTGGTTCGGACCATCGCGGCGCCCTCCCCGATGCGGCGGAGCGCCTCACCGAGGTTCGTCGCCCCGCAGACGAACGGCACCTTGAAGCGCCACTTGTCGATGTGGTGCGCCTCGTCGGCGGGAGTCAGCACCTCGGACTCGTCGATGTAGTCGATCTCGAGCGCCTCGAGCACCTGGGCCTCGACGATGTGGCCGATGCGCGCCTTAGCCATCACCGGGATCGTGACGGCGGATTGGATCTCCTCGACCATCGAGGGGTTCGACATGCGCGCGACTCCGCCCGCGGAGCGGATGTCGGCCGGCACGCGCTCGAGCGCCATCACCGCGACCGCGCCCGCGGACTCGGCGACGCGCGCCTGCTCAGCGGTGACCACGTCCATGATCACGCCGCCCTTCAGCATCTCGGCCAGGCCCGACTTGACGCGGAAGGTGGCGGTGTCCCTCACGCCGTTGATGTTACTAGCGGCTACTTGAGCCGGAAGGCCTTGATCCGCTCGGCGTAGGCGGGCTCGTCCTTCGCGTACACGGCGTAGGCGAGCGCCTGGACCATCCCGAGCAGGGCAGTGTGGGAGCGCACGAACGTCGGGCTGTTGGAGGAGTAGTAGAGGCGATGGTCGGCCAGGCGGGCGACCTCGGAGAGCGTGGCGTCTGCGAAGGCGATCGTGCGCGCGCCGCGGTGGCGTGCGAACTTGAGCGCGCGCAGCACAAGCGGGTGCGGGCGACCGGCGGAGAAGCCGATCACGAGCGTCGCGGCGTCGATCCGCCCCAACCGCGCGAGCCCCTCCTGGCTGGGGCTTGCGACGACCTCGCAGCGCAGGTCGAGCAGCATCAGCAGGTGCCGTAGGTAGGAGGCGAAGAACGCCATCTGGTCTGCCCCGCAGACGAGCACGCGCTCGGAGCTCGCAATCAGGTCGACCGCGGCGGCCACCTCCTCGCGATCGACCTTGCGCGCCGTGTCCTCGACGTTCGTATGGTCGGCCGCGAGCGCCGCCTCGAACTCGGTCTGGTCGATCGGGAAGAGCGGCGGAGCCATCATCTGGTCGACGTCGGGCGTGGCTTGCTCGCGCGAGCGGCGGTACTCGTCGCGGGCCGCGGTCTGGAGCTGCGGGAAGCCCTCGAACCCGAGCGCCTGGGCGAAGCGCACGACCGTCGAGCTGGACGTGCTGGCGCGGCGGGCCAGCTCCTCGGCGGTGTGGAAGGCCGTCTCGTCGAGGTGGTCGACGATGTACTGGCCGACGTCCTTCTGCGAGCGCGAGAACTCGTCGAAGCGCCGGCGGATCTCGGCAGACAGGGTTAGGGCGGCGGTGCCGGCGAGGGCCACGGGCATCTGATTCGCCCGCATAGCGGTAGTTCCTTCAGCCGGCTACCTCGCCGTAGCCGCCACCGCCGGGAGTCCTGACGCTGACCACGTCTCCCGCGGCGAGCTCCCGCCCGGCCTTTGGCGGCAGCTCCTCGCCGTTCAGCGAGTTGCGCCCCGCGCGCCCGGGCTCGCCACCGGCGGCGCCGCGCGGCCCGTGGCGGCGGCGGTCCGTGAGCAGGGAGAGGCTGGCCGGCTCGAGCACCCGTACGGCGCGCTCGATGCCGTCGCCCCCCTGGTGCTCCCCGGCGCCGCCCGAGCCGTACTCGAGCTCGTAGCGCTCGACGCGCATCGGGTACTCGAGCTCGAGCGCCTCCACGGGAGTGTTGAGCGTGTTGCTCATGCCCACGTGCACGCCCGAGGCGCCAGCACCCGTGGCGCTCGCGCCCTGGCCGCCGCCGATCGTCTCGTAGTAGGTGAAGCCGCGCCCGCCGATGATGAGGTTGTTCATCGTGCCCTGGCCCTGGGCCGGCAGGTCGACCGCGCGGGCGAACGCGAGCAGCACGGCATCGGCCACGCGCTGGCTCGTCTCTACGTTGCCGGCCACCACGGCCGAGGGCGGCCGCGCGTTCACGAGGCTGCCCTCGGGCGCGCGGATGTCGAGCGCCGCGTATGTCCCCGCGTTCGCGGGCAGGTCCGAGGGCAGCAGCACCCGCAGGGCGAAGTAGCACGCCGAGCGGGTGACCGCCAGCGGGCAGTTGACGTTGCCGACCACCGCGCCCGAGGTGCCCTCGAAGTCGACCGTGATCGAGTCGCCCTCGACCACGGCACGCACCCGGATCGGCACGTCCTCGTCGGAGACGCCATCGCCCTCGAGCTGATCCTCCGCCTCGTACTCGCCGTCGGGCAGCTCGGTGATCGCCTCGCGCGTGCGTCGCTCCGCGTATGCGAGCACCTCCTCGAAGGCGGCGCCCACCGTGTCCCTGCCGCGGCGCTCGATCAGCTCGCGCAGGCGGCGCTCGCCGAGCTGGTTGGCCGCGATCTGGGCGCGAAGGTCGCCGCGGCGGACCTCAGGCGTGCGCACGTTGGCGAGGATCAGGTCGAGCACGTCGCGTACGTACTCGCCCGCGCGCACCAGGCGCAGCGGCGGGATCACGAGGCCCTCCTGGTAGAGGTCGCGTGAGTCGCTCGGCATCGACCCGGGGCGCATGCCACCGACGTCGGAGTGGTGCGCGCGCGTGACGGCGAAGCCGACGATCTCGTCGGCCTGGCTGATCGGCGAGACGAGCGTGATGTCCGGCAGGTGCGTGCCGCCCGAGTACGGGTCGTTGACGATGAAGACGTCGCCGGGGTCCGGCTCGCGCTCGATCACCGCGGCCACGGCCTCCGGCATCGCCCCGAGGTGGACCGGGATGTGCTCGGCCTGGGCAACCATCCGCCCCTCGCGGTCGAAGAGCGCGGTCGAGCAGTCACGGCGCTCCTTCACGTTCGACGAGTAGGCGCCCCTGATCAGCACGGCGCCCATCTCCTCGGCGATGCCGGCGAGCGCGCTCGCGAGCACCGACAGCGTGACCGGGTCGAGCCGCTGTTCGCTCACGGGCGCTCGAGCACGAGCGTGCCCGCCCCGTCGATCGCGCCGCGCCAGCCCGGGCGCACGACGCAGGTCGCCTCGGAGAACTCGACGATCGCCGGGCCCTCGACCGCCGACCCCTCCCCCATCCTTCCGCGCCCGCGCACGTCGATCTCGAGCCAGTCGCCGTCGAAGCAGGCCCGCCGGCGCTCCGGGGCGGGCTCGCCCTCGACTGCCTCCTCGTTCAGCTTGGGCGCCTCGACCGGCGAGATGGCGATCAGGCGCAGCGACACGAGCTCGACCGGCTCCTCCTCCATGCGGTAGCCGTAGCGGCGCTCGTGCGCGTCGTGGAAGCCCGCGGCGAGCTCTCGGGGCTCATCCGCCGCCACGGTGAGCTCGAACGACTGGCCGCGATAGCGAAGGTCTGCCCGTCGGGTGAGCTCCGGGGAGTCGAGGTCGCCGGCCGCGAGGCGCTGGAGCTCCTCGAACGCCTCGTCCAGGGCACCCGCGTCGACATCTTCGAGCGCGCTCAGGTACGGGCTCGCGTAGTCGCGGCGAAGGTCCGAGATCGCGAGCCCGAGCGCGCTCAGCACGCCGCTCGCCCGCGGCACGAGCACGGTGCGCATGCCGAGCTCCTCCGCCAGCGAGCACGCGTGCATGCCGCCCGCTCCGCCGAAGGCCACAAGCGCGAAGTCGCGCGGGTCGAGCCCACGCTCGACGCTGATGACGCGTAGCGCGCGCACCATCTCGGCGTCCGCCACCCGCACCACGCCGAGCGCCGTCTCGAGCGCGTCCAGGCCGAGCTCGCCGCCGACCGCGGCGAGCGCCTCCTCCGCGCGCCCGCGATCGAGGCTGACCTGGCCGCCGAGCTCGACTCCGTCGGCGAGGTAGCCGAGGAACAGGTTGGCGTCGGTCACGGTCGGCCGCTCGCCGCCGCGCCCGTAGGCGGCCGGGCCGGGGTCGGCACCCGCCGACTCGGGGCCCACCCGCAGCGCCCCGCCCGCGTCGGCGCGGGCGATCGAGCCGCCCCCGGCGCTGACGGTGTGGACGTCGACCATCGGCAGCTTGACGGGCACGCCCGCGACCACCGACTCGGTCGTGGTCTGCGCCTCCCCTTCGATGATCGGCGCGACGTCCGTGCTCGTACCCCCCATGTCGAACGTGAGCACGTCCGGATAGCCGCTCGCGGCCGCGGCGTAGGCCGCCCCGACGACGCCTCCGGCCGGCCCGGACAGCACGCACGCCGCCGCCTGGCCGGCAGCCACCTCGAGCGCCACGACGCCGCCCGAGGACTGCATCACGAGCGGCGCGGGCACCCCCGCCGCCTCCACCTTGCCGGCAAGGCTCTCGAGGTAGGCGGCGAGGCGCGGCGCCAGATAGGCGTCGGCCGCCGCCGTCGAGAAGCGCTCGTACTCGCGGAACTCGGGCAGCACCTCGCTCGAGAGCGACACGTGCACGCCAGGCAGCGCCTCGCGCAGCGCCTCCCCAACCCGGCGCTCGTGGCCGGGGTGGAGGAACGAGAACAGCAGGCACACTGCCACCGCCTCCACCTCGGCCTCCGCGAGCGCGCGCGTGGCCTCCTCGACGCTCGTCTCGTCGAGTGGCTCGAGCTCGCCGCCCGGTCCCATCCGCTCCTTGACGGTGAAACGGAGCTCGCGGGGCACGAGCGCGGGCGGTCGGTCGCGCGTCAGGTCATAGAGCGAGGGACGGTTCTGGCGGGCGATCTCGAGCACGTCGCGGAAGCCCTCCGTGGTCACGAGCGCCGTGCGCGCCCCGCGGCGCTCGAGCAGGGCGTTGGTCGCAACCGTCACGCCGTGGGAGAAGGCGGCGACCTCTCCGGCGTCAACGCCCGACGCCTCGAACGAGGCCATCACGCCCTCGGACTGGTCGCTCGGCGTCGAGGGCACCTTGGCGGTCACGAGCCGGTCGCCCGCGATCGCGACCAGGTCGGTGAAGGTGCCGCCCACGTCGACACCCAGGCGGGGGGCGCCCCGGTCGTCGCTCATGGCTCAGGCAGCGAGGAGCCCACGAGGCGCGCGACCCTACCACCGCCGCCACAGCTGGGTTAGGGTCACACCACACGGTTCGCGGCCGAAGGGGGAGGCGCGATGGAGGCAGGTACCGCTCGAATCGGCGAGGGGGCTTCGGGCCCTCGTGGCTGCATGCGCTCAAGGGCAACGAGCGGCGCGCCTTCAACACGTCGTTCATGGGCTTCGGACTCGACGCCTTCGACCTGATCATCCTGACGCTGTCGCTGTCGGCGATCGGCGCCACGTTCGGCGTCGGCACGGGCGCCACCGGTACGCTGGTCACGGTCACGCTGGGCGTCTCGGCGATCGGGGGGATCGCAGCCGGCGTGCTCGCCGACCGCATCGGCCGGGTCAAGACGCTGATGATCACCGTCGGCTGGTTCTCGGTCTTCACCGCGCTGTCGGGGGGTTCGCCCAGTCCTACGAGCAGCTGCTGTTCCTCAAGGCGATGCAGGGGCTCGGCTTCGGCGGCGAGTGGGCCACGGGCGCGGCGCTCGTGGCGGAGGCCGCGCGGCCCGAGAACCGCGGCAAACTGCTCGGGCTCGTCCAGGCATCGTGGGCGGTCGGCTGGGCGCTCGCGGCGATCGCCTGGACGATCGTCTTCTCACTCGCGCCCGAGGAGCAGGCCTGGCGCTACCTGTTCTTCCTCGGCATCCTTCCCGCGCCGCTGATCCTGTACCTGCGCCGCAACGTCAAGGACGCGGACGTCTGGCTCGAGACCCACAGGGCGGAGGAGGAGCGGCGCGAGGAGGCCGTCGCGGCCGGTGCGACCAAGAGCCCGCTCGCCCAGATCTTCTCAGGCGACCTGCTCAAGATCACGATCCCGGCGACGCTGCTCGCGACGGGCATCCAGGGCGGCTACTACGCGATGTTCACCTGGGTTCCGACGTACCTCAAGACCGAGCGCGGGCTGACCATCATCGGCACGGGCTCCTACCTGGCGGTGCTGATCGTCTCGGCGTTCGTCGGCTACGTGTTCTCTGGCTACGTGCACGACTGGCTCGGCCGCCGCAAGGCCTTCGCGCTCTTCGCCGCGGCCTCGGCCGTGTCGCTCTTCCTCTACGTGTCGGTGCCGCCCGGGGGCAATACCGTGCTGCTGTTCGTGGCGATCCCGCTCGGGTTCTTCTCGGCGGGCGCCTTCTCAGGCTTCGGCTCCTATCTGGCCGAGCTCTTCCCCACCCGCGCACGCGGCGCGGGGCAGGGCTTCGCCTACAACGCCGGACGCGCGCTCGGCGCCCTGTTCCCGCTCGCGATCGGCTTCCTCGCCGCGTTCTTCGGCCTTGGCGGGGCGATCATCTTCGGCTGTGCGGCATACGGCCTGGCGCTCGTGTCGCTGCTGTTCCTGCCGGAGACGAAGGGGAAGTCCTTCGAGGTGGTCAACTAGCTAGAGCACCGCCTGCTCGTCCTCGAGCGCGTCGGTCACGAACATGTGGCCGGGCGCGTGGGTGATCATCAGCGGCGGCCCGCTGGCGACGGCCACAGCCTGGGGCGTCACCCCGCAGGCCCAGAACACGGGGACCTCGCCTGGCTTCACGGTGACGGGGTCGCCGTAGTCCGGCTCGTCGAGGTCGGAGACGCCGATCGCCTCTGGGTCGCCCACGTGCACCGGCGCGCCGTGGACCCGGGCGAAGCGGCTCGTGATCTGCGTGGCTCGGATCGCCTCGGCGGGCGCCATCGGGCGCATCGAGACGACGAGCGGCCCGGAGAACCGTCCGGCTGGCCGGCACGGCACCGAGGTCCTGTACATCGGCACGTTGCGCCCCTCCTCGACGTGGCGGACGGGGACGCCCGATTGGAGCAGCGCCCGCTCGAACGTGAACGAGCATCCGATCAGGAAGGCCACCAGGTCGTCCGACCACAGCGCGCGGACGTCGGTCACCTCCTCGCCGAGGTGCCCGTCGCGGTAGACGCGGTAGCGCGGCACGTCGGTGCGCAGGTCGGCACCCGGAGCGAGGTCGCGCGGCACCGGGTCGCCGGCGTCGCACACCTCGAGCACGGGGCACGGCTTCGGATTGCGGGTGCAGAAGAGCAGGAACTCGTAGGCGTGGCTCTCGGGCAGGACGACCAGGTTCGCCTGCGTGTGCCCGGGCGCGAGCCCCGCGGTCGGCTCCGCCCACTCGCCACAGCGGATCGACTCGCGCAACCGACGGAGCTCGAGGCTGACGCGCTGCTCCACACGCGGGACGCTACTGCGTCGTCGGCTTGGTCTCGGTCACGCTCGTCATCCCTGTTCCTCCAGTCTGCTCTTCAGCTCTGCGAGGGCCGACACCCGGCGCTCCGTGTACTTGTCGATCCAGCGGTCGTGGACCAACCGGATCGGCACCGGGTTCAGGAAGTGCAGCTTCTCCCGGCCCGACCGGCGGGCGACGACGAGGCCCGCGTCCTCCAGCACGCGCAGGTGCTTCATGACTCCGAAGCGCGTCATCTCGAGCTCCGACTCGAGCTCCGTGAGCGTGCGGCCGTCACGCACGAAGAGCCGGTCGAGCAGGAAGCGACGCGTCGGGTCGGCGAGCGCCTTGAACACCAGGTCGTCGTCCGTCATGGCGCGGAGGATAGGTGACCCGATGGTCACCTGGCAAACCAGGAGCGGCTAGCGGTCGAGCGTGTCGATGATCCCCGGGCCGTAGCGCTCGCCGACGGCCACGCCCGGCGGAAAGGCATCGTCGAGGCGGCTCAGCTCAGCGTCCGAGAGCTCGACCTCGGCGGCGGCGACGTTCTCCTCGAGGTAGGCGCGGCGCTTCGTGCCCGGGATCGGCACCACGTCCTCGCCCTGGCGCAGTATCCAGGCGAGCGCGACCTGGCCGGGCTTTGCGCCGTTCTCCGCGGCGATCCGCTCGACCGCCTCGACGAGGTGCAGGTTCTGCTCGAAGTTGCCCTCGGCGAAGCGCGGGTAGCGCTCGGGGCGCTGGTCGCCCTCGCCGTACTGCTCGCGCGAGCGCACGGTGGCGGTCAGGAACCCGCGCCCGAGCGGTGAGTAGGGCACGAGGCCGATGCCAAGCTCGCGTAGCGTCGTGAGCACGCGCTCCTCGACGCCGCGCTCCCACAGCGAGTACTCGGACTGGAGCGCTGAGATCGGGTGCACGGAGTGGGCGCGGCGGATCGTGTCGGGCGCGGCCTCGGACAGCCCGAGGTAGCGCACCTTGCCCTGCTCCACGAGCTCGGCCATCGCCCCGACGGTCTCCTCGATCGGCACCTGCTTGTCGACCCTGTGCTGGTAGTAGAGGTCGATGTGGTCGACGCCGAGCCGCTCGAGCGATGCGTCGCAAGCCTCGTGCACATAGCCGGCGTCGCCTCGGACGCCGAGAAACTCGCCCTGCGCGTTGCGCACGTTGCCGAACTTTGACGCGAGCACGACGCCGTCGCGGCGGTCGGCGAGCGCGCGTCCGACGAGCTTCTCGTTGGTGAACGGCCCGTAGACGTCGGCCGTGTCGATCAACGTCACGCCGAGCTCGAGCGCGCGCTGGATCGTGGCGATCGCCTCACCCTCGTCGGTCCGCCCGTAGAACTCGGACATCCCCATGCAGCCGAGGCCGAGCTCCGAGACCTCTAGTCCCTGCGTGCCGAGCCTGCGCCGCTTCACTAGAGCGTGATCACCTGGTCGGGAGGGTTGGTCGCGAGCGCCGTGTAGAGGTCGGGGAAGCAGCCGACCGTCACGCCCGCGACCGTGCCCTTCGGCGTCGCCGTGCCCGGATCCCCGTCCGCCAGCGAGCGCTCGATCGCGCAGCGATCGCAGAGCATCAGCAGCATCCCGTCGCGTTCAGCCACGCGGCCGAGCCGCTCGCCGAGCGGATCCCCCTCACGCAGCACGTAGGTGTTGTCGTCGAAGAAGAACATGCCGACGACCTCGACCCCGTGCCCGCCTTCCTCGAGTTGCGGCAGGATCATCTTGCCGAGCTTGTAGCTCGCGGTGTGCCCCGAGGTCGAGAAGACGTAGGCGACCTTCATCGCCCACGACACTATGCGAGCGGCGAGTGGATGTCCGCGCGCGGCTCGACGCGTATGTTTGTCGGGCATGGAGGCACGATGAAGCCAAGTACCGCCGGTCGGGAGGATCGCCTGGAGTCGATCGTCGCCGACGAGCTCGCACGCCCCCGCGCCGGCGGGCGCGGCGGGGTGCTGCGCCGGCTGCTCGCGGCGGCGGACCTCGGCGCAGCGCTGCTCGCCGGCCTCGCCTCGCTGATGGTGGCCGGCCTGCCGCTCGCGCGGGGCATCGTGCTGGTGGCGGTCGTCACGCTCGCGTGGCTCGCGATCGCCGTCGTCGCCAACCTCTACGGGGGCGACGACCTGCGCTCCTGGGCGAGCGGCGTGCAAGAGGTGCCGCGGACGCTGCTCGGCGGCCTCATCCTCTCGTGGCCGCTGTTCGGCGCGGCCACCTTGCTCGGATCCGAGCATGCGCTGCTCACGGCGGCGGTCGCGGCTTCGAGCACGGCCGTGCTGTCGCCCCTCTCGCGCGCGGGGGCGCGCCACTACGTGCACCGGGCCGCTCCGCTCCAGCAGCGCTGCCTGATCGTCGGCTCGGGGCGCGTCGCCGACCAGGTGGTCGAGCGCCTAGCCGAGGCTCCTGAGTTCGGGCTCGTGCCGTTCGGGATCGTGGACGACGACCCCCATCCCGTGGGCGCGGGAAGCCTGCCGACGCTCGGGCGCCTGGGCGACCTCGAAGACATCCTCCGCGTGCACGAGGTGGACCGCGTCATCATCGCCTTCTCGCGCGCCTCGCACGAGCAGCTGCTGAGAGTCATCCGAGCCGCGCGCGACCGTCGTGTGGCGGTCGACATCGTCCCGCGCCTGTTCGAGTTCCTCGGCGGCTCGAACGCGCTCGATCAGGTCGGCGGCCTGCCGCTGCTCTCGGTCGGAGCGCCGCAGCTCGCGTCTTCGGCGCGGGCGATCAAGCGCTTCCTCGACGTCGTGGCCGCGACCCTGGCGCTGATGGTGCTCGCGCCGCTGATCGTGGTCGCCTCGGTCGCGGTGAGGCTCCAGTCGCGCGGTCCGGTGCTCGATCGCCGCGCGCGAGCAGGTCGCGGGGGCGTCGGCTTCGACGAGCTCTGGCTGAGGACCACGGCTCCCGGGGAGCGAGAGCTCACGGGCGTCGGACGCTTCCTCGAGCGCCACGGCCTCGACGGGCTCCCTCGCCTCGTCAATGTCCTACGCGGGCAGATGTCGCTCGTCGGTCCACGGCCGATCTCCGCCTGGGAGCCCGACCGTGCGCCCGAGGTCTTCCATCAGCGCCGCCTCGACCTGCGCCCCGGGGTCACCGGACCGTGGCAGGTGTCCGCGCGCTCCGAGGTCGCGCTCGAGGACGTGCTGCGCCAGGACTACCAGTACGTCTCGGGGTGGTCGCTCGTGCGCGACGTCGAGATCCTGCTAGCGAGCGTGCCGGGCGGGCTCTTCGGTCGACCGGCGGTGCGCGCGGAGTAGCTGCGAGACTGCCTGTCATGGACGTGCTCGTGGCCGGAGGGCACGGCAAGATCCTCGGGCTCGGAGGCGATGCGGCCCAACCCTCGAGGCGAAGGCCGCGGCCGACGCGGCGATCGTGCGGCCGGGCGGGCTCACGGACGATCCGGGCACGGGCCTTATCGCCGCGGCTCGATCGCTCGGGCGTGGCGGACAGGTGACCTGCGACGACGTCGCGGCGACGCTGCTCGAGACGCTTGGAGCCGACAACACGATCGCCAAGACGTTCGAGGTACTCGCGGGCGATTCGCCGATCGCGGAGGCGGTGCGGGGGATCTAGACCGCGGCGATTACGTCATCGCGGCACGTCGACGCGCATCGCGCGCGCCAGTCGCCGGCCCAAGACGTGCTCGCTGGAGCCGAAGCGCACGGTCAGGGGGCCATCGAAGGGCTGACGTTCGACGACATCGAGCTCGTCGCCCAAGGCGATGCCGCGCGTGTCGAGGTAGCGCAGGATCTCCGGTTCTGCATCCGATACTCGCACGAACCGGCCGCGCTCACCGACGTCCATGTCCGCAAGGCTGCGACTCTGCCCTTCGTCGATCACCAAGGCGGCGTCCGGAATGGGATCTCCGTGCGGATCGTTCGTGGGGTTGCCGAGCTTGGCGGCGATGCGTGCCTCCAGGTCGTCGGAGATCACGTGCTCGAGCGCCTCTGCCTCTTCGTGCACTCGGTCCCAAGGGACCCCGAGGTGTTCGGCGAGGTAGAGCTCGAGCAGCCGGTGATTGCGCAGGACCGAGAGGGCTACGCGTTCGCCCTCGGGTGTGAGCTGAACGCCGCGGTAGGGCTCGTGCTCGGCGAGGCCCTGCTCGGCGAGCTTCTTGAGCATGCCGGAGACGGCTCCCGCGCTCACGCCGAGGCGCTGAGCAAGCGCGTTGGTCGAGACCGTCTCGTCGCCGCGTCGTGCAAGCGCGTAGATCGCTTTGGCGTAGTCCTCGATGGCCTGCGAGAGGCGCGGCTGATGGACGGCGGCCATCAGGCGCTGATGAGGAGGCCGGTGGTGTAGAGGATGGCGGCCCCGGCGAGGATCCCCGCCACGCTCGCGGGATACAACGCGCGACCGGTGCCGTCGCGGATCGCGGGCACGATCTGCACGATGACTCCTACGATGGCCCCGATCCCGACTCCGATCAAGAGGGCGGCGAGTTCCGCGTTGTAGGCCGAGGCGCCGACGAAGGCGCCGAGGATCGCCGGACCACCGGCTATCGATCCAAGCGCCGCGAGGCGCGCCAGCGACGGGCGCCTGTGGTCACTGAGCGGCGCGACGATGGCCAACCCCTCCGTGGTGTTGTGCAGCGCGAAGCCGAACACCAGGAAGGCGCCGAGCGCGAGCTCGCCGATCGCGTATGCCGAGCCGATCGCGAGACCCTCGCCGAGGTTGTGCAGGCCGATCCCGATCGCGATCAGGAGTGAGAGCTGAAACGCGCTCGCCCCGGTTGCCCGGGCACGCTCGCCGCGCGCGCGCAGGAAGCGATCGAGCGCGACAAGGCCGAGGTAGGCGGCACCAGCGCCGATGAACAGCAGCTCGGTTCCGCCGAATGCGCCCGTCCCCGACTCGGCGATCGCGGTGCCCTCGACGTAGGCATCGATGGCCAGGAACCCGAGCAGGCCGATGGTGACGGCCATGAAGAAGCGCACCCAATGCTCGCGCACGCGGCGCAGGAAAGGCAGGAACAGCATGCCGAGCATGACCGGGATGACCCCGACGTACACGCCGAGCAGCGCCATCAGCCCGTAGAACCCGGCGTCCGCCGACGGGGTCTGCACGGCTACGCCGATCTCGTGCTCCGTCGTCGCGCCGGTCTCGCTGACGAGTGTGACCAGGTACGGCGAATCCCGTTGCCACGGGTACGCGAGCGTGAAGGTTTCGCTCCCCCCGCGAGCGATCTCGTTGGCGGTCGTGCGGTAGTCGACGTAGGTGTCGTTGACGAACATCTGCGCGACGGTCACCGCGTCGGGTCCGGTGTTGCGCACGGTCAGCTCGATCTCGCCGGGGCGTAGCACCGTGCGCTCGACGGCAATCTCCTCCACGGGCGGGCCGAGCCGTTCGCCGAGCGTATCGCCGCCGAAGGTGAGCAGCGCTGTGAGCGCCGCGACGATGAGCACGAGCGGAATTGCCCCGAGCGCCCATGCCGGCACGCGCCTTCGCGATGCGGCGGGGCCCTCGACCTGCGGCTGGGAACGGCTGCCGGCTTCCATCAGGCGACGTCGAAGAAGCCCATCCAGCCGAGGTCGGCGAACTCGGTCTTATGGGCGTGGAACATGAACATGCCGCGGCTCGGGAAGCGCACCTCGAGGATGCCGCGCTGGCCCTGGACCATGGCGACAGTGTCGGTGAAGTCGGCGGGTTGAAGCCGCGTCCCAGTTGGAAAGAACTCAAAGAAGTTGCCGTGCAGGTGAAAGGAGTTGATCGGGTCGTACTCGAGGATGTTCGCCAGATAGATCCGCACCAGCTCGCCGCGGCGAACCCGAACAGGCTCGTTGACGTGATGGAAGGCGATCGAGTTGACCGCGTAGACCTGGTTGCCCTCGGCGTCGAAGTTCGTGTTGAAGCCGTTCATCATCATCACCAGCTCGTCGGCCTCGGCACGCCCCTGCCTCGGATCGACGATGAAGGCGCCGTACATGCCGCGCGCGATGTGCTCGGCCAGGGGGCCGACGTGGCAGTGGTACAGGTGCATGCCGAACGGCTCGGCGTCGAACTCGTACACGAAGCTCTCCCCGGACCCGATCACCCCCCGTCCCACCTCGGGCACCCCGTCCATCCCGGCTGGATGGATGCCGTGGAAGTGCATCGTGTGCGGATGCTCTGAGCCGTTGACGAACCGCACGCGCATTCGATCGCCCTCGCGCGCTCTCAGCGTTGGACCCGGCACGCGGCCGTTGAAGGTCCACGCCGGGTACTTGATCCCAGGCGCGACCTCGATCTCCTTGTCGGCCGCGACGATCTCCCACTCGCGCAGCATGCGCCCGCTCGCCAGGCGCCTCGTGCGGCCCTCGTCGAAGTCGCGCAGGAGGTCGGTGGGGTTGAAGCCGTTGGCGCGATGGTCGACGGTCGCGCCCTTGCGCATCGTCGCGCCGGCCGTCCCGCCACCGTGACCCTGCGTGCCCATCCCGGCGTGCGTGGTCGAGGAATCCTGCGCCGCGGCCCGATCGCCGCGCGGATCAAGCGCGGTCAGCGCTCCGGCGGCGGCGATCGCGCCCCCACCTAACAGTTGTCGGCGGTTAAAATTCAAATTCGATCTCCTGCATGGAAAACTCAGTGTACCCTAAATCCACGGCCCGGTTTGCGTCATCCACCCTTCTTTGCGGACGCCGCGGCCTGGCGGTGGCTCGACTCGGCGGCCTGTGCTGGCTCGCCTGTGTGGTCGCTGCCTGCGGTGCCAGCGGCGAGCCGGCGCGCCCGCTCCGCCTCGATGCCGCCGGAGACGGTTCGCTGCGATTCGACCGCAGCGCGGTCCGCACGCCCGCCGGCCGAGCCTCGATCGACATGCGCAACCCGTCGAACATCCCTCACGCGATCGGCGTTCGCGGCCAGGGACTCGACGAGATCGGCGAGACCGTCGGCAAGGGCGGCACGTCGCGCGTCGAGGCGGATCTCGAGCCCGGCGTCTACGAGTTGTTCTGTCCCGTGGGTGGCCACGAGCAGGCCGGCATGACCGCACGCCTGGTGGTTAGGTAAACCGTGGAACTATCGGGGCCGCGAACCGCCGCGGTGCCCAACGGGCAGGGCGAGAGGTCCGATCGAGTCCATCGTTTACGGGCGAGCTGAAGCCGCCATCGCGCGGATCTCGCGAGCCCAAGGGTTCTCACGTGGCCTCGATGCTCGCCGCCTGCTTACGCCGTTCGACCGCCACGGCGACGTGGACGTGGACGCGCTGCGCGCTCACGTCGAGTTCTTGATCGACGTGGCGGGTCCCCTGATCGTCTCCTACGGGGAGGCCGAGAGCCCCGAGTTCCGCCGTCAGAGCGACGACTACCTCAGTGTCTGGCACGCCGGCGGACTCGGCGGCCAGCTGCTGATGCAGCCCGGAAAAAACCACTACACCGTGATCGATGGCTTCCTCGATGCGCGCACCCCGCTGTGCCAGGCGGTGCTGGGACAGATCTAAAGGCGGCGATGGTGGGCGTTCGTCGACGAGGATCGCGCCGATCCTCCCGCTCAGCCGGCCTGCTACTGGAACGTCCGGCGGGTCCGACGGCGACCGGCCTCGCGGCGACAATCGTGCGAAATCGACGTTTACCAGGGCCTATTCAGTGGGCCGGGTAGGACTCGAACCTACGGCCGATGGATTATCAGTGCGGACCTCGAAGCCGAGGGTGTCGCGATAGAAGGCCAG
>Ga0136624_1000329_pt1 | contig 17642 bp, 25 predicted proteins | sample AntDrymUQ4692206_2_FD_104802 | JGI IMG/M metagenome (GOLD analysis project Ga0136624, IMG submission 104802) | Polar desert sand microbial communities from Dry Valleys, Antarctica - metaG UQ469 (22.06) | ecosystem: Environmental > Terrestrial > Soil > Desert | place: Antarctica: Dry Valley... | reverse complement strand
TGCTCATGCTGGCCGGGCTGCTCTTGCTCGAGGCGGGCATGTCGCGGATGAAGAACGTCGGCACGCTGGTGCCCAAGGCGCTCATCTCCATGGCCGTCGCGGCCATGGCCTACTACGCCGTCGGCTTCGCGTTCGCGTTCGGCAACGGCGAGATCATCGGCTCGCAGGGCTTCTTCCTGCGCGCCTACGGCGATCCGCAGGAGGCGTTCGGGATCATGGGTCTCTCCGACGCGCTGATCGAGTCCAAGTGGCTCTTCCAGTTCGCGTTCTGCGCCGTCTGCCTCGCGATCGTCTGGGGCTCGACGCTCGAGCGCGTCAAGTTCCACGCGCACGCGGTGTTCGCGCTCGTCTTCGCGGGCTTCATCTATCCGCTGGCCTCGCACTGGGTGTTCGGCGGCGGCTGGCTGCAGACCAACGTCGGCATGCAGGACTTCGCCGGCTCCACCGCCGTGCACCTCGTCGGGGCCACCGGCGCGCTCGCGGGCGTGCTCGTCCTGGGCGCGCGGCGCGGCAAGTACGGCCCGGACGGCGCCGTGCGACCGATCCCGGGACACAGCATGCTCGTCGTCGGCCTCGGCATGTTCATCCTGCTGTTCGGCTGGTTCGCGTTCAACGCGGGCTCGACGCTCGGTGTCACGGACGGCCGCTTCGCCGAAGTGGCGATGGTCACGATGCTCGGCGCCGGCGGCGGCATCCTCGGCTCCTACGTCGCGACGGCGGTGCTGCAGCGCACGGTCGACATCGGGATGGTCTGCAACGGGCTGATCGCCGGCCTGGTCGCCATCACCGCCGGTTCGGGCTACGTGGAGAACTGGGCGGCGCCGGTCATCGGCCTCGTCGGCGGCCTGATCGTGGTGCCGAGCATCCTGCTCATCGACCGCCGGCTCGACGACCCGGTGGGCGTGCTCTCCGCACACGGCATCGCGGGCATCTGGGGCACCCTGGCCTGCGGCCTGTTCACCGCACCGCGCTTCGCTCAGTACGCGGCGATCGGCGATCCCCAGGGCGGGCTGGTCTACTCCGGCTCCTTCGCGCAGCTCGGCCACCAGGCGCTCGGCGTGGTCGTCGTCTTCGCACTCGTGCTCGTGCTGTGCCTGATCACCTGGTACGCGATCGCGAAGACGATCGGGCTGCGGGTCAGTGCGGAGGAGGAGACGGCCGGTCTGGACATCTCCGAGCACGGGATGTACGGCTACCCGGAGCAGTTCATCCCCGACGCCGAGCTCTACGGCCCGGCCGTTCCGGCGTCGGTTAAGCTCAACGGGCACACGGCGGCGCCGGCGTCCGCTGAGGCTGCGCCGGCCTGACCCCGGCCAGTGGTCCGCCTCGGACACGGGTGGGCGTCGCCGCGCACAGGGCGGCGTCCACCGTCCGGGGCGCCGATTCAGGCGGCGGCGCGCTCGCCGGCCTCGTGCCACGGCGTGAGGATCCGCGGGCCCGCCACCGTGATCGCCACGGTGAACTCGAAGTGGGCCGCCAGCGAGCCGTCCTGGGAGTAGATCGCCCAGCCGTCCTCGCCCATGCGGACCATGTGGCGCCCCGCGGTGACCATCGGCTCGATCGCGAGCACCATGCCCGCCTCGAGCACGACGCCCTTGCCCGCCTGGCCGTAGTTCGGGATCTGGGGCTCCTCGTGCATCGAGCGCCCGATGCCGTGCCCGACGAGCGAGCGCACGACGGAGAAGCCGTGCTCCTCCACGTGAGCCTGGACCGCGTGCGAGACGTCGCCCAGTCGCTTGCCGACCTGGCACTGGCTCACGGCGTCGAACAAGGACTGCTCGGTCACCGCCAGGAGCTTCTCCGCGACGGGGGAGATGGCTCCGACTCCGAACGTGCGGGCGCCGTCGGCGACCCAGCCGTCCTTCACCACACCGATGTCGATCGAGAGGATGTCGCCCTTGCGCAGCTTGAACTTGCCCGGAATCCCGTGCACCACCACGTGGTTCGGCGAGGCGCAGATGGATCCCGGAAAGCCGCGATAGCCCTTGAACGCCGGCGTCGCGCCCTGGGAGCGGATGAACTTCTCGGCGGCGGCGTCGAGATCGCCCGTCGTGACCCCCGCACGGATCTTGTTCGCGAGCAGGTTCATCGTGCGCACGTGGATCTCGCCGGCGCTGGCCATCGCGTCGATCTCCGCCGGGGTCTTGCGGACGATCACAGCCGCTCCTCGAGCCGCAGCGTGGCGAGCGTCGCGCGGATGTGGTCGTGCACCTCCGCCGGCGCTCGGGAGCCGTCGAAACGCCGCAGCAGCCCGCGCTCGTCGTAGTAGTCGATCAGGGGCTCGGTCTTCTCGTGGTACGTGACCAGCCGCTTGCCGATCGTGGCCGGCTTGTCGTCGTCGCGCTGGACGAGCCGGGTGCCGTCGATGTCGCAGAACCCGTCCTCGTTCTTGGGCGGATCGAAGTCGACGTGGTACAGGTGGCCGTTCCTGCACTGGCGCCGACCGGAGAGGCGCTGGATCACCGTCGCGTCGTCGGCGTCGATCAGCATCGCCGCGGTCAGCTTGCGGCCGGCCTCCTCGAGCGCGTCCGCGAGCGCTTCGGCCTGCCCCGCGCTGCGCGGGTAGCCGTCGAGCAGGAAGCCGTCGTCGCCCTTCTCCTCGATCTCCTCGAGGATCATGCGGATCACCAGCCCGTCGGGCACGAGGTCCCCGTTGGCCATGTACGAGGCGGCCTCGGTGCCCAGCTCCGTCGCGTCCTCCTTGTGCTTGCGCAGGAGATCGCCGGTACCGATGTAGGGCAGCCCGAAGTCGTCCTTCAAGCGGTCGGCCTGCGTGCCCTTGCCGGCCCCGGGGGGGCCGAGGAGGATGAGGTTCAGCTCGCTCACTTGAGGAACCCCTCGTAGTTGCGCATCATCAGCTGGGCCTCGAGCTGCTTCATGGTGTCCAGGGCCACGCCCACGACGATCAGGATCGAGGTGCCGCCGAAGAAGAAGTTGGCCGACGTCTGGTTGATCAGGATGGTCGGCAGAGCGGCGACCGCGGCCAGGTACAAGGCTCCCGGGAAGGTCAGGCGGGCGAGGATGCGGTCGAGGAACTCGGCCGTGGGCCGTCCCGGTCGTACGCCGGGGATGAAGCCGCCGTACTTCTTCAGGTTGTCGGCCTGGTCGACCGGATTGAAGGTGACCGCCGTGTAGAAGTAACAGAAGAGGATGATGAACACCGTCTCGCCGACGATGTAGGCCCATTCGTTGGGGGCGAAGAAGTTGGCGACGCCCTCCAGACCGGGGACGAGCTGCCCGACCGTGGGCGGGAAGGCCATGATCGAAGCGGCGAAGATGACCGGGATGACGCCCGCCATGTTGACGCGCAGCGGGAGATAGGTCTGGCCGCCCGAGCTCATGCGACGGCCGATCACGCGCTTGGCGTACTGGACCGGGATGCGCCGCTGGCCCTCCTGGATGAAGACGATGGCGGCGATGATGCCGAGCGCCATGAACGGCATGATCACCTTGAAGACCTGGTCCGGGTTGGTCCACCACGCGCTGATGCCCTGCGGAAGGCCGGACACGATCGAGGCGAAGATCATCAGCGAGATGCCGTTGCCGATGCCGCGCTGCGTGATCAGCTCGCCCATCCACATCAGCAGCACGCAGCCGGCGGTGAGGCACAGCACCACGAGGAGAACGGATCCCGCGTTGAAGGTCTCGAACACCGGCGAGCCGGCGCTCTGGCCCTGCGAGCGGAACAGGAAGACGTAGCCGACGGCCTGGGCGGCGGAGAGCCCGACGGTCAGGTAACGCGTGTACTGCGTGATGCGCGCCTGCCCGACCTCGCCCTCCTTGGACAGCTTCTCCAGCGACGGCGAGACGACCGTGAGGAGCTGCAGGATGATCGAGGCCGTGATGTACGGCATGATCCCGAGCGCGAACAGCGCGATGCGCGAGAGCCCTCCGCCCGTGAACAGGTTGAGGAAGCCGAGGATGTTCGAGCCCGCGTAGTTCTCCTCGAGTTGCTTGAGCGCCTCAGTGGAGACGCCCGGCACCGGGATGAACGAGCCGAGCCGGTAGAGCGCCAGGATGACCGCCGTGAACAGCAGCTTCTTGCGGATCTCCGGGACCTTGAAGGAGTTCAGGATCGTCGCCAGCACGACTCGCCCTCCGGGAGCTACTCGATGACCTGGCAGGTGCCGCCGGCGGCCTCGATGGCCGCGCGGGCGGACTTGGAGAAGCCGTGGGCGTGCACGGTCATCGGCTTGGAGATCTCCCCACGACCGAGCACCTTCACCGGGATGTCGCGGCGCGTCGCCAGACCGGCGGCACGCAAGGCCGCGACGTCGACGGACGCGCCGGACTCGAAGCGCTCCTCGAGGTCGGCCAGGTTGACCGGCTGCGTGTGCGTCCGGAACATCTCGAACGGCATCGACATCTTCTTGTTCGGCCCGCGGAGCTTGCGCATCCGCATGTGAATGGGGTTCTGCCCACCCTCGAAGCGCGCGCGGTCCTTGGCTCCCGCGCGCGAGCCGGCGCCCTTGTGCCCGCGGCCGGATGTCTTGCCGTGACCGGAGCCGTGACCGCGCCCGACGCGCTTGCGGCGCTTGCGCGAGCCGGGAGCGGGCTGCAGGTTGTGCAAGCCGACGATGGGCTGGTCGTTCTCCTCGGGACGGGTCACTTCTCCTCCACGACGATCAGGTGGCGGACGGCGTGAAGCATCCCCCGCAGCTGCGGCGAGTCGGGCTTCTCGACGGTGTGGCCGATCTTGCGCAACCCGAGCGAGCGCAGGGTGTCGCGCTGCCTGGCGTTCGAGCCGTTCAGCGAGCGCACCTGTTTGATCACGTAAATGCTCACGCGGGCGCCGCCTCAGCCGGCTCGCCGGTGTCCGCGGGCGAAGCCGGCTGCGGATCGGTTTCCGCGGCGTCGGTCGGCTCGGAAGGCTCTGCGGGCAGCGTCTCGGCGGCTTGGCCGACTGCCTCGCTTCGCTCGTCACCGGCTTCGCCTCGCTTGGAGAGGCCGAGCACCGCGTCGACGGACAGGCCGCGCAGTGCCGCGATCTCCTCGGGCTTGCGCAGGTACTGCAGACCGGCGATCGTGGCCTTGACCAGGTTGATCGGATTCTGGGACCCGAGCGACTTGGAGAGGATGTCGTGGATGCCGGCCAGCTCGAGGACCGCGCGCACGCCGCCGCCGGCGATCACGCCGGTACCGGGCGACGCGGGCTTGAGGAACACGCGTCCCGACCCGAAGACGCCGGTCGTCTGATGTGTGATCGTGGCGCCGTGGCGGGGAACGCGGAACAGGCGCTTCTTGGCGTTCTCGACGCCCTTCTGGATCGCCAGCGGAACCTCGTTCGCCTTGCCGTACCCGTAGCCGACGGTGCCGTTCTCGTCGCCGACGACCACGAGGGCCGTGAACGAGAAGCGACGGCCGCCCTTGACGACCTTCGCGACACGGTTGATCTCGACCACGCGCTCCTGGAGGTCCAGGCCGGCGGGTGAGACGGAGCGATCTGGGGCTGCCATGTGTTCTTCCGAGGGTAGCGGGCTTAGAAGGACAGGCCGCCCTCGCGGGCGCCCTCGGCCAGGGCCTTGACACGGCCGTGATAGCGATAGCCGCCGCGGTCGAAGACCACGGTGTCCACGCCGGCGGCCTTGGCCCGCTCCGCTATCAGGGCACCGGCGCGGGTCGCCTGCTCCATCGGCTTGACGCCTCGCAGATCGGCTTCCGTCCAGTTGACGGCGGCCACGGTGCGCCCGGCGTCGTCGTCGATGAGCTGGGCGAAGATGCCGCGGTTGGAGCGGAACACCGCGATGCGCGGACGCTCGGCCGTGCCGCGCACCTTCGCACGGACGCGGCGGCGGCGCTTGAGGCGGCGCGCAGGTGAGGTGACGATCGTCATGCCCGCTTGCCCACCTTCCGAGCGACGTACTCGCCTTCGTAGCGGATGCCCTTGCCCTTGTAGGGCTCGGGCGGGCGCTGCTTGCGGATCACGGCGGCGATCTGGCCGACCTGCTGCTTGCTCGAGCCCTTGATGATGATGCGAGTCGGCTGGGGCACCTCGAACTCGATGCCCTCCGGCGCCTTGACCGGCACCGGATGCGAGTAGCCGAGCGCGAGCTCGAGGTGGGAGCCCTTGAGCTGGGCTCGATAGCCGACGCCCTGGATCTCGAGCGTCTTGGTGAAGCCGGTGGTGACGCCCTCGACCATGTTGGCGATCAGGGTGCGCGTCAGGCCGTGCAGCGCACGGTGCTCCGCGCGGTCGGTCGGCCGCGTGACGAGCAGGTGGCCGTCCTCGAGCGTGACCCCGATGGAACGCGCCTTGCGCTCGGCGAGGTTGCCGCGGGGACCGGCGACACGCACGACCTCCGGCTCGATCGTCACGGTGACGGAGCCGGGAACGGGAATGGGCTTTCTGCCGATGCGGGACATGGGGGGCTACCAGACTTCGGCGACGACCTCGCCGCCGACGCCCGCCTTGCGCGCGTCGTGGCCGGTCATCACGCCGTGGGACGTGGACAGGATCGCGGTGCCCATGCCGCCGAGGACCTTTGGGACGTGCTTGGCGTCGACATAGGTCCGTTGGCCGGGGCGCGAGATGCGCCGGATCCCGGAGATCACCGACGTGCGGTTCTCGGTGTACTTCAGCTTGACGACGATGCGCTCGCCGGCGTGGCCGGAGTCCGGCTCCACCGTCTCGAAGCCGTCGATGTAGCCCTGCTCGCGGAGGATCCGGGCGAGCTCCTTCTTGAGGTTCGACGAGGGGATCTCGACCGTCTCGTGGGCGGCCATGATCCCGTTGCGGATCCTGGTCAAGAAATCAGCGATCGGATCTGTCATAGACATGATGCGGAACCTCTATGCGAGCGTGCGAGTGTTGTGCTCATATTCGCGCCACCCCTTTCACCAGCTCGACTTGGTCATGCCGGGGATGAAGCCCTCGTGGGCCATCTGGCGCAGGCAGATCCGGCACAGGCCGAACTTGCGGTAGACGGCACGCGGCCGACCGCACTTGCGACAGCGCGTGTACGCCCGTGTCTTGTACTTCGCCGGGCGCGCTGCCCGGACGATCTTGGAGGTCTTGGCCATGGGTGAGTTCTCTTCCGGTTCCTCAGGCCGCGACGGCCTGGTCGTTCAAGGACTCGAAGCCGGCCGGTCGTCCCTCGCGGGAGAACGGCATGCCCAGCGCGCTCAGCAGCGCGAAGGCCTCAGCGTCGGTTTGCGCGGTCGTCGTGATGGTCACGTCCATCCCGCGCACCTGGTCGATGTTGTCGTAGTCGATCTCGGGAAAGATGATCTGCTCGCGCACGCCCATCGAGTAGTTGCCGCGCCCGTCGAACGAGCGCGGGTTCAACCCGCGGAAGTCGCGGATCCGGGGAATCGCGATCGAGGTCAGGCGGTCGAGGAACTCGTAGGCGCGATCGCCGCGCAGCGTCACCGACAGCCCGACCGGCATGCCCTCGCGCAGCTTGAAGTTGGCGACGGACTTGCGCGCACGGCGGACGTTGGGCTGCTGCCCCGCGATCGCGGCGAGCTGCTCGCGCGCGGCTTCGAGCATCTTGGCATCCTGCTTGGCCTCGCCCACGCCCATGTTGACCGTGATCTTGGCCAGCTTGGGCGCCTGCATCGCCGAGGAGTAGCCGAACTTCTCGATCATCTGACCGCGGATGCGCTCCTTGTAGGTGTCCTTGAGACGAGCCATGTCTTCCTCAGTCGATCTCGGTGCCCGAGCGCTTGGTCACGCGCATGCGCGTGCCCTGTTCGGTGCGGCGCGTCCCGAGACGCGTCGGCTTCAACTCCTTCGGATCCAGCAGTGCGACGTTGGAGACGTGCACCGGGCCCTCTTTCTCGATCACGCCCACCGGGGCGTTGGGCCGGGCCGGATTGGGGCGCTGATGGCGCTTGATCATGTTGATGCCCTCCACGAACACCCGGTCCCGCGACCGGTCCACGCGGATGATCTTGCCCGTCTTGCCGCGGTCCTTGCCGGAGATCACGACGACGTTGTCGTCAGTGCGCAGCTTCATCTCAGAGCACCTCCGGAGCGAGCGAGACGATCTTCATGAATCCACCGTCGCGCAGCTCGCGGGCCACCGGCCCGAAGATGCGCGTGCCACGCGGGTTGTTCTGGGCGTCGATGATCACGGCGGCGTTCTCGTCGAAGGCGATGTAGGTGCCGTCCTCGCGGCCGAACTCCTTCTTCGTGCGCACGACCACCGCCTTGACGACCTCGCCCTTCTTGACCGACCCCTGCGGGGTGGCCTGCTTGACCGTGGCGGTGATGATGTCACCCACTCCCGCATAGCGGCGGCGCGAGCCGCCCATCACGCGGATGCACAGGATCTCGCGTGCCCCGGTGTTGTCGGCGACCTTGAGGCGCGTCTCGTTCTGTATCACCGGGCACGCTCCACGACTTCCGTGAGGCGCCAGCGCTTGGAGCGCGACATCGGCCGGCACTCGACCACGCGGACGGTGTCGCCCTCGCCGGCGTTGTTGGCCTCGTCGTGCGCGTAGAGCTTGAGCGTCGAGCGCAGGATCTTGTGGTACCGGCGATGGCGTCCGACGACGTCGATCTTGACCGTGATGGTCTTGTCGCCCTTGGCCGAGGTCACGACTCCCTGGCGCACGCGTGGGCGGCCGCTAGGCGAAGCCGATGACGAGCGAAGCGAGGCAGGGTGGTCGGGCGCGTGCCCCGGCTCGACGGCGGGGCGCGCCGCCTGTGCCGTGGCGCGCCGCTCCTTGAGCTTCGCCCGGTACGCGCGGCGCTGCTTGGCCGTCGCGGCGCGGCGCGCCCTGCGCTCCGCGTCGCGCTGCTCGGGCGTGACCGGACCGCGCTGGGCGGGGCGACGGGCCGAGCGACGGGCCTCGAGGCGCTCGCGCCGAGTCTTGGCCGGAGGCGCCGCAGGAGTGGCGGGCGCCTCGCCCGTGGGCTCGCCGGCGGCGGCGCTCGCGACTTCTTCGACGATGTTGTCCGGTGTGTCTTCAGCCATTGCTTCTCATCTTTGCGTTCGGGTCGATGCCTCGCTGGCGCGCCACCGTGAGGGCACGCGCGAGGTCGCGCTTTGCGGTCTTCAAGCCGGCGGTGTTCTCCAGCTCGCCGGTCGCGTGCTGCATGCGCAGTCCGAACAGCTCTCGCCGTGCGGTGGCGAGGTGCTCGCCCAGCTTGTCGTCTTCGAGGTCGTTGAGCTCCTGGGTCTTCATCATGCGTGCTCCAGGTCCTCGCGCAGCACGAACTTCGACTTGACCGGCAGCTTGTGGCCGGCCAGGCGCAGCGCCTCACGGGCAAGCGGCTCGGGAACGCCGGCCAGCTCGAACATCACGCGGCCCGGCTTGACCACGGCGACCCAGCCTTCCGGGGAGCCCTTGCCGGAGCCCATCCGGGTCTCCGCGGGCTTCTTGGTGAAGGGCTTGTCGGGGTAGACGTTGATCCACACCTTGCCGCCGCGCTTGATCTTGCGTGTCATGGCGATACGAGCGGCTTCGATCTGGCGGTTCGTCAGCCAGGCCGCCTCGAGGGTCTTCAAGCCGTACTCGCCGAACTCCACCTTCGTCTGGGCGCGCGACAGGCCGGGCTTGCGCCCACGGTGCTGCCGGCGGTACTTGACGCGCTTGGGAGAGAGCATCAGCGACTGATCCCTCCACTCAGGTCGGGGCGGCCACCGCCGCGGCCTCCGCCGCCACGGCCGCCGGGCCCACCGGGTCCGCCGCCGCGACCACCGCCGCCGCCGCGGCCTCCTCCGCCGCCGCCGCGGCCGCCCGGGCCACCGGGCCCGCCGGGTCCGCCGCCGCGACCGCCCGCGCCGCCCTCGCGGCCACCGCGGCGTCCGTCGCGTCCACCACGGCCGTCGCGGCCGTCGCGGCCGCGACCGTCGCGGTCGTTCGGGCCGCCGGGGCCGGGATCGTCGAGGGAGGTGAGGTCGGCGCCGGTGTAGCCGGCGGGCATGATCTCGCCCTTGTTGATCCAGCACTTCACGCCGATGCGGCCGAAGGTGGTCCGCGCCTCGTAGAAGCCGTAGTCGATGTCGGCGCGCAGCGTGTGCAGCGGCACGCGACCGTCGTTGTACATCTCCGTGCGGGCCATCTCGGCGCCGCCCAGACGGCCGGAAACCTGGATCTTGCAGCCCTTGGCGCCCGAGCGCATGGCGCTCGTGAGCGCGCGCTTCATCGCGCGCCGGAAGGCGACGCGGTTGACGAGCTGCTCGGCGATCGACTGGGCGACCAGCTTGGCGTCGAGCTCCGGGCGCTTGATCTCGAGGATGTTGACCTTGATCGCCTTGCCGGTCAGCCGGTGCAGGTCACGCCGCAGGGCGTCGACCTCGGAGCCGGACTTGCCGATCACGATGCCGGGGCGGGCGGTGTGGATGTTCACCTCGACCTCGGCCGCGTCCTTGCGGATCGTGATGTCCGAGAGGCCGGCGTGAGCCAGCTTTCCGGTGATGTGGTCGCGGATGCGCACGTCCTCGATCAGGAAGTCGGAGAAGTGGCGCTCGTTGAACCAGTTCGACTTCCAGTCGTGGATGTACCCCACGCGCATGGCTTCGGGATGTACCTTCTGCCCCATGCTCTAGAGCTCCTTCGGGGTGAGCGTGATCGTCAGGTGCGAGGTCCGCTTGCGGATGCGCGTGGCGCGGCCCATGGCCCGCGGGCGGTAGCGCTTCAGCGTCGGCCCCTCGTCGGCGAACACGGCGGCGATCTTCAGTTCCTCGCCGACGAGCTCGTGGTTGTGCTCGGCGTTGGCCACGGCGGACTCGAGCAGCTTGGCCCAGTCCTTGGCGGCGGCGCGCGGCGTGAAGGCAAGGATCGCGCGAGCCTGCTCGACGTCCTTGTCGCGGATGTGATCGCAGACCAGGCGCGCCTTGCGCGCGGAGGTGCGCACGTACTTGGCGTGCGCCGAGACCTCGACGCCGGCCTCGACCGGGCGGCCCCGATCACGCTTGCCCGTGCGCGAGGAGGAAGGCCTTCGGGTATCCGGCGCCTTCTCGGCAGCCTCGACGGCCTCGTCCGCGGCGTCCTCGGCCTGGTCAGCGGCGACCTCCGCCTCACGCGCCTTCCGGGCGCGCCTAACCTTCGGTTCCGTGGCCGCGGCCTCAGCGGCGGCCTCGGCGTGATCGGCGGCTTCAGCGGCCTCGTCGGCGGCCTCGCCGGCCTCGGCGGCAGCCGCCGGGTCGGCCTCGCCGGCATCGGCGGCGGCCTCGGCCTCGGTTGCGGCCTCGACGGCCTCCTCGGCGGCGGCCGCGGCGCGCGCGGCTTCCTCGTCGGCGCGCTCGAGCTGGTCGCCGTTCGGCGTCTGGTCGCTCATCGGATCTTGCCCGACCTCTCGTGGCCCCGGTAGGTGCGCGTGGGCGCGAACTCGCCGAGCTTGTGGCCGACCATGGACTCCGACACGAACACCGGGACGTGCTTGCGGCCGTCGTGGACGGCGATCGTGTGCCCGACCATGTCGGGGAAGATGGTGGAGGTCCGCGACCAGGTCCTGATCATGGTCTTGGAGCCGGTGGAGTTCATCTGCTCGATGCGTTCCATGAGCCGGTCCTGGACCCACGGCCCCTTCTTGGAGGAACGTGACATCAGCGGCTGCCCTTCTTGCCGCGGCGACGGCCGCGGACGATGTAGCGGTCGGACTTCTTGCCCTTCTTGCGGGTGCGATAGCCGATCGTCGGCACGCCCCAGGGCGTCATGGGATGGTTGCCCAGCGGGCTGGCGCCCTCGCCGCCGCCGTGCGGATGGTCCACCGGGTTCATGGCGGTGCCGCGCGTCTGCGGGCGCACGCCCATGTGGCGCTTGCGGCCTGCCTTGCCCACGGTGAGGTTCTGGTGATCGGCGTTGCCGATCGTCCCGACCGTCGCGCGGCACTCGGCGCGCACCTGGCGCATCTCGCCGGACGGCAGGCGCAGGGTGGCGTAGTCGCCTTCCTTCGCCATCAACTGCACGCCGGTGCCGGCCGAGCGGGCGAGCTGACCACCGCGGCCCGGCTGAAGCTCCACGTTGTTGATGACCGTGCCCACCGGCATGTTGGCGAGCGGCAGGGCGTTGCCGACGGTGATGTCGGCACCCGGGCCGGACTCGACGACCATGCCGACGCGGAGCCGGCTCGGAGCCAGGATGTAGGCCTTGGCGCCGTCCACGTAGTGCAGCAGCGCGATGTACGCCGACCGGTTGGGGTCGTACTCGATCGCGGCCACGCGAGCGGGCACGCCGTCCTTGCGCCGCTTGAAGTCGATGATGCGGTACAGGCGCTTGGCGCCCCCGCCGCGGTGCCGCGCGGTCTTGCGTCCGTTGGAGTTGCGGCCGCCGCTCTTCTTCAGGCCCTCGGTGAGCGTCTTCTCCGGCGTGGTCTTCGTGATCTCCGAGAAGTCGGGATACGTGACGAAGCGCAGTCCGGGCGAGGTGGGCTTGGGCTTGCGGACCGGCATCAGAGATCGGCCTCCAGGCCCTGGAAGATCGGGATCGAGTCGCCCGCACGGACCTGCACGATCGCCTTCTTCCACTCTCGGGTGCGGCCCGAGGTGTAACCCCGGCGCTTGGGCTTGGACGGCACGGCGGAGGTGCGGACCTCGAGCACGGACACGCCGAACAGGGCCTCGACGGCCTGCTTGATCTGCGTCTTGTGCGCGTCCTTGTGCACGCGGAACGTGTACTTGTCGGCCGTCGCGAGGACATAGGACTTCTCGGAGACGACGGGCCGGATGATCACCTGGCTCGGCTCCATCACGCCACTCCCGTCTCGCTAGGGCCGCCGGTGGCGGCGACTTCGTCTTCGCCTCGCTTGGCTCGGTCGCCTGTGCCCGCGGACGCCTGTGCCGGCCGACGAAGTCGGCTCGGTGAAGTCCGTTGGGTGTTCGACGCCCGCGCGGCGAGCGCGTCGACCGCCGCCTGTGAGGCGACCAGGGTCGCGGGGCGCATGATGTCGGCCACGCCCGCGTTCGCGGCGGCCAGCACCATCACTCCCTGCAGGTTGCGGAACGACTTGGCCGCGTTCGCCTCCTCCGCCGAGAGCACGATCAGCGTCGACCCCGAGCGGGCGTCGGCCAGCAGGCCGGCGGCCTGCTTGGTCGACGGCGCCTCGAACGCGGCGGCGTCCACGCCGAACAGCGAGCCGCGCTCGGCGTGCAGCGAGAGCGCGGCGCGCAGCGCGGCGCGGCGTGCCTTGCGGTTCACCTTGAGGATGTAGTGGCGCGGGCTCGGCCCGAAGACGGTGCCGCCGCCGCTCCACAGCGGGGAGCGCGACGAACCGGCGCGCGCGCGGCCGGTGCCCTTCTGGCGCCAGGGCTTGGCGCCGCCCCCGCGGACCATCCCGCGTGTCTTCGTCGCGTGCGTGCCCCGGCGACGAGCGGCGAGCTCGGCCACGACGGTCTCGTGCACGAGCGGGCCGTTGAACGGCGCGCCGAACACATCGGCGTCGAGTCGCAGCTTGCCGGAGCCGCCCAGCATCGGCGCGTCAGCCATCGGTGCGCACCTCCACGGTGGCGCCCTTGGGCCCGGGGACCGAGCCACGCAGGAGCATCAGGTTCTGGTCGGGAATGAGCTCGACGACCTCGAGGCCCTTCTGGGTGACGCGCTTGGCGCCCATGTGGCCGGGGCCGCGGATGCCCTTCATCACGCGAGACGGGGTGGCGGAGGCGCCGATCGACCCCGGGGCGCGCACGTTGTGCGAGCCGTGGGACTTCGGACCGGCGGTGAAGTTGTGGCGCTTGATCGTGCCCTGGAATCCCTTGCCCTTCGAGATCCCCGAGACCTTGACCGTCTGCCCCACTTCGAAGGCCTCGACGGTCACCGTCGCACCGACGATCAGCTCGCCGGCCTCGTCGCGGAACTCCACGAGCGTGCGCACGGGCGGGGCGTCGGCCTTCTTCAAGTGCCCGAGCTCCGCGCGGGTGAGCCGCTTCTGCGCCACAAGGCCGAAGCCGAGCTGGACGGCGACGTAGCCGTCGACGTCGTCCGTCCGGATCGCGGTGACGGGGCACGGGCCGGCCTCGAGCACGGTCACGCGCTCGACGCGGCCGTCTTCGAGGAACCGCTGGGTCATTCCGAGTTTCTTGGCGAGGATGGCGGGCATGGCGTCTCAGCCGAAGGCGAGGCGGATCTCGATGTCGACGCCGGCGGGCAGGTGGTCGAGTCGCTGGAGCGAGTCGACCGTCTTGGGCGTCGGCTGATGGATGTCGATCAGGCGCTTGTGGGTGCGGATCTCGAAGTGCTCCTGCGAGTCCTTGTCCTTGAACGGCGACTTGATCACCGCGTAGACGTTCTTCTCGGTCGGCAGCGGCACCGGGCCGGACACGGTCGCGCCCGTCCGCGTCGCGGTCTCCACGATCTCCTTGGCCGCCGTCTCGATGGCCGACGAGTCGTAGGCCTTCAAGCGGATGCGAATCTTGTTCTGCTGGGCGGTTGCCACGTTCAATCCGAGTCTGTCGTGTGCGCACCGAAGGCGGGCCCCGGGGCCCGGGGCCCGCCTCCGATAAGGGTCGTATCTGACTGCCTGTGCCCGAAGCCGACTTGGTACGGCCGGCTGCGGAACCTGCCCCGCCTGTGCCCGTCGGCGAAGCCGACGGGGTGCGCCGGGTCTTACTTGATGACTTCGGTCACCACTCCCGAGCCGACGGTGCGACCACCCTCGCGGATGGCGAAGCGCAGGCCGGCGTCCATGGCGATGGGCTGGATCAGCTCGATCTCCATCTGGATGTTGTCGCCGGGCATGACCATCTCGGTGCCCTCGGGCAGGTTGGCCGAGCCGGTCACGTCGGTGGTACGGAAGTAGAACTGCGGCCGGTAGCCGTTGAAGAACGGCGTGTGGCGACCGCCCTCCTCCTTCTTGAGCACGTACACCTCGGCCCTGAAGTGCGTGTGCGGGGTGATCGAGCGCGGCTTGCAGAGCACCTGCCCGCGCTCGATCTCCTCGCGCTTGATGCCGCGCAGGAGGCAACCGACGTTGTCGCCGGCACGGCCCTCGTCGAGGATCTTGCGGAACATCTCGACGCCGGTGACCACCGTGTTGGAGGTCTGCGTCTTGATGCCGACGATCTCCACGGTGTCACCCGTGTTGACGATGCCCTGCTCGATGCGGCCCGTGGCCACCGTGCCGCGGCCCGTGATCGAGAAGACGTCCTCGATCGGCATCAGGAACGGCTTGTCCAGCTCGCGCTCGGGCTCCGGGATGTAGGAGTCGAGCTGCTCGGCGAGCTCGATGATCTTCGCCGTGTGCTCCTCGTCGCCCTCCAGCGCCTTCAGCGCCGAGCCCGTGACGAACGGGATGTCGTCGCCCGGGAAGTCGTACGCGGAAAGCAGCTCGCGCACCTCGACCTCGACGAGCTCGAGGAGCTCGTCGTCGTCGACCATGTCGGCCTTGTTGAGGAACACGACGATGTACGGCACACCAACCTGACGGGCGAGCAGGATGTGCTCGCGCGTCTGCGGCATGGGCCCGTCGGCCGCCGACACGACCAGGATGGCGCCGTCCATCTGCGCCGCGCCGGTGATCATGTTCTTGACGTAGTCGGCGTGACCGGGGCAGTCGACGTGGGCGTAGTGACGATTGCTCGTCTCGTACTCCACGTGCGACGTCGCGATCGTGATGCCGCGTGCCTTCTCCTCCGGCGCGTTGTCGATCTCGTCGAAGGACCGGGCCTGGCCGCCGTAGGTGTCGGAGAGCACCTTCGTGATGGCCGCGGTCAGCGTCGTCTTGCCATGGTCGATGTGACCGATGGTGCCGACGTTGACATGCGGCTTGTCGCGCTCGAACTTCTCCTTTGCCATTGGGGGTTCTCTCCTTGATGTAAGTCTTGTTCGTTCAGGTACGTGCTCGGGCGGCCGCCCGAAAGGCGAACCCGTGCACAGTAGCGCGTCTATGCGGGGATGGGCTCCCCGGTGCGGCCCTCGACGACCTTCTCGGCGATGCTGGGCGGCACTTCCTCGTAGCGGTCGAACTGCATGGTGTAAGTGGCTCGTCCCTGGGTCATGGAGCGGAGGTCGCCGACGTAGCCGAACATCTCCGACAGCGGTGCGTTTCCACGCACCACCTTCGCGTTGCCGCGCTCCTCCATGCCGTCGATCCGGCCGCGCCGGCGGTTGAGGTCGCCGATCACGTCCCCCATGAACTCCTCGGGCACGGTGACCTCGACGGAGAAGACGGGCTCCAGCAGAACCGGCTTCGCGCGGCGGGCCGCCTCCTGGAGCGCGAGCGAGCCCGCGATCTTGAAGGCGATCTCCGACGAGTCCGTGTCGTGGTACTTGCCGTCGGTCAGCGTGACGCGCACGTCCACCATCGGGTAGCCCGCGCGGACGCCGGACTCGAGCGCCTCCTCGACGCCCTTCTCGACGGCGGGGATGTACTCGGTGGGGATCGAGCCGCCCCTGATCTTGTTGACGAAGTCGAAGCCCTCGCCCGGCGCCGGCTCGATGTTGATGTACACGATGCCGTACTGGCCCGAGCCGCCGGTCTGCTTGACGAAGCGGCCCTCGATCTTCTCGGCCGTGCCGCGCACGGTCTCCCGGTAGGAGACCTGCGGCCGCCCGACGTTCGCGTCGACCTTGTACTCGCGCAGCATTCGATCCACCAGCACCTCGAGGTGCAGCTCGCCCATGCCGGAGATCTCGGTCTGCCCGGTCTCCTCGTTCGTCGCGACCATGAACGTGGGATCCTCCTCGGCCAGGCGGCCGAGCGCGATGGACATCTTCTCCTGGTCGATCTTCGTCTTGGGCTCGATGGCGACCTTGATCACCGGCGCCGGGAACTCCATCGACTCGAGCTTGATCGGCTTGTCCGGCGCCGCCAGCGTGTCGCCGGTGACGACCTGCTTGATGCCGACCGCCGCCGCGATGTCGCCCGAGTAGATCTCGTTGACGTCCTCGCGGTCGTTGGCGTGCATCATCAGGATGCGGCCGATGCGCTCGGTCTTGCCCGAGGAGACGTTCAGCACGCGCGAGCCGGCCTCGAGCTTGCCGGAGTAGACGCGGAAGTAGGTGAGCTTGCCGACGAACGGGTCGGCCATGATCTTGAACGCGAGCGCCGCGAACGGCTCGGAGTCGTCGGCCTTGCGCGTCGCGGGGCGGTCGTCCCCGCCGCGCACCGGCTCGAGGCCCTCGATCGGCGGCACGTCGAGCGGGCTGGGCAGGTACGCCAGCACGGCGTCGAGCAGCGGCTGCACGCCCTTGTTCTTGAAGGACGATCCGCACAGCACGGGGGTGAGCTTGATCTCCAGCGTGGCCTTGCGGATCGCCGCGACCAGGCGCTCGCGCGGGATCTCGGCCTCGTCGAGGATCAGCTCGACGAGCCCGTCGTCGAAGTGGGAGACCTCGTCGAGCAGCGTCTCGCGGGCGGCGGCCGCGGCGTCGGCGTACTCGGCGGGGATGTCGGAGACCTCGAAGTCCTTGCCCAGCTCGTCCTTGTAGATCGTCGCCTGCATGTCGATCAGGTCGATGATCCCGACGAACTCGGACTCGGCGCCGATCGGCAGCTGGATCGGCACGGGATGCGCGCCCAGGCGGTCGACCATCGTCTGCACGCCCTGCTCGAAGTCCGCGCCGATGCGATCCATCTTGTTGATGTAGGCGATGCGCGGGACGTGGTACTTGTCGGCCTGGCGCCACACCGTCTCGGACTGCGGCTCGACGCCGGCGACGGAGTCGAACAGCGCGATCGCGCCGTCGAGCACGCGCAGCGAGCGCTCGACCTCGACGGTGAAGTCGACGTGGCCGGGCGTGTCGATGATGTTGAT
>Ga0136624_1000327_pt1 | contig 17769 bp, 15 predicted proteins | sample AntDrymUQ4692206_2_FD_104802 | JGI IMG/M metagenome (GOLD analysis project Ga0136624, IMG submission 104802) | Polar desert sand microbial communities from Dry Valleys, Antarctica - metaG UQ469 (22.06) | ecosystem: Environmental > Terrestrial > Soil > Desert | place: Antarctica: Dry Valley... | reverse complement strand
CGACCGTGCCGGCGAGGGGGCGAACCTTGTTCGACTGCACGTGGCCGATGAAGTGCACATCAGGTCGTCTTGCAGCGAGCGCCTCGAGGACCGAGGACTTGGCCACCAGCTCTTGAGCGTAGTTCTCGCCGATCGCCGAGCAGCCGGCCTCGACCGCAGCTCGGATCACGTCGGCCGGAAACGCTTTCGTGACGGCGACGATGGTCACGTGGCGAGCGCCGAGGACGTCGAGGCGCGACCGCATGGCGCCGAGCCTGTCGGCGATCGTCGCCACGCTCGGAACGGCGGCCGGCATCGCCGATGGGACTACTTGAGGAACGAGGGCACGTCGAACTCGTCGTCGTCGTCCTCGGCCAGCGGATCGGAGGCGGCGTCGTCGGGGAACAGTTCGGCGATGCGCCCTGACGCGCCGGGCTGGGACCGGTGCATGCCGGAGGGCTCGTCGATCCCGTCGAATCCGGCGGCGATCACCGTCACGCGCACCTCGTCACCGATCTCATCGTCGATCACAGTGCCGAAGATGATGTTGGCCTCCGGGTGGGCGACGCCGTGGATGATCTCGGCGGCGGCGTTCATCTCGAACAGCCCCATGCTCGACGGTCCGGTGATGTTGAGCAGCACCCCCCGGGCGCCGTCGATCGCCGACTCCAGCAGCGGGCTGGAGATCGCGGACTTGGCAGCCGACACCGCTCGGTCGTCGCCGCTCGCCTGGCCGATGCCCATCAGCGCCGAGCCGGCCTGAGACAGCACCGCCTTCACATCGGCGAAGTCCGTGTTGATGAGACCCGGCGTCGTGATCAGGTTCGTGATGCCCGAGACGCCCTGCAGCAGCACCTCGTCGGCCATCTTGAAGGCGTTGAGCACGCTCGTCTTCTCGTTGGCGACGGTGAGCAAGCGGTCGTTCGGGATGACGATCAGCGTGTCGACCTTCTCCTTCAGGCGCTGCACGCCGCTGTCGGCCTGGACGGCCCGACGGCGGCCCTCGAACGTGAACGGTCTCGTGACGACACCGATGGCTAGGGCGCCGGCAGCTCGCGTGATCTCGGCGATCACCGGTGCCGCGCCCGTTCCGGTGCCACCGCCCTCACCGGCGGTGATGAACACCAGGTCCGAGCCCTTGATGATCTCGTCGATCTCCTCGTGGTGCGCCTCCGCCGCTGTGCGTCCCACCTCGGGGTCGCTCCCGGCTCCGAGCCCTCGAGTGAGGTCTCGTCCGATGTCGAGCTTGACGTCGGCGTCGCTCATCAGCAACGCCTGGGCGTCGGTGTTGATGGCGATGAACTCCACGCCCTTCAGGCCGGCATCGATCATGCGGTTGATGGCGTTGACGCCACCGCCGCCAACGCCGATCACTTTGATCACGGCCAGATAGTTCTGCGGTGAAGCAGGCATCATCGATACCTCCTGGCCCGAAGCCCGGTTGTCGTCGTAGAGAGGCGCACGCACCATGTTCGCATGTGGAATCGGCCAGGTTGGGGACTGTGTACGCGAGCCGCCGGTGGAGCGGTCAGGCATGCTATCAACGGTCGATCACCCTGACGCGGTTTCCTGCACGGTCACCTTGTCCGTCGACACGTCGATCCGAGCCGGCAGGCGGTCGGTGTCCATGTCGATCACCGTCTCCAGGCGCGCCAGCTTGTCGACGAGGTCGTCACCAGAGCCGAGGCGCACCTCGGTGCCGCCCGTCAGCGCCAGGCGCACATCGCTGCCGTCGTTGGCTACGTCGATCACCTCGGTGATCGGGCGCACAGATGGTGTCAGAGCCCGCGCCATCGCCGCAGCTGCGACGAACCCGGCCGGTGCGAACTCGCCCGCCTCCGGGCTCGGCGGATTCTCGCTGCGCACGAGCACGAAGTCCACCGGCTGGCCGTCGACGAGGTCGAGCACGCGGCCCTCGCGGTCGATGACCCTGAAGCGGCTGTCACCGCCCTGGAACGTGGCCGCCGGCACCCGCTCGCGAATCTCGATGGAGGCGGAGTCGGGGAACTTCGTGTCGACCCGGGCCTCCTCTACCCACGGGATGCGCTCGATGCGCTCCTCGAACCCGCCGGTGTCGGCACGCAGCGTCGGCTCGCCGGTGAGATCGTCGATGATCGGTTGCAACTCGTCGCGGCTGTAGACGGCGTCTGACACGCTGACGGTCTCGATCGAGAACACTGACGAGCCCAGCACGGCAAGTCCTGCGACGACGAGGATCAGCACCGCGAACACCGCCACCACCCACCGAAGGCGCTTGCGCCCCCGCGCCTTGTGCACCGCTGTCCGCCGTTGGCGCAGCTTGGGCTCGATACCGGTAGCGCGTGCCGCCTCTGCACTGCCCACGATCTCTCCGAGTTTGCTGTCGTCGTCGATGAACACCCGCTGGCGCTCCGCGGCGCTCTCTGCCTGGTCTCGCTCGCTGCGTTCGCTCGACTCTGGCTCGTCGCTGGCGCTTCCCTCACCAGCCGACTTCTCGTCGTTCACATCCTGGGGGCCGAAGCGGTACCCCGCATGGCTGTCGTCTGCGTGCGGGCCGTGATGCTCGTCGTCGACGTTCGTCAGGCGGGGGCGGGGGGTGCTGCCGCTGAGGAGCTCTTCGATCTCGGGGCTGTCGAGGTCGATGTCGGCGCCGCGGGTGAGGTCGTCGACCTGGAACATTCGCAGCAGTTCATCGAGCACAGCCTCAGATGGGCGGTCGTCGCCGAGCGATCCGGAGTTGCTCACCGGTGAGACTCCCCCACGCTCGTGACGCCGTCGAACCCGACGAGTCGCACCTCGGAGCGGAGCTGGAAACCTGTGCTCTCGGCGACGGCCGAGCGCACGTGTTCCATCACGGCCAGCACGTCAGCAGCGCGACCGTCGGGACTGGATTGGATGAAGTTGGCGTGCTTCTCCGACACCCACGCCCCGCCGATCTGCAACCCGCGCAGGCCGAGCCCATCGATCAGCAGGCCGGCGCTCACCTCGCCCGGGACCGGGTTCACGAACACCGATCCGCAGTTCTGACCGCCTGGCTGGTGCTCGCGGCGCCAGCGCACGATCTCCGAGATGCGGGTCATCGCCGGCTCGGCATTGCCACGCTCCAGGGCGAGACGCGCAGAAAGGACGATCTGGTCGTCGGCAACCGCCGAGCTGCGGAAGCGCAGCTGCAGGTCATCGGCCGCCACGACGTCGGCCCGGAGCCGGCCGGGCGCGCCGATCGACGCCATCGTGACGTCAACGAGCACGGCCGCCATGTCCGCTCCGTGGCCGCCGGCGTTCATCTTCACCGCCCCACCGATCGAGCCGGGGATCCCCACCGCCCATTCGAACCCGACGATGCCTGCCGATGCCAGCCGGCGCGCCAGCGACGGCAACGATGCCGCGCCTGGCACGTCGACCACGATCTCGGAGGCGTCGCCGTACGTGACGACCACGAACCCCGCCTGCTCGGCGCCGTCCGACATCTCGAGGTCGGCGAGGGTCACGGCGATCCCCGCGAATCCTGCGTCGGCGACGAGCATGTTGGAGCCCTTTCCCACCACGATCAGTGGCAGGCCGGTCGCAGACCGGGCACCGGCTATTCGCTCCAGGTCGGCAACCGAGTGGGGACGGGCCAGCACGGCTGCCCGCCCGCCGACGCGGTACGTGGTGAACGGCGCCAACGGCACGTCGAGGTGCGCCGTCGTCCCGATCGCCGCCGCGGCCTCGTCGAAGGCGGACGTGGTCACCGCCGTCACGCTCGTGACACCGTGCCGGCGTGCCGGGCGGAGAGCACCTCGTCGGGAAGCGAGGCCACGTCTCCGCAGCCCATCGACACGCACACATCGCCGTCGCCCACCTCACGGGCCAGGAACGTCACCAGATCGTCACGGTGGGGCAGCCACACCACGCGCACCCGTGGATGGGCCTCCGTGACGGCGTTGACGATCAACTTGCCGCTCACGCCTGGGATCGGCGTCGTGCCAGAGGCGTAGATCTCGGTGACCACAACGAGGTCGGCGTCGACGAAGGCGTTGGCGTAGTCACGCCACATCTCGGCCACCCGATGGAAGCGATTTGGCTGGAACACGGCGATGACGCGGCGCCAGCCGTCGCCGCCGTGTTTGGCCGCCGCCAGCGCTGCGGCGATCTCGGCTGGGAGGTGGGCGTAGTCGTCGACGAACGTCGCCCCGCCGTCCATGCCGCGGATGTCGAACCTTCGCGCCACGCCGCCGAAGCGTTCGAGCGCCCCTCGGACCGTCTCAAACGGTACGCCGATCTCGAGTGCCATCGCCGCTGCGCCGGCGGCGTTGAGCATGTTGTGCTCACCGCGCAGCGGCAGCGTGATCCGTCCGAGCAGGTCGTCACCCTTGCCGAGTGAGAACGACGCCGTGCCGCGCAGCGCTTCGGAACCGGAGATCCGGTACGTGGCCTTCGCCGACCGGCCGTACGACACGGCGCCGTGCTCGGCGGCGAGCCTGGCGCACGCCTCGTCGTCGGCGCACAGCACTCGTGGGCCGTCGATCTGTGCCAGGTAGCGATCGAAGGCGGCGACGATGCCGTCGAACGATCCGTACAGGTCGAGATGGTCGACGTCGATGTTGGTCAGGATCGTGCCGTACAGCGGTAGCTCGAGGTGCGTGCCGTCGCTCTCGTCGGCCTCCACGACGAGCCAGTCTCCTCCCGTCCACTGGGCGCCCGTGCCCATGTCGGTCACATCACCGCCGATCACGAAGTTCGGCTTCAGCCCGGCGTCAGCGAGGATCAGCAGCAGCATCGACGTCGTGGTGGTCTTGCCGTGCGTGCCGGCGACGGCCAAGGCTTGGGCCTGCGCGCAGATCGATGCCAGCATCCCCGCCCGGCGCACGAACGGGATACCGCTGGCCTCGGCGGCGCGCCGCTCGAGGTTGTCGGCGGGGATGGCCGGAGAGGCCGTGACCGCGTCGCAGCCCTGCACATTCTGCTCGCCATGGCCGATCATGACGTCGACGCCGGCCGCCCGTACGCGGTCCAGCACCGGCTGCTCGCGGATGTCGCTACCCGACACACGGTGGCCCATCTCGGCCAGGGCGATGGCCACCGCGCTCATGCCGGGGCCGCCGGCACCGATCACGTGCAGGCGGTGCGGGCGCGCCAGGTCGAGCGGCGCCGTCGGTCGGACCGAAGGGGCAGCAGTGGCACTCACGACGGCTCTCAGGGTAGAGCCACACGCTCGATCAGGGCTGGCAATGCCCCGCTGCGGTGCACCTCGCCGGCGCGGCGCGCCCGCTGTTCCAACGTTCGGCGCCGGTCACCGTCGGCACGTAGCTGCTCGATGACGTCGCCGATGCGAGCCAGTTCGTCCTCCGCCAGCTGCACGGCGGCGCCCTGGTCCGCCAGCCAGCGAACGTTCGCGGTCTGGTGATCGTCGGCGGCACCCGACCATGGCACCAGCACTGCCGGAACGCCGGCCGCCGCCACCTCGGCAACCGTGCTGGCGCCGCCGCGCCCGACGAACATGTCGGTGGCTGCGTAGCTCAGCGCCAGCTCCTCGTCGAAGGCCAGCACCTGGTACAGCACGCCCGTCGATCCATCGCCCAATGCCACCCCTGCAATGAACCGCCGCCCGACCACGTGACGCACGGCCAAGCCGACATCGTCACGGTGGGCGGCCACGTAGCCGGCGACAGCGGCGTTGATCGCCGCCGATCCGAGCGAGCCTCCCGTCACGGTCACCACGAAACGGTCGGTGGGGAGGCCGAGCGCCCGGCGAGCGGCGTCACGGCCGGCGGCGCGGTCGACGTCGAGCACTGCCTGGCGCACCGGTGCACCGGTCATCTCTGCTCGCGGCAGCGACGACCCCGGAAAGGCGACCGCACAGGCGGCGGCGAATCGGGCGGCGAGCGCGTTGGCCCGCCCGGGACGTCGGTCGTAGCTGACGACGACGATCGGGATGTGCAGCAACCGGGCGGCGAACACGGTCGGCATGGCGCCATAGCCGCCGACCGACACGACGACGCGTGGATCGAGGCGCAGCAGGAGCCGCCTGGCCCGAGCTGTTGCGGCGAGCATCTTCGGGGCGAAGGCGACGTTGCGCCACGTCAGGGTGCGCTGCAGGCCGACGACATCGAGGAGCGTGTGCGGGTACCCCGTCGGTGGAACGAGCGTCGTCTCGACGCCGCGTTCGGTGCCCACGTAGTGGATCGCAGCACGTTCGCGGCCGGTGGCGACGAGGCTGTCGGCCACCGCCATCGCCGGGAACACATGACCGGCGGTGCCACCGCCGGTCACCACGGCAAACACGGTCACTGGGCTCCCTTGCCCGTGTTCGCCCCATTCAGAACGGTCATCCCGCTCGCCGGGCCACGTTCAACAGCAAGCCTGCTCCGGCCATCGACACGAACAGCGACGTGCCACCGGCCGAGAAGAACGGCAGCGTCAGGCCGGTGACGGGCACCAGCCCGGTGACGCCTCCCACGTTGACGATGGTTTGCACGGCGAACCACACGGAGATGCCGCCTGCCAGCACCATTCCGAACCGGTCGGGGGCGGCCAGCGCCGTCTGGATGCCGAAGTACACGAGCAATGCGAAGCCGCCGAGCACGGCGAACGCCCCGATCAGACCTAGCTCGTCGGCGATCACAGCGAAGATGAAGTCGCTGTGGGCGAGCGGCAGGTAGCCGAGCTTGCCCTTGCCCTCGCCGACGCCCGATCCGAGGATGCCGCCGTTGGCGATGCTCAAGAAGCCCTGCCACGTCTGGTACGACTGGTGGTCCTTCTGGCCGGCGATGTCGGCGAGCGCCGTGAAACGGGCCATTCGACGTTCGCTGGAAACCACGAACAGGGCCGTCGTCGCCAGCGCCGACGCCGTGATGACGCTGAGCGGGAACATCGGCACACCACCGACGAAGGCGGCGCCGACGACGATGGCGCCGAGCACGATCGCCGCTCCGAGGTCGCCCTGCACGAGGCAAGCTCCCGACGCCGCCGCCGCCAGCAAGGCGATCGGTGCCAACACACGTCGCGAGTCGTGCAGCACGAGGATGCGCCGGCTGAGCAGATCGGCGGCGGCGATCACGACCGCCACCTTCAGCAGCTCTGACGGCTGCATCGTGAGCGGACCGATCCTGATCCACGCCTGGGCGCCGTCCACGTTGATACCGACCTGGGGAACGAACGGCAGCGCCATGCCGGCGAGGGCGACGATCAGCATCGGCACACTCAACCGTCGCCAGAAGTCGTAATCGACGCGCACGGCCAACCCCATCCCCACGGCGCCGAGCGACGTCCACAGCAGCTGACGGTTGAAGTAGTGGAATGGGCTCTGGCCCTCGTTCACGAGTGCCGTGGCCGATGCCGACAGCACCATGACGAGGCCGAGCATCACGAACACCACCACCACGAGCGCGATCACGTAGAACGCCGTCGTGGGCGGGGCGTCGACACGCGAGGCGCTGTGCGGGACTCGGCGCGGGCCGAGTCCGCTGCGGCGTTGCGCCTCGAGCCGCTGCAGAGCGAGCCGGCGGCGATCCTTGAGCGTTGCTGCGGAGGTGTTCACGTCGGAGCTCCTTGTGTGGAGGGATCGACGAGACCGCCAAGGGCCTCGACGCGATGCCGGAAGTCGTCGCCCCTGGCGGCGTACCCGGTGTACCAATCGAAGCTGGCGCATCCCGGCGAGAGCAGCACGACGTCGCCGGGTCGTACCAGCTCGGCGGCCCGGTCGACGGCGACGCCCATGTCTTCTGCGACGATCACGGGGCAGTGGCCCTGGAAGACCGCAGCGATGTCGGCGGCATCCTGGCCGATGGCCACGACAGCACGCACGCGGTGAGCTTGGCGTGCCATCGGCCCGAGATCGAGTCCCTTGTTCAGCCCGCCGGCGATGAGCACCACGCGATCGAACGCAGCCATCGCCACGGAGGCGGCGTGGGGCGTGGTGGCCTTGGAGTCGTCGAACCAGCGCACGCCTCCATGGTCGGCCACGAGCTCCAAGCGATGGGCAGGTCCCCGGAAGTCACCGACTGCGCCAGCTACCGCAGCGCTCGTGGCCAGGCCCGTCTCGATCGTGAGCGCCGCCGCCGCCAGTGCGTTCGTGAGATCGTGTGGCAGACAGCGGCCCATGGTGGTCAGCGGCGCCAGCTCGCCGCCCGGGCCCCAGAGCGCTTCGTGTTGGATGCGGTAGTCGGCTCCCGTGAGACCGAAGCTGCGCTGGGGGCCGGGCGCCCTGCGCACATGGCGCATCACGACATCGTCATCGACGAAGCCGATCGCCGTGTCGCTGGGTCCCTGCAGGGAGAAGATGCGGGACTTGGCCGCCTCGTAGCTGGCCATCGATTCGTGCCAGTTCAGATGGTCCTCGGCGAAGTTCAGCCACACCGCCGCCTCGGAGCGGAACTGCTCGGTCCACCGCAGCCGAAAGCTGCTCGCTTCCACGACGAACACGTCGATGTCGAGATCGAGGGCCTCGAGCAACGTCACATCGGTGTTGCCGGCGACGATCGGGCGCCGGCCGGCGGCCTCGAGCATCGCCGCCGCCAGCAGCGTCGTCGTGGTCTTGCCGTCGGTGCCGGTGACGGCCAACATCGGTCTCGGCCCTCCGGCGCGCTCCTGCTCGAAACGGTAGGCCAGCTCGATCTCACTCACCACCACACTGCCGGCCTCCGCGGCTGCGGCGAACAGCGGGTGCGTCTCGGGAACACCAGGAGCCGGCACCACGGTGTCGACATCGCCGAGCGCTTCGCCGACGTCGACGGCATCGATGACGTCGGCTCCGAGCTCGCCGGCCCGGCGCCGGGCGTCGTCGTCGAGTACGTCGTCGGTCGCCAGCACGGACCAGCCGCGGCGCGTGAGAGCGCCGATCGCCGACCGGCCGGCGATTCCCAACCCGTACACGAGCGCTGTGGTCACGGCCCGGTTCCGATGTCGCTGGCCAAGCGCGTGAAGTCGGCGATGAAGATGCCGAGGGCGGTGGCCACGAACACGGCGGCGATCAGCCAGAAGCGGATGATCACCGTCGTCTCCGGCCAGCCGAGCAGCTCGAAGTGGTGGTGGACGGGCGACATGCGCAGCAAACGCTTCCTGCGTCCCGATGCCTTGAACACGCCCATTTGCAAGGCGACCGAGCCGGCCTCCACGACGTTGATGCCGCAGATCAGCACGAGCAGCAACTGGGTGTTGAGCGTCAGTGCCAAGAACGCCAACGCAGCGCCGATGCCGAGCGCTCCGACGTCGCCCATGATGATCCTCGCCGGCGCTGCGTTGTACCACAAGAAGCCGCCGCATGCGCCGGCGAAGGCGGCCGCCATGACCCCCATGTCGAGCGGGTTGACGACCGCGCCGTAGATCTCATCGTTGCGGAACAGCAGATAGCCGATGATCACGAACGCACCGAATGCCATCATCGCCGAACCGCCTGCCAGGCCGTCTAGACCGTCGGTCACATTGACGGCGTTCGTCGTCGCCCAGATGATGGCGGCGGCGAACATCACCCAGACGACGGTCGGCACCTCCCAGCCTGGCGAGTCGGCGCGCGTCAGCGAGATCGTCTCAGCGACGCCGGTGGCGGCGACGAGCCACCACGCCAAGCCCACCGACATGAGCATCGTGATGTAGTTCTTCCGGCGCCAGAAGATGCCGCGGTTGTGGCCCTTGCGCACCTTGATGACATCGTCCAGCAGACCCATGCCCGCCATGGCGACGATGCCGACCCACACGACGAGGCCCTGGCGGGAGAACACCAGGCCTTCACGCATGTGGGCTGTCAGCCAGCCGAGCAAGGCCCCGCCGATGATGGCCAGACCACCCATTGTCGGGGTGCCCTGCTTGAGCATGTGGTGCTCGGGGCCGAGATCCTCCTTGCCCAGGATCGGTTGGCCGAGGCCGCGCTTGGAGAAGAAGGAGATCAACAGCCGGGTCCCGAACAGCGCCGCCATTCCGGCAACGGCACCGGCGATCAGGACGGCGATCATCGGAATCGCTCGGCCTGGACAGCCATTGCCTTCGCTGCCACGAGGCGGTCGTCGAAGGGCAGTTCGCGGTCGCCGATCGTCTGGGTGGTCTCGTGCCCTTTGCCGGCGATGACGACGACATCGCCCGGCCGAGCCTCGTCGACGGCGAGCTTGATGGCCGCCGCCCGATCAGGTTCGATGATCAACCGCTGGCGCCCCGTCGGATCGACACCGTGCACGATGGCGTCGATGATCGCCAACGGCTCCTCGTGGCGCGGGTTGTCAGACGTGACGATGGTGACATCGGACCTCGCTGCCGCCACGGCGCCCATGTGAGGACGCTTCTGCGTGTCGCGGTCACCGCCGCAGCCGAACACGGCGATCACGCGGCCCCCTTCGTGGGCGCGAGCGAGGGAGCGGGCTGCCGCCAGCAGCGATTCCAGCCCTTCTGGCGTGTGTGCGTAGTCGACGATGACGTCGAGCCCCACCGGCGAGTCGACTCGCTGGAACCGCCCAGGCACGGGGGCCACGGCGGCGAGGCCGGCAGCGATGGCGTCGCGCTCGATCCCGAGCACGTCCGCGGCCGTCGCAGCGGCCAGCACGTTCATGACGTTGAAGTCGCCGCCGATGGGCACCACGAGGACCGAGTCACGCCATGTCAGCTGCAGTCGTCCTGCCTCGACGACCACGCCAGAAGCATCGGCGCGTGAGAAGGGCACGATGTCGATCTCAGCGGCGTCGGCCAGCAAGCGGCCGTACAGGTCGTCGACGTTGACGACGCCCACCGTTGTGCGTTCTGCTTCGAACAGCCGGAACTTGGCCCTGAAATACCCCTCCATCGAGCCGTGCAGATCGAGGTGGTCCTCACCCAGGTTCGTGAACACCGCGAGCGCGAACGTCGTGCCGTCGACACGATGCAGCTGGAGGGCGTGCGACGACACCTCCATCACCACGGCTGCCTTGCCGCCGGCGACGAAGCCGGCAAGACGGTCCTGCAGCTCGGGAGCCTCTGGGGTCGTGCGCGCCCCCGACAGCGTGCCGATGACACCGGTAGGACGTCCGGCCGCTTCCAGGATCGATGCCAGCAGGTGCGAGGTCGTGGTCTTGCCGTTCGTGCCCGTGATGCCGACGATCGGGATGCTGGCACTGGGCGTCCCGGAGACCGTGCTGGCCATCCAGCCCAGGCAGCCGCGCACATCGCGCACGACGAGCTGCGCCACGCCGTCGATCGTCACGCCGTCGATCGCCACCTCGTGGTCCACGATGAGCGACGTGGCACCCTTGGCCACGGCCTCTTGGGCATGTTCGTGACCGTCGTGGTGGTCGCCGCGGAGGCAGGCGAACGCCATTCCGGGCGCCACGATCCGCGAGTCGTGCGTGATGGCGCCGACCCGGTGCCCCGGTTCGCCGATGATGCGCGCCTCGCACTCGACCGGCAAGTCGCCGGCGATCCGTTCGAGTGTGGTCACGATGTCGTCATTCCTGCGGACAGCCGTTACCGCCGGGCGGCGGGGTCAAACCGAGCTCCTGGATGACGGCAGGGGCGAGTTGGGCGAACACTGGCGCCGCAGCCGTGCCGCCGAAGCGGTCACCGCTGCCGGCAGGCGGCTCGTCGATGGAGATCAGCATCGTCACCTGGGGGTCGTCGGCTGGCATGAAACCGACGAAGCTGGCGTAGTAGGCCTTGTTGCCCTTGTCGTCGTAGTAGGTGCCGTTCTCCTGCGCCTTGAGGCCGGTCCCGGTCTTGCCGGCGATGGGCATCTCCGCCACCTGAGCCCTCTTGGCCGTGCCCCGGCACACCACGCCCTTCAGCATGTCTGTGGTCTGGCGGGCCGCCGTTGGTGACACGACCTGGCGTGACGGCTCTGGCTTGGACTCATGGAACTCGCCGTCGCCGTCAAGTGTGCCGATGACGAGCTCGGGGGCGACATAGGTGCCCTCGTTGGCGATCGTGTTCACGGCGGCTATCAGCTGCACCGCCGTCACCGAGACACCCTGGCCGTAGGCGATGGTCTTCATCTCCGTGCCCTGCATGTCCTCGGCGTCCTCGAGGATGCCGGCCGACTCACCGGGAAACCCCAACGCCGACAACTCACCGAGCCCGAACGCACGCATGTAGTCGACCTGCTTTTCCACGCCCATCTGCTCGGAGACCGTGATCGTGCCGATGTTGGACGACGACACGAGGATCTGGTCCACGGTCATCGCCTGCGTCGGGTGGTACCCGGCGTCGTGCAGCAACAACGGGTCATTTTCGAAGTACTGCTTCTCCCATGGCACCACGAACGATGTCCGCGGCGTCACCACGCCGGCGTCGAGCGCCGACGCCACCGTGATCGCCTTGGCCACCGAACCGGGCTCGTAGGTGTCGACGGCAGCGAAGTTGCCGGACGTCACCTCGTAGACACCCGCATCGTTGCGCTTCACCGACGTCATGGCCAGGATCTCCCCGCTGTCGGTGTCCATCACGATCAGGCTGCCACCGCGCGCCTTGACGGCGCTGACTTGGCCGAGCAGACCCTGCTCGGCCGTGAACTGCAATGAGCGATCGATCGACAGCATCAGGTCATTGCCCGGCTCGGGACCGGTGAGCACGGTCTCGGAGCCGGCGATCGAACGTCCACCAGGTGCCACCTGACGGGTGATCTCGCCGCTGGTCCCGGTGAGCACCTTGTCGAACTCCATCTCCAGGCCGGCGATGCCTTTGCCGTCGATATCGGTGTCACCGATGACGCTGGATCCGGTGGTGCCACCTGGCTTGATACGCCGGTCCTCGCGCGCCACGTACACACCGCGCAGGCCGAGGGCGTCGATCTGCGCAGCCACCCTGGCGTCGATCTGCCGGGCGACGTACGCGAAGCCCCGTTCCTTGTCCTGCAACGTCGTTCGCAGCGACCGCCGGTCGTCATCGTCGAGCCCGAGCAAGCTTGCCAGCAACTCCGCCGTTCCCGCCTCGTCACCGACCTCCTTGGGGTTGACCGAGACCGTGCTGGCAGGGATCGACATGGCCATCTCGGCGCCGTCGCGGTCGAAGATGCTGCCGCGCTGGGCCGGGACCGTCTGCGATCGGGTCCACTGCTGCGACCCGGCGCTGCGCAGCCCGGCGGCCTGCGTGGTCTGCAGCATGCCGACGCGCACGAGCAGGCCGATCAGCACAGCGACGAGCAGGCACAGGGAGACGAGCAGTCGGCGGCGGGGCTGGCCGGCCTTGAACCGGGGAGGACGTGGCGGCCTTGCGGCCTTGATGGCTGTCTTCTTCGTTCTGGCCTCGAGCTTGCGTGCCCGACGGGTCTCGGTGGCGGCGCGGCGCTCGGCCACCCGCTCGTCGTATGGCTTCACGACGCGACGTGCGGCAAGCGGCGAGGACGTCGCCGTTGAGCGACCGCGAGGGGTCGTGGCGCCGGAGGGGCGACGTCTGGTCGCAGCGGACGCGCCGTAGGCAGGCGATACGGGCGGGCGGCGCGGTGGGGTCGAACGGCGTCGCGGCGGCGTCGGTGCCGTGGGCGACGTCCTCGTTCGTGCCTTCGCCGGCACGGCGCCCGGATGGGCCTCGGGATGGCGACGGCGATGAGCCCGCTGATGCGGGCTCACGGCGGCCCTCCCGAGGCCTGTTTGACGCGCCGGAACTGGTCGAGGGGCTGCTCCGTGGCAACGATGCGGTTCGCCTCGTCAACCGAGCCGAAGGCTGCGAGCACCTCGGCGTAGGTCTGGGGATCCACCGTGACGAAAGCGCCGCTGCTGGCCGGCGCCATCCCGAGTGCCCTGGCGGTCTCCGACAGTCGGCCTGGCGATCGCAGTTCGGCCCGCTGGCCGCGCAGCACCTCGAACCGGGCATTTGCGGCATCTACCTGCTCATCCAGCTCGTCTACCCGCACCTGGCGTTCGGCGAGCGTGGTGTTGAGCACGGCGGCGCCGAGCATCAGCACGGCGAGGATGACCGACGCCACGAGCACGAGCCCGGCGGTGCGTCGCCGCGCCGGCACCAAGGTCAGGTGCGGGGTCGGTCGGCGGTTGGGCAGCGCCGCCGGATGCGGACGGACAGCGTGTGCGCCGCTCGAACGGATGGGGAGTGCAGCCATTGTCAGCGGGCTCCTTCTTGTGCGGGTTCTCCTGGTGCAGGTTCGGCCGGGGCAGTGGCGAGGCGTTCGACGACGCGCAGGCGAGCCGACGCCGCGCGCCGGTTCGTGATCACCTCGGCGTCCGAGGGGCGACGAGGGATGCCGCGCACGATGCGGACGGTCTGTACGGCGCCGCACACGCACGGCAGGTCGGGAGGACAGTCGCACGCCCCGGTCGCCTGGCGGAACCGATCTTTGACGATGCGGTCCTCTCCGGAGTGGTACGAGAGCACGGCCACCCGCCCGCCCGGCGTTGTGGCGTCGATGGCGGCGTCGAGCGCGCCGGGGAGCGCCGACAGCTCGGCGTTGACCTCGATGCGGATCGCCTGGAAGCTGCGCTTGGCAGGGTGTCCGCCGCGGCGCCGGGCAGGTGCCGGGATCGCCGACGTGACGACCGCGGCGAGCTCCGTTGTCGTCTCGATGGGACGGGCGCCGACGATGGCCGCTGCGATCCGACGTGCGAAGCGCTCGTCGCCATACCTGCGCAGCACGGTCGCCAGATGCGCCTCGTCGTACCCGTTGACGACGTCGTCGGCCGAACACGGTGCCGTCGTGTCCATGCGCATGTCGAGCGGGCCCTCCTGCTGGTAGGAGAAGCCGCGGTCGGCGTGATCGAGCTGGGGTGACGACACTCCGAGATCGAACAGCGCTCCGCTCACGGTTTCGAGCTCCGCTTCCTCGAGCACCTCGGCCAGCTCGTCGAAGCGGCGATGGCTGACCGTGACCCTGGCACCGAAGCGGTCGAGCCGGCGCGACGCCGCTTCGAGCGCATCGCGATCGCGGTCGATCCCGAGCACCGCCACGTCGGGACGGGCGTCGAGCAGCGCCTCACTGTGGCCGCCGCCGCCGAGCGTGGCGTCGACGACGGTGCCAGCAGGCACCTCGGCGAATGCCGCCACCACCTCGTCGCGCATCACGGGCTGATGGGCGAACTCCGTCATGCCGTGGTCTCTGCGAGGGCTGCGCTCGGTCATGCCGGGCTCCCCGTGGCCAACGGGACAGTCGTGATCCCGGTGGTGATCCCGGCCATCTCGTCCTCGCCGACGGTGGCCACCTGGTGGAAGAAGTCCTCACACCAGATCTCGCCGCGGTCGAACCTGCCGCGCACGATCACCTTGCTCGATGGCTGCAGTTGGGCGTACTGGCGCAAGTGCTCGTCGACGGTGATGCGTCCCTGCTTGTCGATGGCCACGAGCGCTGCCGAGCCGGCGACGGCGCGCAGGCGGTTCTGGCTCACCTGGCCGTCACGGACCTGCGTCATCATGTCGGTGGCCAGCGCCTCGAACTCGCCAGCAGCGAAGATCGTTAGGCAGCGGTCCTCACCGAACGCCAGGTAGCAGCTTCCCTGCAGGTCCGGGCGGAACGTCGCCGGCAGCGCGAGACGACCCTTGTCGTCGAGCTGTCGCTCGTGAGTTCCGACGAACACGTGGAGGTCCCTCGCAGCCTTTCGTTGCGGGCCCCGGCCCTGCCTCGCGAGCGGACCCGGGACCGCCGTTCGCTCGCTGCGTCATCATGGCCCCCAGCACTCCCCTCTGTCAACCATTATGCCCCACTTCTCCCCACAGCGCCGCCAACTACCTCTCATCTCCCCCCACGCCCCGTTGCCGTCGCCACGGTCAGGCACCGAACGCCTCGGTGAGGGCGTCGAGCAGCGCCGGGCGCGCAGCGCGGTCGACCACGGCCACAGGTAGGGCTTCGAGTACCTCAGGAGTCGGGCGAGGCGCGGCGAGCAGCGCCAACAGCCTGCGCGGCCGCCACGTGTGATGCACGGCGCATTGGAAGCGGGCGGCCTGGCGCGTGCGCCGCTGCGAGATGCCGACCAGTTTGGCGCCGCCGCTCGTCACCTCGCCGGCGGCCAGTCCCCCGAAGCAAACCAGGTCCGAGACGTCGGTCTGCGGCATGGACGACGTGCACACCTCGAGAGTCCCGGCGCCGTCGGCGCCGATCGCCGCCAGCGCCCGCAGCCATTGCTCGCCGCACCAGCGCATCGACGCCACGACATCGTCTGTCCAACGGTCGTCGCCGGACGGGACGATCACGTCGACCCACGTCATGGCTTCCGGTTCCACGAGCACGGCGCCCCCGCCGCTGCGGCGGCGCACGACGTCGACTCCGGCCCGCCGGCAAGCCTCGGCATCAGCAACGGCGATGCTCTGGCGCGAGCCGAGCACGAGGGCCGAACAGTCTGCGTCGAGCACCCATAGCTCGGCGGCGGACGGCGACGGTACGGCGAGGCTGTGGTGGTGCGCCGGTGAGCCGCAGAACGTCCGCACGGACGGTATCACGACGCGAGGATCGCGGGCGCCAGGTACGGCTTCCACACGTCAGGCACGCGACTCGAGCCGAGCGCGATCCAGCCTCCGTGGCGCGGCGCTGTGCACGGCCGCTCGAGGCGCATCCCGGCCTCCTCGGGCGTGCGGTCCCGCTTGTGCGTGTTGCATCGCCGGCAGGCAGCGGCCACGTTCTCCCACACGTGCTCGCCACCACGCGAGCGCGGCAGCACGTGGTCGATCGAGTCGGCATGGCGTCCGCAGTACTGGCAGCGATGGTCGTCGCGGGCGAACACGGCCCTGCGCGAGAGCGCCGTCAGCCGACGGTACGGTACGTGCACCATGTAGCGCAGCTTGACCACGAGCGGGCGCGGGAAGCTCTGGTCGACGGTGTACATGGGAATCACGTCGGCTTCCACGACGTCGGCCTTGTCGGAGATCACGAGGCACACCGCCCGCCGGACGGCGACGACGCCGAGGGGCTCGAACGTCACGTTGAGGACGAGCGCACCGGACATGTGGAGCTAGCTCGCCGGTCGCGGCGGCTGCCGCCTCATGGCACTGATGAGCGCATGTCCTTGCACCACGCCAGATAGTTCACCACATCGCGCGGTTCTGGGGCGGCGTCGGCTCGTCCGTACTGCGTGAGCATTCGGAACGCCAGGTAGTCGGCAGGTGGTCCTGGGCGGCGCGGGCGCCTGCGCCACCAACGTCGGGGGGTGAGCACCCAAGCCTGGCGCACCGCCGTCGCCCACAGCGACGGACGGACGCCGATGGCCATCACGACACCCAGCCAGCTCCTGGTGGTCTCGTTGGCTCGACGCTCGCTCACTCGGCTCACGCCAACAGATCCGCCAGTGAGTGGATCCGTTCGAACGTGGCGTCGGCGTGGTCGTCGTACGGGTCGATCAGGATCGGGTGCAGGTCAGCGGCGACTGCCCCGCCGACGTCCATCATCACCGAGTCGCCCACGTAGGCGATCCGGCGGCGATCGACACCGACGAAGTGGGCGGCGGCGAAGTCGAAGATGGCCGGGTCGGGCTTGGCGACGCCGACCACATGGCTGTCGATCACGCAGCGCACGGGCGTCCCCGGCCCCGGCCCGACCTGGCAGACGCGCGACACCAGCAGCGATCGCTCGACCTGACCGCTGGCGTTCGACACGACGGCGAGCGGCACGCCGCCGGAGCCGAGCGCCCGAAGCGCGTCGACCGATTCGGGGATCGGCCAGCGCCACAGGTCGGCGATGCGCACCCTGCCGAGCGCCCGCGACGCCTCGTCCACCAGCTCTTCGCTCACGTCGAGCGAGCGCACGTACGCCTCGTCGTACTGGCGCCAGTCGCGCTCCTCGGCCCCTTGGGCCGACTTCGCCGCCATCGCCGCGTAGTGGGCCCGCCGGTGGCGCTCGATGCCGGCCGCCGCGCCGTAGTAGGCGAGCAGCGGACCCAGGACCGTGGGGTCTGGCAGCACGAGCACCCCGCCCGCATCGAGCCAGACGGCGTCGAAGCGGCTCAT
>Ga0136624_1000326_pt1 | contig 17776 bp, 14 predicted proteins | sample AntDrymUQ4692206_2_FD_104802 | JGI IMG/M metagenome (GOLD analysis project Ga0136624, IMG submission 104802) | Polar desert sand microbial communities from Dry Valleys, Antarctica - metaG UQ469 (22.06) | ecosystem: Environmental > Terrestrial > Soil > Desert | place: Antarctica: Dry Valley... | reverse complement strand
TCGTCCGCTTGGTCTGGAGGGCGGCGTGAATCTCGGCGATGGTCGCCTCGTCCACGCTAAAGGGAGCGGGCGTTCGAGTTTGCGCCGAGGCCATCAATCCGAAAAGCAATACGAGCGGAAGGGTGAGTCTCACGGAGCGTGATTCTACTCGACACCTTGGGCCGGCACGCCTGGCTCTCGAGCGACGAACAACGTGGCGGAACGGCATGCCTCGCCCGTAACTTTTGTGACGAATCACTGTCACGGGACATTGGCGTCAGGACTCGGGCGCGGGCTACGCTCCCGGAGCGGCCCGGCCTGGCGCAGGTGAAGAGGGTAACGGCTCTGGAGAAGTTGCCCGTCTCCAGCGCCGTAACTTGAAAGGCTCCATCGCATACGGTTCGAACTCACGCGGCTCGAACAGGCTGTATTCCTGTTCAGCCATTGGAGGCTCGCCGAGTTTCGCAAGCAGCTGATTCAGACGTTCCAAGGGAACCCCTTGGGGAGCCGTGATCTCGACGCCGACCGGACGACCGTTGGCACCGTAGTCGACGATCAGAAGCCCATCCTGCGATGCCACGGTCTTCGCGCTCTTCTCGCCGGTCTCGTGCGACAGGTGCAAATACGCGGCAAATGCGCGGCCCTTCCGGTACGTCACTTGTAGCGATCGCTCGGTCATTCGGACACCTCGTAGACAGTCACGACGACAAGCAGCTTGGCGTCGGCATCAGGTTCAACGAGCACGATCCACGGGTGCCGCTGATGACGCACGTGGATCATGAATCTGCCCTCGACGACGTTCGGCTCGAAGCCCTTGGCCTTCTCCAGCATAGCGCGGACCTCGGCTTCGGTCACGCCGCGCTGCTCCATTCGCAGCTCGACATGGCTCGTGAACGAGAGGTCCCATTTTCACCACTCGGGGAATGTCGGCATCGGGGGCTTTCAAGCGCGAATGTAGCACTCACCGGCCCGTCCAATGTCGCCATCACACCCGATTCCGAGAAGGTAGGCTAAAAACCCAGCGACATCCACTTGAGGAACAACGTCGAATCCTCGCTCCCTGAGGACCATGCCCACTGAGCGCTCGAAGTCGTTCGTTGGCTGGGAGCCACCGTCGTCAGAATCCTCAAGAACCCCACTTCGAGCGAACGTCAAGCACTGCTTCAGGACACGCAAGCCCCATGCGCTCGACGCTGATGTTTGAATTCTGTTTGGATCAAGCGAGCTGAACACTTCCGTTCGCTTTTTCGCTCATCGTTGCATCAGGGCTGTGCCATGTGGAGCCGAGGTCGCGCTGGTAGGGGGCCTCGAGCGTGAGCGGGAGTGGGCCGACCATTCGTAGAGGGTGTGCGACGGCACAGGTCGACGATCTGCTGCCCGGTCATGCCGGCGGTGGCGCCACTCATGGTGCGGGCGATGTTAGCGGACGCGGCCGCCGTTTGACAACCTTGCAGGCGTGCTATAACTACACGCTTACTGGTCATGGCTCTCGCGTCCAAGCACGTCGACCAGGTGATCGCCGCCGTCGACGCCGCGTCGAACGAGATCGTCGAGTTCACCTCGGATCTCATCCGCATCCCGACCGTCAACCCGCCGGGAGATTACTACCCTGACTGCGCGCGGCTGATTGGGACGCGTCTGGGCGACTGCGGCTTCGAGGTCGAGTACCACGAGGCCGCCGGCCGGCCCGAGCACACCGCGGCTTACCCCCGCGTCAACGTCGTCGGCACCAGGCGCGGCCGCCGTCAGCGCCCGCTGGTCCATCTCAACGGCCACTTCGACGTCGTCCCGGCGGGCGCCGGCTGGACCGAGGATCCGTTTGGCGGCCGCGTCCGCGACGGCCGCATCTACGGCCGCGGGTCGTGCGACATGAAGGCAGGCATTGCCGCCGCCGTCTACGCCGCCGAAGCGATTCGGCGGGCGGGCATCGAGCTGGCGGGGTCGGTTGAAATCAGCGGCACGGTGGACGAGGAGAGCGGCGGGTTTGCCGGCGCGGCGCTCCTGGCCGAGACCAAGCGGGTGACCGCGGCCACGACCGACTACGTGATCATCCCCGAGCCACTCAACGTCGATCGCATCTGCATCGGCCATCGCGGCGTCTACTGGTTCGCGGTCGAGACACACGGTCACATCGGACACGGCAGCATGCCGTTTCTCGGCGTCAGCGCGATCGAGCACATGGGTGTGATTCTCGATCTGGTGCGGCGCGAGCTGCTGCCGGCGCTGTCGGCCCGCACCACCGCGGTGCCGGTGGTGCCCGACGGCGCGCGTCATGCCACCCTCAACATCAACGGCATCAGCGGCGGCCAGCCCGTCGGCGGCATCCAGACGCCGTGCGTTGCCGACCACTGCCGGGCGGTGTTCGACCGGCGCTTTCTGCTCGAGGAGGATTCGACGCGACCAAGGCCGAGATCGAAGCGTTGCTCGACCGGGCCGCGGCCGAGACCCCGCGCCTGCGCTATGCCCTTCAGGATCTGATGGTCGTCCACCCGGTGCGCACTCCCGACGCCTCGCCGCTGGTGGCGTCGCTCGAGCACAACATCGCCCAGGTGCTCGGGCGCCGCGCCACGCAGGTGGCCAGCCCCGGCACCTACGACCACAAGCACTTCGACCGCATCGGCGGCATCCGGCAGTGCGTCGCCTACGGCCCCGGCATCCTCGACCTCGCGCACCAGCCCGACGAGTGGTGCGGCGTCGACGATCTGGTCAATGCCACCAAGGTGATCGCGCTCTCGCTTCTCGATCTCACAGGAACCCTGCCATGACCACTACCGCACGATCGCTGCTCTCGAACTACACCGCGGGACGCTGGGAGACGCCCTCGTCGTCGCGGGTGCTGGACATCCACAACCCGGCGACGGGCGAGACGCTCGGCGGGGTGCCGCTGTCGTCGCGCGACGACGTCGATCGCGCCGTGCAGGCGGCGGCCGCGGCCTTCGACGGCTGGCGCCGGACGCCGCCGACCGAGCGCATCCAGTACCTGTTCAAGCTGAAGCACCTGCTCGAGGAGGAGTTCGAGGACATTGCCCGCACCACCACGCTCGAGTGCGGCAAGACCATCACCGAGGCCCGTGGCGAGCTGCGCCGCGGCATCGAGAACGTCGAGGTCGCCTGCGGCATCCCGTCGATGGCGATGGGCTACAACGTCGAGGATATCGCCAGCGGCATCGACGAGATCATGATCCGGCAGCCGCTCGGCGTGGTCGCGGCGATCACGCCGTTCAACTTCCCGGGGATGATCCCGCTGTGGTTCATGCCCTACGCGCTGGCGTGCGGCAACTGCTTCATCCTCAAGCCCTCCGAGCGGGTGCCCATGACGATGCAGAAGGTTTACGCGGTGCTCGACCGCCTCGGCCTGCCGCCCGGGGTGGTGTCGCTGGTGAACGGCGACAAGGAGGCGGTGGACGCGCTGATCGAGCACCCGGAGGTGCGGGCGATGTCCTTCGTCGGCTCGTCGCCGGTGGCGAAGTACATCTACGCGCAGTCGGCCGCGCACGGCAAGCGCGTCCAGTGCCAGGGCGGCGCCAAGAATCCGATCGTGGTCATGCCCGACGCCGACATCGAGATGACGGTCAAGCTGATCATGGACTCGGCGTTCGGCTGCGCCGGCCAGCGCTGCCTGGCGGCGTCAATCGCCGTGCCGATTGGTGCGGCGCAGCAGACGTTCACGCCGGCGCTGCTCGAGGCGGCGGCGGCGCGCAAGGTCGGCAATGGCCTCGAGCCCGACGTCGAGATGGGCCCGGTCATCACCGCCCAGAGCCGCGAGCGGATCGAACAGCTCGTCGATCGCGGGATCGCCGAGGGCGGCCGGGTGCTGCTCGACGGGCGTCGTCCAACCATCACCGGATTGGATCGGGGGCACTTCGTCAAGCCCACCGTGATCGAGCTGGCGAGCCCGGCGAGCGAGCTGGCCTCGACCGAGATTTTTGGGCCGGTGCTGAGCGTCTCGAATGCCGACAGCCTCGATCAGGCCATTGCCGCGGTCAATGGCTCGGCCTACGGCAACATGGCGTGCATCTTCACGTCGAGCGGGGCGGCGGCGCGCAAGTTCCGCTACGAAGCGCGCGTCGGCAACGTCGGCGTCAACATCGGCACGCCGGCGCCGATGGCGTTCTTCCCGTTCTCGGGGTGGAAGGGGAGCTTTTTCGGCGACCTCCACGCCCAGGGCAAGGACGCGATCGAGTTCTACACCGACAAGAAGATCGTGGTCGAGCGCTGGCCGCGGGAATGGTCGCGGCAATTCTGATGCTCCGGCGACGCTCCGTCTTCGTCGTTTTCGCGATCGCGGCGCTCGCCGCCGGCGTGCTGTCGGGCGCGGGCGTGCGGCAGGGCGTCATCGTGTGCCGCTGACGCGGCAGATCGACATCGCGCCGACGGTGGCGCGGCTGCTCGGATTCACGATGGCGAATGTCGACGGCGTGCCGCTGGCCGGTGTGCTCGTCGACACGGTTCGGCCCGAGGCCGCGGTTTCTTCTGGACGATGACATTAACGGCGCAGTTTCCGAGAACAGGGAGCAGGACGATGCGAAGGCTCTTCCCCCTCACGCTGATCTTCACCCTTTTGCTGGCGGCGAACAGTATCTCGCTGTCGGCGCAGGCGACAGGGAGCATCGTGGGCACGGTCACCGATGAATCCGGCGCCCTGCTGCCCGGTGTGATCATCGAGGTCACCAACACCGCGACCAACCAGACCCGGACGGCGGTCAGCGGCGACAACGGCAACTACACCATTCCGCTGCTGCAGCCCGGCCCCTACCAGGTGCGGGCGTCGCTCGCCGGATTCAAGGCGGTGGTCCGCGAGGCGGTCACGGTCACGGTGGAAAGCTCGTCGCGCGTCGACTTCCGGCTCGCCGTCGGCGGCCTCGAAGAGACCGTCACCGTGGCGGCCGACGCGCCGCTGATCGAGACGTCGAATGCCACGCTCGGCATCGTCGTCGACGAGAAGCAGGTGGCCGAGCTGCCGCTGAATGGCCGCAACTTCACGCAGCTCGGGACGCTCCTGCCTGGCGTCGTCGCGCCGCCGCCGGCGCTCGGCGGTCAGAGTGGCGAAGCCACACCCGGCGGATTCGGCGCCGTGACGGCGGGCTTCAACGTCAACGGCATGCGCAATCAGTCGAACAACTTCCTGCTCGACGGCACCAGCAACAACGACACCTTCAACACCGGTTTCGTGCTGCGGCCGCCGCCGGATGCGATTCAGGAGTTCAAGATTCTGACCCATTCCTACTCGGCCGAGTACGGCCGCAACGCCGGTTCGGTGGTCAACGTCGTGACCAAGAGCGGCTCCAACGACTTTCACGGCGCCGGCTGGATCTTCAATCGCGACGACGCGCTGCAGGCGCGGAACTTCTTCGCTCCCCAGGATCAGGAGAAGCCGAAGCTCGAACAGAACCAGTTCGGCTTCAGCGTCGGCGGCCCGGTGCTGCGCAACCGCGTGTTCGGGTTCGGCTACTACGAGGGCTTCCGCAACACCAGCGGCGTGACCCAGAACTTCGTCGTGCTCAGCGACGCGCAGCGGACGGGCAACTTCGGCAGCACCACCCTCCGCGATCCGCTCACCGGGCTGCCGTTCCCCGGCAACCAGATTCCCGCCAACCGGATCGATCCGACGGCGACGCAGCTGATCAACGACTTCCTGCCGCGCGCCAACACCGGTGCCAACCGCTACATCGTGTCGCCTGACGTCGACGACAATCGCGACCAGTTCGGCATGCGCTTCGACACGCACCTGGGCAAGAGCCACTCGATGCTGCTCCGCTACATCCGCAGCGAGACCGAGCGCGTGGAGCCGCCGACGACGCGGCCGGTGGGGTCGACGTCGCTGGCGACGCTGCAGGACTTCATGATCGGCGACACGCACGTGTTCAGCTCGAACGTGCTGAACCAGGCGCGGTTCTCCTACAACCGCATCGCCGCCAGTCCGGCGGTGACCAGCGGCCTGGAGAACTCGACCTACGGCATCAACGTGCCCCACAACGTGTCGAGCGCGAAGGGGCTGGCCAACGTCACGCTCAACGGGTTCTTTTCCCTGGGCGACCTCCAGCAGCCCTTCGTCGAGCGCCTGAACGAGGTCATCCATTTCTCGAACGACCTCACCTGGATCCGCGGCCCGCACTCGTTCAAGTTCGGCGGCGAAGTGCAGCGCCAGCACATGTTCATCGCGTTCGTGAACCGCCCCAACGGCGACTTCACCTTCAACGGCGTGCATACCGGCAACGCCGCCGCCGACTTCCTGCTCGGTCTTCCCGGCCAGTTCCGCCGCACCACCTCGAACACGGCGCAGGACGGGCACGGCTGGCTGTATGCCGGCTACGTGCAGGACGAGTTCCGGCCGACCGAAAACCTGACCATCAACGCCGGCGTGCGCTACGAGGTGTCGGTGCCGTTCGTCGATCAGAACGACGCCCTCAACTCGTTCCGTCCGGGCCAGCAGTCGCAGCGCTTCCCCGAGGCGCCGGCCGGCCTGGTCTATCCCGGCGACCAGGGGGTGCCGCGCGGCACCTACCAGACCGACAAGAACAACTTCGCGCCGCGCGTTGGCGTGGTGTGGGACCCCACCGGCACGGCGAAGTCGAGCCTGCGCGCCGCCTGGGGCATCTTCTACGACACGCTTGCCGGCCAGGGCGACTTCTTCCAGAACGGCGTGCTGGCGCCGCCGTTCACGCCGCTGCTCGAGGTCAACTCACCGCCGGTCCCGCTGACGCTGCGCAATCCGCTCAGCGTCATCTCTGGCGGCGCCACCAACTTCCCGCCCGGGCTCATCTTCATCGGCTGGGGTGAGGACTTCGTCCAGCCCTCGGCGCATCACTTCAACATCACGTGGCAGCAGGAGCTGCGCCCCAACCTCGGCACCGAGTTCGGCTACGTCGGTTCGCGCGGCAGCAACCTGCCGATCTTCATGGAGGTCAACCCCGGCGTGTTCACGCCCGGACAGAGCACCCGCGGCGCCCGCATCTTCCCGGCGTTCAGCCTGGTCCGACCGACCTTCTCCGTCGCCAAGTCGTGGTACGACTCGTTCCAGGCCAGCCTGCGGATGCGCCATACGCGCGGTGTCGGCTTTTTGATCTCCTACACCTGGGGCCACGCCGAGGACCATGTCTCGGGGCTCAACATCGGCGGCGAGCAGCGGCCGGTGCTGCCGGTGACCATCGGCGACGAGGCCTCGATCAATCGTGCGCTCGACCTCGAGCGCGGTCCGGCGCTGTTCGACGTGCGTCATCGCTTCGTCGTGAGCTTCACCGCCGCGCTGCCGACGCCCGAGCAGAACGCGCTCACCCGTCACCTGCTCGGCGGCTGGCAGGTGAACGGCATCGTGCAGGCGCAGACCGGCTTCCCGGTGACGGTGTTCGATCCGGTCAACAGCATCCGCTTCCTGACCAATCGCCCGAACCAGACCTGCAACCCGAACGACAACGCCCCGAACACGGTCGATCAGTGGTTCAACACGTCCTGCTTCGAGCGGCGCGCGCTTGCCGACACCGCAGAGCCGGGCTCGACCGGCCGCAACAGCGTGCGCGGGCCGGGCTTTGCACGCACCGACCTGTCGTTCTTCAAGAACGTCGCGCTGCCCAACGCGCACCGCATTCAGCTGCGCGCCGAGGCCTTCAACCTGTTCAACCAGACGCGTTTCGGCAATCCGGGCAACCAGATCGGCACGCCGAACTTCGGCCGCATCACCAGCTCCGATGATGGCCGCATCATTCAGCTGGCGGTGAAGTACAGCTTCTAGTCCCGAAGGCTCGGAGCGCAGCACCCACCGATTGCCGGCTGCGAAGAACAGCGAGGATGGTATGACTCGTCGAATCGGCGCCGCCGGCCTCGCGCTGCTCCTGTTCGCATCTGGGCCGCTCGCCGGCCAGGCGCCGAAAGGGCTGACCGAGGTACCCGGCATCAAGGTCGGACATCACACTCTCACCGAGCGGCCGACCGGTTGCACGGTGATTCTCGTCGACGGCGACGGCGCCACCGGCGGCGTCTCGCAGCGCGGCGGCGCACCGGGCACCCGCGAGACCGATCTGCTCGATCCCGCCAACATGGTGGACAAGGTCAATGCCGTCGTGCTCTCGGGCGGCAGCGCCTACGGGCTCGACGCGGCGCAGGGGGTCGTGCGCTACCTCGAAGAGCGCGGCATTGGCTGGAAAGTCGGGGCGGCGGGAGTGGTGCCGATCGTACCGGCCGCCATCCTGTTCGACCTGCCGTTCGGCGGCAAGCCGACCATCCGCCCGACCGCCGACTGCGGCTACCGCGCCGCGACCGGCGCCAGCGCCGCCGCCGTGCCCGAAGGCAATGTCGGCGCCGGCACCGGGGCGACCGTCGGCAAGATGGGCATGGGCCGCTCGATGAAGGGCGGCCTCGGGTCCTTTGCCATCGCGCTCCCCAACGGCCTCGTCGTCGGCGCCATCGTCGCGGTCAACGCCGTCGGCGATATCGTCGATCCAACGACGGGCCAGGTCGTGGCCGGCGTCCGCAGCGAAGACGGCAAGAGCCTCGCCGACGTGCGCAAGCTGCTGCGCAGCGGCGCGCTGATCCGGCGGCCGCCGCCGCGGGCGGGCGAGAACACCACCATCGGACTGGTCGCCACCAACGCGCGGCTGTCGAAGACCGAGATCAACCGCGTGGCGATGATGGCCGACGATGGCTTCGCGCGCGCGATCGTGCCGTCGCACACCGTCGGCGACGGCGATACCGTGTTCGCGCTGGCCACCGGCCTGTGGGACGGCGAGGTCAACGTCACGGTGGTCGGCGCGATGGCCGCCGAAGCGATGGCCGAAGCCATCGTCCGCGCCGCCGCGATGGCCGAGAGCTCCCAGGGCGTGCCCTCGGCGCGCGAGTTGGGGACCGTGCCGCCGCGATTCCAATGAGTCGCCACGCTCCAATCGGCCGCCGCACGTTCATGCGCCGCTCGCTGGCTGCCGGCGCCGGACTGGTCGCGCCCGCCATCCTGCGATCGCAGCAGCGTCCGGCGATCACCCACGGCATCGCCAGCGGCGACGTCAGCGGCTCGCAGGCCACGATCTGGAGCCGCGCCGATCGTCCGGCGCGCATGTTCGTCGAGTACGCGACGACGGAAGGCTTCGCCAGCCGGCAGCGGGTCGCCGGCCCCGACGCGCTCGACGTCACCGACTTCACGGCGCGCGTCGTGCTCACCGATCTGCCGCCGGAGCAACGCATCTCCTATCGCGTCACCTTCCAGGATCTCTCCGACCTCCGGGTGTGGAGCGACCCGGTGGCCGGCGTCTTCCGGACACCCGCAGCTGCGGCACCCGCGGCGCGGCCGGTGACGATCGCGTGGTCGGCCGACACCGCCGGCCAGGGCTGGGGCATCAACCCCGAGTGGGGCGGCTATCGCATCTACCAGGCGATGCAGGCCGCCGAGCCCGATCTGTTCGTCCACTGCGGCGACACCATCTACGCCGACCAACCGCTGCTGCCCGAGGTGGCGCTCGACGACGGCAGCGTGTGGAAGAACGTCGTCACGCCGGCGAAGTCGAAGGTGGCCGAGTCGCTCGAGGAGTTCCGCGGCAACTATCAGTACAACCTGCTCGACGAAAACATGCGCCGCTTCAACGCCGCGGTGCCGCAGATGGCGATCTGGGACGATCACGAGGTCCGCGACAACTGGTACGACAGCCGCGACCTGTCGCGGGACGATCGCTACCGCGAGAAGCGGATGGCGCTGCTGGCGGCGCGCGCCCGCCGGGCGTTTCTCGACTACCACCCGGTGGCGATCGATCCGCATCAGCGCGATCGTATCCACCGCACGCGGTCGCTCGGACCGCTGGCCGAGGTCTTTGCCCTCGACATGCGGAGCTTTCGCGGGCCGAACTCGGCCAACCTGCAGCCGGCGCTCGACGACGAGGCCGTGCTGCTGGGCCGCGAGCAGCTGGCGTGGCTGAAGGCGCGGCTGGCCGCGAGCCGCGCCACCTGGAAAGTGATCGCGAGCGGCATGCCGGTCGGGGTGGTCGTGCGCGATGGCCCACAGCACTTCGAGGCGGTGGCCAACAGCGATGCCGGCCCGCCCCGGGGCCGCGAGCTGGAGATCGCCGACCTGCTGCGCTTCATCAAGACCGAGCGCGTGCACAACGTGGTCTGGATCACCGGCGACGTCCATTACTGTGCCGCGCACCACTATGACCCGGCGCGGGCGCGCTTCACCGACTTCGATCCGTTCTGGGAGTTCGTCGCCGGCCCGCTCAACTCGGGCACGTTTGGACCCAACGAGATGGATGCGACGTTCGGGCCCGAGGTGCGGTTTACCGGCGTGCCGCCGGGGATGAAGCCGAATCGGCCGCCGAGCGCGGGCCTGCAGTTCTTCGGCACGCTCCGCATCGAGCCACGCACCCGGACGATGACGGTGACCCTGCGCGATCTTGCGGGAGCCCCCCTTCATCGCGTCGAGATCGAGGCGCGCTGATGGCCCGCAGCCAGGCGCCGCCGGGCTTTCTCACCGTGGGCCGCACCGCCCGCATCGTCGGCGTCAGCCCATCGACGCTGCGTCTGTGGGAGAACGTCGGCCTCATCAGCCCGATCCGCAGCGCCGGCCGCTACCGCCTCTACAGCCGCGAGCTGCTCGAGGTGCTGAAGCGCATCAAGTATCTGCGCGACGTCAAGCAGCTCAACGTGCCGGGCATCAAGGCCTCGCTTGGCAGCGACGGTCACGGGCCGCGGCGCGCGCGGGCGAAGGAGGCGACCTCGACCGCGAACCACCTGGGCGACAAGCTCCGCACGCTGCGGGTGCGCAGCGGTCTTGGGGTCAACGAGGCGGCGCGCAAGGCACAGATCTCGCCGGGGTTCCTGAGCGCGATCGAGCGCGCGCGCGCCAACGCGTCGGTCGCGACGCTGCAGCGCCTGTCGGCGGCGTTCGGCACGACGGTCATGGACCTGTTCGAGCAGCCGCGGCGTCCGAACCGGCTGGTGCGCCCGACGACTCGCCGCGTGCTGCAGACCACCACCGGCGTGCGGATGGAGATGCTGTGCACGGGCACGACCATGCTGCAGTGCATGCTGTTCCGCGTCGCGGCCGGCGCCGGCAGCGACGGCGCTTATTCGCACCAGGGCGAAGAGTTCATTCACATGCTCGAAGGCAGCCTCGAGCTCTGGCTCGACGAGATCGAATGCCACACGCTTGAAGCCGGAGACAGTTTCTGGTTCGAGAGCACGCTCGGCCATCGCTGGTACAACCGCGGCCGCAGCGACGCCGTGCTGCTGTGGATCAACACCCCGCCGACGTTCTGAGGATGGCGTGAACGTACACCTGCTGCTCTTGATCGTCTACTCGGTCGCCCTGGTGGCGATTGGCCTGTGGATCGCCCGGCTGGTCAAGGGCGCTGACGACTTCTTTGTCGCCGGCCGCAGCCTGGCGGCGCCGCTGATCTTCTCGACCGTGCTCGCCTCGAACATCGGCGCCGGGACGACCGTCGGCGCCGCCGGCGTGGCCTTCCGCGACGGCGTCAGCGCGTGGTGGTGGAACGGGGCGGCGGCGATGGGCACGTTCGTCCTCGCCCTCTGGGTCGGCCCGCGCATCTGGCGGATTGCGACCACCTATAACCTGTTCACCGCCGGCGATTACCTCGAGCTGCGCTATGGGCCATCGGTGCGCGGCGTGATAGCAGCGCTGATCTGGCTCGGCACGCTGTCGATTCTGGCGGCGCAGCTGCTGGCCGGGGCCGCCGTGCTGTCGGTCGTCGCCGGCGTGCCCCACCTCACCGGCGTCGTCGCCAGCGCATCGGTGATGATGGTCTACTTCGTCGCCGGCGGGCTGCTCAGCTCGGCGTGGGTCAACGCGGTGCAGCTGCTGGTGCTGATGACCGGCTTTGTCATCGCCATTCCCATCGTGTTCATGCGCATCGGCGGCTTCGCGGCGTTCAGCGCGCCGGAACTGCCGGCGAACTTCACCGACTTCTGGTACTCGGCGGGGCCGGCGTCGGGCTGGACGTTCGTGGCGCTGCTCGGCCCGGCGTTCGTCATCTCGCCGGGGCTGATCCAGAAGACCTACGGCGCGGTGAGCGATCGTGCCGTGCGGATCGGCATCGGTGCGGCGGCGCTGGCGCAGGCCGTCTTCTCGCTGGCACCGACGTTTCTGGGCATGTCGGCGCGGGTGGTGTCGCCGGACATCACCAACATGAACCTGGTGCTGCCGACGGTGCTGATGGAGCAGCTGCCGGTCGCGGTCGGCGCGCTCGGCCTGGCGGCGATCTTCTCGGCCGAGGTCAGCACCTGCGACGCGATTCTGTTCATGCTCTCGACGTCGCTATCCAAAGACCTCTACAAGCGCTTCGTCGTGCCCGAGGCGACCGATGCGCAGGTGCTGAAGGTGGCGCGCTTGGCGGCGGTCGCCGGCGGCGTCGGTGGCGTCATTCTGGCGCTGCGGCTGCCGACGGTGGTCGAGGCGCTGCGCATCTTCTATTCGCTGCTCAGCGTCAGCCTATTCGTGCCGGTGATTGGCGGGCTCTACACCCGCCGCGCCGGCACCGGGCATGCCCTCATCGCCATTGCTGCCGGCGTCGGGACGCTCCTCTTCGTGCAGTTCACCACCGGTGGCCGCGGCTGGGGCTGGTGGGATCCGACGCTGCTCGGCCTGATCGCCGCCGCGTCGGCGTTTCTCATCGCGATGGGCATCAGGCCGAGGCGGCAGCAGTAGGACAGATTTCAGCTTTCGGCTCTCAGCTCAATACCCGACACTCAGAACTCGAACTGACCAACTCCCAATTGACCGAATCGCAGCGAGTAATCATATGGCTGACATGTTTCGACTCGACGGAAAAGTGATTGCCGTGCTGGGCGCGGCCTCGGGCATCGGCGAAGCGGTGGCGCGCGGCGCGGCCGCACAGGGGGCCGCCTTCGTCGGCTGCTTCGACATGAACGAGGCGGGCGCCCGGGGCGTTGCCGACGCCGTCGGCAAGGCCGGGACGAAGAGCGAGAGTCGCCTGGTGGACATCGCCGACGAGGCCGGTGTCGCCGCGGCGCTCGACGCCGTGGCCAGCACGCACGGACGCCTCGACGGCATCGTCTGCACGCCGGCGATCAACGTGCGCAAGCCAATCCTGAAGTACACGGGCGAGGAGTTCGACCGGGTGGTGAAGGTCAACCTGCGCGGCTATTTCAACGTGCTGATGGCGGCCGGCCGGATCATGACCGCGCAGCGCTCCGGCAGCATCGTGCTATTTTCGTCGATTCGCTCGATCGTCACCGAGCCCGGCCAGTCGGTGTACTCCATGACCAAGGCCGGGATTCTCCAGCTCGCTAAAACCGCGGCCACCGAGTGGGCGATGCAGGGCGTGCGCGTCAATGCCGTCGGCCCCGGGGTCGTCGAGACGCCGCTGACGGCGCCGATCAAGAACAACCAGGAATGGTACGACGCCTACGCCAAGAAGAACCCGATGCAGCGCTGGGCGCAGCCGTCCGAGATGGTCGGGCCGACGCTGTTTCTGATCTCCGACGCCGCGAGTTATGTGACCGGCACCATCATCTACGCCGACGGCGGCTGGCTGGCCGCGGACGGCCGGTTCACGCCGCCGGGGATGGAGTGATCACGTGGGGCTGGCAGGGCAGGTGGGACGGGTGAGGCGGGTGGGACGCCGTCCAGACGCCAACTACTCTCCTTGAAGAGCGATGAGTGGAGCGATCGTGGCGGCCTTGATCGCGGGAATCACTGTCGCGAAAAGCGCCGCGGCGCCGAGCACCGTCAGCGCACCAAGATACGTCCCGACATCCCACGGGCTGACTTCATAGAGAAGTCCCTCGAGCCACCGCGCAAAGGCAACCGCACCTGCAAGTCCCAAGACGAGGCCGACGGCGACTAATCGCAGTCCTTGGCCGACGATGAGGCAAATGACATCGGCGGCCCGGGCGCCCAGGGCCCGGCGGAGCGCGATCTCCCGTGTGCGTTGCCCAACCAGGTAAGCCAGCACGCTGAAGATGCCGACGGCGGCCAGGACGGCCGCCACACCCGCAAACAGCCCAATCACTTGCGTGCGAAATCGCGGGTACGCCAGCGCGAGGTCGAATAGCTCCTCCATGGTCTCGAACTTGACGGGCACGGTCGGATTTGCGTCGTTCAAGAACCTGCGAAGCGTGCTGGCGAGCGACGCCTCGTCCGACGAGGTCCGAGCCAGGATCGACAGCGAGTTGCCCACGCCCTGCGTCGATGCCGCGAAGATCACGGGCGCCGCCGGTTGACTCGGGTCCTGCCACCGGACGTCGCCGACAACCCCGACGATCTCCATCCAGGGCGCCCGGCTGCTCGTCCCCGTCCCTATCCGCTGTCCAAGGGGCGACTCCCCTGGAAAGGCAGTGCGCGCCAGGGTCTCGTTGATGATGGCGACCGGCGGGGAGTCCGGTGTGTCGGTCCTGGCGAAGTCGCGCCCGGCAAGAACCGGAATTTCCAGCGTCCTGAAGTAGTCCGCCGTGATCGCGTGGAACTCGGCTTGCGGACGCTCACCCGGTTGTCCCTCCGGCCGGCCTTGCCTGAAATAATCGCGCGCCGCTCTCGGCTCCCGTCCCATCCCGAGGTAGCTCACGCCCGCTGCGGCGCTCACGCCCGGCACGGCGCGCAGACGGTCGAGCACCTCGGCGTAGAAATCATTCCGAATCCGTATGTCCGCCGGGTCCTCGACCGCGTACTCCGTGTAGGCCACCAGCACACGGTCCGTCGTGAACCCGAGGTCGACGTGCTGGAGCGCCTGGAACGATCGCACCAGCAGCCCTGCGGTTGCCAGCAGGATGACCGACAACGCGACCTCGGCCACGACCAGCCCTGAGCGGAGCCGAGTGCTGGCTCTGGATGCCGTCGCCTTCGAGCCACCCAGCTTCAACGCATCGGACAGATCGAGTCGCGAGGCATGAAATGCCGGCGCGAGCCCGAAGAGGACGGTGGACACGAACGAGAGCCCAAGTGCGAACAGCAGGACGGTCATGTCGATCCGCACATCGTCGATGCGGGGCAGGTCGGCGGGTGACAACGCCACGACTCCGCGCACGAGCATCGACGCCAGCAGGAGACCTGCCATCCCGGCCACCCCCGCCAGCAGGCAACTCTCGGTCAGCAGTTGTCGAATCACACGCCCACGACCGGCGCCGAGCGCGGCGCGGAGCGCGATCTCGCGTGTCCTGCCAGTGGCCCGCGCAAGCAGGAGGTTCGCGATATTGGCGCATGCAATGAGCCACAAGATGCCCACGGCGCTCATCAGTACCCACAACGTCACCCGGAGACTGCCGGTGAGCCGCTCCTGGAGGGGAATCAGGGTCACGGTCTTCAGGCGATTTTCGGGATATTGCCGCGCGAGATTGTCGCCAATGGTCCGCATCTCGACCTGCGCACGCGTGAGGTGTACGCCTGGCTCGAGCTTCCCGACGGCCTGGTAGTTGTGCAGGTTGCGGCTCGTGCCCGCGCTGATCGGCCAAGGGGCCCAGATATCCGTGGCGCCGGGATAGCGGAATCCCGGCGCCGCCACTCCGACGATCTCCACCGTGTTGCCGTAGACGGTGATCGTCTTCCCGACTGCGGCCTCGTCGCTGCCGAAGTGTGTCACAGCCCAGTGATACGCCACGAGGGCGGTCGTTGGCATCGCGCCGGCCACCGGGACATCCTGCTCCGTCAGCAGGCGTCCCGCGGACGCGGTCTGGCCGAAGACCGCAAAGAAATCGGCGGAGACGTACTGGTCGTTGGCAAACACGGCGCGGTCGCCAACGACAACTGCGCTATCGGTATTGCCATAAGACACCGCCATCTTGTCGAACACGTCGTTTTGCGCTTGCCAGTCGAGAAAGTCGGGACCTGACACGTCCTGGCTGGTGCGTCCCGTGTTGGTCCAGAACGTCTCGATCGAGACGATGCGCTCGGCGCCCGGGTAGGCGAGGGGTTGGAGCAAGACCGTGTTGACAACCGAGAAGATGGCGATGCTGGCACCGATGCCAAGCGCGAGCACAGCGCCAGTTCCCAGCGCGAAGCCCCAGCTCCTGACCAGGCTGCGAATCGAATAACGGACGTCGAACACGCACGCATCCAGCCATCGCCATATCCACGTATCCCGCACGGCTTCCTGGACCTGGGCCACGCCGCCGAACTCGACGCTCGCTTGCCTGCGGGCTTCGGGTTCGCTCGAGCGGTTCTTCATCATGTCGTCGACGCGGCGGTCCATGTGGTACCGCAACTCGCGGTCGAGATCCCGTTCCAACCGGTCGCGTCTCCAACGGAAGAGATTGAGGATCTTTGCCACGGCCTATTCCCCCTCGTTGAAAATCAACCGGACCGACGCCGTCAGTCGGTCCCAGCTTGTCTTCTCGACCGCCAACTGGGTGCGACCCGTCCGGGTGAGCGAATAGAACTTGGCCTCGCGGCCCGTCTCCGACTGGCGCCACTCCGATTTCAGCCAGCGTTTCTGTTCGAGGCGGTGCAGCGCCGGATACAACGAGCCCTGGTTGACGTGCATGCTTATGCGGTGCCGATCTGCAGTCAAGGAGCGACGCTGGCGCGCCTCGTCGCCGCCTCGATCGAGCATCTGCGCATGCGTTGGAGATGGCCGAGCGCTCTTGGCCAGCGCACCGGCCGCTTCGTCTTCGTCGAGTTGATCGACTGGATGCGATTACACTTGGCCGTCCGCCCAGCGGAGGCGGCCGTGACCGGCCATGACTGACGAAGTCAAGAATTACATCACCCCAGCCGGCTATCGACGACTGCAGGAAGAGCTCGCACGTCTGTGGAAGGAAGAGCGGCCGCCAGTGGTCGCGACGGTGGCTTGGGCCGCAAGCAACGGCGATCGCTCCGAAAATGCCGACTACATCTACGGCAAGCGACGGCTGCGCGAAATCGATCGGCGTATCCGCTACCTGTCGAAGAGTCTCGACCGGGCGTTGGTTGTCGACAACTCGAACAAGACGCACGAGCGCGTCCATTTCGGCGCGACCGTGACGATCAAGTACGAGGCGGGCAATGAACGCGAGGTCACGATCGTCGGCGTGGACGAGATCGATAGCGGCGACGCACGCGTGTCGTGGCGTTGCCCGTTGGCCAGGGCGCTGCTGACGGCGACGGTGGGGGATACGGTGACGGTGCGCGCCCCGCGCGGACCCGAGCGGCTCGAGATCATCGCGGTTCGCTACGACGACCTGGGCTAGGCATGTGCTGGTCGTTTGCGGATCAGGTCGCGACCCGCCCATCCTTGACCGCAAGCACGTCGGCTCCGAAGCCGTTCCAGTCCGGCGGACGGGACGTGGGATCCACCTGCGCCGCTCCCGGCGGCAGCCGGATCCAGTCGATGGCGAAGCGTCCGGGAATGCGCCGTGCCTTGGGGCTCGGGTCGAGAACGGGCCTTCCGTTAACGTCGGGAGGCGCTTGATATTTCCTATAGTCCCGACATCCGCGCGCGGAGTGACCACGAGACGGTGCAGCCGGGCATCTCCAAGTGGGACCTCGACACTCCCGCCCTGTGCGTCGACCTCGACATATTCGAAGCGAACATCGCCAAGGCACAGTCGGTCCTGACGAAGAACGGTATCGCCTCGCGGCCGCACGCCAAGACACACAAGTGCGCTGCCAGCGCGAAGTTACAGCTCGCCGCCGGGGCCATCGGCATCTGTACCGCCAAGCCCAGTGGAGCAGAGGCGCTCGCACACGAGGGCATCGACAAGATCTGCATGACGACCGGCAATCTCTCGCCGGCGAGGATCCGTTGCGCGAGGCAGTTGGCGAAGCGCCACCTGCAGTTCATTCAGGCGGTGGACTACGCCTTAAACGCGCGCGACCTGAGCGACGCTGCAAAAGAAGCCGGCATCACCGCGGACGTCGTCGACGTCGCCG
>Ga0136624_1000325_pt1 | contig 17786 bp, 13 predicted proteins | sample AntDrymUQ4692206_2_FD_104802 | JGI IMG/M metagenome (GOLD analysis project Ga0136624, IMG submission 104802) | Polar desert sand microbial communities from Dry Valleys, Antarctica - metaG UQ469 (22.06) | ecosystem: Environmental > Terrestrial > Soil > Desert | place: Antarctica: Dry Valley... | reverse complement strand
CCCTGCGGGCCTCCCCGGCCTGACCTGACAGTCGGCTTTGAGGCTTTCGATGACCACCTCCCTCTGGGTCTCGTCCTCCCAGAGATCACGGAAGAGCCGCTCCTCCTCGGGGTCGTCCTCCCCCATGCGCTCCAGGCAACCCTCCACGAACCCCTCGACGTAGGCCGGGTCCAGGGCCAGGCCCAGGTAGAAGACCTCGCCGTCGTAGCCGTGGTCGTAGCCCAAGGCCGCCCGCCCGGAGAGGCCTTCTTCCCCTCCCCCACCGAATGACCCGTTCCCTGCCACAGCGTCAGGATACCCTTCACCTGCGGTAAGGGTCCAGGCTACGGAAACTTGGGGTAGCCGTCTTCAATGGTCCTGTGACCATACTTTGGGGTGGATACGGGAACGGGGTATAGAAGAAACCCAGCTTACCTATGCCGAAAAGTCGGTCTCCATAATTCGTCTGTTATTATTGATACACAGGTTAACCACCCCAACTATCAATAGTGTTGCCATGGAGTAACTGAGGAGAGGAGACAGCCATAGTAAAGAAACCCAAGAAACGGATCAACGGAGAGGGAAGCATCTACCAGCGCAAGAGCGACGGACGCTGGGTCGGACAGTTCAAGGCATCGACACCTTCGGGAGTGGGTACACGCTACGTCTACGCCAACAGCCAGCAGGAGGCCCTCAGGAAGCTCAAGGAAGAGATGACTCGGGCCGAAGCCGGGCTACTTGGCGAGGCCGGTCGCACCACCGTCGCAGAGTACCTCGGGTGGTGGATGGAGAACGTTGTGAGGGGCGACGTGGCCCATCGTACCTATCACAACTACCTCTCCCAGATACGGAACCACATCTTACCGACGCTCGGTAAGAAGAAGCTCCAGGCACTCAAACTGGAGGACGTGGAGGGCCTCTACCGGTCCATGACGGATTCAGGACTTTCGTCTGCTACCGTCCGCTACGCCCACTCAGTACTACGGAGGGCCTTGAAGCAGGCTGTTAACCGGGGCCTCGTTCCCCGCAACGTTGTCGAGGGAGCCAGCCTTCCCCGTGTAGGTCAGAAGGAGGCCCAGACCCTCACCCCCGAGGAGGTCCGGACGTTCCTCCAAGCGGCAAAGCATGCCCGTCTGGAAGCCCTCTACGTCCTGGCCGTTACCTGCGGCTGCCGTCAGGCCGAGTTGCTCGGGCTCAGGTGGGAGGACCTGGACCTTGAGACCGGTAGGCTCACGGTGAGACGGCAGATCCAGAGGTCGAGGGACGGCTCGGGCATGATCACCGGCCCCACCAAAAACAAGAAGAGCCGCACGATCCGGCTCGGGATATTCACCGTCGAGGCCCTCAAAGCCCACCGAAAGCGCCAGGCCGAAGAAGTGGCGTCCGCGAAGGGCCTCTGGAAGGACCCGGACCTCGTCTTCTCCAGCACCATCGGCACCCCCCTCGACCCTTCCAACGTCGTGGACCGGAGCTTCAAGCCGCTCCTGAGAGGCGCGGGCCTCCCCAACATACGCTTCCACGACCTGCGCCACGCCTGCGCCACCCTCCTCCTCAGCGAAGGGGTTCCGGTCAAGGTCGTGCAGGAGGTCCTCGGCCACTCAAGCGTCTCCGTCACGATGGACGTGTACTCCCACGTCCTGCCAGACATGCAGGAGAAGGCCGCAGCGGCCATGGACGGGCTGCTCTCGTAAACCCGGTAACTGTCAACGTAACTGTCAAGAGCCCCCGACGACCATCCGGGGGCTCTTTTTATTCCTTCTATTCGGCATACCTGTGGGAAAAAATAGAGAGCCGACGAGCGGACTCGAACCGCTGACCTGCTCATTACGAGTGATGCATCGGGCGTTGCAGAGGTGTGCAGGAGACTGCAAATGCCGCTTATTTGGGCTGGTTTCTTTGCACTGCCTTGCCCTCTGTTGCACCGGTTTGCGCTCGCGGTGGTGTCAGAGTGGTGTCATTTGGTGCCGAGGCTTCTAACTCGGGCTGTCCCGCCCCTTCCGCTAACGTGGTCCTGTGAAACTGTGCTTCCGCGGAGATCGAGACTGTCTGCTTCAGAAAAACCGAACGGCGATAGGCGATCGGGCTGCGTCGGCGGTTAGTAACCGCCAGCCACCTTCATCGTCCCCTTTCACGAAATGTCTGCCTGGCGGTCGATGTAGTACTTACCGGTTCCAAAAGGCTAAACTCTCCAAGGGCATCCTTTCACTCCGACGAGCAGTATTTTGGTGTCCTTTGTCCATCCCTAACCCGTTTCTACTTCCGGTTCGCCACCGAAGAAGGTGCTCCAGGGCATATCTAACGGCGCGTCCGCAGCGACTATGGAGTGCAGATACCGCATCAGCGGGAAGTCTTCTGGTTCGACGATCCCGCGCTGGGTAAGCTTCGGAAGCGCACCGCCGATGACCTCGATGGCCGCCGCTCCCTCCAGCGTTACCCCAGGCATACGCCCACGCGCCTCCGAAAAGCGCAGCCCCGAACCGACGAGCCGTCCCACCTTCACGTTGCGCCCTCCCATGCTGGTGACGAACATGTCCCCGACTCCGGCAAGCCCGTAGGGCGTCTCCGGTTCGCCGCCAAGCAGTTCCATGTATTCGCCGAGCTCCCGCGTCGCCTGCCCGAAGACCGCCGCCCCGTAATCGTAGTTGCGGTATCGCGCCTCCGACTCGCCCTTGCCGTCCAAGATGCCCTCCATGAAACCGACCCCGAGGGCGTAGCAGTTCTTGGTCGCCGCGCATACCTCGACGCCGACGAAGTCGGTCGAGGTCCACACGCGGTAGTAGGGCGTTCGGAAGAGGCCGGACATCTTCGCCGATACGCCCGCGTCGCGGCTCGTGAAGACCACGCAGGTGTCCCGCCGCACGGCGACCTCGCCCGCGATGGAGGGTCCCGCGATAGCCGACCAGGAGACTCGTTCCCGGAGCTCCTCCGGCACCTCATCGGCTAGGACGTCGGGAAGGATGCGCAGGTCGCCGCCGTCCGTGGCCTCCATCCCCTTGGCGATAGAGATAACGTGCATGCCGGGTTCGAGCAGCGACGCCAGCTGCTCGCCCGCCCAGCGCACCCCGAACGAGTTGACCCCGCTCATGACGACCTCGGCGCCTTCGAACGCCGCCTCGGCGTCTTCCAGATGGTAGGCACGGACGGTCTCGGGGACCTCGAGGTCCAGGCCCGGGTGCACGCCGGTCTTTTTGATGGAGTCGATGATGTCGCGGTCGAGATGTGTGCCGACGAGCCGCACATCGTGTCCGTTATCGGAGAGCGGAAAGGCGAGTGCGGTGGCCATCACTCCCGAGCCCAGGATACTCACTGTCGTCATTTCACTCCCTCCCGAGCACCATAATGGGTGAGTGCACCCGCCAAATGGCGTTCTTTCGTGGCCATTTCGACCCTGTTTTCGAAACCAAACGCTTGGCCGGCCAAGAAGTTCAAGCGGTCCCTACCCGGCCAATTGCGTCTCTTCGAACTGTGGCAGATGACCTTCGTGTAGATGGCGTGTGGCCTAGGGGATGGCGACCCCGAAGTTCCGGAATGACCCGAGGCTGCCTCCTCTAAGGTGCCTCGCGCCAGATCCCGCATGACGTGGGAAGATGTGGTCTCTGCGGTCCCGGATTCAAACTCCACGCTATCATCCTCCTCGTCTATTGTCTCAGGCCCCGAACGGGAAGCGTAATGCTCATCAGTTCCACCCCCCGACCCGGTCGTCGCCCCCGGCCAGCAGGTCGCGCCGAGGCGTCCTTGGGGGCCGATGCCTCGTGGAGGCGTCTCGAGGACGCTCAGTGTCCGAAGGACGGTTCCGCGTCCTCCGCAGAGTAGCCTTCCTCTCCGGGGTCTGCCGGGGAGACGATGAACGAGGTCAGCACGGCGCTCACCAAGTACAGGGCGGAGTACGTGATCACGACGCCCCCGTAGCCTATGAAGGGGGCGAGGGCCGTAGGTATGGCCAGGCCGATAAACGCGGCGCCGCCGGCGCCGGTGTTGAGGATCGCAAGCGCCGCGCCCTTGTCGTGGCGTTCGACCATGGAGGGCATGAGGGCCGAGAGCGGCACGAAGCCGGCAAGCAGGACGCCGTAGAGCATTCCGAGCACTACCGTGACGGCGTAGCTCTCCGTGAGCAGCGATCCGAAAAACCAGAGCGGCGTGGCTATCGCGCAACCCACGCAGCCGAAGAAGGTAACGGTGCGCCGCCAGCCGAAGTAGTCGCCGACTATCCCGAAGAACAGGTTGGCGCCGATGTTCGCGCCGTAGACCAGGGAGACGAGCACAGAGTACTGCCCCGCGCTCATGAAGCCGTCGTAAGGGGCCTCCGCGGTGGCCGCCACGAAGACGAAAGGCATGAAGAAGAAGAACCCGTACTGCGGTGAGGTGTTCACGATGCGGACCACGAGGCCCAAGACGGTCCTGGGATCGCGCCAGAGGATGTCGATGCCCTCGAGAAGCCGCTTGTAGCTCCTTGGGTTCTCGACGTGCTCGTCGGCGATCGGCTGCAGGCCCTGCGCCTCGCGCACGAAGAACGAGCCTATGACGCCACCGATGGCGACTATCACGAGCGAGAGCCAGAAGGTGTTGTACACGCCTATTAGGGGCACCGAGGCGGCGGCCACGACGGCGCCTAGAGTCGGGAGGCCGCCGGTGAAGGCGAACCAGAACCATCCGGCGGCCGAGCCCCTCATGTGCACCGGGGTGACCGTCTGTGCCTATACCAAGAACCCGAAGGCGAAGAGCGGGTAGTTCCGTCTGTGCCCATACCAAGAACCCGAAGGCGAAGAGCGGGTAGGCGAGGCCGCGTATCCCGTAGATCAGGCCGACCAAGAAGAGGCTCCCGGAGTCGATGGCGAAGAGGAGGAAGATGATCTCGAATACCACCCAGATCGCCGCGCCGAGTTGCATGACCCTTTGGGGACCCCAGATAGCAGAGAGCGTGCCGGAGAACCACGAGGCCACGATGACGCCGAGGCCGTAGACGGTGCCGGTTATCAGCGACGCCTGACCGCCGTTGAGCCCTCCTTCGGAGGTCAGGTAGCCCGGGAGTCGGCTTATCTCCACGCCGTCGCCGATCATAAAGATAAAGACGGCCACGAAGCCCCAGAAAAGCGGCCTCGGCATGCCCATCTTCTCGACCCGGCGTCCGAAGGCCCCGTACTCGGGTTGCGCTTGCTGGCTACTCATGGCCTATCCTCCCTCTGGCTGAGTTCTCGCTCGGCGTCCGTGTCGCACGCCTCGAACCGATCGCGTCTCGTTCCTTCTGCACGTGTGGGTCAGCGGCCTCCCCCATCAGCCGGGGGCGACTTCGCGGTACCTGTAGATTCGTCGGGCTCTGCGTGCGCCAGATAGGGCTCCTCTTGCCATGGGCGTAGGTCTTGCCCGGACGAGGGTCTGGGGCGTTCAGCCATGGGCCGGGGGCTGGTCCCTGTCCTGGCTCGCCTCGTGGTGGGAGACTTCGTGCATGAGCTCTTTCATCCGGGGATAGGATTCGATGTACTTGTCGACGTAGAACTTGTACGCCTCGTGCATGGCGGGGTCCGGTTCGATCTGGCTCTCGACGTGGACCATGTTCTCGGCGGCCGTCTGGATGTCCGGGTAGAGCCCGGCCCCCACGGCACCAAGTATCGCCGAGCCCAGCGTCGGCGCCTCGGGCACCCGGGTAAAGGAGATCGGCAGGTTCGAGACGTCCGCGTGCATCTGCATCCACAGGTCGCTCTTGGTCGGGCCGCCGCACACCACGCCCTCCTCTGGCTCGAAGCCGTTCTCGCGCATGGTCCGCAAGATGTGCTCGGTGCCGTAGCAGATGCCTTCGAGGATCGCCCGGAAGACGTGCCCCTCCTGGTGCCTGAGGGAGAGCCCCCACATCATCCCGCGCGCCTCAGGGTCCGTGTGGGGCGTCCGGTTGCCCTGCCAGTAATCCAGCACCATCAGGCCCTCGGAGCCCGGCGGCACCTCCGCCGCCATCTCGCCCAGTACCTCGTAGGCGTCCACCCCGCGACGCTCGGCCTCCGCGCCGGCCCTCTTTGCGAAGTTGTCTTTGAACCACTTGACCACGGAACCCGTGGAGGCCTGGCCGCCCTCGACGGAGTACTGGCCTGGCACGATGCCGTCGGTGTAGGCGCCGAAGAGCCCGGCCCCGTACTTGGGTTCCGCGGCCTGGCCGACCACCACGTGCGATGAGCCCGTGATGAGCGCCATCTTGCGCGGCTCCAGGACGTTGAGTCCCACGAGGGCGACGAACGCGTCCCCCCCTCCCTCCGCCACCGGAACGCCCGCCGGTAGGCCAAGCTCTTCGGCCGCCTCCTTCCGCAACTCGCCGGCAACGGTGCCCATGTCGAGCACCCGCGGGGGGAACTTGTCGAGCAGGTCGTCTAGGCCGAGTGCGACGTAGAGGCTCTCCGGAAACCCGCCCTCGTTCCGATCGTAGTACCAGCGGAAGCTCGCGGTGTTTATGCTAGCGGTCCACTCGCCGGTCAGGCGGTACGTGACCCAGTCCAGGCACTCGCAGATGTGTTCGGCATTCTCGTAGGTGTCGGGCTCTCTCTCCTTGAGCCAGAGGGCCTTGCTGGGCATCCACTCGGCGGAAACCCTGGCGAATCCGTTGTACTTAAGCGCGGGGTCTTCGGTCTCTTGGACCCGGACCGCCTGATCCACCGCCCTCACGTCCATCCACATGATTGCCGGTCTCAATATCCTTTCTTGCCGGTCGAGGGCAACGACGGTGCAGGTCGTGGCGTCCACGGAGAGGCCGGCGATCTCCTCCGAAGCGACGTTCCCCTCGTCGAGCGCCCGACGGGTCGCCTTGACCAGGCAGCTCCACCACTCGTCGGGGTCCTGCTCGGCCCACCCGGAGTGCGGGTGCTTGAGGGAATAGGCTTCTGCGGCGAAGACCACGGGGGTGCCCTCCAGGTCGAAGATCCCGACCCTCACGCTCTCCGTCCCGTAGTCTATGCTAAGTACGTATGGCCCCTCGCTCAAAGCTCTCCTCCTCTTCGCGCGTGCTCCGCCCGCAGACCTCGCGCGGCGGGGAGAGCACGCCTTCCACACGACTTGCGCCCGTCGCTCGGTTTGCGCAGCATGACACCGGACGCCCGATTGGCCGCAATCCTCCAGGGGCAGCCCTGGTCGGGAGGTACGAGGCCGGTCCCCTGCCTTCTCCCCGTAGAGATCTCCGGCGCCGCGACGCCTGTCCTGCCGGGCCTGCCCCTTCCAGCGAGCGCGAGCTCGTTGGCGATCACGCTATCATCGGGTGGGGTCACCCGTCTGCGCCTGCGAGGCCGCCTCGCGACCCCAGAACCCATCGGGCGCGAACAGCCCCTCTATGCACTCCTCGAAGACGCCGGATTCGGCGGCGAGGTCGAGGACGGTGTAGCGTTTGCGGATCGTGCGCGCCCTGGAGTACGTCGCCTCGAACTCTTCCCAGCCAAGCCCGATCTCGTCTGGCCTCGTGGGGCACCCGGCCGCCCGCAGCATCTTGCTTATCTGCTTGGCCGGCATCAGTTGGTCCCTCAAACGACCGCGTAGATCCGGCCAGACTTTCCGGAGCAGCTCGAGTCGTTCCGCCAGCTCTTCGGCGTCGACGTATTTGGCGAGGCTCTGTTCGACGGCGCCCCGCTTTAGATCCGGAATCGTGTGTGCCTCCCGAACGGAGCGCTCCACCTCGTCCCGGCCGGGCCAGGCACCGCTGATCGCGTCGATGTCCAGGTTACCCAGGTCGCGCTCGAGTATCCGTTCGTAGAGGGCGGCGATGGCGACCGAACCCACCCCCACCTTGAAGCCGTGCGAGAGTGGAGGCCCTTCGTGGCCTTCGCCGTGTCCCAAGCCCTCCATCTCCCAGAGGTGGCTGAACTGGTGCTCGGCGCCCGAGGCCGTCCGGGAAGACTGGTAGGACTGCATCCCCAGGCCGGACATCACCAAGCCCTCGATGAGGTTACCCGTCGCCTCCTGATCCCCCTCGCGCAATTCGGCTGGTTCTCCGGTCCACTCGCGAAGGTGGTCTTGCACCAACGACCAGCCGCTCGGGTCTATCTCCTCGACCCCCAGCGCGTCGGCGACCAACCAGTCGGCCCCGGACGTCACCTTGCCCAGGATGTCCGCGTAACCGGAAGCCGTCATGTCGGGCGGGGCGTTCGCCAAAACGTCGAGGTCCGCCAGGAACGCCTTCGGCGCGGAACAGGCCAGCGTCTGCTTTAGGCCGTCCTTCTCTATCGACGCGCCGAAGGCCGTGTACCCGTCCATCGACGCGGCGGTCGCGACGCACATGTAGGGCCTGCCGCATTCGTGGGAGGCGCGTTTGACGATGTCGTTGAGGGTCCCGGAGCCAACGGCGACCGGGATGGCCTCGTGCCCCCGGAGCGCCTCCACAAGCTTCTCTATGTTCGCGTACCCGGCGTACAGGGTCGGTTCTCCGGGGAACACGTACGGCTCGACCAGCTCGCGCCCGGCCTCCTCCAGACGCCGCCGCACCTCCTCGCCCGCGACCGCGAACGTGTTCTCGTCCGCCACGACGACCGCCGGTCGATCACCGAAGCTCTCCCCGAACAGGTCGTCGATGGAGGCCAGCACTCCGGACCCGATCGTGACGTTTTCGGTGTCGGTCGCCTCCCGTAGTGCGGCCTCTATCCGCTCGTCGTTCATCCGCTACCTCCAGCCCGTGTTCCCGCGGCTCCCCGGCGCCGCGGTCAACGGCCGCCGCCCGCCACGTGCCGCTCCGTCTTGTGCATAAGCTCCTTCATCTGCGGGTAGGCCTCCATGTACCTGTCCACGTAGAACTTGTACTCCTCGTGGCGTTCCCCGTCAGGCTCGATGGTGTCGGCGGTGTGGACCATGTTCTCGGCGGCCGTCTGGATGTCCGGGTAGATGCCGGCGCCCACGGCCGCCAGCATCGCCGAGCCCAGTACGGGGCCCTCGCTCACTTTCGTAAACGCTATCGGCACGTTGGAGACGTCCGCGTGCATCTGCATCCACAGGTCGCTCTTGGCCGGGCCGCCGGAGACGACGTTCAGCCTCGGCTCGAAGTCCTGCCCGCGCATGGTGCGCAGGATGTTCTCGGTGCCGTAGCAGATGCCCTCGATGATGGCCCGGAAGACGTGCCCGGGGGTGTGGCTCAGGGTCAGGCCCCACATCATGCCGCGCGCCAGGGGGTCGGTGTAGGGCGAGCGGTTCCCCTGGAAGTAGTCGAGCACGATCAGGCCGTCCGAGCCGATGGGCACCTCGCGGGCCCACTTGGTCAGGACGTCGTAGGTGTCCACGCCGCGTCTCCTGGCCTCAGCCGCCGCATCGCCCGCGAACTGGTTCTTGAACCAGGCGACGATGGAGCCGGTGGAGGCCTGGCCGGCCTCGACCGTGTACTGGCCGGGGATCATGGCGTCCGTGTAGGCCCCCCAGAAACCGGGATGGTGGATGGGCTCGGAGGTCTGCCCGATCATGACGTGCGAGGAGCCGGTGATGAGCGCCATCTTCCCCGGCTCGACCACCCCGAGCCCCAGAGCCCCGACGTAGGCGTCCACGCCCCCCTCGGCCACGGGCGTGCCGGCCTTCAGGCCGAACTCCTCGGCGACCTCTTTACGCAGTCCCCCGACCACTGTGCCAAGATCCAGCACGTCCTTCGGGAACTTCTCCAGCAGGTCGCCGGCGCCCACCGCGTCGTAGAGGCTCTCCGGGTAGCCGCCCTCGTTCCGGTCATAGTAGTACTTGGAGCTGGCGTAGTTGATCGAGGCGGCCCACTCGCCGGTGAGACGGTGTACCAGCCAGTCCCCGCAATCGCAGATGTGCCGGGCGTTCTTGTAGACCTCCGGCTCGTTCTCCTTGATCCAGAGCGCCTTTGGAAGACCCCACTCAGCGGAGACGGCCCCGTGGCCGTTGTACTTGAGGGCGTCGTTGTGGGTGCCGGCGATCTTCTCCGCCTGGTCGGAGGAGCGCACGTCCATCCACATGATCGCCGGTCGCAGGTGCCGGTCTCTCTCGTCCATCACGAGCACGGTGCTGCTCATGGCGTCGATCGAGATGCCCACGATGTCCTCGGCCGCGACGCCGCTCTCTTTCATCGCGCCCTTTACCGCCGCCGTCAATCGCTCCCACCACTCATCGGGGTCCTGCTCAGCCCAACCCGGACGCGGGTGCTTGAGCGAGAACTCCTGCTCGTCGAAGACTACCGGCGTCCCCTCGGTGTCGAAGATGCCCACCCTGGCGCCCCCCGTCCCGAAGTCTATGCCTAATAGGTACGGGCCTTCAGCCATTGGCTTCCTCCTTCATCACACCCGTCCGCCCCGTCCGCCCCGTCGACCGTGATCCGGTCCTCACGCATCCTCCCAGCCGAACTCTCTTCGCAGGTCGGCCGGTACCAGGTGGTCGATCCTGCCCAGTACGTAGTCAGGGAGGTTCTCTTTGGATTCTTCGTCCAGGTCCTCGGCGGTCGTCTCGCCGGTAAGGACCACCGCCGACGGCATCCCGGCGTCCAGCGCCATCCGGATCTCGGTGTAGAGCCTGTCGCCGGTCATCACGCAGTCCTTCGCGTCCAGGTCCAAAAGGCCCATGACGGTCTCAAGCATGATGGGGTCCGGCTTGCCGACGTTTACCTCGCATTTCGTACCAGTACACCCCTCTATCGCCCCGACTATCGCCGCCGCGTCGGGCTCGCCGCGCCCACCGGGAAGCGGGCAGTACCGGTCCGGGTTCGTCGTCACGAGCTTCGCCCTCTTGTGGAACCAGATGGCGTCGAAGGCGATCTGGAGCTTGCGGTAGTCGAAGCCGCGGTCGTAGGAGGCTATGACTATGTCTATCTCCTCGGGGTCCTCGGACATCTTTATGCCAGCCTCCCGCAGCGAGTTCTTGAGCGGCTCTTCGCTTATAGGGAAGACGACGGCTTCTGGGTGATTTTGAAGGAGCCACCCGGTCATAGTGACGACGGTGTTTACCACCTCCTCGGGCGGCGTCTTCAGGCCCAGCCTCGTCAGCTTCTCGGCGTACATCCCTGGGTTCCTGGTCGGGTTGTTGGTAAGGAAGATGACTCGCTTTTCGAGCTCGCGCAGCTTGAGGACGAGCCTCTTCGCCCCGGGCAGCAGCTCGTCGCCGAGGTAGATCGTGCCGTCCAGGTCGAACAGGTAGCCTTCGTAGAGCTTCTCGGGCGTCTTCAAGGCTTCGGGGGGTCGGCGACGGTCTTTCTCATATTCGTACCTCCGCTGGCCACTTCGTGATAGATCCAACGCCCACTGGTGCCGATGCTCCTCTCGTGGAACGGATTCGTTCACGCTACCGCGCCTCGACGAACCTGTTCGTTAGACTCTACCCTTGCATCATCCGCCCGATGTAGTCCGGTTCCGCGTGGCCAGCGCGGGCTCGCTTCTCAGCCCGGTAATAGGTGGGGCACGTCGCCCCCTCCGGCATGGAGCTCACGTGGGACACGCCACATAGGGCGCGACGGCGGCCGCATGCGCTGGACGCCAGGGAAGGGCATCGGGTCTTCGGATCGCGAGAAGCCGAAGACCGCCAACGAAACGACGCACGCCCGGATTTAACGCCACCTGAACTCCCCTCCTAACCTTGGCTGAAGCGTAGCCGGTAACAAAATTCGTGTCAAATGTATGAATGTTACGTCACGAGCGGCCGGCGCGCGGGTCTGCTCAACGCCCCTTTTGTGGACGGAGACACACGGCGAGGAGGCGGCTGGAGTTCTGGGCGGCGAACAACGTGCCGCCTCCCAGGCCGGGAGCGCGGTCTGCCAGGGGACGATGGCTTGGATGCCACAAAGTCCCTGGGCCAGACGTCGACCAGATAGAAAACAGTACTGGCCGGGGTTTTCCTGGCCGGCACGGTCGCGGAGGCGAACCTGAGGAGCTAGTGTCCAGATACCCGTTGGCGGGTTCCCGAACGCTTCTCGGGCTGCGTCTAAAGGTGGCCGCTCTCTTCGTAATCCGTTATGAGGCTCACCTTATGGGCGGACGGGGACGACGGGTCGAACTCGTACCCGAGCCACTGCCGCACGATGCGGTCCGCGAGCTCGGGCGCTATGACCCGCTCGCCCAGGCACAGCACTTGACAGTTGTTGGACAGTATGGACCTCTCGATGGAATAGGGGTCATGGGCGACGATGGCGCGGATGCCTTGCACCTTGTTGGCGGAGATGGCCTCGCCCAGGCCCGTGCCGCCGAAGAGAACCGCCCGGTCCGCTTCGCCCCGGGCTACCGCCTCGGCGGCCTTGATGCAGATGATCGGGTACTCGGTCTTGTCGTCCGCGTCGGCGACGCCGAAATCGAGGACCTCACTCACACGAGGGTCGCCCTTCAACTGGTCCCTTATAAAATTCTTGAGGTTCACCCCCGCGTCGTCGGAGCCGACCGCCATCACGTACTGCTTGCCGTCCATCGCTCTACCCCTCCTCGGTAGGTGAGCCTGCCAGACGCTCAGGTTGCCTTGCGCCTTTGCAGCATCCTAACGTATCTGCCCGAAACACGTGCCCGATCACCGCGTACTATGGGCGTCGAAACATCACCCCGCGTTTTCGGTGGAAGCGGGTTTGGTCTGCCCGTAGCCGGAGATCTTGGCCGCCACCTCTTCGACCTGCTCCGGGGAGAGGAGCACGGGTCCCCCGGCGATCCTCGTCCGGTAGTAGATCTCGGCCATCTCCTCGAGCACCACCGTTCGCGAGAAGGCCTCCCCGGGGCTCTCCCCTACCGTGATGGTGCCGTGGTTGCGCAAGAGACATGCCTTGCGGGTCTCGCCCAATGCCTCGCCAGCGTAACCGGCGAGCTCCTCGGTGCCGTAGGTGGCGTAAGGCACCAACGTTATCCGTCCTTCGTCGGAGAGCGTTGTGAGCATGTAGTGCATCGGGGGTATCTCCCATCCCAAGCAGGCGAGCGTGGTCGCGAAGCGGGAATGGGTGTGGACCACGGCACCTACCTCGGGACGCGCACGATAGATGCCCGTGTGCATGGGGGTCTCGGTGGACGGGGCCAGCGCTCCATCCAAGACCTTGCCCTCCAGATCAACGAGAACCACGTCCGCGGGTTCGATGACCTCGTAGTCGACGCCGCTCGGGGTGACGAGGACGTCGCCCTCCGGGGTGCGGGCGCTGACGTTTCCGGAAGTTCCGGTGACGAGGCCCGATTCGATCAGCTGCCGGGCGACCGAGGTTACCCCTTGCCGCAGGTCCTCGTGCCTCAAGATGGGCTTCCTTCGGGTGGCCGTATCTCGTACTTGATGCCCTCCTGGCGGCCGTGTTGCTCGAGGGCCTCGACCACTTTTTCGAGCGGCCGTACCCCGGAGATAAAAGGCTCGGGGTCGACGCGGCCGCTCTTCAAGAGGTCGAACGCCACCTGGACGGTGTAGGGGGTGTGGTGAAAAATGCCCCTTACGGTGAGCTGCGAGTAGTGCAGCAGCACGGTGTCCACCTCTATGGAGGTGCCCGACGGCGCCCCACCGAAGAGCGTCACCTCTCCGCCTTTTCGTACCAGCTGCAGGGCCTGCTCCCAAAGTTGCGGGATGCCCACCGCCTCGATCACCACGTCCGTCCCGCGGCTTTCTGGGGTCCACTCCCGAACGGCCTCGATAGTGTCCACCCCCTCGGCAGCCTCGACCGTCTCTTCGGCCCCCAGCCGCTTGGCGACCGCGAGCCGTGCGGAGCTCTTGTCCACGCAGATCACCCGGGCCCCGCGCTCCGTGGCCAAGCGGACGAACATCAGGCCGATCTGGCCGGCCCCGATGACCGCCACCGTGTCCCCCACGGAGATGGGCGTCCGAACCACCCCGTGCACGGCGCAGGCCAGGGGCTCTAAGAGCGCCGCCCGGCTGAACTCCATCCCCTCGGGTATCTCGTACAGATTCTGATCCACGATCCGCGAAGGCACCACGATGTACTCGGCGAAAGCCCCGTTGAGGAAGGCGAGATCTTCGCACATGGACTGGTCGCCGACCTTGCAATAGTAACAACGATTGCAGGGTGCGGAGTTGGCCCCGACCACCCTGGTGCCCGGTCGCCATGCCTCGGCCCCCTCCCCGACCTCCTCGACCGTCCCCCCAAACTCGTGCCCGAAGGGGGAGGGGGTCACCTTGATAAGCGTAGGGTGTCCCCGCTTGTAGGTCTTCACGTCTGTGCCGCAAGTGAGTGCCGCACCTATGCGCACCAGAACCTCGCCCGGACCCGGTTCCGGAGCCGGAACATCCTCCATCCTTACGTCGCCAGGCTCGTAAAACATCGCCGCTCGCATGGGCGCCACCTCCCGGTCAGCTTGGCGCGTCGAGGTCAAACACCAACGTCGCCCACACTAGCACAAAGACAATCCTTCCTCGCCGCGCGGGCGGGCGAGAGCATCTGGGGCGCCGACCATCCGAGGTGCTATAGTGGAGCGTAACGACGGGAGGGGTCTTAGGGTGACGATCTCGCTTAATGCGGACAAGGGCCGTTTCGGGGCGCGCGCCGCCGTAGCAGCGTCTGGGCTCTCGTAAGATGGGCCAGACGGACTACGTTATCGGGATAGATTGCTCGACCACCGCCACGAAGGCCGTGGTTTGGGACCGCGAGGGCAATGCCGTCGCCGAAGGGCGCGCCTCCTTGACCCTGAGCGTCCCGCGGCCCGATTGGGGCGAGCAGGACGCGGAGGAGTGGTGGCGCTCGACGGTCGTCGCGCTGCGTCGCGCCGCCCGGGCGGTCGACGCCCGTAAGATCGGCGCCGTCGGCATCACGCACCAGCGGGAATCCTTCGTGTGCCTGGATTCGGAGGATCGTCCGATAAGGCCCGCGATATTGTGGCTGGACTCGCGCGCGCGGGACGAGGTCGAACGGTTCGGCTCCGAGGAGGTGCACCGGATCACCGGCAAGCCCCCGAACCCGACCCCCGGTTTCTACAAGTTGCTGTGGCTGCGGGAACACGAGCCGGACGCGCTCGAGCGGACCGCCAGGATGGTCGAGGTGCACGCGTTCCTGGTGCACCGCTTGACGGGGCACTGGCGCACGTCGTGGGCGAGCGCCGACCCTCTAGGGCTTGTCAACATGCAGACGTTCGACTGGTCGGAGGAGCTGCTCGACACGGTGGGTTTGAACCGCGAGCAGATGTGCGAGATCCGCCCGCCCGGCGAGGTGATCGGGGAGCTACGCGACGACGTGGCCAAGGAAATCGGGCTCCCGGCCGGCCTGCCGATCGTGAGCGGCGCGGGCGACGGTCAGGCGGCGGGCCTGGGGGCCAACATCACAGGGCCGGGTCGGGCCTACCTGAACCTTGGTACCGCCGTGGTCTCCGGCACCTACAACGAGCACTACAGCTGGGGATCCGAGTATCGGGTGCTCTCCGGACCAATACCGAGGACCTACACCCTGGAGACGCTGCTCGCGGCCGGCACGGACACGGTGAGCTGGTTTGTCGAGAAGTTCGCCGGCATTCCGGCCGACGAGCTAAGAGTGGGCTTGAGCGCGGAGCAGATCCTGGAGGCGGCCGCCGCACAGGTCGGGCCCGGCTCGTCTGGTCTGCTAGCGGTGCCGTACTGGAACAACGCCTCGACGCCGTACTGGGACCTCACGGCGCGCGGGGTCATGCTCGGCTGGACCAAGGCGCACGGCAAGGCGCACGTCTACCGGGCCATCCTCGAGGGTATCGCCTTCGAGCAACGGCTCATGACGGAGGCCGCGGAGACCGATCTAGAGCGGCCCATCGAGCACATCCTGGCTCTGGGCGGCGGCTCGCGCAGCCCGCTGTGGTGCCAGATCCTGGCCGACGTTTTGCGACGCCCGGTCTCGGTAACCAAGGAGGTCGAGAGCACCTGTCTCGGGGCCGGTATGTTGGCGGCGGCCGCGTCCGGGATGCACGACGGTATCCGTGAGGCAGCCGCGGCAATGTCGGGCACGTCCGCCCGCTTCGAGCCCGACGAAAAAAGAACGGCTCGCTACCACCGTCTCTACACCGATGTCTACAAAGAGATTTACCCTCACCTCGCCCCACTCTTCCCTGCGCTCGCGAACGCCCTCAAGGAAGGAAAAGCCTAAAAAATGCGCCAAGCAAGGACACAGGAATGGTGGGTCGAAAAGGTGACGGCGATCGGCACCCCGCGCGCACGACGCAGCATTCGGGCGTACAAGCAGACAAAGAACTCTCTGGGGTGAGCCCATTACCAGGTTACCAAGGATCTCTCCATCCGGCACCACTGCAGCTCGTGGAACGCGCGTTCTCGAACGTTAGCGGTCCGCGATAGACTGCCCGAAGTGGGTGAGAGAGCCCTCAAAGCAGTGACGTGCCCGCGGCTGCGCGCTATTGGTGCCCGATGGTGGCCGCCCGGTTCTGCATTGCGAGCCCTTCCTCGCTCTTCTTGTCCTACTCTCCTGTGACTGCGCCCAGCGTCAGACCCTTCACGAGATAGCGTCTTACGGCGAGGCCGACGACGACCATGGGCAGCGCCACGACCGTACCTATCGCCGTGAGCTGACCCCAGTCTACCCCGGTCTGCGTGATCAGCGCCGATGCGGCTACCGGGAGTGTCTGGCTGCCCGGACCGCTAAACGTCGTGGCGAAGACATAGTCGTTCCAGGAGAAGACCAGGCACAGTATCGCCGTGGTAACAATACCTGGAGCGGTTAGCGGCAGCGCCACGCGCCAGAAAGTTTGAAACTTGGACGCACCGTCCACCATCGCCGCCTCTTCCATCACCTTCGGCAGGTCCGCGAAGAAGGCGTGCATTATCCAGATCGCGAACGGCAGGTTGAACGTAAGGTAGGCGATCACGAGTCCCCAAATCGTGTTGATGAGGTGCAAGAACGTGAACCCAACGTAGAGCGGAAGGATCACGGCCGCGATAGGCGCCATCCGCGTCGAAATGATCCAGAACGCCAGATGTCGCTTGCCGCGGAAGTTGACGCGGGCGAGGCCGTACCCGGCGAAGATCCCTAGGGTGGTGGCGATGACGGTCGAGATACCGGCGGCCAGCATGCTGTTACGGAAGTAGCTCAATAGGCCGTTGCCCCCGGCGTCCAGGCCGGCGTAATTCTCCAGGGTGGGCTCGAACGCTATCTGCGGCGTGGTCGAGAGGACGTCGGCGAGCGGCTTGAACGAGGAGAGCACCATCCAAAAGACCGGCACGAGCGTCCAGAGGAGCACGAGGAGCAAGAGTCCATAGAGGACGATCCACCTTCCCAACGAGCCTGCGGTCTTGTTCATCCCGCCAACCCCCTTTGCTTAAGCATCGTGGTGAACAGGTTGGCGATCAAAATGGAGATCGCGAGCATTACTAGGCCGATGGTCGCGGCGTAGCCCAGTTGCAAGAAGCGGAATGCGACCTCGTAGAGCCCCATGGGGATGATCTTGGTAGCGTTGGCCGGTCCGCCGCCGGTCACCTGCCAGACGATGTCGAAGTAACGCAGCGCGTCCATGGACCGGACCAGGAGCGCCACGAGGACGATGCCGGAGATCGAGGGCAAGACTATGTGCCAGAGCCTCCTCCAGTAGCCCGCCCCGTCGACCTTGGCCGCCTCCAGCACCTGCTGCTGCACGGACACCAGCCCGGCGAGCGTGATCAGGGTGATGAGTGGCGTCCACTCCCACACGTCCATCAAAACGACTGCTACGAATGCGGGCACGTCCTCCCCGAGGATGTTGCCCGTGTATATGCCCGTTTCCTCTAGTACCCAGGAGTAGAGGCCGTAGGTCGGGTTGATCAGAAACCGTCCGAGCAGCCCCACGATCACCGGTGCGATGAACATTGGTATCAAGATCAAGGAGAGAGCCAGGTTCTTCCCCCAGACGACCTCGTGGACTAGTAGGGCGATGGCGACACCCAAAATCACCTGGAGCCCGACGGTGGCCACGAAGTAGATCACCATCCTCACCCATCCGGCCCACACGTTG
>Ga0136624_1000324_pt1 | contig 17891 bp, 20 predicted proteins | sample AntDrymUQ4692206_2_FD_104802 | JGI IMG/M metagenome (GOLD analysis project Ga0136624, IMG submission 104802) | Polar desert sand microbial communities from Dry Valleys, Antarctica - metaG UQ469 (22.06) | ecosystem: Environmental > Terrestrial > Soil > Desert | place: Antarctica: Dry Valley... | reverse complement strand
TCGTCGCACTCGCATAACGTACGATCGTACGTGATAACGTACGGCATTGTGCCGCCGCGCGACTGGGATGCCGCCACCTACGAGCGCCTCTCCGCGCCGCTGACGGCCATGGGCACCGACGTGCTCGACCGGCTCGTGCTGCGCGGCGACGAGACCGTGCTCGACGCAGGCTGCGGCACCGGCGATGTCACCCGCGCGCTGCACGAGCGCCTTCCCCGCGGCCACGTCATCGCCGTGGACGCCGCGCCCTCGATGGTCCGGCGGGCAAGGCTGCGGCTGCCGGGGGCCGTCGAGGTGCGCCAGGCCGACCTGCTCGCGCTCGAGCTGGACGAGCCCGTCGATGCGGTGCTCTCCACTGCCACCTTTCACTGGATCGGCGACCACGACCGCCTGTTCGCGAACCTGGGCGGCGTGCTCAAGGCCGGCGGGCGCCTCGTCGCCCAGTGCGGCGGCCACGGCAACGTCGCGGAGATCAAGCAGGCCGGCCTCGACGTGGCGCTGCAGCCCGGCTACGCGAAGCACTTCGCGGGCTGGGCGACCGACTGGACGTTCGCCACGCCGGAGGAGACCGAGCGCCGCCTGCATTCCGCGGGCTTCACCGACGTGTGGTGCTGGCTGACGCGCGTCGACGTGGACCCGGGCGATCCGGCGGCCTACCTGCGCGCGATCTGCCTCGGCTCGTTCCTCGCCCGCCTGCCCGCGGAGCTGCACGATCCGTTCGTCGGGGAGGCGCTGGCGCGGCTCCCCGATCCGCTGGAGATCCACTACGTGCGCTTGAACATCCTCGCGCGGCGCCCGTGAACGCGCAGCAAGCCGCCCGCTGACCCCTTCTAGACTCCGCCGTGCATAGCCGCGCGGACGTCCGGGCGGCCGTTTCCCATGTCCCTGCGCCCCTTCCTCGCCCACCTGGACCGCCATCCCGACGCCGCCAAGCTGGCGGAGCCAGACGCGCGCGCGTTCGTCTCGCAGTCGTTGCGGCCGTATCTGATCGCCGCGCTGGCCGATCGCGACCCGCGGCGCCCGACCGTGGTCGTGGCCGGCGACGACCGGCAATCGCGCGAGCTGAGCCAGGACCTGCGCGCGTGGCTGCGCCCGCGGGCGGTTCGCTTCTACCCCAGTCGCGGCGTCGCCTACGAGTCGCATCTCACGCCGCCGGCGCACCTGGTCGGCTTGCGCATCGCAGCCCTCGACTCGCTTCTCGAGCGCTCGGAGGGAGCGGAGGCCCCCGTCGTCGTCGTCTCCGCCGTGGCGCTGAGCGAGAAGGTCCCGGACCCGGCACTGCGCCCGCACGGGTTCAGCCTGCGCGTCGGCGACCTGCTCGACCTCGACGAGGCGGCGAACGACCTCGTCGCCGCCGGTTACGAGCGCGTCGACCAGGTCGAGGATCGCGGCCAGTTCGCCGTGCGCGGCGGGCTGCTCGACGTCTACCCGGCGACGGAGGAGCGCGCCATCCGCGTCGACCTGTTCGACGACGAGATCGAGTCGCTGCGCTGGTTCTCCACCTTCACGCAGCGCTCGCTCGGCGACACCGACATCGTGGAGATCTCGCCGGCCGCCGAGCTGGCTGCCGAGCACCGCGAGCTGGCCGAGATCGCCGCGGCCGAGTACCTGGGGGAGGGCGCAGCCCGCAGGGCGAGCAGTGAGGGGGCGAAGCCCCCTCGAGACCGTCCGGACATCGCCGAGCTGCTTCCGGTGGACGACTTCCGCGACCTGCTCGGCCTGCTGCCCCGGGACGCCGAGCTGGTGCTCGCCTCCGCGGAGGACGTCGAGCCCGCGCTGCGCGATCACTGGGACGACGTCTGCGCGGCCTTCCACGACAGGGACGCCCACCACCTCTACGTCAATCCCGAAGGCATCGTCGCCGCGCTGGACGCCCGCCGGCCGCTGCGGCTCTCCTCGATCTCGGGCAGCCAGTCGCTCGAGTTCCGCGCCCAAGCCGCCGAGTTCGCGGCGCGCTCGCTGCGCGAGGCCGAGCCGGAGCTCGAGAAGCTCGTGCGCTCGGGCTACACGACGCTCGTCACCTGGCCCAACCGAGGCGGCGGGGAGCGCGCCGCGTACAACCTCGCGCGCGTCAAGGCCCGCTGGGACGGTGCGCAGGAGGGCCTCGTCTTCCAGGAGGCCCGCCTGCGCGATGGGTTCATCGCCCCCGGCCTCAAGCTCGCGGCGATTCCCGAGCACCGGCTGCTGCACCGTCGCAAGGCCTCCACGCGTCCGGCCGGGCGGGCGGGAGCTCGTGGCTTGCTGCGCTCCTTCACCGAGCTGCGCACGGGCGACTTCGTCGTGCACGAGGACCATGGGGTCGCGCACTTCGCCGGCTTCGACACGAAGACCGTCGGCGGCATCACCCGCGACTACCTCAACCTCGAGTTCCAGGGCGAGGACAAGGTCTTCATGCCGGTCGACCAGCTCGCGAAGATCTCTCGCTACGTCGGCGCGGACGGCAACGCGCCGACGCTGTCCAAGCTGGGTGGCAAGCGCTGGGACAACATCAAGGCGCGCGCTCGCCGGGCCGCGCAGGAGCTCGCCGGCGAGCTGCTCAACCTCTACGCGGAGCGCAAGCACCGGCGCGGGCACGCGTTCGAGCCCGACTCGGACTGGTTGCGCGAGTTCGAGGCCGCCTTCCCCTATCGCGAGACTCCCGACCAGCGCGAGGCGATCGAGGCGGTCAAGGCCGACATGGAATCCGAGCGCCCCATGGACCGGCTGATCTGCGGCGACGTCGGCTACGGGAAGACCGAGGTCGCGCTGCGCGCCGCGTTCAAGTCGGCCAACGCCGGCAAGCAGGTGCTGATCCTGGTGCCGACGACGATCCTCGCCCAGCAGCACTTCGGCACGTTCACCGAGCGGCTGCGCGACTACCCGTTCACGATCGAGCACGTCTCACGCTTCCGGCCGCCGGCCGAGCAGCGCGCCGCGGTCAAGCGCTTCTCCGAGGGCAAGGTCGACATCCTCGTCGGCACCCACCGCGTGCTCAGCCGCGACGTCCGCGCCAAGGACCTCGGCCTGATCATCGTCGACGAGGAGCAGCGCTTCGGCGTCAAGCAGAAGGAGCTGCTGCGCCAGCTCAAGATGAAGGTCGACGTCATATCGATGAGCGCGACGCCGATCCCGCGCACACTGCAGATGAGCCTCGCGGGACTGCGCGACATCACCGTGATCGAGACGCCGCCCGAGGGCCGGCGCCCGGTGAAGACCTACGTCGGCGAGTACGACGAGGAGCTGGTCAAGCAGGCGCTCGAGCGCGAGCACGCGCGCGAGGGGCAGGCCTTCTTCCTGCACAATCGCGTCGAGGACATCGACGAGACGGCCGAGCGGCTGCGCGCGCTGTGCCCGCGGCTGCGGTTCGCCGTCGCCCACGGGCAGATGGAGGAGAAGCAGCTCGAGGAGCGCATGATGGACTTCCTGCGCGGCGACGCCGACGTGCTCGTCTCCACGTCGATCATCGAGTCGGGCATCGACATCCCCCAGGCCAACACGCTGATCGTCGACCGCGCCGAGCTGTTCGGCCTCAGCCAGCTCTATCAGATCCGCGGCCGCGTCGGGCGCTCCCGCGAGCGCGCCTACGCCTATCTGCTCTATCCCAGTGCCGCGGCGCTGACACAGGAGGCGGCGGACCGGCTCGCCGCCCTGTCGGATTACACGGAGCTGGGCGCCGGCTTCAAGGTCGCGATGCGCGATCTCGAGCTGCGCGGCGCCGGCTCGCTGCTGGGAGACGAGCAATCCGGTCACGTCGCCGCCCTCGGGTTCGAGCTCTACATGCAGATGCTCGACGAGGCGGTTCGCTCCATGGACGACTCCGACGTCGACTCCGAGCTCCCCGAGCCCGTGCGCATGGACGTCAACGTCGACGCGTACGTCCCGGTCGACTACATCCCCTACGAGCAGGCCAAGGTCGACGTGCACCGTCGCATCGCCGGCTCGCGCGACGTGGGCGAGCTGGAGGAGCTGCGCGCCGAGCTGACGGACCGCTTCGGCGAGCCGCCCGAGCCGCTGCAGAACCTCATCACGCTGCAGCAGGCACGGATCAAGCTGGGAGAGGCGGGCGCGCGCAACGTGACCTTTCGCCAGGGCCGCCTCGCCGTCACGCCGGTGGAGCTGGACTCCGTGCGCGCGAAGCGGATCCGCGCGGAGATCCCGGGCGCCCTGTACGAGTCGGGCAAGTCGCAGCTCTCGGTGCGCGTGTCCGACGACCCCGCCGAGCGCTTCCCGGCGGTCGTGAGGGCCGCCGACGTCCTCCTGGACGTGCAATCCGCGGCGGCCTAGCTTCACATTTGCTTTATCACACGGGCGCTACCCTCGAACGGACATGAAGAGAAAGCTCACAGTCCTGGCGCTGGGCGCCTTTTTCTTGCCGGCCGCCATCCTCACCGGATGCGGCGGCGTACCGGGCAACGCGGTGGCCGAGGTCGACGGCACCTCCATCGAGAAGCAGGACTTCGAGCACTGGCTCACGGTGGCGGCGAAGTCCAGCGGGCAGCCCAACGCCGCGGTGCCCAAGCCGCCCGACTTCACGGAATGCGTCGCGCAGGCGAAGAAGGCCGCGGCCAAGCCGGCGGAGGGACAGCCCAAGCAGACCGACGCGGACTTCAAGAAGCAGTGCCAGCAGCAGTACGACCAGCTCCGCGAGCAGGTGATCGGGCTGCTGATCTCCTTCGAGTGGATCGAGCGCGAGGCCGAGGAGCAGGGCGTGAAGGTGACCGACGCGGAGGTCAAGAAGTCCTTCGAGGAGCAGAAGAAGCAGAGCTTCCCGAAGCCCGCCGACTACGAGAAGTTCCTCAAGGACTCCGGTCAGACCGAGGAGGACATCCTGATGCGCGTCCGCCTCGACATGCTCTCCAACAAGATCCGCGACAAGGTGACCAAGGGCAAGGACAAGGTCTCCGACCAGCAGATCGAGGACTACTACAACAAGAACAAGGCCCAGTTCGCCCAGCCCGAGCGGCGGGACCTGAGCATCGTGCTCACCAAGACCGAGGCCAAGGCGGAGCAGGCGAAGGCGGCGCTCGAGGGTGGCCAGTCGTTCAAGTCGGTCGCCAAGCGGTTCTCGATCGACGACGCGTCCAAGGCACAGGGCGGCAAGCTGCCGGCGGTCGCCAAGGGCCAGCAGGAGAAGGCGTTCGACGATGCCATCTTCAAGGCGCGGAAGGGCGAGCTCGCCGGGCCGGTCAAGACGCAGTTCGGCTGGTACGTGTTCGAGGTCGACAAGGTGACCAAGGCGTCGCAGCAGACGCTCGCAGAAGCCAAGCCGACGATCCAGCAGGTGCTGGCCTCCCAGAACCAGCAGAAGGCGCTGGATGCCTTCGTCAAGGACTTCCGCAGTGAGTGGAAGGAGAAGACGGAGTGCCGCGAGGGCTACGTGACGCAGGACTGCAAGAACGCGCCGGAGCCGACGCCCACGCCGACGCCCGGTGCGGCGCAGCCGGCGCCCGCCGTGCCCGAAGGCCAGTAGCGAACCGGGACCGGCGGGTGAGCACGCCGCAGGGTGAAGCCCGATGACGAGCGGAGCGAGGCCGAACGTCGCCGCGGCGATCGCGGCCCTCGATGAGCTCACCCGCCGCCTGCGTCGCGAGTGTCCCTGGGACCGCGAGCAGGACGAGCGCTCGATCGTTCCCCACACGGTGGAAGAGGCGTATGAGCTGGCCCAAGCCGCCCACGCCGGCGACGACGCCAAGCTGCTCGACGAGCTGGGCGACGTCCTCTTCCAGGTGCACTTCCTCTCGCTGCTGCTCGAGGAGCGCGGCGCCGGCACGCTGGCCGACGTCGCGGAGCACTGCCGCCGGAAGCTGATCCGGCGCCATCCGCACGTCTTCCCCGATCAAGCACGCTCCCCCGATCAAGCCGGCTCCGCCGGCCCACGCGGGACAGGCGCCGGCGCACGCGGGACAGGCTCCGACGTGGAAGTCGAGGGCGCCGGCGAGGTGCTGCGCAACTGGGATGCCATCAAGGCGACCGAGGCCGGGCGCGAGCCGGGGCTCTTCGGTGAGGTTCCCGAGAACCTGCCCGGTCCGCTCTACGCGCGCAAGGTGCAGCGGCGTGCCGCGTCCACCGGCTTCGACTTCGACCACGTGCCCTACGCAGCGGTCCGCGCGGAGCTCGACGAGCTCGAGGCGGCCGGTGAGGACCGGGAGCCGCGCTTCCACGAGGTCGGCGACGTGCTGTTCGCGGCCGTCAACCTGGCGCGCAAGCTCGGCGTCGATCCCGAGCTGGCCCTGCGCGCGGCGTCCGACCGCTTCCGCGGCCGCGTGGAGGGCGCGGAGGGGCTCGCCGCATCCGACGGCGAGGACTGGAACGATCTGGGCCCCGAGGCGCAGCTCGCGTACTACGCGCGCAGCCGCCTCGCTGAGTGACCTCTTCTCCCCAGGAGCGCCAGCCGTGAGCCAGATCGAGTCCGTCCACGCCCGTCAGATCCTCGACTCCCGCGGCAATCCGACCGTCGAGGTCGAGGTGGCGTTGCGCTCGGGCGCGCAGGGTCGTGCCGCGGTGCCGTCGGGCGCGTCGACCGGCGAGTTCGAGGCGACCGAGCTGCGCGACGGCGGCGACGCCTACCTCGGCAAGGGCGTCACCAAGGCGGTCGCGAACGTCAACGGCGAGATCGCCGAGGCGATCGCGGGGCACGACGCGCTCGACCAGTCCGGTCTCGACCACGCGCTGATCGACCTGGACGGGACGCCGAACAAGAGCCGGCTCGGGGCGAACGCCATCCTCGGCGTCTCGCTCGCCGCCGCGCGCGCGGCGGCGGCGGAGGAGCATCAGCCGCTCTGGCGCTACCTGGGCGGCGAGTCGGCGCGCATCCTCCCGGTGCCGATGATGAACGTGCTCAACGGCGGCGCGCACGCCGACAACTCCGTCGACTTCCAGGAGTTCATGGTCGTGCCGGTCGGCGCCTCGCGCTTCACCGACGGCCTGCGGATGGGCACCGAGGTGTTCCACCACCTCAAGCGGCACCTGCACGACCGGGGACTGGGGGGCGGCGTCGGCGACGAGGGTGGGTTCGCTCCCAACCTCGAGTCCAACGAGGCGGCGCTCGAGGCGCTCGTCGCCGGCATCGAGGCGGCGGGGTACGCGCCCGGCGAGGACGTCGCGATCGCGCTCGACCCGGCGACCAGCGAGATCTACGGCGAGCGCGGCTACGTGCTCGAGCACGAGGGCCGCACGCTCTCCTCGCAGGACATGGCCGGCTACTGGGCCGATCTTGCCGGCCGCTATCCGATCGTGTCGATCGAGGACGGCATGGACGAGGAGGACTGGGACGGCTGGAAGACGCTCACCGACCGGATCGGGAGCGATGTCCAGCTCGTCGGCGACGACCTGTTCGTGACGAACACGGAGCGCCTGGCGCGCGGCATCGACGGCGGCGTGGCCAACTCCATCCTCGTCAAGGTCAACCAGATCGGGACGCTGACCGAGACGCTGGCCGCCATCGCGATGGCGCGTGAAGCCGGCTACACCGCGGTCATGTCGCACCGCTCCGGCGAGACGGAGGACACCACGATCGCCGACCTCGCCGTCGCCACCGGCTGCGGACAGATCAAGACCGGCGCGCCCTCACGCTCGGACCGCGTGGCGAAGTACAACCAGCTCCTGCGCATCGAGGAGGCGCTCGGCGCCGACGCCGAGTATCCGGGCAGGAGTGTCTTCCGGGCCTGAAGGAGAGGAGCGGCGGCCGTCGAACGGAGCACCAAGGCATGGCCGCTGCTCGCATCCGCTGGGACCGCGTCGGACGCTGGGCGCTCATCGTCGTGCTCGCGTTCGTCCTGTATCTCTACGTCGGGCCTGCCCGCACGTGGATCAGCACACACGCCGAGGCCAAGCGCAAGCGTGAGGAAGTCGCGCTGGTGCGCGCGCAGAACGAGCGGTTACGCGCTCGCAAGCGCCAGCTCGAGCAGGCCGGCGCGGTGGAGGGTGAGGCTCGCAAGCTCGGGATGGTGAAGGCGGGCGAGAAGCTCTACGTCGTGGAGTAGCCTCGGAGCGTGCCGTTCGAGACAGCGCTCGCGCAGTGGGAGGCCGGCGCGCGCCTCCTGGAGGTGGCTGCACCGGACGAGCGTCCGGTGCTCGAGCTCGTCACCGCCAGGGTGCACGACGAGCTGCGCCGCCGCCTCGGCGGCGCCTTCACCACCGACGAGCTCGCCGATCTCTACGACACGGGCACCGGCTGGGTCTCCGACCTGGCCGTGGCCGTCGCCCCCGACGCCCCGTTCGCGTGGGACGTGCGCGTGATCGGGGACGCCGCGTTCGCCCGCTACCTGCGCGAGGCGACGGACTACGCGGGCGGGCGGCGGATGTAGCTCGCAGCACGTAACTCGTGCAGCGCAGGCGGGAGGCTGCCTCAACCGGCGTTCCGAGGCTCGACACCGTCAGCCGGACGCCGAGCAGCAAGGAACCTATACACCACCCACGCCCGGCGGAACCCGAGCCGTGCGTAGAGGTGCTGCGCCGCACCGTGCGCGTCGGTGAAGAGGAACGTCGGGTGATCGCCCGCCTCCTGCGCCGCTCGGGCGACCACGGCGTGGGCGAGGCCGCGGCCGCGATGCCGCGGCGTGGTGTAGACGCGCTCGACCTCGTCGGCGTGCGCGGTGGCGAGCAGCAGGCACATCGACACCGGGCGCCCGTCCGCACATGCGCAGAACGCGCGCGCCCTGGTCATCGCCGCGCGCTCGCGCTCCCACGCGAGCATCGCACTCACCGCCTCGTCGGCGCCCCACGGCTCCGAGCGCATCCACTCCTCGCGCAGCGGCCAGACGACCTCGGGCGACACCTCCGCCACGCCATCGGGCGCGGCCGGCGCCGGCCGTTCGAGGGCCATCAGGAGATGCCGGCTGACCTGCCAGCCAGCCGCCGCGAAGGCGGGCGCGAGCGCCGCGCCGATGGGCTCGTGCAACACCTCCACCGCCGGTGCAGCCGGGAAGCGGCTCTCGGCCGCGAAGGCCACCTCGCCCGGGCGCAGACCCCGCGCGGTGGTCTCGACCCGCACGGTGTTGACCTCGCGCACCCAGGGCACGTGGGGGTGGAATACGGCGGTGCCCCACGGCAGGGGCTCCGTCCACTCGGCGACCGCATCCTCGATCGCGCACAGGTGCGCGACGATGCGGTCGAGGTCAGCCGTCGCCGTCGTCGTCCTCGCCGACGCCGGCGCGACGGATCACGATCTGGTTCTCCTCGATCGTGATCTCGACGGGGCGGTGGCCGGCCCAGTGCTCGGCGTAGACCGGGTCGTCCTCGACGGCGGGGTCGAGCCACAGCCCGAAGCCCTCCTCGCCATGGTCGAAGGTGCCCTCGAGTGGGCCGGCTGAGCGCTTGCGGCCACGCGAGCGCGGGCTGGCGCGGGTGCGCCTGGCCTTGGGCTCGGCGATCTCCTCGGACTCCTCGGCGGCCTCCGCCTCGGCCGCCTTGCGCGCGGCCTCCTCGGCGGCCTTGGCCTCCTCCTCGGCGCGGCGGACCTCCTCCGCCTCGAGCTCGGCGGCGATCGCCGCGTCGTCTTCGGCGCGCAGGTCCACCTCGTCGGTGCCGGCGCCCTCGGGTGAGACCTCGCCATCGGGCTCCAAGCCGTGCTCGCGCTTGAAGGCCTGGATTTGCTGGACGGTCACCTCGAGCTGATGGGCGATCCAGGCGTCCGTGCGACCTTGTCGCACCCACCCGCGGATCTGGTTAAGCTGCGGACGCAGCGACCTGCGGCTCATGAGCAGGCCGGGAGACTAGCGAAAGCCTTCAGGTGCAGGCCCCATGGTGGGCGGGTGACGATGCAGGTAGTCTTCCGCAAGCGCCGTTTGCGGCAATCGGCTCGGGGTACCCGAGCACCAGACAGGGACGACTCGCAGGGAGGCGCAAGTTGCTCGTACTGACTCGCAAGTCCAACCAATCGATAATGATCGGAGACGACATCGAGGTGTCGGTGCTGTCGATCATGGGCGAGAAGGTTCGAATCGGAATCCAGGCCCCCCGTGACATCCCGGTGTTCCGCCGCGAGGTCTACCTCGAGATCCAGCAGGAGAACGTCGCCGCCGGCGCCTCCCCTCGTGCCGAGGTCGACGACGCGCTCAAGCGCCTGTCGCGTAACTAACCCATCACGTAGTACAGCGTCTGGAACATAACGATCGTCACCACCACGGCGGTGGCGATCAGCGTGAGGACCAGCAGCACGAACCGCATCGATCCGTGCCGATGCGTCTTCTCGATGTGACGCTGGCGGGAGCGCGTGGTGGCCCGCCGGGCCAAGCGCTCGCGCCGCTCGCGGTCCTCCTCGATCTCCTCGACGAACGCCTCTTCGATCTCGGCGAGGTTCTGGTGCATCCGCATGAGATGCATCTTATGACGCCTTGACGCCCGGGACGGCGGCCGACGCACGCGACCGCCGCCTCCGCAGCTCCGGTTGCGTCAGACGCGCGCGCCGGACTCCGCGTCGTCGTAGACCTTGACGAAACGCAGGTAGTTGTCGGCGATCTTCTCCGTGGCCGCCTCGCGGGACAGGTCACCGACGAGGAAGCCCTTGAGGGCGTCCCACCAGATCGAACGGCCGATCGCGAAGCCGACGAACCCCTCGACGGGAGCCGCTTGCCGCAGCCAGCAATCGACCTTCTCGTCGGACGCGCCGCGACCGAGCACGACGCAGACGACGCCCTCGCGGCCCTCGCCCGAGCGGGTCTGGCGCGCCAGCGCCTCGGCGTCCTCGCGCGCGTCCACGCCCTCGATCTTCCAGATGTCGACCTCGATGCCGAAGTCCTGGATCTCCCGGATCGCCTGCTGCATGAGCTTGGGTCGCAGCTCGCCGTCGTAGCGGTCGCTGTCGCCGCCGACGGCCTCGAGCTGCGCGGGCTCGGCCGGCACCAGCAGCTCGAAGAGGAACTTGCCATCGTTGGCGTGCAGCCAGTCGGCGAGCTCCTTGAGGCGACCGAGCTGGCGCTCGTTCATCACCGGATCGCCGTCGGGGTTGTAGCGGACCAGCACCTTGGCGAAGTTGACGCGGTGGGAGGAGATGTGCTCGCCGAAGTCGGCGCCGTACTGGAAGTCGAACTCGTCCTGTCCCGACTTCTCGACGGGCATGGCGAGGACCAGGCCCTCGTCCTTCGCTTGCTTGGGGACGTCTGAGCCGAACTGCTCGTCGACCAGCACGCCGGTCGCGGCCGCGTCGACGCCGCGCTGCACCGCCAGCTCCATGCCCTCGAAGATCAGGTGCTTGGCGTCGGAGATCGTGTCCGTCTCCGCCGGCGTCGGGTCGCCCTCGATCCCGAACAGCTTCTTCTGGAACGACCCGCGGTGGTCGAAGGCCAGGATGTAGAGCTTGCCGTCATAGCCGAGTGCCATGGATCTTCTCCTCCGAGTCGTGAGTGCCTCACCTGTGCCGGTCGGCGAAGCCGACTCGGTGCGCCGAGTATGACCCGGTTACCCTCCCGGCGACGTGAAGCCGAACTTCACCGGCCCTGATTACACCATCGGGATCGAGGAGGAGCTGATGATCCTCGATCCGGAGTCCTACTCGCTCGTCAACGCGATTCATGCGCTGCTCGAGGAGTGCGATGATCCCGAGCACGTCAAGTCCGAGCTGCTCGAGTCGGTGGTGGAGATCGCGATCGCGCCCGCCAAGGACATGCCGGAGGCCGGCGAGCGGCTCCGCGCGCTGCGCACGAAGGTGTCCGTCGCCGCCGGACGGCGAGGCCTGTGCATCGGCTCCGGCGGCACCCATCCGTTCGCGATGTGGGAGGACCAGCGCGTGGTGGCGCAGGAGCGCTACTTCGAGCTGGTCGACGCACTGCGCTTCGTCGCGCGGCAGGAGATCATCTTCGGCCTGCACGTGCACGTCGGCATCGACGGCGCCGAGAAGGCGATCCACGTCGCGAACGGGATGCGCACGCACGTGCCGATGCTCCTGGCGCTTTCGGCCAACTCCCCGTTCTGGCGCGCGCAGGCGACCGGACTCGCCTCCGCGCGGATGCCGATCTTCCGCGGGTTCCCGCGCGTGGGCATACCGCCGGCCTACGACGGATGGAAGGACTTCGAGCAGCGCATCGGATTCATGACCGAGGCGGGTGTGATCGATGACTACACGTGGATGTGGTACGACGTTCGGCCGCATCCGAACCTCGGGACCGTGGAGATCCGGGCGATGGACGCGCAGACGCGGGTGGAGCACACGCTGGGCCTGGCGGCGCTGGTCCAGGCGATGGCCTGCGAGCTGGCCGAGGGCTACGAAGCCGGGACGCCCCTGCTCCATCCCAGCGACGAGATCCTCGACGCCAACCGCTGGCTGGCCGCACGCCACGGGCTCGAGGGCGAGCTCGTCGACCTTCCGGACACTCGTCGCGTGGCTACGAAGGAGCTGGCGCGACGCCTCCTCGAGCGCTTGGAGCCCTACGCGCAGGACCTGGGATCGGCGTCGGAGCTCGAGGCCGTGCACGACCTGATCGAGCGCGGCAACGGCGCCCATCGCCAGCAGGTCGTCTACGAGGCCAACCAGGATTTCACCGAGGTGGTCAGACAGGTGGTCAAGGCGACCTCGGGCGGCGCGTAGAATCGATCGTCCATGGCAAGCGGGCCCGATCTGTTCGTCGTCTGCAAGAGCTGCGGCTCCGAGGTGTCACCGTACATCACGGAGTGCCCCTACTGCGGGACGCGGCTGCGCAAGCGTGCGCCGAAGCTCGAGCGCGGGGGCATCCCCAAGCCGCCGCGCAAGGCGCGCCCGCGCCTGGCGCCGCTGCGGCCCGGGGAGATCCCGGGCATCCGGCCCGACCGGCGGCCGTACGTCACCATCGCGCTGGTCGCCGTCTCGATCGTGGTGACGCTGATCGGGCGCATCGGGTTGAACCTCGTCGCCGACGAGCAGTTCCTACTCGGCGCCTCGACGCTCGAGGCCTGGGGCGCGCTTGTCCTCGGCGGCCCGCTCGACGGCGAGTGGTGGCGCCTGATCACCACGCAGTTCGTCTACGAGAGCACGGGCTACGAGGTCGCCGCGCTGGCCGCGATCGCGCTGTTCGGCACGCTGCTCGAGCGCCGGCACGGTTGGTGGGCGCCGTTGGCGCTGTTCGTCATCGGAGGCGGGGCGGGCATGGCTCTGGTCGTCGTGCTCGACGAGGGCAGCATCGCCGTGGGCGGCAACGCGGCGGCGCTGGCCATGCTCGGGGCGTGGGCGATGCGCGACGTGCTCGGCCGCCGCCGCCGGCACGAGGACGACTCGGACCTGCTGGGGGTGCTGGCTATCGGCTCACTGCTCGTGCTCGTGCCGCTGGCGAGCGAGGAGGCGAGTTCGCTGGCCGGGCTGGGCGGCGGCGTGGTCGGCGTCCTGATCGGCCTCGGTCTGGCGCGCTTGCGCTAGTGGTTCGTCTTGTGGTCGATCGTGGCGAGACGGGCCATCACTAGGATGCCCGCCCGCCGCGCTTACACCGACGCCGAGGTTGAGGCGGCCATCCAGGTGCTCTCGGACCCCGAGCGACTGGAGGAGGCGCAGCGCATGGTGGCCGCCAACGCGCCCGGAATCCAACGGATCCTCAACGAGGCGCTGGAGGCCGCCGACTGGTTCGGCTCCGCCCACCGGGCGGCGGTACTCGACGCGGCGGGCAAACCCGACGTCGACGACCGCCTGAGCGCGGTGGGCACGCTGATCGCCGAGGAGACGGGGGTCTCGATGCTGATCGGCGTCGCGGTCGGGTACGAGTTGGCGCACGAGCTCATGCGACGGAAGGACTGACAGATGGACATCCGCTTCCTCGGGCAGTCGGCGGTCGAGCTGATCGACGGCGACACCCGTATCCTCGTCGACCCGTTCATCAGCGGGAACCCGAAGGCCACCGTCTCGGCCGATGAGCTCGAGCCGACCCACATCCTGCTCACCCACGGTCACCAGGACCACTACGGCGACACCGTGGAGCTGGCCCAGCGCACCGGCGCACCGGTGCTGGCGCAGGTCGAGATCGCGAACGAGCTGTCCGAGCTCGGCCTGGAGACGGTGCACGATCCCAACTTCGGGGGCACGGTGCGATTCGACTGGGGCTGGGTCAAGCTCGTGCCCGCCTTCCACTCGTCGACGACCCCGAACGGGACGGTGTCCCCGCCGGGCGGCCTCCTGATCATGGTCGGCGAGACGCTCGTCTACCACCTCGGCGACACATGCCTGTTCTCCGACCTCAAGCTGATCACCCAGCGCGGCAACCACGTCGACGTGGCCCTCGTGCCGATCGGCGGCCACTACACGATGGACCGCCACGATGCCGTCGTCGCGTGCGAGTGGATCGGCGCCGACGCGGTGATTCCCGTCCACTACGACACGTTTCCGCCGATCGAGACCGATGCGCAGGCGTTCAAGGCCGACGTGGAGGCTGCAACCGAGAGCAAGGTCGTCGTGCTGGCGCCGGGGGAGACGCACACCGTCCGGTGACCCACGCGATCGTCCTCATCGAAGCGGAGCGCGGGGCGATGCCCGAGCTCGGCGGAGCCCTCGCGGATATCCCGGGCGTAGCCGAGGCGTGGTCGGTCACCGGCGACTGGGACTACGTCGCCATGTTGCGCGTGCGCAGCGCCGAGGAGATCGCCGAGGTCGTCACGGGCCACCTCGCGCGCGTGCCGGGAATCCGGCGCACCCACACGATGGTGGCGTTCGAGGTGTTCTCCAAGCACGACCTCGAGGCGCTGTTCTCGATCGGGACGTGACGTGACCCAGCCGATCGCCTTCGATCAGTTCCTTGCCGTCGACATGCGCGCCGGGCGCGTGTCTTCGGTCGACGAGTTCCCCGAGGCCCGCAAGCCGGCGTGGAAGCTCACGATCGACTTCGGCGACGAGATCGGGGTCAAGCGCTCCTCCGCGCAGGTGACGAACTACACTCGCGAGGAGCTGGAGGGCCGCCTCGTGGTGGCGGTGGTCAACTTCCCGCCGCGTCAGATCGGGCCGTTCATGTCCGAGGTGCTCTGCCTCGGGGCGAGCGACGCGGAGGGGCGCATCATCCTGCTGGAGCCGCGCTCGGACGTGCCCCTCGGGACACGCATCCACTAGGGCGCCGGGATCGTCGGGGTCGGCTCAACGATCGGCGCGGGTGTGCCGACCGTCGCCGGCTGGGGCTGAGAGCCGGTGGGCACCGGCGCTTCGCCCGCGGCGAGCTCGGCGGGCAGCACGATCGTGTCGCTCTCGTGCTGCTCCAGGACCGGAGCCGGCGCAGGACTCGGCGTGGCGACAGGCACGGGCGAAGCGACCGGGACGGGAGTCGCGACCGGAACGGGAGTCACGACCGGCACGGGAGTGGGGGTCGGTGTGGCGCTCGCTTCGACCTTCGGCGTGAGGGATTCCGCCGGCTTGGCCTTGACGGCCGGCTTGTCGACGTCCGCGGCGGCCGGCTCGGAGAGCGGCTGTGGAGCGGACGAGATCGACACGGGCTCGACGACGACCGGCGCGGCCGTGGCCGCAGCCGGGGAGGACGCCTTGGCCGCCTGCGCCACGCCGGCCTTGCTGCCCGGACGATCCTTGACGTGCTTGACCTCGACGGCGCCCGCCGTGACGATCGCCGCGGCGGCCAGGCCCGCCACGGCCTTCGACGCGAGCGCGCCGGCCCCCGCCTGAAGCGCACCGCCGGCCGCAGCACCCGCGGCACCCGCGGCGCCGGCGGCCGCTCCACCGCCACCCGCGGCCGCGGCTCCGCTGCCCCCGGCGGCGGCGGTGCCCGCGTGCGCGAGCAGGGCCTTCTTGAGCAGCAGCAGCGGGCCGACGGGGAAGATCGCGGCCAGCGCACGGTTGGTCCGGCGCAGTTGCTTGCGAAACGTCTGGCAGCGCTCGCACGTGCGCAGGTGCCGGCGGACCGGTGCCGTCGTGCGGCACAGTCCCTCGGCGACTTCCCCGAGCTCCACGCGCACCTCCTCGCAGGTGAGCAGGCGCGCCTCGGCCGCCTCGGCCAGCGACACGCGGGCGCGCACGAGCAGCGACTTCACCGACGGCACCGTCGTTTCCATCGCCTCGGCGATCTGCTCGTAGGAGAGCGCGTCGATCTCGCGCAGCAGCAGGGCGGTGCGCTGCGTCTCGGGCAGATCCTGCACGTCCGACATGAGCTGCCGGAACTCCTCGCGCTTGTGGACCTTGTCCGCGGTGGTCAGGCCATGCTCGGAGAGATGGACGTCCATCGAGTCCACGCCGATGGCCTGCGCCTTGCGCAGGTGGTTGAGCGAGCGATTGCGCGCGATCCGGTACAGCCACGGCCGCACGTTGATCTCGCGCTGGTCGGCGAGCATCGCGTTGTAGGCGGCCGCGAACACCTCCTGCAGCACGTCCTCGGCGTCTTCCCGGCTCGAGAGCATATGCCGGCAGAACGCCAGCAGCCGGGACTGGTAGCGCGCGACCAGCGCCTCGAAGGCGGAGTGGTTCCCGCGCCGGATCAGCGCGATCAGCCGCTCGTCGGACTGCAGCCGCAGCAGAGGTGAGCGCGCGTGGGTGCCGGCGACGCCGGCGTGGGTGAGTGCTGAGGCTTCCAAGGGTGGGGAGTAGCCGCCTCCGCTTGAGAGAACTCGCGAAGGGCGGAGAAGTTGCTCGCACCAGGGTAGCCCGCCGGCACGGCCGTGCATGGTCAGGCTTCTGTGTGGGCCGAGCCGCCCTAGGATGGGACCCAAGCCCGGGTGGCGGAACTGGTCATACGCGGTCGGCTTAAACCCGACTGCCCGAGAGGGCATGTGGGTTCGACTCCCACCCCGGGCATGTCAGCGTGCGAGCAGCGCCTCCAGCCGGTCGATGAACGCGGCCTGAGCGGGATTGAGGCGCTCGCGCGTGGCGTCGAGCGCGAACCACTCTGCGCGGTCGACTTCCGGGAAGACCCGCGTGCGACCGGAGCGCGGAGGCCACTCGACCTCGAACGTGTTGCTCCGCACCGTCGCGGTATCGAGGTCACCCTCGACCGCGAACCCGACCACGACCTTGCCGCTCTTGAGCTTGACGGAGCCGAGCTCGGCCAGGGCACCGACGGGAAGCTCGGTGCCCGTCTCTTCGGCGAACTCGCGCACGGCGCACGTGCGCGGGTCCTCGCCTGCGGCGAGCTCGCCCTTCGGGATCGACCACGCCCCGAGGTCCTTGCGCGCCCAGAACGGCCCGCCGGGATGCACGAGCAGCACCTCGATGCCGGCGGGACCGCGCCGGTGCAGGACGACCCCTGCGCTTTGCCTGGCAGCCATCGCCGTACCCAACCACGTCCGCACCCGGACCGACCTTTCCGGACGCTAAAAACCGCTTCCCGGGCCGATTCGCGGGTGGGATGATGAAAGGCGACGCGAAGAGAGGTGTGAGCGATGGAAGCGGTCAGATGCACGCAGTGCGGGGAAACGAGGTGGAGCCTGTTCCCCGGCTCGCTCCTTCACGGCCTCGAGGCTCCGTGCGAGCTGTGCGGCGGAGAGACCGTCGTCGAGCGGCGCCGGCCGGGTGCCGGCCCGCGCCGGTTGGACGTCGAGCGGCGCAGGACCACGGTCGCCGGACACTCCTCCGGTCTCGCCACGCGCTGAGCGACGCCAGGGAGATAGCGGTCGGCTCCAGCCCCGCCCGCGTTGCCCTGCGTGTGAGCGTGCGGGTCATGATGTCCGCGTGGAGCTGACCACGCCGAGACTGCACCTGCGGCCGTTCACGCTCTCCGACCACGAAGTGATCCACGCCGTCTACGCGGATCCGGACGTGATGCGCTTCGTCGGGCACGGCCCGCACCGGACGATCGCGGAGACGGCCGGCTCGCTGCGCGTCTACGGCGACGTCCTGGCCCAGCGTGGGTTCTCCTTCGTGGCCGTCACGGAGCGCGCGGGCGGCGCCGTGGTGGGCGACGGCGGTCTGCATCCGCTCGGCGGCCGGGGGCCGGACCTCGAGCTGGGGTACACGCTCGCCCGTGCCGTCTGGGGACGCGGCTACGCGACCGAGCTGGGGCGCGCGCTCGTCGAGCATGCGTTCACGGTCC
>Ga0136624_1000323_pt1 | contig 17935 bp, 16 predicted proteins | sample AntDrymUQ4692206_2_FD_104802 | JGI IMG/M metagenome (GOLD analysis project Ga0136624, IMG submission 104802) | Polar desert sand microbial communities from Dry Valleys, Antarctica - metaG UQ469 (22.06) | ecosystem: Environmental > Terrestrial > Soil > Desert | place: Antarctica: Dry Valley... | reverse complement strand
GTCTGGCTGTGGCGGATGAACATCATCCCGCTGGCACCGGAGACCTGGCGGCCCTTGACGATGTCGCCGTCGGGGAGCTTCACGAGCGTCCCGGCCGTCAGGTACAGGCCGGCCTCAACGATGCAGTCATCGCCGAGACTGATGCCGAGACCGGCGTTGGCGCCGATCAGGCAGTTGCGACCGACCGAGATCGTCTCCTTGCCGCCGCCCGACAGGGTGCCCATGATCGATGCTCCGCCACCGATGTCGCTGCCGTCGCCCACCACGACGCCGGCGCTGATGCGGCCCTCGACCATCGACGTGCCGAGCGTGCCGGCGTTGAAGTTGCAGAAACCCTCGTGCATCACCACCGTGCCCTCGGCCAGGTGGGCGCCGAGGCGAACGCGGTCGGCGTCGGCGATGCGCACACCGGACGGCGACACATAGTCGAGCATTCGGGGAAACTTGTCCTGACCGAGAACCGTCAGTCGCCGGCCGTCACGAGCCTCGGCGAAGCGGATGTCATCGACCCGGTCGACCGAGACGGGACCAAGGTTGGTCCACGCCACGTTGGCCAAGGCGCCGAAGATTCCGTCCATGTTCAAGCTGTTCGGTGTAGCCAAGCGGTGCGAAAGCAGGTGCAGGCGCAGGTACGCGTCGCTGGCTGACGCCGGTGCCTCGTCGACGTCGATGGTCACCCGTGCGGCTCGGACTTGCACGCCCCTGCGCTCGTCGGCGCGGTTGGCCCCGGTCAGCAGGTCGTCGAAGTCGCCTCCTGTGTACTCACCCCAACCGAGCCACCGGTACCAGGTGTCGAGCACCTCGCCCACTGGTGTCTCGGTGGTGAACCCGGCGCCCCATGCGGGGCGGCTCATCGCTCGTACCTCATCGTCCGTACCTCACTGCTCTGGCCTCAGCGTCGGGAACAAGATGACCTCCTTGATGGTGTCTACACCGGCCAGCAACATGGCCAGTCGATCGATGCCGACACCGAGCCCGCCCGTGGGCGGCATGCCGAACTCCAGCGCCCGCAGGTAATCCTCGTCGATGGTGCCCCGGTCGGCGTCACCGGCGTCACGTAGCCGCTGCTCGGCTTCGAAGCGGGTCCGCTGCTCGACGGGGTCGTTGAGCTCGCTGTAGCCGTTGGCGATCTCGCGGGCGTCGACGAACAGCTCGAAGCGCTCGGCCAAGGCCGGATCATCCCGGTCCGCACGCGCCAGCGGTGAGATGTCGAGTGGGTGTCCGGTCACGAACGTTGGCCGTTTGATCGAGGACTCGGCCGTTGCTTCGAAGATCTCCTCGATCAGCTTGCCCGTGCTCGACGCCGGCTGAACGGCCACACCGTGGCGTCCCGCCAGCTCCCGCAAGACGTCGAGCGGCTGGGACGGGTGCACCTCGACGCCCGTCGCCTCTGCGACGAGGTCGATCATGCGCCGCCGCGGCCACTCATCGGCGAGATCGACGCCCTCGCCGGAGATGTCGATCTGTGTCGTGCCAAGCGCCTCCTGCGCAGCCGTGACGATCAGACGTTGGGTGATGTCCATCATCTCGGTGTGATCTCCGTACGCCTGGTACAGCTCGAGTATCGAGAACTCGGGGTTGTGTCGGGGAGACGTGCCCTCGTTGCGGAACACGCGACCGATCTCGTACACCCGCTCCAGCCCACCAACGATCAGCCGCTTGAGGTGCAGCTCGATGGCGATGCGTAGGTGAAGGTCCATATCGAGCGTGTTGTGGTGGGTGACGAACGGGCGGGCGAGCGCCCCGCCGGCGTTGACGTGCAGCACTGGCGTCTCGACCTCCACGAAGTCGAGCCCGGCCAACGTGCGCCGGAAGCTGGCCACCATCTCGTGGCGGATCTCGAAGGTACGGCGGGCCTCGGCGTTGACGATCAAGTCCGTGTAGCGCTGGCGGAACCTGGTGTCGGTGTCGGTGAGGCCCTTCCACTTGTCGGGCAGGGGGCGCAGTGCCTTGGCCAGCAGGTCGATGCGGTCGGTCCGCACCGACAGCTCGCCGGCCCTGGTCGTCATGACGGTCCCGTGAACGCCGATCAGGTCGCCGAGGTCGAGGCGCTTTGCGGCCACGAACGCTTCGTCGCCGATCACGGCTTTGGAGATGAACAGTTGCAACTCGCCCCGGCGGTCACCGACAGTGACGAAGATCAGCTTTCCGGTGTCACGCCACAACAGGATGCGACCGGCGACGGTCACCTCGTCGTCGGTCTCCGTGCCCGAGTCCACATCGCCCCACTGGCGGCGCACATCGCTGAGTGTGTGCGTGCGGTCGAAGCGGTACGGGTAGGGCTCGGCTCCATCGCCGCGCAGGTCCTCGACATGGGCCGTGCGCCGTGCCCGCTCCGCCGCCAGCCCGCTTCCGGTCGGCTCGTCGGTGCCTGGGCCGTCGTTCACAACGGGTGGACGCTAACACCGGGCCGCGAGTCAATCCCGCTCGTTCCGTCGGCGTGCCCGAGGGTGGCCCAGCGCCTTAACCTGGGCTCGTGACCACCAGGTTCGTCATCGTCGGCGGGGGACCAGCCGGGAACACCGCTGCCACGTCAGCGGCCCGCTTCGGTGCCGTTGTGACGATGATCGAGCGCGACGTCGTCGGCGGGGCTGCCCACCTATGGGATTGCATCCCGTCCAAGACCATGATCGCCACAGGGGGTGCGATGAGCTTCCTGCGGCGCTCCACGGGCATGGGGCTGGAGCAGGCCAGCGCCGAGGTCGACACCGATGCGCTCACGGCTCGCATCGAGGGCATCAAGAGCCATCTGCAGCACGGCACGACGAACTTGCTGAACAGCCAGGGGGTCCGCTTGGTGCGGGGAAGGGCCCGATTCGTGTCACCCCACGAGGTTGACGTTGACGGCGTTGACGGCTCCGAGCGGGTGGAGTTCGACATTGCCCTCATCGCCACCGGCTCGCGGCCGCGCATTCCCGAGTGGTGTCAGCCCGACGGCGATCGCATCCTCACAACACGCGACTGCTACCCGCCCAAAGTGTTCCCCGACTCGGTCACCGTCATCGGATCCGGCGTCACCGGTGTCGAGTTCGTGCACATGTTCTCGTCGTTCGGCGCACAGGTCACGCTCGTCGTGTCGCGCCAGCAGGTGCTGCCCGGCAAGGACCCGGAGGTCGCCGCCGTGCTGGAGGAGGACTTCTTGCGCCGAGGTGTCCAGTTGCTCAAGGGGGCCAGGGCAACGGCGATCGAGCGTGATCCCGAGGCCGACGGCGTCGTGGTGCGCTGCGACGACGGGAGAGTCGTGCACTCCACCCACGCCGTGCTCGCCATCGGCTCTGTGCCCAACTCTGACGATCTTGGCCTCGACGCCGCAGGGGTCGCAGTGGACGAAGGCGGTCACATCCCGATCGATCACAACTGCGTCACGAACGTCGAGCACATCTACGCCGCCGGCGACGTGAGTGGCAAGCTGCCGCTGTCTTCGGTGGCGGCGATGCAAGGCCGCAAGGTGGCCGAGCGCCTGATGGGTCTGCATTCTCGGGTGCATCGCCATCTCGACTACGACAAGGCAGCATCCGCCATCTTCACCGAACCCGAGATCGCTGATGTCGGTCTGGCGGAGGCAGAGGCGTTCGCCTCCGGGCGCAAGATCCGGGTCACGAAAGTGCCGTTCTCGGCCACACCGAAGGCGTTGATCAACAACGACCCCAGGGGCTTCGTCAAGATCGTGTCCGATCCTGCTACGGGAGTCGTGCTCGGCGGATCGATCGTGGGACGTCACGCCGCCGAGCTGATCTCGGTGATCGCCCTCGCCGTCACGGCCAACCTCAAGGTCACCGACATCGTCGAGAGCCTGCTCGTGCACCCGGCGCTGTCCGAAGCCCTCGCCGAAGCCGCTGAATAGACGTTCACAATGCGGCCGCCGAGGCGCCTGGAGGCGCCGGCGTGCCGACCCGGGGCTTCACCTTTGAACGACGCGACCGGCGGTTTGGACCTACGCGATTACGGGGTCGTCGACGTTGAGTTGGCGAACGTTTCCTTGAGCTCTTGGAGCTTCGATGGATCGCGCAGGTGCACGGCATCGAGCTGCTCGGGGTGCTCGGCAAAGAAGTTCGTCCATCCGGCGCTGTGCACGAGTCCGCGCCTGGTCAGATCCTTCGAGAGTTTCGGGTCGAGGTCGCGGTACTTGAGCTCGGTGCGAGCGAAGCGGAAGTACGAGTACATCCGCGCCGAGTGATCGTCATCGGCGCCGAACACGAAGGAGATCGTGAACTTCCGGGCGTCGGTCTCCGCGGTCACGTGTCCTTCGCGCACTCGCCGACCGCAGTGGTAGAGCCGCTCGTCGAAGACGAGCACATCACCCGGGCGCGCCGTCCACACCAGCGGCCGGGATCGCTCACGGTCGGTGTAGATCCGGTTGGCCTCGTCGTGAGGACCGACGATGATGTGCTTCCCCGATCGCTCGAATGCAGCCACTCGCTTCTTGTCCATCTCGATGGGCGAGCGATGTGAGCCGACCATGACGGCCATCGCCGCTTCGTCACTCTCGAGGTAGAGGATCGCCTTCACGACCCGGTACGGCGTCGACGTGTCGGTCCAGTCCGGCGACGCCGAGCTGTCCTCGGCTCTGGACGGACTGTCCCGATGCCACAGGGCCGTGTCGTGGAAGTAGTGCAGGTCGGAGATCTGAAGGTAGCGAGGTTGGGTGTCGATGGCGTTGCGCACGGCACCGAGGATCCTCGGATCGACGAGCACGGTCTTGACGCTCGGGAAGCGATTGACGGCGTCGATGTTCTTGGATTTCTTGCCGTTCTTGATACTCGCCTCGTGCTTGAAGGTCCGCGCCATCCACATGCACTCTGACGTGGGAACCACACTGCGAGCGACGCAGAAGCCGTTCTGCACCAGTGCCGTGCGGGGAGCGAGCTGCCCATCGACCGGTTCCGCAGTGTGCTCGCTCGGGCCGGGCTGCTCCGTGCCACCGAACAGCCGCTGGACGCGGTGCGCCGTGCGCCGCGCCGCCGCTCTGGCGTTGGTCGTCGTGCTCATCGCGGTCCAGTGTGGCGCATCACCACGGCGCTTGCACGCGCGCTGGAGTCATCCAGGTGGTTCGGAGGGTACGAACGGGAACAACAGCCCTTCGAGGTTGTCGACTTCACGCAGCTCGTCTTCGAGTTCGATCGGTAGTACCGCCTGCTCGCTGAACTGCGTCGGCGTCTCGTTGGCGCGTGGCCATTTGCGGATCACGCCAGGGTTCTCGAACCCGACAGCGCCGAGCAGCCACTCGAAGTCGTCGTAGAGGCGCTCCGTTCGCAGGGCGTGCGTCGAGCCGTTGAGGAAATCGCAGTACATCGCACGCACATAGCCGTTCGGGAACTCGCGCAGCACCTTGCGGACGAACCGCTCGAACGTAGGCGCCCCACCTGTCAGATCGAGCCGATGGGTCGGATGGCGTTTGTCGCCGGCCTCCCAGATCGGCCACGCGCTCGGCTTGGTCGCAGCGCGTGCGTACGCCCAGTACGACTTGTACCAGGAGACCGGCTCGCGCACGACGAACACGCGGTATGTGACGGGCCGTTCCGGCGGGCACCACCGGTATGTCGCGTGTCGAGGGCCGACACGGCGCCCGTCCATCTGCTGGCGGAGGAAACGTTCCACGAACGAGCCGCCCGCTTTGGGAACGTGGGTGAAGTACAGGTCGTACTTGTCACAAATGACGGGCATGGTCAATCGCCGATCACGACGACGACGTCGCCGCCGCCGACGGTCTGTCCGGCTTCCACCTTGATCTCAGTGACCTTGCCGGATTTGTCGGCATTGATCTGGTTCTCCATCTTCATCGCCTCCAGCAGCACGACAGGCTGACCGACGTCGACCTCCTGGCCGATCTCCACGAGGATCTTGACGATGGTGCCCTGCATGGGCACGGTGATCTGGCCTGATCCGGCTGCCCCACCGCCCCCACCTGCTGGTGTCCGGCGTGCGGCCCGCTGGCGAAGCCCACCTCCCGACCCGGCCAGCACCGCTGGCGCTTCTGGAACCCACATCTTCACGCTGAAGCGTTTGCCGTTGACCTCGACGGTGGTGGAACGCTCCACCATTGGCTCGGCCTCGTCGGCTTCGGCACCTTCATCGGCGTCGCCGGGCGCTGCGTGTGTCACGAGCGCTGAGAGATCGAGGCGCTCCTCGACCCACCTGGTCGAGTGCTCGACGTTGGCGAAGTCATCGTGGCGCAAGATGGCCAGGTCGGCTGGGATCGTCGTCGCCACGCCTTCGACGACCGTGTCCTCGAGCGCCCGGATCGTGCGGGCGATCGCCGTCTCGCGGTCCTTGCCCCACACGATGAGCTTGCCAAGCAGGTTGTCGTAGTACTGGCTGATCTCGTCACCCGCCTCGTACCCGCCGTCGAAGCGGACGCCGAACCCGTCGGGTGTGGACAGGCTCCGGATAGGGCCGGGCGACGGCAGGAACTTGCCGCCGGCTGGGTCCTCGGCATTGATCCGCACCTCGATGGCGTGACCGCGGCGAGTGGCAAGCACCTCGTCCTGTGTCATCGGCAGCGGCTCACCGGCTGCGATCCGGATCTGCCACTCCACGAGATCGATGCCGGTGATCGCCTCGGTGACAGGATGCTCCACCTGCAGCCGGGTGTTCATCTCCAAGAAGAAGAAGTCGCCGTCCTGGTAGATGAACTCGACCGTGCCGGCGTTGGAGTACCCGACCGCCTTGGCCGCCTTGACTGCGGCCTCGCCCATCGCCGATTCGACACCATCTGGCAGGTGGGGAGCAGGGGCTTCCTCGATCAGCTTCTGGTGCCGGCGCTGGGCCGAGCAGTCGCGGGTGGAGACCCACACGACCTCACCTTGCTGGTCGCCTATCACCTGCACCTCGATGTGGCGGGGCCACGTGAGGTAGCGCTCGACGTACACCTCGTCGCGACCGAAGAAGCTCTTGGCCTCTCGCTGGGCGCCGGCCATGGCGTCGGCCACGGAGCCGGCGTCCTCTACGACCTTCATGCCCCGTCCGCCTCCACCGAACGCCGCCTTGATCGCAACGGGCCAGCCGCTGGCGTTGCCGAACTCGACGATCTCGTCGGCCGACTTGGCGAACTCGGTGGTGCCCGGCACGATCGGGGCGCCACCCCGCTGGGCAGCCTTGCGGCTCGAGACCTTGTCGCCCATCTCCTCGATGGCCTCGGGTGGGGGTCCGATGAACGCCACCCCCATCTCCGTGATTGCCCTGGCGAAGTCGGCGTTCTCGCTGAAGAACCCGTACCCGGGGTGCACGGCGTCGGCGCCGCTGGCGCGGACGGCTTCGAGGATGGTCTCGGTGTTCAGGTAGCTCTCCGTCGCCGTCTGACCGCCAAGGGCGTACGCCTCGTCGGCGATGCGCACGTGCAAGGCGTTGCGATCGAGATCGGAGTACACGGCGACCGTCTGGATGCCCAGTTCGCGAGCGGCACGGATGACGCGGACGGCGATCTCCCCGCGGTTGGCGATCAGGATCTTCTGCAGCACAGGTGCCAATGTAAATGGTGTGAGGAGCGGGGGCGGCAAACGGCCCGAGCGGTGGCCTGCCGGGTGGACCGTGCACGAGGTGGCCGAGACCCCCAGCACCAACGACGACCTGGCGACCGCAGCGGCCAGGGGAGCGCTGGACCGGACCGTGCTCGTAGCGGGACACCAGTCGGCGGGCCGTGGGCGGCTCGACCGGACGTGGGAGGCGCCGCCGGACGCCAGCCTGCTGGTCTCGCTGCTGTTCCGGACCCCTGGGCAGGAACCGGGAACGCTCATGCACCGAGTGGCGATTGCCGCCGTGGACGCCTGCCGGCAAGTGGCAGGTGTGAACGCCGGGTTGAAGTGGCCAAACGATCTGCTCGTCGAGGACCGCAAGCTGGCCGGCGTGCTCGGCCAGCGCCTCGCCGGTGGCTCGGTGGTGGTGGGGCTTGGCCTCAACGTCCGCTGGTGCCCGCCGGGCGCCGCCCGACTCGGACCCGATCACGATCCCCTCGACGTGCTCGCGGCCACGCTCGCCGCCGTGGACGATCAGCCCTGCGACATCCTCGATGAGTACCGGCGCCAGCTCCTGACGATCGGTCGTCGCGTTCGAGTGGAGCTCGTCGGACGGGTGATGGAGGGCCGAGCCACCGATGTCGATGCCGAGGGTCGACTGCTCGTGACCGACGACTCCGGTGGCGAACACTGGCTCGACGCCGGCGATGTGGTCCACCTCCGCGACACTGGCGCCGAAAGCTGACACGAGACACTTCCGCAACCAGGTTTGTGGGTCGCGTCGTTCTGAGGTAGGACCCGGTTCTGCGCAGGCAGTTCATAGCCGGCGCCTCCAGGCGCTTGGGCGGCCGCACCATGAGCGTGCCGCCCGCGATCGCAGCCTGACCGTTAGCGTCAATCAGATGGGACGGTACTCACGCGGCCGCAGCCCGGCGCCTCTTGCGTTGGTGGCGGCCCTCCTCATCGGCGTCGGTGGCTCGTTGGGAGTGCTACGCGCCGCGGACGAGACCGAGAACGCGGTGCGCCGAGTCGAAGGCCTCGACGAGTTCATGACCAAGAAAGATGGACCGAGCGAGAACTTTCTGCTGGTCGGCTCTGACAGCCGCGAGGGATCCCTGGAGGCGGCGGACGAGACGAGTCGCCGCAGCGACACGATCATGGTCCTGCGCCGCGAGAAGGGCGGCGGCGCAGCGCTCTTGAGCATCCCTCGCGACCTGTGGGTCGCCATCCCCGGGCAGGGCGACGGCAAGATCAACGCCGCGTACAACGGCGGACCCAAACTGCTGGCCCGCACCGTCACCGAGTCACTCGGCATCCCGATCCAGCACTACGTGGAGATCGATTTCAACGGGTTCAAGAAGTTGGTCGACACCATCGGCGGCGTTCAGATATGTGTGCTGTACGCCACCAAGGACGACAACACCGGCCTCAACCTGCAGCCGGGGTGCCATCAGCTGGATGGGGAGATGGGGCTGCAGTACGCCCGCAGCCGCCAGTACGAGGAGTTCATCGACGGCGAGTGGCGCAAGGATCAGAGGGGCGATCTGGGACGCATCGAGCGCCAGCAGAACTTCATTCGGGCCGCCGTGGATGGCGCCCTGGAAGAGACGGGGAACGACCCGTTCGCTCTCGGCCGGCTGACCAAGGCCATCGTGGCGTCGGTTCGGATCGATGGGTCCATCGAACCCGTCGACGCTGCGACCTCGTTGAGAGCCGCGGCGCAGGAGGGTCTGCAGACCGTGCAACTCCCCGTGGAAGGCGATGTGATCGGCGACCAGGCCGTCGTTACGATGATCGACGGTGCGGAGCAGATCCTCGCCTACTTCCGGGGCAAGGGCGAGCTCCCGGCGTCGACGACGACGACGACGAACTAGTGCACCCTTCGGCATGGACAACGGGAGCGGCGGCATGAAGGCGCTGGTGCTCGCCGGCGGCGCCGGCACCCGGCTGCGCCCGATCACCCACACCAGGGCCAAGCAACTGGTGCCCGTTGCCAACACACCGATCCTGTTCTACGGGCTCGAGGCGATGGTGGCGTCGGGCATCACCGAGATCGGCATCATCGTCGGCGAGACCCGAGAGGAGGTCGAGCTCGCCGTCGGCGACGGCAGCGCCTTCGGGGCGAAGGTCTCCTACATCCCCCAACTGGCGCCGCTCGGTCTCGCCCACTGCGTGCTGATCGCCGACGAGTTCCTCGGCGACGAAGACTTCGTGATGTATCTGGGCGACAACCTGCTGGAACAGGACCTGCGCTCGTTCGTCGACGCCTTCGAGGAAGCCCGCCGAGGTGAACAGCCCCCTGCCGCCCAGATCATGCTCAAGCGCGTGGACGACCCGCATCGTTTCGGCATCGCCACGCTCGACGGCGACGGTCACGTCGTGCACCTCGTCGAGAAGCCTGACGACCCGCCGTCAAACCTTGCTCTGGTCGGCGTCTACCTGTTCGACAAGACCATCCACGAGGCTGTTCGAGCCATCAGTCCGTCAGCTCGTGGTGAGCTGGAGATCACCGATGCGATCCAGTGGCTGATCGATGAGGGTCACCGCGTCCGCACCGAGCTCCTCACCGGATGGTGGATCGACACGGGCAAGCTGACCCCACTGCTCGAGGCCAACCGCCTGCTGCTCGGTCGGCTCGACACCCGCATCGACGGTGACGTCGACGCCGACTCCGTGATCGACGGACGTGTCGTCGTGGGCGAGGGGTCCCAGATCGTGGCGTCCACCATTCGCGGCCCGGTTGCCATCGGCCGCGAGACACGGATCGCCAACAGCTTCGTCGGCCCGTACAGCGCCATCGGCGATCATTGTGAGGTGGAGCACAGCGAGATCGAGCACTCTGTGGTCATGGACCACAGCCGGATCGTCGACATCCCCCGCCTGGAGGACAGCCTGATCGGGCAGGAGACGGTGATCTCCCGTACGCGCAAACGTCCCCGGTCGCTGAGGCTGATGGTCGGAGACCACTGCCAGATCGACGTGGAGTGATGGAGCACGAGCAGTGCCGACGGTAACCGAGCGCCAGGACATGGCCGGGGTGTACGTCGTCGAACCCGAGATCCACGGTGACCAGCGTGGACTGTTCATCGAGACGTACCGGCGGGAGTGGATCCCCGGCGCCCGCGAGATGATCCAGTCCAACCGCGCCAACCGTCAGGCGGGCGCGCTCGTCGGCCTGCACTACCACCTGCATCAGAGCGACTACTGGTACGTCCCGTTCGGCCGGGCGACGGCAGTGCTCCACGATCTGCGCGAAGGTGGACCGACCGACGGCGCCACGCTGTCGATCGAGCTGAACGGTGACGACCACAGGGGCCTGTACATCCCGCCCGGCGTGGCCCACGGCTTCGCTGCTGCCACCGACATGGTGATCACGTACCTCGTGGACGGCTACTACAACCCGGCCGATGAGCTGGGCGTGGCGTGGGACGATCCCGACATCGCCGCTGATTGGGGCGTTGACGATCCGGTGCTCTCCGACCGTGACCGCGCCAACCCCCGCCGCGCCGACCTTCCCGCCAACCGCCGCCCCTATTGGCCGATGCGTACATGACCAAGATTTTGGTGACCGGGGCGGCAGGTTTCATCGGCACGAACTTCGTGCGGTACTGGCTGGATCATCACCCCGACGACGCGCTCGTGGCGCTCGACGCACTCACGTATGCGGGCGTGCGCGAGAACGTGGCTGGGCTCGACGGCGTGACGTTCGTCCACGCCGACATCGGCGACACATCCACCGTGATGTCCGTGTTGGAGGCGGAGCAGGTCGACGTGATCGTGAACTTCGCTGCCGAGTCGCACAACAGCCTGGCGCTGCTCGATCCTGCCCGCTTCTTCCGCACCAACGTGCTCGGCACGCAGGGTCTGTGCGAGGCCGCCCGGCAGGTAGGGGTTGAGCGTTTCCACCACGTCTCCACATGCGAGGTGTACGGCGACCTCGACCTCGACGCCACCGAATGGTTCACCGAGGAGGCGCCCTACCGTCCCCGCACGCCCTACAACGCCTCGAAGGCCGGAGGCGACCACGTCGTGCGGTCGTACCACGAGACCTGGGGCCTCCCCGTCACGATCACGAACTGCGCCAACAACTACGGACCGTTCCAGTTCCCTGAGAAGGTGATCCCGTACTTCACGACGCTCGCCCTCGATGACCAGCCGCTACCGCTCTACGCGTCCACCGCCAACCGGCGCGAATGGATCCATGCCGTCGATCACTGCCGGGCCATCGACGTGATCCTCCAACGTGGACGGGTGGCGGAGACGTACCACGTCGGGACGGGAGTCGAGCGCAGCATCCTCGAGATCGCCGACACGGTGCTCGGCCACCTCGGCAAACCAGAGGGGCTGAAGACGATCGTGCCCGACCGGCCAGGCCACGACCGGCGTTACGTGCTCGACTGCACGAAGATCACAAAGGAACTGGGGTGGCTGCCGGAGATCGACTTCGATGACGGCATTGCCGAGACCATCGACTGGTACGCTGCCCGCCGCGAGTGGTGGGAGCCGCTGCGTGACCGGGCTCCTGTGGCCGAGGGCACCGCCTGGTCCAGATGAGGCTGCTGGTCACGGGTGCCGCCGGCCAGCTCGGCAGCGACGTCGTCGCCACCGCAGAAGGCGCCGGTGACGACGTGTTGGCCGCCGATCGGTCCGTCGTCGACATCACCGATGGCGACGCCGTGGCTGAACTGCTGGCGACCTGGCGTCCGGACACCGTCGTCAACTGCGCGGCGTGGACAGCCGTCGACGCCTGTGAAGGCGATCCCGGCCGGGCGCACGCGGTCAACTCGCAAGCGGTGCGATGGCTGGCAGAGGCATGCGATCGCGTCGGAGCGCATCTGGTGCAGGTCAGCACGGAGTACGTGTTCGACGGGACGTCATCGCGCCCCTACCGGGAGGATGACGAGACCGGGCCGCTCTCGGTGTACGGCTCTTCGAAACTGGGCGGCGAGCGCCAGGCGCTGGCGCTCGGCCCATCAGCGGCTGTTGTACGCACCTCGTGGGTGTGTGGGCAGCACGGCTCCAACATGGTCCGCACCGTGCTGCGACTGCTCCATGAGCAGCGACCGCTGGCGTTCGTGGACGATCAGCGAGGCTGCCCAACGTTCACGACCGACCTGGCGCCTGTGCTGCTGCGCATCGCCCAGGAGCGTCGACACGGTTTGCATCACGCGACGAACGAGGGCGCCGTGTCGTGGTTCGAGTTCGTGCGGGACATCGTCGCCGCCGCCGGCGGTGATCCCTCGTCCGTCACTCCTATCTCCACGGCTCAGCTCGATCCGCCGCGCCCTGCGCGGCGTCCAGCGCTCGGCGTGCTCGACAACGCCGTGCTGCGTGCCGCCGGCTGGCCCCCGCCGCGCGACTTCCGCGAGCCGCTCGGCGAGCTGGTCCGGGCGCTCGCCACCTGACCGGCCGTGCGTTCTTCTTTGCAATCTGAGGTCATCCTGACCGCAGATCTTCGTGAGAATCAGGTGGGCGTGCCATCCGCCGGCATGTCGGTGATCGGGCCGAGGAACGGCAGCAACGCCTCGACGCCGAACAGCTCGATGTCATCGCGGCGAATCGTGCGCCAGTGATCGATGATCATGTGAAACAAGAGCGTCACGCCGAGCTGGTCGCGGCGGACCTCGCGGCGGGCGCCGTTCGGTGAGTAGCCGAGCGACCGGGTGACGCCCAGCGAGGCTGCGTTGTCCTCGTACGCCCCGGTGGTAGCCACGAGCGCGCCGAGCCCCTCGAACCCGAGATGCAGGCTCGCTGCCCGCACCTCCTTGCCGAGGCCCTGACCTTGGTGGGCGCGGCCGAGCCACGAACCGGTCTCGAACGTTCGTACCACCGCGAAGTGTTCGCCGCTCACCGAGCAGGCGCCGACCACATCGCCGTCCACGAGTACGGCCAGCGGCAGGTCCCAGTGGTCCGGCGTCAACTCGGCACGCGTGCGCCAGTAGTAGCGGAGTGTGTTCTGCTCCAGCTCCGGGGAAGCGACGTCCGTCCACGGCAGGGCGAACGGCATCCATGACGGGTCGTGGATCCCGTGCGCCGCCAACTCGGCCAACCGGACCGCCAACTTGTCGTCCACGTACCGCAACGTGATCCTGGGCGTGCGAACCTCCAGATCGAACGGAGGCCAATACGGATGGGTCATGGTCAATTGTCGCCGCTGCACCTTGTCCGGTCGATCCGGTTTTGTTCTAGCGTCGCCCGCCGTGGGGTTCACCCGAGCCGAGCTGGAGACCTTCCGGGACGCCGTGGTGACCGACCTCGTCGAGCCAGGGCTGAAGCTGCTGTTCGTGGGCATCAACCCAGGGTTGTGGACGGCGGCCACGAACACCCACTTCGCGCATCCGGGGAACCGCTTCTACCCGGCCCTGCTGCGGGCCGGGATCATCGACCGCCCGATCGACCGGGGCGCCGGGATGACCGACGACGATCGTCGCCACCTCGTGGAGAGGGGGATCGGCATCACGAACCTCGTGGCGAGGGCCACGCCGAGGGCGTCAGAGCTGTCCGCCGCCGAACTGCGAGCGGGCGGCGAGCGACTCGAACGCTTCGTGGCCGGGCACCGGCCCCGGGTCGTGGCCGTCGCCGGGATCACCGCCTACCGCAGCGCTTTCCGGTGTCCCAAGGCCGTGATCGGCCGGCAACCCGACGACGTCGCCGGCGCCGAGCTCTGGGTCGTGCCGAACCCCAGCGGCCTCAACGCCCATGAGACCACCGACTCCCTCGCCCACGCCTACCGCGCCCCTGCCGAAGCGGCCGGCTTGATCTAGCCGTTGGTCGCTACCTTGCGCCCGATGAAGGACGTGGACATGGCGTCGGTGTTGCGGTCGCGCCCGGCATCATGGAGCACGCATGACCGCCGACGACCGTCGATCGCAGCCGCTGCGGGTCGCCTACACGCTGGAGCAGTGCTGGCACCCCGTGCCCGGCGGCACGGCCACCGCCGCCCTGGCGGTGGCCGGCGAACTGCTCGACGATCCTTCGATCGAACTTGTGCCAGTGGCCGGTCGGCACGCCCGGCTGCCGCGGCCCGAGTACCGGCCGACATTCGCGGTCCGGGCGTTGCCGGTGGCCAGGCCGCTGCTCTACGAGCTCTGGCTGCGCGCCCGATGGCCCAAGGTGGAGGGTGCTACCGGCCCCGTTGACGTGGCACACGCCACAGGACTCGTGCCGTGCGCCAGCCTGGCGCCGATGGTCGTCACGGTTCACGACCTGGCGTTCCTGCACAGTCCGCAACACTTCTCGCGCCACGGCGCGCGCCTGATGCGCCGCAGCCTCGACGTGATCCGACGTAGAGCCCGCTTCGTGCTGTGCTCCAGTGAGGCGACGATGTCGGACTGCGAGACGGCCGGGATCGACGTCGACCGCCTGCGCCACGTGCCACTCGGCATCGATGTGCGCCCGGTGCCGGGCGACGCCGCCGATCGGCTTGCGAGATACGACCTGCCCGAACGGTTCGCCCTGTTCGTCGGGACACTCGAGCCGCGCAAGAACCTGATCCGTCTCGCCGAGGCCATCGCCCGGCGCGGCGATCTCCCCCTGATCGTTGCTGGCGCTCAGGGCTGGGGCAAGGCGACACCGCCGGCCGCCGCCCACGTGCGCTTCATCGGCTTCGTACCGGCCGCCGATCTGCCATCGCTGTACGCAGCCGCCACGGTCTTCGTCTACCCGAGTGAGCGCGAGGGTTTCGGGCTGCCCGTCCTCGAGGCCATGGCTCAGGGCACTCCAGTCGTGACGAGTGCCACCACGTCCACTGAGGAGGTGGCCGGAGGTGCCGCCGTGCTCGTCGATCCGTTCTGCGTGGACTCGATCGCCGCCGGCATCGGCGAGGCGGTCGAGAACGCCGGTGAGCTGGCCGGCCGCGGCCGCCGGCGCGCCGAGACCATGACGTGGGCGGCCACCGCTGCCGCCACGAAGGCCGTGTACCTCGAGGCGGCGGGTGAGTCGTCCTGATGGCCGTGGCGGCGATGAACCTGCTGTGGTGCCGGCCTGGTGCCGTTGGCGGCAGCGAGGAATACCTCGTACGCCAGTTGCTCGGCCTCGTGGAGCTCGGTCTCGAGCGAACCAGGCGCCCGGTCGTCTACTGCCTCGACTCGTTCGCCGAGACCCATCCCGACGTGGCCGCCGAGTTCGAGCTGGTCAGGCCAACGCTGCCAGGCGACCAGCGACCGTTGCGGGTGGCGGCGGAGCACACCTGGCTGGCGGCGCGCGCGCGCCGGCACAGCCTCGTCCACCATGGTGGCGGCACGGCGCCTGCCGTCGGCCATCGGCCGATCGTGCTGACCGTCCACGATCTGCAGTACCGCGCCCTGCCGCAGAACTTCACCGCCGCCAAGCGGGCGTACCTGTCCCAGGCGGTACCGCGGTCGGTCGGGCGCGCCGCCGTGATCACCACGCCCAGCCGATTCGTGGCCGACACCGTGATCGACGCGTTCGACGCCGATCCGGCGGCGCTCGTGGTCGTTCCCCATGGCATCCCGTCGTCGCTCGGCCGGACGGCATCCAGTGCCGGCGACCTGCGCCGCCGATTCGGGCTCGGGGAAGGTCGCGTCGTCGTGTACCCGGCGATCACCCACCCCCACAAGAACCACCGGTTCCTGATCGAGCTGTTAGCCAAATGTTGGACCGATCCTGAGCTGCGGCTGGTGCTGCTGGGTGGTGCAGGCAGTGCCGATGCCGCCGTGCGCCGAGCGATCGACGCGGCGGACGTGGCCGATCGCGTGATCCGCCCTGGCCGGGTCAGCGAGGCCGACCGGGACGGGCTCGTGCGACTGGCGGATGCGCTCGTCTTCCCCTCGACCTACGAGGGCTTCGGGGCGCCGGTGGCCGAGGCGATGGCGCTCGGCACACCCGTGATCACCAGCAACGAAGCGGCGCTCCCCGAGGTGGTGGGCAACGCCGGCCTCGTGCTGCCGCTGCGTCTCGACGACTGGGCCGGGGCGCTCGACGACGTTGGCCGCCGGCGGTCGTCGCTGGTTTCGGCAGGACGGGCGCAGCTCGCACACTTCACGCTGCGACGCTCGGCAGGCGCCCTGTTGCGGGCCTACGACCTGGCGCTCGAGCGATCAGCATGACGGTGAGATCACGATGACGTCGAGGGATGCCAACGCGCAACCGGGCGCTGCGTCGCGCGTGATCGTCGTGCTGTGTCCTCATTTCCGGCCGGACTCGGCACCGACCGGCAATGTCATGTCGCGGCTGGTGGACGAGCTGGCGCGCCGGGGCCATCAGGTGCACGTGGTCACGGCCCTGCCGTGGTACCGGAGTCACGCCATCGAGCCAGGTTGGAGAGGCCGCCTCGTGCGATGCCAGACAACGGCATGGGGATCGATCACCAGGATCTACCCGTTCCCTGGCTCCGATCGCAGGAGCCTGATGCGCCGAGCCGCCGGGTTCTGCGCCTTCTCCGCACTGGCCGCCCTCGTCGGGCTGCGGGCTGGCGGCTGGTTCCGCCGAGTCGACGCCGTGATCGCCATGTCGCCGCCGCTGACGATGGGGCTCACAGGGCGCATCGTCGCCTGGTCGCACCGGGCGCCGGAGATCCTCAACATCCAGGACGTGTTCCCCGACGCCGCAGTCGAGACGGGAACCATCACGAACCGCCGCGTGATCCGCCTCGCCCGCTGGCTGGAGGCGCTCAGCTATCGGCGGGCCGACGCCGTCACGGTGCTCTCGGCGGACTTGGCCCACAACGTCTGCGCCAAGCTGGGCGACGCCCATCAGGCCAAGGTGCACACCATCCCCAACTTCGTCGACACCGGCGTCATCGTTCCGCGCGATCGCCAGACGGCGTTGCGGCGCGAACTGGGGATTGGCGACGAGCCGGTGGTGCTGTACGCCGGCAACATCGGGTTCTCGCAGTCGCTGGCCCTGCTGCTCGGCGCCGCCGGGTCGCGGCCGGATGTCACGTTCCTCATCAACGGCGGAGGGTCGGGCCGTACCGACATCGAGCAGATGGCGGCCGGGCTGGACAACGTCCGCCTCGGTTCGTACGTGCCTGAGGACCGCCTGAGCGAGCTGCTGGCCACGGGCGACATCCACGTGGTTCCGCTGCGCGCCGGCTTGGCCAGGGTCAGCATGCCCTCGAAGACGTACTCGATCCTGGCCGCCGGTCGCCCGGTGCTGGCGTCGATCGACCCCGGGACCGAGGTCCCCAAGATGCTGGCCGCATCGGGGGCCGGCGTGGCCGTCGAGCCCGACGATCAGCAGGCGTTCGACAGGGCGCTCGATGCGCTGCTGGCCGACCCGAAGAGCACTGCGGCAATGGGTCGGGCCGGTCGTCATTGGGTGGAACAGGCAGCGTCACCGGCGGCGATCGCCGCCGCCTACGCCCAGCTCGTGGACGACCTTGCACAACGCCGCAATCGGTGAACAGCGATGGGGTTCGGGGGCGCAGCCCCCGGGGGGAGCGGCGCCGATAGGCTCTCGTCCTCGTGGCACGATCATCCTCGACGAACAGGGCGGCCAAGCTGGCCCAACGGTCCGGACGC
>Ga0136624_1000322_pt1 | contig 17943 bp, 17 predicted proteins | sample AntDrymUQ4692206_2_FD_104802 | JGI IMG/M metagenome (GOLD analysis project Ga0136624, IMG submission 104802) | Polar desert sand microbial communities from Dry Valleys, Antarctica - metaG UQ469 (22.06) | ecosystem: Environmental > Terrestrial > Soil > Desert | place: Antarctica: Dry Valley... | reverse complement strand
TTCGGCGTCGGTTGATCTGCTCGCCGACCGCATCGAGACCGACCTGCTCGAGGGGATGCATCCCGCCGACTGGCTCGAGCCGTCGCTGCCCCTCGATGCCGCGCGTGCCGGCGTGATCAAGGCGGGCGCGTCGTACCAGCACATCAGCCCCGCCGAGGAGCGGCGGCTTGGCGCTGCCGCTCGCGCCGGCCAGCGAACCGGGGCCGCCGTACTGGTCCATGCCGAGGTGGGCACGTGCGGCCACGAGATCCTCGACGTTCTGGGAGGCCATGGCTTGCCGCTCGATCGGATCATCCTGTCGCACATGGACCGCAACCCGGATCCGGAGCTCCACGTGGAGATCGCCGCCCGTGGGGCGTGGCTGGAGTACGACACCGTCGGCCGAATCAAGTACCACCCCGACAGCGTTCTGCTGGAGCTGATCGAAGCCGTGGCTCGCGCCGGTCACCTTGATCGGATCATGCTCGGGCTGGACCTGGGCCGGCGCGCCTACTACCGTTCGCACGGCGGCGGTCCGGGGATGAGCTACCTGCTTGGCACATTCGTGCCGCGCCTTCGCCGGCGACTGGGCGACGTGGCGACGGATGCGATATTGGTCGTCAACCCGGCGGCGGCATTCGCGTTGGCCCCGCCGGCCGGGGGAGTGGCATGAACCGGGCTCGGGCGAAAAATCGCTACGACGTCGTCGTCGTGGGCGCCGGCGCAGCCGGTTCGTCGGCGGCCATATCGGCCGCCCGTGCCGGCGCCCGGACCCTGCTCGTCGATCGGCTGGCCTTCATGGGTGGCACCTCGACCGCCGTGCTGGATACGTTCTACGCCTTCTACACCCCCGGTGACCAGCCGCGCCGCGTCGTCGGCGGCCTGGGCTGGGAGGTGGTCGAGCGACTGACCCGTGCCGGCGTGGCTTTCGAGCGGCCCAACACCTACGGCGCCGGCACCGGCGTTACCTATGATCAGGAGACGCTGAAGGTCGAATGGGAGCACCTGGCCGAGGAGGCCGGCGTGAGCTTGCTGCTCCATACGTGGGCCACCGGCGCGGCGCTGGACGGCGGCCGGCTGGAGCGGATTCGCATCTGGAACAAGGGCGGTGAACGCTGGATCGATGCCGCCGTCTTCATCGATGCCTCAGGCGATGCCGACGTTGCGGCAATGGCCGGCGTGCCCTTCGAGGACGCAAGCAGCGGCGGACCGGTGCAGTCGTTGTCGACGCTGTTCCGGCTGGCCAATGTCGATACCGAGCGCGCGCGGGCAGTGCCCAAGGCCGAGCTGTGGGCGCTGATGCGCCGGGCGGTGGAGTCTGGCGGCTACACGCTCCCGCGGCAGGAGGGCTCGTGGCACCGTACGCCGTTCGAGGGCGTGGTGATGGTCCACATGACACGCATTCCGGACGTCGATGCCACCGATCCCGTGGCCCTGACGCGCGCCGAGATCGAGGGCCGCCGGCAGGTCCGCGAGTATCACCGCTTCCTGCGCGAGCTCGTGCCCGGTTTCGAGGCGTCGGTGATGGTCGGCACCAGCCCGGCGATCGGCGTACGCGAGAGCCGCCGCATCCACGGCGATTACCGGCTTACCCGCGAAGATGTCCTGGCCGGCCGCCGCTTCGAGGACGAGATCGCGCTGTGCGGTGCGCCGATCGAGGATCACGGCGCTGGTGCCGGCACGGAGTGGCGCTACGTCGACGAGGGTGGCGTGTACGGCATCCCGTACCGAACGCTGCTCCCACGGGGCGTGGAGGGACTCCTGGTCGCAGGCCGATGCTTCTCGTCGACACACGATGCCCATGCCTCTGCGCGCTCGATGGCGACGTGCATGGCCATGGGCCAATCCGCCGGGACTGCCGCCGCGCTGGCTGCCCAGGCCGGTACCTCCCCGCGCGGCGTGGACGTCGCTCAACTGCGGCGACGCCTGGCCGACGCCGGAGCGCTTCTTCAGCCGATGCCTGCAGCGCCGTTCGGGGCCATTCGTTGACGCCGATGAGGGCCGCCGAACTGCGCAGCGGCCGCGTAGCCGATGCCATACGGCATCACCGCTTGATCTGCGTCCTCCGTCGAGTGGAGCCGCGCGATCGGCTGTTCGAGCTGGTGGACGAGTTGGTCGACGCCGGCGCCCGCATCTTCGAGATCACCTTCGATGCGCCGTCGGCAGCCGACGACCTGGCCGCCGTCCGGGCGCGGCTTGGCCGGCGCCATGATGGGGAATTCCTGATCGGTGCCGGGACGCTGCTGCGCGTCGACCAGCTCAGCGCAGCGCGTCGGGCCGAGGCAGACTTCGGCGTGTCGCCGTTGCTCGATGTCGCGCTCCTGCGAGACGCGGTGGGCGGCGGCCTGCCCTTCGTGCCGGGAGGCCTGACACCGACCGAGATCGCGACCGGCTGGGCGGCCGGCGCAACTTTCATCAAGGTCTTCCCGGCATCAGCCGTCGGACCCGCGTTCGTGCGCGAGTTGCGTGGCCCGTTGCCCGACGTCCAGCTGATCCCGACCGGCGGTATCGACGCTTCCAACGCCAGTGACTACCTGGGTGCCGGCGCGGCGGCGGTGGGCATCGGCAGCGCGCTGACCAGGATTGACGCGGCTGCGCGTCGCTCGCTGGTCGCATCGCTGACCGCTGCGACGTGAACACCCGCCAGCGCTTCGAGGGCCTCGTCAGCCTGGTGACCGGCTCGACCGGCATGGCCGCCGCGGCAGCGACGGCGATCGCGGCCGAGGGAGGTGCAGTGTTCGTCGTGTCGCGCACCGCGGACCATGCGCGCGCACTCTCCGAGTCCATCGGGAGAGCTGGCGGTCGCAGTGCCTGGCACGCCGCCGACCTGGCGCAGGAGGAAGGTGCCGAGTCGGCCGTGGCGGCCTGCGTGGCCGCATTCGGCAGGCTGGACTGCCTGTACAATGTGGCCGGCATCAGCGGCCGCCGACTGGGCGACGGTCCGCTGCACGAGGTCACGCTGGAAGGCTGGTCAAAGGTGATGGCCGCCAACGTCACGAGCACTTTTCTCGTCAGTCGGGCGGGCGTGCGCCAGATGCTGGATCAGGAAGCAGCCGCCTCTGGCGCGCGCGGTGCGATCCTCAACATGTCCAGCGTCTTGGCCGAAAGCCCGGCGCCGACCTTCTTTGCGACGCACGCCTATGCCGCCAGCAAGGGCGCGATCGAGTCCTTCTCACGTGCCGTGGCCGCCTACTACGCTGGACGTCGGATTCGCGTCAACGTGATCGCACCGGCGCTTGTCGACACGCCGATGAGCGAGCGCGCCCAATCCGACCCGGAGATCCTTGCCTACCTGGCCCACAAGCAGCCGCTGGCCGGCGGGCCGATCAGGGCCGAGGACGTGACCGCGACCGCCCTCTTCCTGCTGAGTGATGACGCGCCCATGGTCACCGGCCAGATCGTGGCGGTGGACGGCGGCTGGAGCGTCAGCGAGCCGCGTACGGGCTGACTATGGCCAAACGGTCGGGCATCGTCACGGCTGGCCGAGCCATTCACCGGCACGCATGACGCGCCGGACCCGGAGATCGTCGTCCAGTTCGACCACGTCGGCCCGCTGACCGGGCGCCAGCCGGCCGCGGTCGGTGACGCCCAGCAGGGCCAGCGGGTTGCGTGTGGCGGCCGCGCTGGCCAGGTGCAGCGGCACGCCTGAGCGGACGAGGTTGCGCACGGCGGTGTCGAGGGCAATGACCGATCCGGCGAGGGTGCCGGTCTCCGGCCGGAAGCAGCGGTCGCCCTCGATCTGCACCTCTGTCCAGCCGATCCGGCCGCGGCGCACGTCGGTGCCGGCGAAGGCTATGGCATCGCTGACCAGCAGCAGCCGGTCCGCAGGCTTGGTGCGCGTGATGATCGGCCAGATCGACGGGTGGACGTGATGTCCGTCGGCGATTAGCTCGACGTAGACGTTGTCATCGGCCAGGGCCGCCACGGCGAGGCCGGGCGCGTGATGGTCTATGCCGCTCATCGCGTTGAACAGGTGCGTCGTCGTGACCGCACCGGCCGAGTAGCCGGCCTGCGCCGCCTCCAGGTCTGCCGCCGAATGGCCGGCCGACACCGCCACCCCCCGCTGGCGGAGCCAGGCGATCAACTCAACGGCAGCCGGGATCTCGGGCGCGATGGTGATGATCCGCAGGCCTTCGACCAGCGGCTCCAGCAGTTCTCGATCCACGCTGGCCGGCTCGAGCAGCAGAGACGGATCGTGCATGCCGCGCTTGCCCTGGGACAGAAACGGTCCCTCCAGGTTGAAGCCGAGCGGCTGGGCACCGTCGGGCGTGGCATGGGGCAGCCAGCCACGGACCGTGGCGGCGAAGGCGGTGAGGTCGTCCAACGAGGCCGTGGCGGCGGTGGGCAGAAAGGACGTCACGCCGTGGCGCAGCAGCGCACGCGCCATGCCGTCGAGCGCCTGCGCAGATCCCATGGCGTCGTGACCGCCCCAGCCGTGGACATGCACGTCGACGAAGCCGGGCAGCAACAGCGGCCCACTCTCTTCAGAGTCATCCAGTTCCACTCCGACGATGGCGCCGTCGCCGACCAGCAGCCGCCCGGCGGCGACCCGGTCGTCCAGCACCAGCCGGCCGCCGAGGGTACCGCTGGCCCGCGGCTCAGGCTGCATTGCTCTCGGCACCGTGAATCGCAGCCCCCACGGCACCCGCCCAGACTCCCAGCTCAGCGGTCACCACCTCGACCGGCTCGAGCGACGTCGTCCGGACGCGCCGGCGCAGCTCGGCGCGGATCGGGTCGAGCAGCAGGTCGCCCGCGCGGGCCACTCCGCCGCCCAGGACCACCCGGTCGGGACAGATGAGGGCAACCACGTTGGCGATGCCTATGCCCAGGTACCGCCCGACCTCGGCGAGCCCGTCCCGCGCGTGCTCATCGCCCGCCATCGCTGCCGCCACCGCCTCCTCTGGCGACCCCGTTCCGCAGGCTGCGGCGATCTGGTCGGCGCGCGCGTATGCCTCCACGCAGCCGCGATTACCGCAACCGCACCACGGGCCGTCCGGGTTGATCGTCTGGTGGCCCACCTCGCCGGCGGTGCCGTCGTGGCCCAGATGCACCCGGCCGTCGATGGCGATCACGCCGCCGACGCCCGTCCCGAGCGTCAGCCCGACCATCGAGCTGGCACCGCGAGCCGCACCCAGCCGCAGCTCGGCCAGCCCGAAGGCGCGCGCATCGTTGATGAGGAACGTGGGCACGCCGAGCAGTGCCGCCACTGGTGCCGCCACCCGCTTGTCGCGCCAGGCAGCAGGATCGGGCACATTGACGAGGAAAATGGCTGTGCCGGCGGTCGGGTCGTACAGGCCGGGCACGCCGATGCCGGCGGAGGTGACGTCGGGCAGGCTCTCCATGGCGGCGCAGCCGATCTCGCCCAGCCTGGCTATAACGGCATCCGGGCCATCCGTAGCGACGGTTCGTGCCTGGCCCTGGTCGAGGATCCGCCACTCTTCGGCGGACCGCTCGACAACCGCCCACTTGACGTTTGTTACACCGAGATCCAGGCCCAGGTGGCGCGACGTGGCCACTGGTCCTCAAGTCTCTTCGGTGATACGCGTGTAAGCCGCCGCAACGACCAGGATGATCGCTCCAAAGAGCATCTGGCGAATTGCCTCAGGCACCTGCATCACGTTCAGCAGCGTGGCCATGACGGTCAGGATGACGGCGCCGACGATACTGCCGCTGTAGCCCCCGTGGCCGCCGAAGATGGACGTGCCACCGATCACCGCCGCTGCCACCGACGGCAGCAGGTACAGGTCGACGAGCGTCGCCGACACGAAGTTGATCGCGCCCCCATAGAGCAGCCCGGCGACACCGGCCAACAGACTGGAGATCACGTACAGGGTGAGCAGCACGGACCAGACCCGCACGCCCGACAGGCGCGCCGCCACTTCGTTGTCGCCGACGGCGTAGAGCAGCCGGCCAAAGCCCGATCGACGCAGGGCCAGGATGATCAGCGCGGCCAGCGGAACGAAGAGCAGCAACACGTTGGGAATGAAGCCGAAGGTCGTGCCCGAAGCCAGGGTGACCACCTCGGGTGGCACTGTTGCCCCCGCCGAAACCATCATCCGTTGATAAACGATGGCCAGCCCGAAGACGATCAGCCCCATGCCCAAAGTCATGATCAGCGGGTGTACGCGGAAGATGCCGATGCCGATTCCGTTGACCAGCCCGATCGCCGCCGCCAGCCCGAGCGCCAGCGCAATTGCGACCACGGGTCCCTGCGTCGGCGCCTGGGTGGCCATGACGACCGCCGCGATGGATGCCACCGACGCGACCGACAGGTCGATGCCGCCGGTGAGCATGGCCAGCGTCTGGCAGGCGGCCAGGATCGCCAACGGCACGGCAAACCGGATGGTATTGATGAACAGCGACTGGTTGATGATCGAGGGCCTGATCCACCACAGCACCACCAGCAGCACGACCAGCAGCAGCAGCAGCGGGATCAGCGGCTGGTCGCGGAAGAGGCGGCGCCACGCGCCAGCGGTCAGCCACGGCGAGCGATTGCCGTCAGCGGCACCGGCCTTGCTGGTCATGCGCGCTGGCGGCGCAGGGTCAGGTAAGCCCCGACCATCACCACACCGACCATGATCACGCCCTGGATGACGGTGCTGTAGTTGGGATCTATACCCAGGAACGTCAGGTCGGTGCGGACCAGGCTTAGCACGTAGACGGCAATGATCGGACCGAGCAGGCCACCCCGGCCGCCGGCCAGGCTGACACCGCCGAGCACGACGGCGGCCACGCTGAGCAACGTGTACGGGCCGGGGATGGGCGTGCCGATGCCCGTGGCGGCGGTCAGCGCCAAGCCGCCGGCGGCAGCGAAGAGGCCGGTCAGCGCATACGCCGCGATCTTGGTCTGGCCGACGCTGACGCCACTACGGAACGCCGCCAGGCGGTCGCTGCCGACGGCGTAGATCGACAGCCCAAGCCGCGATCGTCGCAGCGGCAACCACACGACGCCGACGAAGATCAGGAGTACGACCAGCGCCCTCGGCAGCCACTCCGTCAGGAAGGAACCGCTGGTCAACGGTCGCATCCACGGCGCCGCCGCGCCCCCCGGCGTCCCCAGGACCAGCAGCGCCGCGCCGGCCCAGACAAAGAGCATGGCCAGCGTGACGATTATGTCCGGTACGCGGCTGAGCACGACGAGCGATCCGTTGATAGCTCCTATGACCAGGCCCAGCAACAGCACGCCGATGACCACGGCGACTGACATCTCGGGCGTCTGGCCGACCAGCAACGCGGCGGCCGTCACGTTGGTCAGGGCCATCACCGAGCCGAGCGACAGGTCGATGCCGCCGGAGATCACAACAATGGCCTGACCGACCGCCGCCAGTGCGAGAGGCAGAATGGACGTGGCCAGGTTCTGGACCTGAGATGACCCGTAGGTCGGCTGGATCATCTTGGTCAGCACGAACAGCGCGATGAGCAGTCCGATCAGGCCCAGCGTCCAGGTGTCACGGCCCACACCACGGACGAGCGCTCTCGTAGCCGCCGAGCGACCGGGTTGCGAGGGCGCGGACGTGGCAACGGTCATGTGCCCGCCGCCGCGGCGGATTGTTCGCCGGCTGTCGCGTTCGTCACGCTACCGGTCGGGGGCAGGCCGTGTGCCGCCCGCAGGAGCGTTGCCTCGTCGGCCGCTGAGGCCGGCATCTCGTCCACCACGCGGCCGCCGAAAATGACCACCACGCGGTCGCAGGCACGTTGTATCTCCTCCATTTCCGACGTGTAGAGCAGGACTGCCGCTCCGGCTTCTGCCAGGTCGCGCACCAGTTGGTAAATCTCTGCCTTGGTCCGGATGTCGATGCCGCGCGTGGGATCGAAGCAGAGCAGTGTCGTCAGGCCGCCTGCGATCCAGCGCGCCAGCACCACCTTCTGCTGATTGCCCCCGGACAGCCGGCGCACCTGCGACTGTGCCCGCGTGTCTATCTGGAGCCGTTCGATGGCACCTTTGACGCGGCGGCCCTCGTCCGGCATGTCGATGAAGCCCCAGCCGCGCACCTTTGCCGAGAAGGGAAGTGCGACGTTTTCGCGGACTGACCGCTGCGCCAGCAGGGCCAGCGCGCGGTCGCCGGGCACGTACACGATGCCGCGCCGGATAGCGTCGGCCGGGTGCCTGAAGCGGACGGGCTTGCCTTCGTACTCGATACTGCCGCCGTCGGGCGACTCTGCCCCGGACAGCGCGCCGAACAGCTCGTCCTGACCCTGCCCCTCGAGCGCGAAGAGCCCGAGTACCTCGCTGGCGTGCATGTCGAAGGACACGTCGTGCAACTTGTGGCCGGCATCCAGCTTGCGAACGGAGAGTCGCGGTGTGCTTTCACGGGCTATCGTGGCGGCGACGCGGGCCGCACTGGCTCCGGCCCGGCTGGACGGATCCACCCCCAAGGGCCCGAGCATGAGGCTGACGATCTGGTCCTCGGCGCCGGGCGCGACGTCCACGACGCCGACGGTCTCGCCGTCGCGCAGCACCGTCGCCCGATCGCACAGGTGAGCGATCTCAAGCATGCGGTGGGAGATGAAGATCACCGATCGACCATCCTGCCGCTGGCGGCCCACCACGTCCAGCGCGCGCTCGGTGAGGTCGGCCGGCAGGGCGGCGGTCATCTCGTCAAGCAGCAGCACGTCGGGCTCGATTGCCAGCGCGCGCGCCAGGTCGAGCACGCGGACGACGGCCAGCGGCAGCTGGCGAACGGGGGCGTTCAGATCGACGTCGGGCACGCCCAACTCGTCCACCCACGAGCGGAAGCGATCGATCGGTGTCTGGGTCAGGATCAGGTTGTCGCGGACGCTGAGGTCGGGGATGAGCGCCGGCTCCTGGTAGACGGACATCAGTCCTGTCCGGCGCGCCGCGGCCGGTGAGTGGACCGTCCGTTGCTGGCCGCGCACGAGGATCGTCCCCTGGTCGGGGCGGACAGCACCGGTCAGGATCTTGACCAGTGTGCTCTTGCCTGCGCCGTTGGCGCCCATCAGGGCATGCACTTCGCCGCCCCGGACGGCGAGCGACGCCCCCCGCAGCGCCGCCACGGCGCCGTAGTTCTTGACGACGCCGGTTGCCTCGAGGATCAGGTCGGCCATGCCTTCGGTCGCAGGCAGTACGGGGGATGCCGGACTACTGGCATCCCCCGTCTGAGTGGCCTGTTCGGGTTCTACTCGTTGGGGCTGTTGCAGGCGATGATCTCCTCCTTGGTGTACGTCGTCCAATCCGCGACATGAATGCCCAGCGGCCACTCCGGATTGATGTCCGGATCATTGGCTTCGTCGAGCATCGCCCGACCTTCGTCGGTGGTGTTGTCCCAGATCTCGGGATCGATCAGCACGTGCCGCTCAGCCGGCTCGTCGCCGTTGAGGATCTGCAGTGCCAGCACCACCCCGGCGCCTCCGACAGCCGCCGGGTTGGTAACCGCTGCGCCGGTCAAGCCCGCGTCCTCGAGCTCGATGAGCTGCTGCACGAAGCCGGCATTGTCCGAGCCGACGACCGGCGCGTAGTTGCCGCCGGCGTTGGTCAGTGCCTCGACGATCGGGATATCTATACCCGACGTCCAGATGCCATCGAACGACGTGCCGGTGGCCAGGAAGTCAGAGATCTGCTGGGCGCCCTGGACGGGATCCCAGCCGGTGTGGACCTCATGCACGACGTTGATGTCCGGATGCTCAGCCAGGGCACGGTCCCAGCCGCGATCGCGGTCGTCGTCGGCCGGTGCGCCGGCTGCGCCGCGCATGTAGACCACGTCGCCCTCACCGCCCAGGTTCTCGAACAGCCACTTGGCGCCGAGGTAGCCGTACTCCTCCTGGTTGTTGGCCAGCAGGTACGCATCTTCGAGCGTTATTGCCTGGTCGACCGCAACTACGACGATGCCGGCGTCGATCGCCTCCTGCAGCGCCGAGTTCAGCGCCTCGGGACCGGCCGGATTGACGATGATCGCGTCGACGTCTGCGGCGATCAGGTTGCGGATGTCCTCAAGCTGACCCGCGGCATCGATCGTGCGATGGTTGACGGTAAGCCGGTCGACTTCGCCCGAAACCAGGGCCTGTGCCCGGATCGAGCAGATCATCTCCTCGCGCCAGCCGTTGCCGGCGATGTTGTTGGACACGCCGATGTGCCAGCCGCCTTCGCCGCCCGGGCTCTCACCGGCCGGGCTCTGCGCCGCCGGGCTCTGCGCCGCCGGGCTCTGCGCCGCCGGACTCTGGGCACCGGGGCTCTGGGCACCGGGGCTCGGCGCGCCCGGCGAAGCGGTCCCGGCCGGGCCGCAGGCTACGGCGATCATCATCACCGCTATGAGCGCAGCGAGAATCCTCGCTGGTCTGAACTTGTGCATTCGTATTCCTCCTCGCGCGGTCTCGCCTGCCCCTTTGGAGGCGCCGGCCGCTTGTTCACCACTAAGCATGCCCCATCGCCCCTCATTCACCTCTTCTTGGCTGGTCGATTGTGCGGGCGATACGCCGCGCATGTTCGCGATAGGCCTCATCGAACAGGGTGGCCGAGCGCTCAGCGCCCACGACCGACCCGCGCGTCAGGACGGGCAGCATTGCCCCGCGCTGGGTGAGGAGCTGCGCGACGCGAACCTTGATCGAGTTGACGATCGCGACCGCCGCCAGGGTCGAGCCGGGGCCGACCGGCGTGTCCAGTCCGTCGATCGCGCACAGCGCATCGGCGTGTGGAGTGCACAGGTCGACGACGAGGTCGACCTCGTCCAGCAGGCGGCTGCCGACGCTTCGGTCGGGCTCGGCGGACATCGACTGTGCGACCGAGGTGACGGCTATCACGCGCATCCCACGGTCGCGCGCGCCGCGCGCCATCTCGACCGGTACGGCGGTCAGGCCGCTGGCCGAGAAGACGATCATCACGTCGTCCGGCCCGAACGCGAAGTTCGACAGGATGACCTCCGCCAGGCCGGGCGTGCGCTCGATGTACATCGCCTGGCGCTGCCCGTTGGCGCCCACTACCTGTGTGTGGAACGTCATTGACAGCTCGACCATCGGATTGAACCCGGGGTACGAGCCATAGCGCGGGAACATCTCTTCCACCGGGATGCGCGAGTGACCGGTTCCGAACAAGTGAACCAGCCCGTCGGCGGCGATCGCATCTGCGCACCACTGGCTGGCCGTTTCGATGGCTTCAGCCTGGCTGGTCGCAACCCGTTCGAGCAACGCCGCTGCCTCCTCCATCCAGGGCAGGGCGCGCGTGCCAGCGCTACTCATTCCGGCCCCGCATCGACCGGCTCGACGGTCTCCCAGCGGCCGCTGCGCATGGATCGGTAAGCCGCGTCGAGGACGGAATTGACCACGTAGCCGTCGTGGAACGTCTCGCGCGGCCTTTCGCCGGCGGCGAAGCGCTCGAGCATGTGACCCATCATCGCGTCGTGACCGTGGGCGTAAGTCTCGTTGGGCACCGGAAAGACCCACCCCGTCTCGGCGTCGGCCTTCTCGCCGAGGTAGCCCGCTGGTTGCTCGACGAATGCGCGCAGCACCGTCGAGGCCATGTCCGAGATGATCCGACCGCCGGTGCCCGAGAGCTCGAAGCGACCCTCCAGCCCGCCCTTGGCCGACCACGAAACGTCCATCGTGGCCACCCGGCCGTCCTCCAGGCGCATCAGCATCACCGCATTGTCCTCGCCGCTCGTTCGGTCGCCGTGGACGAGCGTGGCGCCCCAGGCGAACGCGTCACGCGGCCGATGCTCCTTGCCGAACATGAAACGAGCGGCCTCGATGCCGTGCGAGGCCATGTCCAAAAGTGCGCCGCCGCCGGCCAACTCCGCGTCCCAGAAGTGAGCGGCATGCGGTCCGCTGTGGCCCTCGCGGGCGCGGAAGGTGACCGGTGTGCCGATCGCTCCCGCCTCGACCATTTCGCGCATGCGCATCATCTCGGCGCTGAACACCACGTTCTCGAGATACCCGTTCCAGACGCCGGTCTCGGTCACCAGGCGAAGCATTTCGGCTGCCTCGCCGGCGTTGCGACCGAGTGGCTTGGTGCAGGCCACCGCCTTGCCGTTCTGCGCCGCCGCGCGGACCGCATCGAGGTGGAGGTGGTTGGGCAGCGAAACAATGACCAGCTCCACCTCCGGATCGGCGCACAGGGCGTCGATCGAGTTGTGGGTTCGCTCGTAGCCAAAGCGGGCGGCGAAGGCAGAGCGCCGCGCTTCGTCGCGGCTGTAGCTTGCCACCAGGCTGGCATAGGGCACGTAACGCAGGCCGTGCGTGTGAAACCCGCCGATGAAGCCGGAGCCGAGCATGCCCACCCCGACCTGTCGGGTCATCTAGTAGCCGCCGGCCTCCGTGGAGCTGACGACCGTGTCGCGCGCAGCGCCGGCGTCGCCCGACTTGCGGGACTTGAACTCCTCCAGCATGGCCTTCGTCTGCGTGGCACCGACGCGCGTCACGCCAAGCGCCATCACCTCCAGCAGCGCGTCCAGTGAACGGACGCCGCCAGCTGCCTTGACCTGAATGTGGGGCGACACCGACTGGCGCATCAGTCGCAGGTCGTCGTGCGTGGCGCCCGAGGCCGCGAAGCCGGTGGAAGTCTTGACGAAGTCCGCCTCGGCCGCCTCCGTCGCCCGGCACGCGCGCACCTTCTCGTCGTCAGTCAGGTAGGCGTTTTCGAAGATGACCTTGACGATGGCGCCAGCGGCATGGGCGACCTTGACGACGGCTGCGATGTCGGCCTGCACGGCGTCATCCCGTCCCGATTTCAGGGCGCCGATGTTGATCACCATGTCCAGCTCGGTCGCGCCGTCGGCCAATGCCCGCTCGGCCTCGAAGATCTTGGTGTCGGTACGGTGGCTGCCGTGAGGGAAGCCGATGACGGTTCCGACCATGACCTCTGTTCCGGCCAGCAGCTGGGCTGCCCGGTGCACGTCGACGGGGCGAACGCAGACTGAGGCAACGTCGTACTCGGCCGAGAGGCGGCAGCCATCCTCGATGAAGGGGTCATCCAGCTCCGGCCGAAGGAGCGAGTGGTCGATGGTCTTGGCCACGTCGCGGTAGGTGAGGCGCTCGATCAGGTCCGTCATCGGGACTCCCGTGGAATGTAGGGCCGCAGGATGTCACGGGCAATCAGGAAGCCGCTTTTGATCAGCTCGTCTGTGCCCTCGAAGTTGCGGTCTTCATGCTCGATTATCACGTCGCCGGCGTAGCCGGCACGATAAAGCGCGGAGAAGATCTGGCCCCAGTTCGCCTCGCCCAGGCCGGGCAGACGGGGGATCTGCCAGCCGATGCCACCCGCCAGTGTGCCCCGCTCGTACAGTCCATCGCGGTCGATCATCACGTCCTTGGCCTGCACATGCAGGATGTGCGGCCCGAACTCGCGGATGAAACGTGGCTGGTCGATCATCAGCCACACCAGGTGCGACGGATCGTAGTTCAGGCCGACGGTTCCGGCCCACTCCTCGAGGATGCGCCGCCAGATATAGGGCGACCAGGCGATGTTGTGACCGGCCGGCCACTCGTCGGCGCTGAAGATCATGGGGCAGTTCTCTATCGTGATCTTCACGCCCCGGTCCTGGGCGTGGGCCACGATGTCGGGCCAGACCCGCAGCGCCTCCTGCCAGTTCTGGTCCTGCGACTTGGACTGGTCGCCACCCATGAAGGTGTTGACGTACGGCACGCCCATGCGTCCGGCCGCATCCATGACCAGGCGCAGGTGGCTGATCGCGGTCGCGCGACGATCCGGATCCGGATGCAGCGGGTTGGGGTAGAAGCCGAGACCCGAGATGGTCAAGCCCTTGCCCTGGATCTCGTCGACGATCTCGCGGCCCTGCCCCTCCGACAGGTTCGCGACATCGATGTGGGACGTGCCGGCGTAGCGCCGGGCGCTGCCGGTGCTGCGCGGCCAGCACGCGATCTCGAGGCTGTCGAAGCCGCTGGCAGTGGCCCAGTCGGCCACCTCCATCAGCGGCGTCTCGGGGAAGGGCGCGGTAAGAAAGCCAAGCTTCATCGGGCTTGATCCTCCAGGCTGGCAGCAGCGGCGGTGGCGGGGGCGGGCCTTTCGGTCCGCAGCACGAGTTCCCACCGGCCGCTGCGCGCACTACGGACGACGGCGTCGCCGACCAGCATCTCCTCGTGGCCGTCGGCGAAGCTGGCGTAAGGCGGGGCATCGCTCGTCACTCCGGCACTGACGTCGGCGTAGATCGCCCTGAACAGAGCGGCGAACGTATCGGCGAAGCCCTCGACGTGGCCGCCGGGCAAGCTCGCGGCGGTGCGACCGGCGGCGGACATCAGGGCCGGGTCGCTGAACAGGATCTCGTTGGGCCGATCCCGGTGACCCAGCCAGAGCTGTGCCGGCTGCTCCGAGTCCCAGGCGGCAGCGCCGGTCGCGCCGTCGATCTCGTACTGCAGTGAGTTTTTGCGACCGGCGCTGAGCTGCGAGATGGCGACGGCGCCGCGAGCCCCGCTGTCGTAGCGCAGCAGGATGTTGGCCGCGTCTTCGGTCCGGATTTCGCGCGCAACGGTGTCGGCGGCGCGCTCGGTGGAGAAAGTGGCAACGGGGCCGGCCGGCTGCTGCCGGACGGGGATGAACGTGGCCAGTTCGGACATGACTTCGCTCACCCGCTGGCCGGTGACGAAGCTGGTCAGGTCGAGCCAGTGCGAACCTATGTCGCCGACGGCGCGCAATGCGCCGCCCCGCTCGGGCTCGAGGCGCCAGTTCCAATCCGTCGGATAAAGCAGCCAATCCTGGAAGTAATGGCCGGTGATGAGCCGGACCTCACCCAGTGCGCCATCGGCCACGACCTCGCGCAGGTGCTGGTTCAGGGGATAGAAGCGGATATTGAAGTTGACCGCCGCCACTCGCCCACTGGCGTCTGCGCGGCGCACGAGGTCAGCCGATTCCTCGGAGGTCATGGCCAGCGGCTTCTCGCATATGACGTGCCGGCCGGCGTCAAGGATCTGGCAGACGTGCTGGTAGTGGAGATGGTTGGGCGACGTGACGTGGACCACCTCCACCCGGCTGTCGTCGAGTAGTTCCTTGAGTGAGCCGTAGGCGTGTCGAACGCCGAGCCGGGCGGCTTGCTCTCCGGCGCGCTCACGGCTGGAACCGAGGAGCCCGTGCAGGGTCACCCCGATCCGACGCAGGGCCTCGATGTGGACGGTGCCGATGAAGCCGCTGCCGATTACGGCGGCGCCGATGTCACTGAGGGGCTTCATGGGGAACGCTCCTTGTCCGATAGGTCCAATCCTACTTGCGCAAGCGACGGCCGGCTGACGGCCGAGGCGGCAGCTCGCTCGCTGCAGCCGTGTCGGCGATCACGCGCAGGCGCGCGTGGCCGCGCAGGAACGACGCCGGGCAGTCGGCCGACATCGGATCGAGCAACGCCCGTCGCAACACGCGCGCCTTGGCCGGCCCGGTCACCAGCAGCCATATCTCGCCCGCGGCCAGCAACTGGTCCATGCCGAGGGTGATGCCGGCCGTCGGCGCCACCGCCGACCCGTAACGGCTGACCGCCGCACTGCGGCTCGCCGGCGCCAGCTCGACCACGCGGGTCGGACTGGTCGTCGTTGAGCCCGGCTCATTGAGGCCGACGTGCCCGTTGGCGCCCAGGCCGAGCAGCACCAGGTCCAGGCCGGCGGCTGCAACCTGGGCGTGTGCTGCTGCTGCCGCCGCGGGGGCCAGCTCGTCAACACGCACCGAGAACGCACGCGGCGGCACGGGCACCATGTCCAGCAGCTCCCGCCGCAGGCGCGCATCACAACGGGCCGGGTCGTCCGGCGCCAGCCCGAGATACTCGTCGAGCAATACGACGGTGGCGTCGGCGAGCGATGCCCGGCCTTCCTCCAGCATCTGCGCCAGGCGGGCGTACATCGGTGACGGCGTGTCGCCGGTGGGCAGGCACAGCCGCAGGGACGGCTCGGCCCGAAGCCGCTGGCACAGCTCCGCCGCGACTCGCGGCGCCCACTCGGTATCGGGCACGACCTCCAGCGCCACGTCGGGCAGGTCTATGAGGCGCTCACCACACGATCGCTGAAGTCGCCGCTGGCCGCGTCCTTCAGGATCAGCTTGTGCCGGCCGTCGGGCAGGATCTCGCGCTTGATGACCACCTGGCCGTAGTACATCTCGGGCTCGATCCCGATGCGCGCGGTTTCGCCGCCGCGCCACTCGAACATCTCGACCGGTGCCCACTGCCGGGTCTTGGCCGAGCGGTAGCAGGCGTCCATGATCGCGTTGACGACATAGCCGTCGTAGAACGTCTCCTGCGGCTGGCGGCCTTCCTCGATCGCGCGGAACATGTCGGTGAACATGTCGACATAGCCCAGCTCCACGACCTCGTCGCCGACGGGGAACAGCCAGCCCCTCTCCGTCTCTGCCTTCTCGGCGACGTAGCCTCCGCTGCCGCCGGCGGTGAACATCTCGAAACCGGTGCGCAGGAAGTGGTCCATCCAGATCGTCCCGTGCGTGCCAGCCACCTCATCGCGAAGGTCCATGCCGCCACGGAATGTCCAGCTCACCTCGAACTGGCCGAGGGCGCCCGATTCGAAGCGGATCAGGGCCACCGCATTGTCCTCGTCCGAAATGGGGTGCACCAGCGTGTCGGTGTGGCACACCACCTCCACCGGCCGGTTCCCCTTGCCCACGAAGTTGCGGATGATCTCGATGCAGTGACAGCCGAGGTCGATGATCGCGCCGCCGCCGGTCAGCCGGCCATCCCAGAACCAGGCCGAGTGCGGACCGGGATGTGTCTCGCGTGATCGGACCCAGGTGACGTCGCCGATGGCGCCACCCTGGACGGCCTTTATCGCCTTCAGCGTCTTGGGCGTGTAACACAGGTCCTCGAGGTAGCCGGCGAAAACGCCCGCCTTCTCCACCAATTCGAGCATTCGCCGGGCCTCCTCGGCGGTGCGGCCGAGTGGTTTGGTGCACAGCACCGGCTTGCCCGCCGCAGCGGTCAGCGTGATCGCTTCCTCATGCAGGAAATTGGGCAGGCCGACGATCACCACGTCGGTATCGGGATGCTCGATGGCCGCCTTCATGTCGGTCGTGTGCTCCGGGATGCTCCACCGATCGGCGAAGGAGCGGCCCCGCTCCTCGCTACGCGAGTAGACGACCCGCGCCGCGTCGCGGCCGCGCTGGCCGTGCAGCGTCATGGTGTAGAAGTCGCCGATCAGGCCCGTGCCGAGCATGGTGATGGCGTGTTGCTGCATCGTGGGCTTCCTCCTTCGGGCGCCGATTCTAGGCCGCTCGGGCGGTCGCCGATGAAATGGTGCGGCAACGCACCGGCCGCGACCGTAAGGCTGAGAAGGGCCGGCCCACGATACGGCGCGCTGCAGTCGGCCGCCAAGGCTGGAATGGAAGCGGGGGCGTCTCGGGCATGATCAATGAGGGTTCGTTGGCCCGTCTACTGGGTCTGGTGAGCCTGGCATTGGGCGCGGTCTACCTGCTCGCACCGCGCAGCTTCACGCGCTGGCTCGGTATTCGCCCGACGACGCGCCGTTCTGCGGTAGTCGCAATGGTGGGTGCGCGCGAACTGAGTGCCGGCGCCGGACTGCTCGCCGAGCAAAGACCCAGCCGCTGCCTCTGGGCGCGCGTCGCTGGCGACGTGAAGGATCTGCTGCTGCTCGCCCGCTGCTCGAACGGATCCGCAACGGCGACATTGACCCCAGTTTCGTGATCACGCACCGCCTGCCGCTGGACGAGGCGCCGCACGGTTACGAGATCTTCAAGAACAAGCAGGACGAGTGAGTGAAGGTCGTCCTGACACCTTGATCCTCAGCCGGCCGCTTTCGGGGTGGGCCCGGGCGGTTGGCTAATTACCCGGCGCCGCCAGGCTGGCAACGTTGAGCAGCCGGTCCCGGTATCGGTCCGGATCGGTGCTCTTGAACCACTTGCCGGTGGCACCGTTGATGAGCGCCTTGCGCACCTGCTTCGGAGTCGCCTTCGGGTAGCGGGTCAGATAGAAGCCGGCGGCAGCCGCCACCAGCGGCGCGGCGAAGCTCGTGCCGCTCTGCTGGTGCAGCGTCCCGCCGGTGCGGATCCAGGGCATCGTC
>Ga0136624_1000321_pt1 | contig 17951 bp, 18 predicted proteins | sample AntDrymUQ4692206_2_FD_104802 | JGI IMG/M metagenome (GOLD analysis project Ga0136624, IMG submission 104802) | Polar desert sand microbial communities from Dry Valleys, Antarctica - metaG UQ469 (22.06) | ecosystem: Environmental > Terrestrial > Soil > Desert | place: Antarctica: Dry Valley... | reverse complement strand
GTAGCCGAGCGCACTCTGCTCCCAACCCAGCCGGCTCCAGGTTTCCCGGATCGCACCGCGGACGTCGTGAGCGCCCAGAGCCGGGGTCCAGAAGATCGATCCGCCCTGGTAATGCCGCGACCGGCCGCCCACCAGCTCGTTCTCCAGACCGACCGGCGCACCAAGTCCGCCGGCGGCACCACCCAGCGCGGCATGCTTGGCGTCGATGATCGTGCTCAAAATGGTGCTCGTGGTCGCCATGCGGTCAGCGACGCTGGTGCGCAGGCCCGGCAGCTTGCTGTAGCCCTGGTCGCCCGGGCAGGCAGTGTTGTTGGTGTCCCGGTGCCCCGCAATGACGTTCACGGTGACCGCAGCACCTGCCGGGTACTTCGAGGTGCTGCCGCCGCCGGAGGTCAAGACCGCCTTGCCCTTCGGGTCGGCACCGGCCAGCGACAACTTCCATGCCAGCAGGTCCCGCACGGCGCTGATGGTGGACGTTGTCGGCGCCACCGTGCTGTACGTGCCGATCATGGACACACCCATCGTGCCGCTGTTGAAGCCCCCGGCATGGGCGCCGATGACGGCCTTGTCCATACCGCCGTAGCGGCCCTCGTAGAGGCGCCCGAATTTGTCGGCGAGGAAGTTGTAGCCGATGTCACTCCAGCCCAGACTCTTCGTGTGATAGGCGTAGAAGCCCCGCACCTGGGCAGCCGCCTCGTCGGCGGTGTAGTTGTTGGTCGAGGCCGTGTGGTGGACGTAGGCCACCTTGACGGCGGGTGAGTAGGACGGCGCTGCGGTGCGAAGGCTCTCGTCCGCCCCCCATTGCGATCGGCTGATGATCACCGGACGAGTTGTTGCCGCGGTAGCGGTCGACTGCGGTGCCGTCAGCTGTCCCATCGTGTCGTCCGCTGCCGACGTCCCCGGGTCGATGAGTTCGATCTTCACCCCACGCGGGGACGGACCCGAGGGCACGTCCAGCCGCACCTGGACACCCGTTGCTTCACCGACCCAGGTCGGGGCGGTGCCGACACGGACCCCAGGCCGGTGACCCTCCTGCGCGACAGCGTCGGGTCCGTCGTCGTCGGCCAGCTCGAGCTCTGACCAGGGCGACCAGCCGTCCTCGCCGCGGGTACGCACGGAAACCTCGACGGCCGCCGAACCGCTGCCCGGCTGCCAGGTGATGCCGACCATGCTGAACGGGTCGGTCGCCCTCTTGCCGGTCAACACGAAGGGACGGCCCTTACCGAGCGGCGCGCCGGCGTCCGCCGCGATCACAGCTGGATCGACGCCCTCAGCCACCAGCGACTGCACCGCCGGTCGAACCGGCTGAGGCTTCGGACCTGCCGGAGCGGTCGTCACTGGCAGGGCCAACAGGGCCGGGACCATCACGGAGAAAAGGCCTACAGAGGTAAAGCGTCGCACCGAAAAACTCCTATAATAGAGGTGTATGTGACCCATGCGGTGCATGTGACACGCGGTGGTCGAGAGAAGGTATCCCCTTGCACAGTGTTCGTCTGCGCCCCTGGCGCCCCTGGCGACCTTGAGTGCCCTGGGCAACCGGAAGCCCGGTCCTGAAGACTCCAGGACCGGGCTTGGGGTTGCCTACGCTCAGGCGGTTGTTCACACGACATTCACGATCCTGGTCTGGCCGGTGCGGGCGTCCCAGACGATCGAGCCGCGCTGGAAGTGGTTGAACCGGCCGGCCCCGTCGCCGGTGACCCCTTCGCCGGTGATCGGGCAGCCGATCGGGCCCCGCTCCCAGCCGGTGGCCGCCCACCGGTCCCGGATCGCGCCGCGGACGTCGCGGGCGCCGATGGACGGCGTCCAGACGATGGTGCCTTGCTGGAAGTGGTTGAACCGGCCGGCCCCGTCGCCCGCGACACCCTGATTGGTCACAGGCAGGCCCAGGGTCGAGCGCGGGCCGGCCACGGCGCGGTACCTGTCCCGGATCCCGCCCTGGACGACCCGGCCGCCGGTGCTCGGGCCCCACAGGACGTCACCACCCTGGAAGTCCTGCTCGATGCCACCCGGGACGGCGTACTCCGAACCGAGCGGTGCAACCAGCACCCCGGCGAACGCCGAGACCGTCGGGGCGAGCGTCGAGGAAACCGGGAAGCCGACCGGTGCAGGCGGCACGTAGACGAGCGGCTTGCGGAAGACCTGCGTCACCCAGATCCGGCCGGTGGGCGCGACCCAGGTGCCGATCCCCACCTGCGTGTACGTCGTGTTGACCTGGTTGGCCAGATGCGGGGGGCTGGCGACGAAGGCGTTCTGGATGTCGACCACGGATCCGCCGTAGCCGACGTTCTACCCGACCGACTGCCAGTTGGTGACCTGTGTTGTCAGGGAGGGGTTGTGGTACAGCGAGTTCTGCTCGCCCATCCGCTGGGAGTGGGCCTTAGCGATGGAGGTGAGGTCTCCGTAGACCGCCAGTGGGGCCAGCCCGCGTGAGGTGCGCAGGGCGTTGAGCCGGTTCACGAAGTCGCCCTCCTCGCCAGCTGCGGAGGCTGACGTCGCGGGCACCAGGAGCAGTGCCATGGTGACCGCGATGAGACTGGCGAGGCCGAGCAGGGAACGCAGGACAGGGGTGATGCGCATGAGCGTCTCCGGATGTGACGCTACGAACTCGAGCCGGCAGCGAAGCGAGTGCCGCCTGCGCTACCGGTCACGGCCTGCGGCTACGGCCCGACCATGGGAGAAGTAGGCGCTCAGCGCTCGGCGCCAGTGGCGCAGCGGCGGCAGGTCGGCTGCCTGCCACGATCGTTCGGACAGGACGCTGTAGGCGGGCCGCTGCGCCGGTCGCGAGAATGCCTCGCTGGTGGTCGCCAGCACCCGGATCGCATCCGCCCCGAGCTCGGCGAAGATTGCCTGGGCGAAGCCGTGCCAGCTGGTCACGCCGGCGTTCGTGCAGTGGTAGGTGCCGGGGGGCGCCTTCGAGCGGGCCAGCGCGAGCAGCCCTACGGCGAGGTCGCGGCTCCAGGTCGGCGTGCCGCGCTGGTCGTTCACGACGTCGAGCGTCTCCCGCTCGGCCTCGAGGCGGGTCATCGTCGTGACGAAGTCCCCTGCGCCTCCCCCGTGGAGCCCTCCCCCGTACAGCCATGCCGTCCGCACCACGTAACCGCCGGCCGGGTGCAGCGCGTGCACCGCCTGCTCTCCCGCGAGCTTCGTACGCCCGTATGCACTGCGTGGCCCGGTCGGGTCGTCGACGTCGTACGGGGGGCCGGCCGGCCGGTCGCCGAGGAAGACGTAGTCGGTGCTGAGGTGGATCAAGCGGGCGCCCGCCGCGGCGCAGGCCTGCGCCAGCAGCGCCGGCGCGGTGGCGTTCACGGCGTAGGCCGCGTCCTCGTCTGTCTCCGCCGCGTCGACGGCGGTGTAGGCCGCGGCGTTGACGACGACCAGCTCGTGCGCAGGGCTGTCACTGCGCAGGAGCCGGGCCCAGGTGCCGACCATGTCCTTCACGGCGAAGGGGTCGGTCACGTCGAGGGCGTCCGGGCCGAGGCCACGCGCGAAGGTGTTGCGCTCACCCCGCACCAGATCGAGCAGGTCGGTCCCCACCTGCCCTCCGGCACCGGGGACGAGCAGCGCAAGGCTCACGAGTCGGGGCCGGCCTTGTCCTTCAGCGGTCGCCACCAGTGCTCGTTCGCGCGGTACCAGGCGACCGTCTCGGCCAGCCCGTCCTCGAAGCTGTACTGCGGGGCGTAGCCCAGGGCGGCGAGCTTGGTGTCGTCGACGGAGTAACGCAGGTCGTGGCCTAGGCGGTCCGTGACGTGCTCCACCCGGTCCCAGCTCGCCCCGAGAGCGTTCAGCAGCTGGGCAGTCAGCTCGGCGTTGCTCAACTCACGACCACCGCCGATGTTGTAGCTCTCCCCCGCCGCACCCCGCTCGGCGACGATCTGGACGCCCCGGCAGTGGTCGTCGACGTGGAGCCAGTCGCGCACGTTGCGTCCCTCGCCGTAGAGCGGCACCCTCCGGCCGTCCAGCAGGTTGGTCAGGAACAGCGGGATGACCTTCTCCGGGAACTGGTAGGGCCCGTAGTTGTTGGAGCAGCGCGTGGTCGAGATGGTCAGTCCGTACGTCACGGCGTAGGCCCGGGCGAGCAGCTCGGCGCCGGCTTTGGCTGCGGAGTAGGGGCTGTTGGGCAGCAGGGGGCTGTCCTCGGTCCAGGAACCGCTCTCGATCGAGCCGTAGACCTCGTCGGTGCCGATGTGGACGACCCTGGGCGTGCCGGCGCGAAGGCACGCGTCGAACAGCGTCTGCGCGCCCAACACGTTGGTGACGACGAAGTCCTGCGCGCCGGAGATGGACCGGTCGACATGGGTCTCGGCGGCGAAGTTCACGACGACGTCGTGGCCCGGCACAATCTCGTCCAGCAGCGCCCCGTCGACCAGGTCGCCCTGCACGAAGCGGTAGCGGGGGCTGTCGCTGACCGACGCGAGATTCTGCAGGTTTCCGGCGTACGTCAGCTTGTCGTAGACCGTCACCTCGGCGCCCGCGAAGGCTGGGTAGGCATCCGAGAGCAGCTGCCGGACGTAGTGCGAGCCGATGAACCCGGCGCCACCGGTCACGAAGACGCGCATCAGGCGATCGAGACCCGGCTGTGGTCGCCGAGCATGAGCCGGTGGGCCCGGGGGAGCGCCGAGGACGGAGACACCTCCACCTGCTTGCCGATGAGCGAGTCCTCGATCCGGCCGACCCCCCGGATCGTGGACTGCTCCAGCACGATCGAGTGCTCGATCTCGGTGTCCTCGAGCAGGCAGCCGAAGTAGATGGAGGTGAACGGCCCGACGTAGGAGTCGCGGACGACGCTGTCCCTGCCGATGATCGCCGGCCCGCGAACCGTCGAGCGCTCGATGACCGCGCCCGGCTCGACGACGACCCGGCCGATCAGCTGGGATGCGGTGTCCACCGAGCCCAGCACCTGCGGTTCGACCGACTCCAGCACCTTGCGGTTGCACTCCAGCATGTCCTCGAGCCGGCCGGTGTCCTTCCAGTAGCCGGTGACCAGATGGGGGCGCACGTCGTGACCCGAGTCGATGAGCCACTGCAGGGCGTCGGTGATCTCCAGCTCGCCGCGGCCGGAGGGTTTGATGGCGCGCACGGCGTCGTGGATCCCGGCCCGGAACATGTACACACCCACCAGCGCCAGGTCGCTCGTGGGGTGGGCCGGCTTCTCGACCAGGGTGGTGACCCCGCCGTCCGGCCCGAGCTCCGCCACGCCGAACTGGGACGGGTTGTCCACCCGGGTGAGCAGGATCTGGGCGTCATAGGAGCCGGCCCGGAACTCCGCCACCAGCGCCGCGATGCCGCCGATGATGAAATTGTCGCCGAGATACATGACGAAGTCGTCCTCGCCGAGGAAGTCCCGCGCGATGAGCACGCAGTGGGCGAGGCCGAGGGGGGACTCCTGGCGGATGTAGGTCACCGAGATACCCAGCGAGGAGCCGTCGCCCACGGCCGCTTCGATCTCGGCCTGCGTGTCGCCCACGATGATGCCGACCTCGGTCACGCCCGCGTCGCGGATCGCCTCCAGGCCGTAGAACAGGACCGGCTTGTTGGCCACCGGCACCAGTTGCTTGGCGCTGGTGTGCGTGATGGGACGCAACCGGGTGCCCGCACCACCGGACAGGACCAGGGCCTTCATGGACGGCAGGCTAACCGTCCTCCCGGGCACCAGCCGATCACGTCGGTAGTCTGACGATTCGGCGGGCAACCCTGCCGAGGTCCAGCGCGTCATCACCGGGGATTGACCCGAGACGGGGAGAGACAGCGGTGGACGGCCCGACCAACCGCAAGGACGCCGCTGACGGGCTGCCTCCGGACCGCAGCAACCGAGCCCCGAAGCCGCTGCCTGCCCACCTTGATCCCCGCGGGTCCCGCGGCAGGCAGTCCACCGCCCCGGCTGCCGCCCCGACACCGTCCATCCGTCCCACGACCGTTCCCGCGGACCCGCCCCGGCGCTGGGGCACCCGCAGAATCCTGTCGTGGATCGCCGTCATCAGCTCCGTTGCCGTGCTCGCCACCGCGGGTGCGGGCTACGCGCTGATCAACCACTACGACGGCAACCTCAACCGCATCGACGTCTTCGGCGCCGGTGAGCGCCCGGAGCCGGCTCCTGGCAACGCGAAGAACATCCTCATCGTCGGTTCGGACAGCAGGGGCGACGACCCCGATGCGGCTTTCCAGGGCACCGGCGCGGACTTCGTCGCCGGGCAGCGCTCGGACACGATCATCCTCGCCCACCTCTACGGCGGGGTTCAGAAAGCGCAGCTCATCAGCTTTCCGCGCGACCTGTTCGTTCCGATCCCGGAGCACACGGGGGCGAACGGCAAGCTCGTGGCCGAGCGCAAGGACCGGATCAACGCCGCCTTCGCGCAGGGCGGGGCACCGCTGCTCATCAGCACCGTCCAGAAGCTGACCGGCCTGCGCATCGACAACTACCTCTACATCGACTTCGACGGCTTCCAGAACATGGTCAACACTCTGGGCGGCGTGGAGGTGTGCCTGTCGAAGGCCGCGAAGGAACCCCTGTCCGGCATCGACCTGCCGGCTGGGCGCTCCGTCGTGCAGGGCGATCAGGCACTGGCCTTCGTCCGCCAGCGCGATGGGCTGCCGCGCGGTGACCTCGACCGGATCGAACGCCAGCAGCAGTTCATCGGCGCCATCGTGCGCAAGACCCTGTCGGCCGGCACCTTGCTCAACGTCTTCAAGCTCAACAGCGTGATCAACGCCGCTACCCAGTCCCTGACCGTCGACGAGAGCCTGTCGTTCGGAGAGCTGCGGGACCTCGCGCTGCGCTTTCGGAACTACGACGCCGGCGGCGTCATCTTCTCGACCGTCCCGGTGGGGGACAACACCCGGATCCAGGGCAAGGACGTCCTCCCGCTCGACGAGCCCAAGGCCGCGGAGCTGTTCGACCAGCTGGACCGCGACATCCCGCCGGGTGTCCCCCCGGCTCCGCCGGGTGCCGAGCCGGGGCAGCGTCTCGTCGTGGCGCCCGGCTCCGTACGCGTCAAGGTCTCCAACGGCGCCGGCGTGCAGGGACTCGGCCGCCGCGCCTATGACGACCTGGCGGCCGTGGGCTTCCAGCTCGTCGGTGAACCCGGCAACCGGGCCGGCTCGGCGGACCAGACCGTCGTCTTGCACGGCCCCGACAAGGCCGATTCCGCGCGCACGCTCGTCGCCGCGCTGCCGGGCGCGACCGCCAAGCTCGATCCCTCGTTGACCCGCACCCTCGAGGTCGTCGTCGGCTCCCGTTATGCCGGCGCCGAGCCGGTGACCGTCAGCGGCGCGCCGCCGCCGGCCGCACCCGCGCCAGAGGTCAAGACCGCCGCGCAGGACCCGTGCGCGACCTGACCGACTGGACCGGCGGGCTCGTCGGGCAGCGCGATCCCGCTCAACCACTGCTGACGATGTACGCCGGCGGCGGCCGGGTCGAGCTCTCCGGCGCGACGACGGCCAACTGGGTGGCGAAGTCGGCGAACCTGCTCGTCGACGGGCTCGGCGGCCCGCAGCGGGTCGGCCTGCTACTGCCGCTGCACTGGCAGACGCTCGCCCTGCTGCTCGCAGGGGTCGCGACCGGGGCCACCGTCGTCGTTGCGGAGCGGCCGGCAGGGCTGGCCGGCTGCGGGGCGGCCTTCGCCCTAGGGGAGCACGCCGAGGCAGCCCTGTCCGCAGGCGTCGATGAGGTGCTGGCGCTGTCGGGACACCCGCTCGGCGCGCCGCTGCCTTCGGTGCCGGCGATGGTCTCGGACTACGCCCGCGAGGTGCCGTCGTACGCCGACCACTGGGGCGGTGAGGCTCCCCGGGGGTGGACGGTCGAGGCCGGAGGCGAACGCCTCGGCTCGTTGACCGCCTTCGGCCTGTCGCCGGCCGACCGGATTCTCGCCTCGGTCGACCCGGCCGACCCGGGCGGCCTGGTCCGCCTGCTCGCCGTGCTGCACGAGGGGGCGGCGCTGGTGCTCGTCCCGGCCCCGACCGAGCTGGACGTCGAGGCGACCGCCGCCGCCGAACGGGTCACCGCGACGCTGGGATGCGCGGTGCCAGGCGTGCCCTCGCTGTCCAGCGCTTGAGCAGCACGGCGACGGTCAGGCCTGGTCCCTCCTGGGCCGCAACCAGGCCAGGTCAGCCGTCTCGTTCGCAAAGTGACCGGCCGAGTCCGGACCGGCCGGGTCGGCCAGGTCCAGCAGAAGTGTCAGCGGGACGCCGTCGCTCAGCATCGTCTGCGTCCGGCTGACCAGCTGGTCCCGCCGGGCATTCGGCCCACCTGCCATGTCCGTCCTGTCCATGATCCTCCTTCGGACTCCCTGTCTGAACGGTGTATCGGCCTTGTCCGCTCAGCCGACGCAGGGCCGAACGGGTGGGACGTCGGCCAGCCGAGCCCGTGCACCCACGTAGACTGGGTGGCCTGGCTCCCCGCGCAGCGCCGCCGCGCCACCTGGACGTCTGCAGAAGGACCTCGATGAGCACGCCACGCCCACGCCGGCGCTCGAGCCGGCCGGTCGCCGCCGCCCCGGCCGCGCCCACCGCCCCGGCCGCCGTACCGGCCCGAGCGCCGCTGCTCACCGCACCGTTGCCGCCCGTCGACGCGACGGCACCGGCGAGCCGGTCCTTCGTCGACCTCGGCGTCCCGGCCGCGCTGGTCGCGGAGCTGGCCCGTCAAGGCATCGGCGCACCGTTCCCGATCCAGGTCGCCACGCTGCCGGACACCCTCGCCGGTCGTGACGTGCTCGGCCGGGGGCGTACGGGGAGCGGCAAGACGCTCGCCTTCGGCCTGCCGCTCGTCGCGCGGCTTTCCGGGGGGGCCCGCCGGCCGCGGCAGGCCCGCGCGCTGGTGCTGGTGCCGACGCGTGAGCTCGCCAACCAGGTGCACGCCGTGGTCGAACCGCTCGCCAGGGTCGTCGGGCTGACCAGCACCGTCGTCTTCGGCGGGGTCGGCCAGAACCCGCAGGTTTCGGCGCTCGCCCCGGGGGTGGACATCCTCATCGCCTGCCCCGGCCGGCTCGAGGACCTGCTCGGCCAGGGCCTGTGCGACCTGTCCGGCGTCGCGATCACCGTTCTCGACGAGGCCGACCACATGGCCGACCTGGGCTTCCTGCCGGCGGTGAAGCGGCTGCTCGACCGCACGCCGAAGGTGGGCCAGCGGATGCTGTTCTCGGCCACCCTCGACAACGGCGTCGACGTCCTCGTCCGCCGCTATCTGCACCAGCCCACGACGCACTCGGTCGACCCGGCGATCGCACCGGTGTCCACGATGACCCACCACGTCTTCTCGGTGACGGCGACCGACAAGGCTGCCGTCGTCCACCAGCTCGCGTCCGGACAGGAGCGCAGCCTGCTGTTCCTGCGTACCAAGCACACGGCCAAGAAGCTCGCCAGAGCGCTCACCGCCGCCGGCATCCCCGCCGTGGAGTTGCACGGCAACCTCAGCCAGGGTGCGCGCGAGCGCAACCTGCTGGCCTTCACCGACGGCAGCACCCGGGTGCTGGTCGCCACCGACATCGCTGCCCGCGGCATCCACGTCGACGACGTCGCGCTGGTCGTGCACGTCGACCCACCGACCGAGCACAAGGCCTACCTGCACCGGTCCGGCCGCACCGCCCGGGCCGGCGCCGGTGGCACCGTGGTCACCATTGCCACGGCGGAGCAGGCAGCAGAAGTCCGTACCCTCACCAGGCAGGCCGGCATCTCCCCGACGACGGTGCCCGTACGCCCCGGAGCCGCTGAGATCCTCGCCCTCACCGGGCCGCCGGCCGCGCACGTCGAGCCGGCCCCGATCGTGGCGATGCCAGCTCAGCGGCGCAGCTCGGGTGGCGGTCGCCCCGCAGCGGCGGCCGGTTCCGGCAGGGGCGCCGGCAAGAGCGGCGGAGCCGGCAAGGCTGGAGCCGGCAAGGCCGGCGCGGGCCGAAGTGGTGGCAACGCCCCCGCCCGCACCCGCGCCGAGCTGGCCGCCCGGGCAGGTCAGGCACCCACTCGCAACACGGGGCGCGGCCGCGCTCGCTGAGCCGGCGGCGGCGCTGCCGACGATGTGTGGGGCGCCACGTGCTGCTCGACCTGACGTAGCGACCGGCTGACCGCTGGCCGGTCAGCCACCCCCGTACCCTCCCTGCATGACCGCGCTGCCCCGGCTGACCGTGATCGGCACCGGCTATCTCGGGGCGACGCACGCGGTGTGCATGGCCGACCTCGGCTTCGACGTGCTCGGGGTTGACGTCGACGAGGCCAAGGTGGCGTCGCTGCAGGCGGGTCAGGTGCCCTTCTTCGAGCCTGGGCTGCCCGAGCTGCTGCGCAAGAGCCTCAACTCCGGCCGGCTGCGGTTCACCACCTCTTACGAGGAAGCCGGCGCGTTCGGTGATGTCCATTTCCTGTGCGTGGGAACGCCACAGAAGCTCGGTGAGTACGCCGCGGACCTCACCTTCGTCGACGCCGCCTTCACGACGCTGATCGGCCACGCCCGGCCCGGCAGCCTGCTGGTCGGGAAGAGCACCGTGCCGGCCGGGACCGCCGAACGGTTGGCGCTGCAGATCGAGGCGGCCCGCGGCAGCGAAGTGGAGCTGGCATGGAACCCGGAGTTCCTGCGCGAAGGTTTTGCCGTGGAGGACACCCTGGCCCCCGACCGGTTGGTGTTCGGGGTGCGGTCGCAGGCGGCCGAGGATCAGCTTCGAACGGCGTTCGCCCCGGTGATCGACCGACCGACCCCTGTGGTGGTGACCGACTTCGCCACCGCCCAACTGGTGAAGGTGGCGGCCAATGCCTTCCTCGCCACGAAGATCTCGTTCATCAACGCGATGGCCGAGGTCTGCGAAGCCACCGGCGGCGACGTGACAATGCTGAGCAAGGCGCTGTCGTACGACGACCGCATCGGCGGGCGGTTCCTGCATGCCGGGCTGGGCTTCGGCGGCGGCTGCCTGCCCAAGGACATCCGGGCCTTCATGGCCCGCGCCGGCGAGTTGGGGGTCGACCAGGCGCTGTCGTTCCTCAAGGAGGTCGACGCGATCAACCTGCGCCGCCGGGCGCGGATGGTCGAGATCGCCCGCGAGGAGGTGGGCGGCAGCTTCGGCGGGATGCGCGTCGCGGTCCTCGGTGCGGCCTTCAAGCCCAACAGCGACGACATCCGCGACAGCCCGGCGCTCGACGTCGCCTCGACCATCCAGCGGCAGGGGGCGGCCGTGTGCCTCTACGACCCGGCCGCAATGGACAACGCCCGCATGAAGTATCCCGAGCTGGGCTACCGCGACAGTGCCCTCGAGGCGGCCAAGGGGGCGGACCTCGTGCTGCACCTCACCGAGTGGGCGGAGTTCCGCGAGATGGACCCGGACGTGCTGGCCGAGGTCGTCGCCGAGCGCCGCATGGTGGACGGGCGCAACGCCCTCGACCCGGAGCGGTGGCGCAGCGCCGGCTGGACGTATCGGGCGCTGGGGCGGCGCTAGCAACGCGGGTGTGTCGCGGGGCGACGGCTTGGCCCAAGCTGCCCGTCCGCGAGCAGCGCGCCGGCCCGGAACTGCGAGCCACGGGTCAACAGGGCGAGCTGCGCGACCGTCGCCAGACCGCAACCACCGGCGGTGTGCACCCGATGCAGCTCCAGCACATCCCGCAACAGAGCGGCGTGCGCCGCCGAACGCGCCACCTCGTGCTGCTCCAAGCGGGCCTCGACCGCGTCCAGCGCACCGACATCCAACACCGCCCGCAACACCCCCTGACCGACCGCCATGGCCACAACTCTAAGAGCGACTCTGACAGTTTCGTAGGCCGAGAAGGGCTGAGGACGAGAATAATTCGCCCGATCCGAGCCCTCCCTGATCATCTGGCGCCGCGCCCCGCCGTATCCCGCCCCGACCACGCCAGCTGATCAGGGAGGCGCAGGAGGGAGGGGATGTGACAGGTTGCGAGGATGCTGGGCCGGTGGGGCACAGCGTCGTACGGGGGACAGTCTGTGGCGGTCATCGAGGTAGCAGGCGCGCACAAGAGCTACCGGCGAAGGCGCCGGCCGCCTTAGCGGGCCCTGGACGGGCTGGACCTCGTCGTCGAGGCCGGAGGCGTGCACGGGTTCCTCGGCCCGAACGGCTCGGGCAAGACCACGACGATCCGGATGCTGCTCGGCCTGGTGCGCGCGGACGCGGGCGAGCTGCGGCTGTTCGGGCAGCCCGTTCCGCGCGCCCTTCCCGCCGTGATCGACTCGGTCGGCGCCCTGGTCGAGACACCGCTGTTCTTCCCCAACTTCGGTGGCCGGCTCAACCTGCGGCTGCTCGCCGACACGGCCGGCGTCTCCCGCTCCCGGGTGGAGGAGTGCCTGGAGCTCGTCGGCCTGCGCGAACGGGCGGAGGACCGCTTCAAGGGCTACTCGCTCGGCATGAAGCAGCGGCTCGGCATCGCCGCCGCGCTGCTGAAGGAGCCGCGGCTGCTCATCCTGGACGAGCCCAGCAACGGCCTGGATCCGGCCGGCATCCGCGAGGTCCGCGAGCTGATCCAGCAGCTCGGCCGCGACGGGCGGACCACCGTGTTCCTGTCCAGCCACTTACTGGCCGAGTTCCAGCAGGTCTGCGACTCGGTGTCGATCCTGGCCCGAGGCCGGTGCGTGGCCACCGGCCCAGTGGACTCGGTGCTGGCCGGAGGCACGACCGGCGACCTGCGGGTCCGCGTCCCGGACCAGCGCCGGGCGCAGCTCGTGCTGGACGAGGCGGGCTTCACCGTCACCGAGGACGCCGGCTCGCTGCGGGTGCACGGCGTGACCGACCCGGCCGACATCACCCGGGCGCTGGTGAAAAAGCGGCTCTACCTGACCGAGCTGTCGCCGATCGCCGCCGACCTGGAGCTCATCTTCCTCGAGTTGACGGCGCAGCCGTGACCGACCTGGCGACCGCGCCGACCCCGCCCGCCCCGCCGACCCCACCCGCCCCGCCCGAAAGGATGGCCCGTGGCTCACTCGCCTGGGCCGAGCTGCGGCGCTTCCGGTCCCGCCGGTTCATCCGGGTGCTGCTGCTATTGGCCGTGGCCGGCTACCTGCTGGTGATCGGGATCTCCTCCGCCACCGAGTTCGGCAAGACCACGCCCGAGCAGCTGGCCGCCGCAGAGCGCAACGTCGCCGAGATCGTTGTAGAGCAGAACCGGTTCCGGGAGCAGTGCCTGTCGGACCCGAACCGGCTGCCGCTGCCCGGTCGACCGCCCGGCCTGTCCGAGGACGAGGTCAGCGACGAGGAGTTGCAGTGCGGTCCGGTCAACACCGTCGAGAACTTTCCGGTGGAGCAGTTCCTGGACAAGACGCCGTTCATCCTCGCCGAGGCGCTGCCGGCAGGTGGGCTGGCCGTGGCGGCCGCAACCGCCGCGCTGGCCTTCCTGATCGGCGCGACCTGGGTCGGCGCGGAGTGGTCCAGCCGGGCGATGGTCGCGCTGCTGTTCTGGGAACCCCGACGGCTCAAGGTCATGCGGGTCAAGCTGGGCCTGCTGATCGGCGCCAGTGCGCTGCTGGGCCTGGTCGGGCCAGTTGCTCTGGTGGGGCACCGCGTACGTCATGGCGAGCCAGCTCGGCCGTACCGGTCCGCTGCCGGACGGCTTCTACGGCGATCTGTTCGCACAGCAGGGCCGGGTGATCCTGCTGGTCGTGTTCACCGGTCTGCTCGGCTTCGGGATCGCCAACCTGGTACGCAACACCGGCGCCGCGCTGGGGGTCGGCTTCGTCTACTTCGCGGTCGTGGAGAACGCGGTGCGCATCTTCCGCAGCTCGTGGCAGGAGTGGCTGCTGACCGACAACGCCGCCGCACTGGTACTGGACGGCGGCAGCCGGATCTTCATCTACGGGGAAGCCTTCGTCGACGAGCGGGGCGCCTTCGTGGACAGCGGTCGCGAGCTGGTGCTGACGAACCTGCACGGAGGGCTCGTCCTCGGGATCGCCACCGCCGTGCTCGTCGGGCTCGGCGTGGTGCTCTTCGCGCGCCGCGACCTGCACTGACCGCTAACGTCCGCCGGGTGCGCCTGGCGACCCTGAACCTGCTGAACGGGATGTCCCTGTCCGACCGGGCGGTGACGCCGGCCCGGCTCGACGAGGCCGTCCGGGAGCTGCGGGCCGACGTGGTCGGCCTGCAGGAGGTCGACCGTGGGCAGCCGCGCTCTCACGCGGCCGACCTGACCCGCTCGGTCGCGCAGAGCATGCAGGCGCCGTACTGGAGGTTCGTCCCGGCGCTGATCGGCACGCCCGGCTTCGACTGGCGGGCAGCCACCGACGACGACCCGGGCAGCGACGACAGCGGGGCCGACGACGCAGCAGGAGCGGAGGCGTCGTACGGCATCGGGCTGGTCTCCCGCTGGCCGGTGCTGTCCTGGCAGGTGACCCGGCTGTCGGCAGCATCGGTCCGGTCGCCGGTCATGTTGCCCGGCAGCAAGCAGGTCGTCTGGCTGAAGGACGAGCCGCGTGTCGGACTGGCCGCCGTGATCGAGACCCCGCTGGGTGTGATGACGGTGGCCACCACGCACCTGTCGTTCGTACCGGTGTGGAACGGCGTGCAGCTGCGGACGTTCACCGCCGACCTGGCCGAGCTGCCAGGGCCCCGGATCCTGCTGGGTGACCTGAACATGCCCCCGCCGTTCCCGCGCCTGCTCACCGGGTGGCGGGTGCTGGCGAAGGTGGCGACGTACCCGGCATGGGAGCCGAAGATCCAACTTGACCACGTGCTCGCCTCCGGGGACCTGCCGCCGGTCGCCGCCGTCGAGTTCCCGGAGCTCGCGGTCTCCGACCACAGGGCGCTGCTCGTGGAGTTCTGACCGGTCAGCCGGCCCGGCGGTAGCCCTCCTGGACCACGGACCGGACCTGCGTCGCGGACACCATGACGGCCGTTAGGAGCTGCGGGATCACGCCGTCGGGCATGGCCGCGAGGGCGAGCGAGATGTGCTCGACCCCGATGTGCCGGTCGCCGCGGGCAAGCGCCTCGCGCAGGGAGCCCTCGAGGCAGCGCTCGGCTCCCGGGGTGAACCTAAGGTGGCCCGCTTCCGGGGGACACGACCGGCGCCCACGCCAGCGGCGCCGCCGGGGCCTGCGTGCCAGCGCATCGCTGCCGAACACTTCCTCGACCTTCTTCTGCACGAGGTCGAGGTCGATCCCGATCGAGGCGAGGGCGGCCCGATCAAGAGCACCGTCCGGGGTGCCGACCAGGCCGAGCAGCGCCTGCTCCACGGTGACCGGCGTGAGGCCCACCCCGCGCGGGGCGGCGCCCGCGCTGGTGTCGGCGGAGACGACGGCCAACAGGAGATGCTCGCAGCCGATGTAGCCGTGGCCGAGCCGGCGGGCCTGCTGCTGGGCCTGGACGACGACCGCTCGTGCGTCCTGTGTGAAGCGCTCGAACATCAGCGTCTCCCGATGCGTCGGCCGTGCTTGCGGTGCACGGTCTGCTTGGTGACCCCGAGACGGTCGGCGACGTCCTGCCAGGACCAGCCCAGCTGTCGGGCTCGCTCGACGTGCAGCGCTTCGAGCTGCTCGGTCAGGGAGCGCAGGGCAGCCACCGCGCGAAGACCGACGTCGGGGTCCTCGCTCGCGGCACGGTCGGCGAGCTCCGGGGTCACACTCATTTGGTAGTCAGGGGCGCAGGAGCCGCGTAGCGGCCCTGTTTCCCCATCCCCCTTTCAAACCGTGCATGCGGTTTTCCCGCACACGGCTTACCGACGATCTTCTGAACATGGTTACGCCGCCTTCGGGTAACGGATAGTGCCCATGAGCTGGTGCAGACCCTGGTCGTGGAACCAGGCCTCGGTCCATCGTCCCGCCTGGCCGGCACGCAGGTTGCGACCACGCTTCTTGATCAGCAAGCGCTTCAGTCGCCACGTCACGTGACGGTCCAACTGACGGAACTTCTTGGCCGCGTTGCCGGTCCGGAAGTAGTTGCCCCATCCCCGCAGGAACAGGTTCAGCACACCGATCACGTCCTGCAACTCCAACCCGACCCGGCGTCGATCGGTGAGGTCCTTGATGCGGGCACGGTTCGAGGACCAGCTTCACCGCCTGCTGCGCCACCCGGTCGCGCACCGTCGGGATGCCCAGCGGCCGCTTGCGGCCATCCGGCTTGGGGATCTCCACCCGACGCACCGGCGCCGGGCGGTAGCTGCCTGCCCGGAGGTCCACGGCAAGCTCGTCCAACAACCGCTGGACGCCGTAGTCCTCCACCGCCTCCAGGGTCATCCTGTCCACCCCAGCGGCGCCACGATTTGCTCTGACCCGTTCCCACACCTCCCACAGGACGTCACGCCTGCAGACCCGGTCGTGCAGGGCATGGAAACGCCGACCCTCAGACTGCTTGGCCGCAGTCCATAGCTTGCGTTGGAGTTTTCGCAAGGGACTCACCGGCGCAAGCCGATGGAGCCCGACAGGCACCGGCCTGTCAGGGTGGTTGGACCGGGCGGTCCCGGCCAAGCCCTCCCGCTTACCGCCTTCGCTCGCGTGACCGAAGTCGGGGCCCTTCCCTCCCGGTCGCGCACGCGCAGCGCAGTCTCGGGCGAGCGGTCAGGAGCGGTCGCGCAGGCCGTCGGCGGTCTGCGGTCGCCGGCCCGTCCCGGAGCCCTCGGGCTCGTCGCCGCTCGCGGCGCCGACGCTGCTGCCACCGCTGCCCGCGTCGCCGCCGTCGTCGCCGCCGTCGCCATCCAGACGGCGGCGGCAGCGCTTGAGCATCAGCCGGTAGGACGCCAGCAGGCAGGCGTTGCTGAGCAGCAGCCAGAAGCCGAGCAGGATCACGGTCGCCAACAGGCTCGAGCCGTAGGTCTCCTCGAAGTCGGCGAAGACGCCGACGTAGACCAGGTAGCCGGCGGTGAGCAGCGCCTGGCCGACGGCGGCGACCGCGGCCCCGACCGCGATGTCGCCGAACGAGGTGTCGCGGACCTGGAAGAGCTCGAAGATGGCCAGCACGACCAGGCCGTAGACCACCAGCGCCCCCAGCGCCAGTAGCACGGTGAAGCCGGCGCCGTCGGCGTCGACCAGCAGCGGGCCGAAGTACAGGGCGGCCAGCGCCGCGAAGACGACCAGCGGCAGCAGCGCGAGCACGCCCAGCGAGAGCAGGCGGCCCTTCCACCCGGTCAGCGAGCGCTCGCTCTCGGGGGCGATCATGCTGAACGCCTTGGCCAGCGCGGCTCCGTAGGCGGTCGCCGGCCAGACGGCCGCGACCACCGAGAAGCCGCCGATCCGGGTGGCGGTGTCGACCAGCCCGCGCACGATCTCCCCCACCGGCAGCTCGTTGGGCGAGCGGTCCTCGACGTCATGCCGCACGCTGTCGTCGAAGAAGCCGCCGGCCACCCACAGGGCGATGATGGTCATCGGCGGGATCGAGATCAGCGCGTAGAACGCCAGCGAGCTGCTGGTGATGAAGAACTCCGGGCCGGTGACCCACCCGACGAGTCGGCGCAGCGGTTCGGGCACGCGCTCGCGGGCGCTGCTGGCGCGCTCACTCGCGTCGTGGCGCAGCTGATCGACCTTCACCGGGCGTGCCCTCCCTCCTGGAACGCCGCAGGGGGCCGGTCCGTGACCAACCCCCCGCCGACGTGGCGTCTAGAAGATGCTGATCGCCAGGATGACGCGGGTCCCGAGTCCGATATACATGCGTTCCTCCGTGTCGTCGAGCGTGCGTGGTGCGGTCCGTCTGTCCCTCCCCCGGTACCCGGGCGGACAACACCCCCGCAGGCAGCGCCCTCTTCGTCATCCGATCGTCACGTGGACCCCTCCCAGACTGGCCACACGCAGGAGTTGCCGGCGTCCACCGACGCCTTCGTGTGGTTGCGGCTCTACCAGCTGGGGATGGAGGGCTCTCAGGTGCTGATCCGCTTGAGACCGAGGGTCTTTGCCCGACACAGGCGGGCCAGACGGATCTCTCCTGTTCCATCCCAGACCGTGATCACGTGCCATCTCCCTTACCCCGGGAAGACCCGACAGGCTGACCCCGGAACAGGGCCTGTCGGACATGGCCTTCGCCGTGACATGAGCGGCTCGGCTCTCCCATTGTGAGTCT
>Ga0136624_1000320_pt1 | contig 17953 bp, 19 predicted proteins | sample AntDrymUQ4692206_2_FD_104802 | JGI IMG/M metagenome (GOLD analysis project Ga0136624, IMG submission 104802) | Polar desert sand microbial communities from Dry Valleys, Antarctica - metaG UQ469 (22.06) | ecosystem: Environmental > Terrestrial > Soil > Desert | place: Antarctica: Dry Valley... | reverse complement strand
GCACGTTGCAGGACACCGCCGCCGAGGTGCTGCACCTGAGCTACTCCGACGGGCTGTCGAGCGTGTCGCTGTTTCAGCAGCCGGGCCGACTGGAGGGCAGTGGGCTCGTCGGTTACCGCCCGGCGACCGTCGAAGGTGCGACCGTGTACGTCGAGGACGGCATCCCGCAGCGCGTGCTGTGGTCGGCGAATGGCACCGTTTACACCCTGCTGGCCGACGCCCCGTCGGACACTGTGTCCAAGGTGCTCGCATCGATGCCGCACGAACCGCCGGCCGAGGAACCTGGGATGGTAGACCGACTGGGCCGCGGTTTGGCCCGCGTCGGATCATGGCTCAACCCCTTCGGCTGAGCCGGCCCGTCGGCGGCACCGGCTCGGGAGGAGAGAAGATGAGCGACGAGGAGCAGTGGGGTGAGCGTCGCCCGGACGGAGACGCCCCGTCCGACCCCGGCGCGCCGGAGTCCGACGTCTGGTGGACGTCGACGCCTTCGACGCCACAGGCCAGTCCGTTGCAGCCGTATGCCACAACGCCTGAAGAGTCCTCAGCACCGCCCATGGAGACACCGCCGCCACCCGCAGCGTCGCCTCCGTCGCCGTGGTGGGCAGCGCCCGGCGAATCATGGGCACGGCCGGGCGCGTACGCCGCACCCGTCAAGGCGGCCAGTCGTGGCGTCGGTCTTCCCGCCCTGCTTGCGTTGCTGACCGCAGTGGCCCTGCTCTCCGGCTTGGTCTCTGCGGGGGTCGCCGTCTGGGCCACCCGCGACGCCCCCTCGGTCTCTCGCCCGGTGCTCGGCTCTCCCACCAGCGGAGACGCCGCTCCGCAGGACATCACCGACCGCCCGGTCAGCACGGTCGCGGGCATCGCCGGTCGGGTGCTTCCGAGCGTCGTGTCGGTCGAGGTACGCACCTCCGACGGCGGCGGCACCGGCTCCGGGTTCGTCATCGACGACACCGGCTACGTCCTGACCAACAACCATGTGGTGGAGCCGGCGGCCGACGCTGACGGCGTCATCAAGATCGTGCTCGCCGACGAGCGGCGGGTCGACGCTCGGATCGTCGGTAGAGCGAGTACCTATGACCTCGCCGTGCTCAAAGTCACGAAGACCGACGGGTTGGTGCCCGCCCGGTTGGGTGACTCCGACGCCGTGGCCGTCGGCGACCCGGTGGTGGCCATCGGATCGCCGTTGGGTCTCGCCGGCACGGTGACCTCGGGCATCATTAGCGCCACCGAACGCCCGGTCAGCGCCCGCCGCCCGCGCGAGGGCGAGGAGGGCGCCAGCAACGACTCCTACATCAGCGCCCTGCAGACCGATGCGGCCATCAACCCCGGCAACTCGGGGGGGCCGCTGGTCGACGGCAGCGGGAAGGTGGTGGGTGTCAATACGGCGATCGCCACGCTCGGCGGGTTGGGCGGCCAGACAGGCAGCATCGGACTCGGCTTCGCGATCCCCATCAACCAGGCCAGGCGTACGGCGCAACAGCTCATCGAGACCGGTGAGGCGAGCTTCCCGGTCATCGGCGCCTCCGTGGGCGGCGAGGTCGCCGGGAGGGGGGCGCAGATCGCCGATGGCGCCGACGCCCTCGTGGCCGGTGGGCCGGCCGAGCGGGCCGGGCTGCGCCCGGGCGATGTCATCGTGGCCATCGACGGCGACCGGGTGAACAGCTCCGAAGAACTCATCGTGGAGATTCGCAGCCGCCTCCCCGGCGATCGGGTCACCCTGACCTACGAGCGGGGCGGCCAGCAGCGGCAGGCGCAGGTGACGCTGGGCGCGTCCCAGGAATGACCGGCACAGGCACGACACGCAGCGCCGGGCGGCCGCGGTGATCGCCGACATCGGCTTCGGCGAGCTGCTGGTCCTCGCCGTCCTCGCCATTTTCATCTTCGGTCCGGAAAAACTTCCGGAGGTGGCTGCTCAGGCGGGCCGCTGGGTGCGCCAGGTGCGGTCCATGGCGCAGAGCGCCCGGGACGACCTGCGCGGTCAGCTCGGCCCCGAGTTCGACGACCTGCACCTCGACGACCTCAATCCGCGCAGCTTCGTCCGCCGGCACCTGTGGGAAGACGACGAGGTGGTGAACACCCCGCCGACCGCTAGCGCGACTCAGCCGCCGCTGACCCGGCCGGCGTCGAGTGGTCCGGCACCGATCCGGACTGGAGAGCGTCCGCCGTACGACGCAGACGCGACCTGACGCTGACGCGATCTGACAGGTCGACCTGACAGCTCGAGCTGACTGAACTCTCGCTCAGCGGCCGGCGGGGGTGAGACCGAGCGAGCGACCGGCGAGTCCGCGGGACCGGACAGCAAGCCGGTCGGCGACGTTGCGTAGCACGGTGGCCGCGGCGGAGTCCGGATCGGCGAGCACCAGGGGCACACCCGCATCGCCGCCCTCGCGGAGCCGCACGTCGATGGGCACTGTGCCGAGTAGCGGGACGCGGGTGCCCAGGGATCGCGACAGCCCGTCGGCCACCCGCTGACCGCCGCCGCTGCCGAACAGGTCGACCGAGCCCCCGCAGTGCGGGCAGGGCAGCCAGGACATGTTCTCGATGACGCCCACGACCTGCTGGCGGGTCTGCAGAGCGATCGTCCCAGCGCGCTCGGCGACTTCGGCCGCCGCCAGCTGGGGAGTGGTGACGACGAGGACCTCGGCGCTGGGGACGAGTTGGGCGACGGAGATGGCCACGTCACCCGTGCCCGGGGGCAGGTCCATGAGCAGCACGTCGAGGTCGCCCCACCACACGTCGGCGAGGAACTGCTGCAGGGCGCGGTGCAGCATCGGCCCCCGCCAGACCACGGGGGCGTTGCCCGCGACGAACATGCCGATCGAGATGACCTTCACGCCGTACGCTGACGGCGGCATGATCATCTGCTCGACCTGGGTGGGCTTGCCGTCGACCCCGAGCATCCGCGGAATCGAGTGACCGTAGATGTCCGCGTCGAGGACCCCGACTGACAGACCGCGCTGGGCGAGGGCTGCGGCCACGTTGACGGTGACCGAGGACTTCCCGACCCCACCCTTGCCGGACGCGACCGCGTAGACGCGGGTCAGCGATCCGGGCTTGGCGAAGGGGATCTCCTTCTCGACCTGGCCGCCCCGCAACCGCGACTGCATGTCCTTCCGCTGCTGCTCGCTCATCACGTCGAGCTCGACGCCGACGCCGGTGACCCCGGGCAGCCGGCTCACCGCGTTGGTGACGTCCCGGGTGATGGTCTCCTTGAGCGGGCAGCCGGCGACGGTGAGGAAGATGCCGACCCGGACTGAGCCGTCGGTGGCGATCTCGACCGACTTCACCATGCCGAGCTCGGTGATCGGGCGGTGAATCTCGGGGTCCTGGACGGACGCGAGCGCGGTCGTCACCTGGTCTTCGGTGGGTGGGGTCGGCACGCACCCATCCTACGGAGCCAGACTTTGCTCGGCGAACGGGCGGGCCGGTGACCGTTCCGTCCCGGTTTGCGGTGCGCTCCAGCGAGCAACGTCGAGGGACTCCATCGGGCGGCCCCGCAAGGACGGCGGACTAGCATCGGCCGCATGACCACGCCCGCGGACACCCGGCGCAGTGCCGTCGGTGTCCAGCGGTTGCGCAGCGACGAGATGGAGACCTGGCAGGCTTTTCTCCGGGCGCACGCGCTGGTGACCCGTCGGCTGGAGGCTGAGCTGCTGGCCGAGCACGGGCTGCCGTTGGCGTCGTACGACGTGCTCGTGCAGTTGGTGTCCGCGCCGGAGCACCGACTGCGCATGACCGAACTGGCCGACCGGGTGCTGCTTTCCCGCAGTGGCCTCACCCGGCTGGTCGACCGGCTCGAGCGGGAAGGACTGGTGGAAAGGACCGCCTGCACCAGCGACGCCCGCGGTTTCTTCGCCGTCCTCACCGACGAGGGCTACGACCGGTTGCGCGCGGCTTCCCCGACCCACCTGCGCGGCATCCGGCAGTACGCCGTCGGGTGGCTCTCGCCGACCGAACGTGGGCAGCTTCGTGACCTGCTCGCCCGCATGGGGGACACCGCGGAGAAGAGCGAGCTGTAGGCGCCGCGCGGTCAGCTGGTGAAGTCTCCGGGGGCCGGGGTGACCCGCAGCACCTCCGCGTACGTCGTCTCGCCTCGGGCGGCCGCGGCGAGCCCGGCGCTGCGCATCGTCGTCACGCCACCGGCGCGCGCTGCCTCGGCGATCGTGCTCTCCGTCGGGTTGGTGAGCAGCACCCGGCGCAGCTCGGCGGAGACCGGGAGCACCTCGAACAGTCCCATCCGGCCGCGGTGGCCGGTGCCGCCGCAGTCGTCGCACCCTCGCCCGATTCGCGGCGTCGCTCCCTCGAGGTCCGCGGGGGAGAGGCCCAGCCGGGCGAGCAGCGCTGGCTCTGGCCGGTCGGGTTGCACGCAGGAAGGGCACGGGCGGCGGACGAGCCGCTGCGCCATCACCATCGCCAGGGACGAGCCCACCATGAAGGGTTCCGCACCCATGTCGATGAGCCGGGTGATCGCGCCCGGCGCGTCGTTGGTGTGCAGCGTGGTCAGCACCAGGTGGCCGGTGAGCGACGCCTGCAGCGCGAGGTTGGCGGTCTCGGTGTCCCGCACCTCACCGACGAGGACGACGTCGGGGTCCTGGCGGAGCACCGCGCGCAGCCCGCGGGCAAAGGTCAGCCCGGTCCGCTGGTTGACCTGCATCTGGGTCACGCCGTCGAGTTGCATCTCGACCGGGTCCTCGAGGGTGACCACGTTGAGTTCTGGGCGCAGGATCTCCAGGATCCCGGCGTAGAGGGTGTTGGTCTTGCCGGAGCCGGTCGGGCCGGTGATGAGGATGAGCCCCTGCGGCGCCTCCAGCGCTCGGCGCAGCTGCGCGAGCTGTTCGTCCACCAGCCCGAGCGAGCCGAGCCGGGGTAGTTCCTCGGCGCGGGTGAGCAGCCGGATGACGATCTTCTCGCCGTGTACCGACGGCAGGGTGCTCACCCGGGTGTCGACGACCCCCTCGTCGAGGACCAGCCGGGTACGTCCGTCCTGAGGCAGCCGGCGTTCCGCGATGTCCAAGCCAGAGACGATCTTGAAGCGGCTGATCACCGACGGGGCGGCCGACCGGGGAAGGGTCATCACCGGGCGGAGCAGGCCGTCGACCCGGTAGCGCAGCCGCAGACCGTCGCGCTGGGGCTCCACGTGAATGTCGCTGGCGTGCGCGCGGACCGCCTCGGACAGGATCCGGTTGACCAGGCGAACGGTCGGGGCGTCGTCGGCGGCGGCGGAGACGTCCAGCTCGTCGTCGGGAGTGTCGACGGTGTCGCCGTACGAGGACACGTCGTGGGGTTGCTCGGAAAGAGACCAGACGCGCCCCAGCCGGTCCCTGATCTGGCTTTCCGTCGCGACGACGGCGCGCAGGGTCTCGGTTCCGGTGTAGAGGCGTACGTCGTCGAAAGCGATGACGTTCGTCGGGTCGGCGATGGCGAGGCGCAGCTCGGTCTCCGTGCGGCTGAGCACGAGTACGCCGAGCCGACGGGACAGGCCCAAGGGCAGCAGTCGGGCCGCGTCGCGGTCCACCACGACCTCGCCCAGGTCGACGAAGGGCAGGTGAAGTACGTCGGCGAGGGCCTGCGCGATCTGCCGCTCGGTGGCCAGCCCGAGACCGACGATGACCTGACCGAGCCGGCGACGGTCACCCTCGGCGTTGGCTTGCTCGGCCAGGGCGATGGCCAGCTGATCGGAGGTGAGCAGCCCCCGCTCGACCAACACGTCTCCGATGCGCCGTCGGGGTACCGACCCGGCCGGACGAGTGGGGACGGCCCCCGTGGCCGAGACAGCCCCTTCGGCAGGTGGGGAGAACACCTGCGCAGGGGGCGGGACCATGGTGGTCTGATCGGCAGGATCGCTGCCGTCCTGTAATCGCCGTACGCCGCCCTGGACACCCCTCCGGCTGGGCGGTCGCGCCGTCAGCGACTGCTGTCCTCCCGCTCACGCTCGTCGGCTTCCTCGACGAGCCGCTGCAGCTCGGAACGGATGAAGTCGCGGGTGGCCACTTCACCGAGGGCGATGCGCAAGCCGGCGATCTCCCGAGTCAGGTAGTCCGTGTCGGCGATGCTGCGCTCGGCGCGGGCGCGGTCCTGCTCGTACTGCACGCGGTCCCGGTCGTCCTGCCGGTTCTGCGCGAGCAGGATGAGGGGTGCGGCGTAGGACGCCTGGATCGACAGCAGCAAGGTGAGGAACGTGTGCGTGTAGGGGTCGAACCGCATGTCGCCCGGTGCCAGGTTGTTCCAGCCCAACCAGACCCCGATGAAGATCGTCATGTAGACGAGGAACCGCCCGGTGCCCAGGTAGCGGGCGATCCGCTCGGACAGCCGACCGAACGCCTCGGCGTCGTAGCGCGGCCGGGGCAGCGCCCGGCGCGGCTCGCGCGGCACGTCCAGGCGTGGGGTGCGCTGCTCCTCACGCGCCACGGGCGGCCTCCGCCTCGTCGCCGGAACGTTCCCGCCAGTCGTCGGGGAGCAGGTGGTCGAGGACGTCATCGACGGTGACCGCACCGAGCATGTGGTCGTCCTCGTCGACGACCGGCACTGCCACCAGGTTGTACGTCGCCAGGTAGCTCGTCACCGCGGTCAGCGGCGTGTCCGGCCCTATCGGTGCCAGGTCGGTGTCGATCACCCCGCTGACCAGCGCCGACGGGGGCTCCCGCAGCAGCCGCTGGATGTGGGCCAGCCCCAGGAACCGCCCCGTCGGCGTCTCCAGCGGTGGCCGACAGACGTAGACCGTGGCGGCGAGGGCGGGGGTCAGCTCGGGGTTGCGGACGTGGGCCAGTGCCTCGGCGACTGTGGCTCCCGGCGGGAGGATCACCGGCTCGGAAGTCATCATGCCGCCCGCGGTGTCCTCGTGGTAGGACAGCAGCCGGCGTACCGGACCGGCCTCCTCCGGGTCCATGAGCGCGAGCAGCCTCTCCGCCTCGTCCGGCGGCAGGTCACCGAGCAGGTCGGCGGCGTCGTCGGGATCCATCGCTTCCAGCACGGTGACGGCCCGGTTGACGTCGAGCTTGGCCATGATCTCCACCTGGTCGTCCTCGGGCAGCTCCTCGAGAACGTCGGCCAGCTGCTCGTCGGTGAGCGCGGCCGCCACTTCGGCGCGCCGCTTCGCGGACAGCTCGCGCAGCACGTTGGCGAGGTCGGCGGCGCGCAGCCCCTCGAATGCGGCCAGCAGGTTGGCCGCACCCTGTCCCTCCTCGACGGCGGTGAAGCCAGTGAGTTCCGCCCAGTCGACGGTGCGCGTGGGCCCGCGGCGCAACCGTCCGCCCGCCATGCGTACGGCGACCTTGGCGAGGAACCAGTCCCGCGTGCGCGTGCTTTCCATGGCGATGTCGAGCACGGTGACCGTTACCGGCTCTTCGCCCGGAGAGGTCATGGTCACCCGGCGATCGAGCATCTCGCCGATCACCAGGCTCTCCGTGGACCGCTGCTCGAAGCGGCGGAGGTTGACGAGCCCGGTGGTGATCACCTGACCGGCGTCGATGGACGTCACCCGGGTCATGGGCAGGAAGATGCGCCTGCGGGGTTGGACCTCCACGACGAGACCGAGCACCCGGGGGCGCTGCCGCCCCAGTCGCAAGGCCACGACGACGTCGCGCACCCGGCCCACCTGGTCACCGCCGGGGTCGAAGACGGCCAGGCCAGCCAGGCGCGCGATGAAGACCCTGGTCGGCGCGCCGCTCACGGACGCTCAGGCTACCGGCCCGACCCGCCTTTTCTTGCCGCTCGCGCCCGCGCCAAGCCGGCGGGTGTGAAGACGAGGGCCCCATCCACGCGCGAACTGACGCATGCAGGTGAGTTGCTAGGCAAATCTCGTCACCGGTGACGACATCTGCCTAGCAGGTCCACCACTGCAGAAGGAATCCGCTGGGCACGCCGTCGTCGGACGCTCAACCGCGCCGACGACTGCGGACCCGGGCGGCCACGCGGCGGGTGACCCGGGCGGCCAGTCGGGCGGCCCGCCGTCCTCCGACAACGAACGGCAGCGGCCCGCGCGTCGTGGCCGGCGTCGGTGGAGGTGGCGCGGCAAGTGACCCGGTCGGCAGCCGTCCGGGTGCCTCGGGGACCACACCGGTCGGCGTCAGCCGGCTCACCACCGACTCCCTCGCCCACCGGGCGGGCTGCTCCTCACCGTCCGGGGCATTGAGTCGCTTGGCGTGCAGGGCGGCTACTGTCGCGTCCCAGTCAGGGCCGTCCGGGCGGACCGTGTCGACCCGTGCCACCCAGGTCATCAGCCGGTTGCCCCGCTCCTTGCTGGCAACGGTCACCAGCACCTCGTCGCCGGCCGCGCCGGCTGCCCCGATACCCGGAAGCAACTGCTCGGCGCCGCCGCTGACGACGTACGCGCAGCCGTCGAGCCAGATGTGCCATACGGCGTACGCGCGGGTCTCGCCGGTGAGGGTGACCCAGACCAGCCCGGAGCGCTTCATGGCCTCCTCGAGGAGGGCCTGCTCGGCAGCGGGGTCGCGCGCTTCCTGCGGTGGGGCCGGCTTCATGGCCGCCAGCCTGCCAGCCCGCCCGGGCGTGATCTGCCCGGCACTCCCAGCGCTAGAACTTTCGGTCGACACGGTCGGGATACACCTTCCAGAACCCTGCCCCGGCGCCCTTGGCGCACCGCTGCTCGATTCGATGCTGATGGTGCTCGAGGATCTCGACGAGGTGGCCCATCGACGATCGTCGGGCGACCAGGCAGAAGACCTTCGTGTCGCTATTGAGCACGGCGGCGCGCTCGACGGCTTTGCGGGCGATGCGCTCGTCCTTGGTGAGGACGACCAGCCCATGGCGACCGGCGTGGTCGATCCAGGTCTCGTCCTCAGCCTCCTGCGCCTCTTCGGCGCCGTAGACGTCAACCAGAGTGACCGCATTCCATCCGAACCTACGACAGGTGGTGGCCACGAGGTCACCGGGCAGGCTGCGGTCGACGAGGACGCTAAGCGGCGTGCTTGGTCGCCGTGCGGATCGCCGCTTCCGCCTCGGCGAGGGGGACTCGGTACTCACGTGCGACGTCCTCGAGCCGGTCGCCACCCCACCAGGCGTCGACGAGGTCCTGCACCCGGATCTTCTGCCGGGCTAGAACCGGCTGCCCCAGGCCGAAGCGCGGATCGACGATCACGTTGGCACCTTCGTACGTCGGGAGCGTGAGCCGACGCGCAATGCCGTCGGTGCCGAACTCGATGTTGAGCAGGTAGCGCTCGATCACCTCGCGGAAAGCCGCCTGGTCGTCGCGCGCGCGCACCCACTCCCGGCCGTTGCTGTGCCGACTCACGTTCATGATGACGTCCACGCCGTCGGTCGTGATCCTCTTCGAGGCCAGCGCGTACTCGGAACCGATCACCAGCCGTACCTTGCGCACAGCAGTGGAGATGTCCCGAAGTTTCATCCTGCGGTCTCGTAGGAGCCGCAGCACAAAGGCCTCCACGACCGCAACGAACGGCACGCTCGGGTCCTGAGGCGATGCGGGCGCAAGCCGGTGGACGAGTGGTTTGCCGGCCACGTCGGTGGCCATCCACCGGGCGACCGTCGTCTCCGGAATGTCCAGATGGCGGTGCGTGTCCGCAATCGTGAAGATCGGGGTGTCGAACCGAAGGTCGCTCACGATCCAGCTCACCCCCTGCGCTTGGTTCCCGTTGGCCCATTCTGACCCCGCGCTCTCAACATGTACGGCACAGGGCCGACAGTAAGGGTGTTCTGCCTGGTCAAGCGGGACGTCAGGCCTGCGCGTCGTGGCGGCAGGTCGCACTGGGTTACTCGTGCCGGTGGCCGGCGCCTGTGGCCGGACGTCGGATGGCGTAGGCCAGGATGACCCGGTGGTGACGCAGCGGAGCACGGGGGGATCAGCGGCTCCGGCCGGTCCGGCCCCCGCCGACCGGCCCCCCGCCGGGGACGTGCTGCTCATGGCGGTGGCGGTGCTCGCCGTCTCCACGTCCGGTCCGATGATCGCGGCCGCGGCAGCGCCGGCGTTGGCCATCGCGTTCTGGCGAAACGCGTTCGGGACGGTCGCGGTGGCCCCGGTCGCGCTCGCCCGGCACTGGGCGGAGCTCGCCGCGCTCTCCCGGCGCGAGTGGCGGCTCGCCGGCGTGGCGGGAGTCCTGCTGGCCGCGCACTTCGCCACCTGGGTTCCCAGCATCTCCTTCACCACCGTTGCCTCGTCGACGGCCCTGGTGTGCGCGCAGCCGGTGTGGGCGGCGCTCATCGCCCGGTTCACCGGCCACACCGTGCCCCTGCGGGCCTGGGTGGGGATCGCGGTGGCCGTGGCCGGGGTGCTGCTGCTGACCGGTGTCGACCTGGCCGTGTCACCGCGGGCGCTGTGGGGTGACCTGCTCGCCCTCGTCGGCGGGGCGTTCGCGGCGGCGTACATGGCCATCGGCAGCGAGGTACGCCGCAGCGTCGGCACCACGTCGTACACCACGATCTGCTACGGCACCTGCGCGCTGGTGCTGCTCGCCGTGTGCGTCGTGTCCGGCCAGCCCCTCACGGGGTACGACAGCCGGACGTGGCTGCTGCTGCTCGCGCTCACGGTCGGGCCGCAGTTGCTCGGCCACTCGGTGCTCAACCGGGTGCTGCGGACCACCAGCGCGACCGTTGTCGCCTTGGCGATCCTGTTCGAGGTGCCCGGGGCGGCGCTCATCGCGGCGGTCTGGCTCGATCAGATCCCTCCGGCCGCCGCGGTGCCGGCGCTGGCGTTGCTACTGCTCGGTATCGGACTCGTCATCAGTAGTCGCGGGCGCGGTACGCCGCCGTCCGTGCCGGTGGAGTGATCCAGGTGAGCGTTCCGACGAGCCACCCGTCGCGCCCACTGCGGGCGCGGCGCTCCACGCTCGCAGTCCCGGCGAGTAGCGACCGCATGATCGAGAAGGCGCAGTCGCTGCCTGCCGACGAGGTGTTCCTCGACCTGGAGGATGCGGTCGCCCCGGACGTCAAGGAGACTGCGCGCCGCACCGCGGCCACTGCTCTCATCGAGGGGGACTGGCGGGGCAAGACGCGGGTCGTCCGCATCAACGACGCCACGACGGCGTGGGCGTACCGCGACGTGGTCGAGATCGTCGAGAAGGCTGGCGTGCACCTCGATTGCCTGCTGCTACCCAAGGTCACCGCTCCCGCCCATGTGCAGTGGCTGGACCTGCTGCTCGGCCAGGTGGAGCGGGCGACTGGGCTGGAGTTCGGCCGCATCGGTATCGAAGCCCAGATCGAGGATGCAGCCGGGCTGCTGCACGTCGAGGCGATCGCTGCGGCGTCACCGCGGCTGGAGGCCCTGGTGTTCGGCCCGGCCGACTTCATGGCCAGCCTCGCCATGCCGTCGCTCGCGGTCGGTGGACTGCACCCCGACTATCCCGGCGACAGCTACCACTACGCGCTGGTTCGCATCATCGTCGCCGCTCGGGCCCACGGTCTGCAGGCGGTGGACGGGCCGTGGCTGGCCGTCCGCGACGTGGACGGCTTCCGCGCGGCCGCCCGCCGATCGCGCGCGCTCGGCTACGACGGCAAGTGGGTGGTGCACCCCGGGCAGTTGGACGCGGCGAACGAAACCTATGCGCCGACGCAGGAGGAGTACGACAATGCGGAGCGCATCCTCGACGCCTACGCGCACGCCCTCTCCGCCGCGGGCGGCCGCCGCGGCGCGGTCCTGCTCGGCGCGGAGATGGTCGACGAAGCGTCGCGCAAGATGGCGTTGGTAATCGCGGCGCGGGGACGGGCGGCGGGGTTGCGCCGTACGCCGCAAGACTGAGCGCAGGAGAACGGAGGGATCGGCCATGTCGAGCAGTGGGCTGCCGGGACGAGGATCGCGCGGGCGGCGGGGGGAAGTGTCGCGGGACGTCTCGGCGCTGGAGGGTAGTCGGGTCGTCGTCAGCTACCCGACGTACGCCGAGGCGCAGCGCGCCGTCGACGGGTTGTCCGATCGGGAGTTTGCCGTGCAGCACGTGACCATCGTGGGGAGCGACTTGCGCCTGGTCGAGCGGGTGACCGGCCGGCTGACGTACGGCCGGGTCGCGCTGGCCGGCGCGGCGAGCGGCGCGTGGTTCGGGCTGCTGTTCGGATTGCTCTTCACCCTGCTGAGCGAGGACCCCGCCTCGGGGCTGCTTCTCGGGGCGCTGCTGATCGGCGCGGGTGGTGGGGCGCTGTTCGGCATCGTGGCCTACGCCGCCACCGGCGGGCGGCGCGACTTCTCCTCGCGCAGTGCGCTGGCGGCGGGCCGGTACGACGTCATGGTGCGCGCCGAGCATGCCGACGAGGCGGAGCGCTTGATCGGCCAGCTCGGCTGAGCGTGCTGGCGACGGCCGACCGGGAGCGGCTGGCGCGGCACTTCCGCCGCCAGGCCGACGCCTGCGAGCAGTTGGGCTCGCCGTTGTACGCCGGCCTCATGCGGCACGCCGCGGACGACGCCGGACGCGGTGGGGTGGTCGCCCGCGTCTGCGCCGGCTACGAGCAGGACCCGCCGGAACGGGTGCTCGCGCTGCGAGTGTTCGGTGCGGTGCACCGGCTGGTGCTCGCCGGATCGGCGCCGGAGCTGGCCGAGCACTATCCGAGTGCGGGAGTCGCCAGTACGGGGCCGGCCGTCGATTCGGCGTGGCCGGCGTTCCAGGCGGCTTTGGGGGCCTACGGGGCGGAGATCCGGCGGGAGCTGCCCAGCCCACCGCAGACCAACGAGGTGGGCCGGGCGGCGCCCCTGGTCGGTGGGCTGTTGCGGCTGGTCGAGCAGGTCGGTGGCCTCCCGGTCCGGCTGTACGAGATCGGGGCCAGCGCCGGACTCAACCTGCGGGCCGACCACTTTCGGTTCGAGTTGCCCGAGGGGGCCGGGTGGGGACCGGCGGACTCGCCGGTGGTGCTTCGGGATCCGTGGCGCGGTCGGTGGCCGCAGCTCGACGCGCGGCTGCATGTCGTCGAGCGGCAGGGCTGCGACCCGGCCCCGGTGGATCCGACGACCCCGGAAGGGTGGCGTTGGCTGGCCGGCTGGGTGTGGCCCGACGACGTCTGCCGACTGGAGCGGCTGTCCGCGGCCGTGGAGGTTGCTCGCGTCGTGCCGGCCACCGTCGTTGCCGCCCCAGCCGAGGACTACCTCGCCGGCGTGGCGCCGCGTGCGGGGCATCTCACGGTGGTCTGGCACTCGGTCATGTGGCAGTACCTCGACTCGGCGCAACAGGAGGCGGTGACGAGCCACCTCGGCCGGGCCGGCCGGTCGGCCGGCCGCGATGCGCCGTTCGCGCACCTGTCCATGGAGCCGCGCGCGGCGCCGGACGGCTCCACGGAGTTCGCCGTCTCTGCGCGGCTGTGGCCGGGTGGTTACGAGCGCGTGCTGGGCCACGCCGCCGCCCACGGCGTACCGGTGACCTGGCAGCGCTAGGGCTGCGTGGTCGAGGCGCCCAATGTGACACCACGACGGTTGGTTGCCGCGCCCGAACACACCGTGTGGACACTGCTGAGCAGCTCACCTCGGGCTAGACATGGGCTAGGCCTGGGCAAGTCAGCCGCTCGGTGTCGGCGCGGCCACGAAGATGCAGAACGGGTGTCCCGCCAGGTCGGCGTACACGCGGAGCGGCTCCTCGGGGTCCGCCGACCGGTCGAGGAGCAGCCGGGCGCCGAGAGCGAGAGCGCGCGGATGCTGCGCGTCAAGGGCCGTCGTCGTCGGCACCGTCAGGTCCAGGTGCAGCATCTGCGGGTGGGTGCCGTCCGGCCACGTCGACTCCGGCTGCCCTGCCACCTGCTGGAACGCCAGCTGCGCGCCGGTGGCGTTTCGCAGCACCAGCCAGTCCGATCCCGCCGGGTCCGGTTCTCCCGGGGGCGGTGGCTCGTCCCCCGAGCGGTAGTGCAGCCCGAGCAACTCCCGGTAGAACTCGGCCAGGGCTCGTGCATCGGGGCAGTCCAGGACCACCTGTGCCACCGTCGGGTAAGTCGTCTCGGTGTCCGTGGCGTCACCTCCGGTGGCACGTTCGGCGCTGACCTCGTACACCTTCTCCAACCCGTCCTCGTCGTCCCATTGCTCGCCGACCTCGACGAACCCGTACTGCGAAACCAGCCGGTGCGAGGCAACGTTGTCAGGTCGGATGGAGGCACGCACCATCCGTACGTCGGGCTCGCGTACCGCACGGTCGAGCAGCGACTCCAAGGCCGCCCGGGCGTAGCCCTGACCGCGGTGGACCGGGTCGACGGCGTAGCCCACTTCGACCATCCCGGCCGCGTCGGGGGGCCCGTGGTAGCCGGCGCGTCCGACGGCCACCTGTCGCTCGACATCCCAGATGACGCCGGTGACCCAGTCTGCGCTTACCGGGGTCGCCTGGACCTGCTGGCTGCGCATCAGCCAGGTGCTCCTCGACTCGTCGGCGACGAAGTACGGCGACAACGTGACGGGGGCGGCTCGGTTAGCCGCGTCGAGGTCGCCGTCCGCAAGAGCCCGCAGCGCAGCCGCGTTCAGTCGCACGAGCTCGACGGACTTGGGCTTCCTTCGCGCGGCGCTCGGCGATGGGTCGTGATCGCTCACCCAGCCGATACTCGCAAAGTCAGGGCTGGCCCAGCCACCACTTTTCCCCCTGCCAGCGCCGCCACCCGCCCCCCGTCCCCTGCCCCCGCCCTCAACTGAGTGAAGGGACCCTTCATCCAATAGGTTCGCATGAAGGGACCCTTCACTCGAACGTTCGCTGGGCCGTGGGGCCGAGTCGACTAGCCCCCGGCCATCGCGCCGACGACGAGCAGCGGCTCGACACCCGCCGTTACCGGATCGGGCAACGGCGTGTCCGGCGGTTCGTGGGAGAGGTCCTCGCCGCAGGCGAAAAAGCGGACGAAGGCCCGCCGCCGTTGCGAATCGTGGTCGCGAATCGTGCCCCGCAACATCGGGTAGCGCGCCTCGAGCGCGTCGAGCACCGAGCACATGGTGACCTCACCGTCGACGTCGAGCCTCACCTCGCCATCGACGCGCGCGAGCGTACGCAGATGCGCCGGCAGCACGACGCGGATCACGGCAGCGTTTGCGCTTCGACAGACAGCACCGGCGGTAGGTCGCGTACGACGGCTGTCCAGGTGTCCCCCGCGTCGGCAGACGCGTAGATCTGGCCACCGGTCGTACCGACGTAGACGCCGCACGGGTCGAGGGAGTCGACGCTCGACGCATCCCGCAGCACGTTGACGTAGCAGTCGCGCTGCGGCAGCCCGTCGGTGAGCGCCTCCCACTCGTTGCCGCCGGTCCGGCTGCGGTACACCCGCAACCTCCCGTCCGGCGGGAAGTGCTCCGAGTCACTCTTGATCGGTACGACGTAGATCGTGTCCGGTTCGTGCGGGTGCACCTCGATCGGGAAGCCGAAGTCGCTCGGCAGGTCTCCACTGACCTCGTGCCAGGACTCCCCGGCGTCGTCACTGCGCATGACGTCCCAGTGCTTCTGCATGAACAACACCTCGGGCCGCGCCGGGTGCATCGCTATCCGATGCACGCAGTGGCCAACTTCCGCGTCCTCGTCCGGAATGCCGCCGGAGCGCAGCCCGCGGTTGATCGGCCGCCACGTCGCGCCGGTGTCGTCGCTGCGGAATGCGCCAGCCGCGGAGATGGCGACGTACATCCGGGTTTCGTCCTTCGGGTCGAGCAGGATCGTGTGCAGGCACATGCCGCCGGCACCCGGCTGCCACGACGGCCCGCTGCCGTGCCCGCGCAGGCCGGAGAGTTCCGTCCACTCCCGCCCGCCGTCGACCGAGCGGAACAACGCAGCGTCCTCTACCCCTGCGTAGACGGTGTCCGGATCAGTGAGCGACGGTTCGAGGTGCCACACGCGGGCGAACTCCCACGGGTGGGGCGTGCCGTCGTACCACTGGTGCGTACCCGGGACGCCGTCGTACGCGAACTCGTTGCCGACTGGCTCCCACGTCGTGCCGCCGTCATCGGAGCGCTGGATGAGCTGCCCGAACCACCCGTTCGACTGGGACGCGTAGATCCGGTTCAAATCCACCGGAGAGCCCTTGAGGTGGTAGAGCTCCCAGCCGGCGAAGTGGGGGCCGGCAACCTCCCAACGCTCGCGAGTGCCGTCCGAGGTCAGGACGAACGCTCCCTTGCGCGTTCCCACCAGCAGCCGTACACCGCTCATTGTCGCCGCCTCCCAATCTTCGACACCGTTGCCTCCACCTCTTGCGACGACGGGGCGGACACAATCTCATCGGTGACGACGCCTCAGCAACGTGTCCCCGCTGTCGGCCTGACACGATGCCAGGGTGCCCACCCTCGAGCTGCCGAGCAAGCTTCGACAGCTGGTCGGAGACGACGACGGCGCCGAAGCGTCGCACCGCCGTGCGTGGTTGGCGGAGCTACCGTGAACGTGCGCGACGAGCGCCCGGGTGACGAATCCGCCGTACGAGAGCTTCACGTCACAGCGTTCGCCGGTGACCACGGCCGGGTGGTCGCTGGGCTCGTGGACGTGCTGCGCCGGTCCGTGACGCCGCAGGACGGCCTGTCCCTTGTCGCAGAGCGGGCCGGCCAGATCGTGGGTCACGTCATGTTCACGCGCAGCCTGCTCGACGCCCCGCGCCGGCTGGTCGACGTCCAGGTGCTGAGTCCGGTGGCCGTGGCGCCCGCACATCAGCGGCAAGGCATCGGCTCGGCACTGATCTGGCGCGGTCTGCACACCATGGCCGAGCGGTCGGTGCCGGTTGTCTTCGTCGAAGGACCCCCCGGCTACTACTCCCGCTTCGGTTTCGTGCCTGGGGGGGAGCACGGGTTTTGCAAGCCCTCGCTGCGGATTCCCGATGCCGCCTTCCAGGCCGTGCTGCTCCCGGCGTACGAGCCGTGGATGTCAGGGACCCTGGTGTACGCCGAGACGTTCTGGCAGCACGACGCCGTCGGGCTGCGCGACCCGGACGCGTGACCCGCGCCGCGTAAATACGTGGACCGTGCGGCGCCGGACGCAGCAGAGTGGCAGCCGTGGACCTTCGCATCCAGTGCTTGTGCATCGACACCGGTGACCCGGCGCGGTTGGCGGCCTTCTGGCAGGCGGCGCTCGGCTGGCGCAAGACCCACGAGCGTGACGACGAGGTGGTGCTCGAACCGCCGGCCGGGAGCCCGGAAGACGGGGTCGTGCCCGACCTGCTCTTCCTCCGCGTGCCTGAGGAAAAGGCCGGCAAGAACCGGCTCCACCTCGATCTGCGCCCAGCGGACCAGGCTGCCGAGGTGGCGCGGCTCGAAGCACTGGGCGCTCGCCGGAGCGACGTGGGGCAGGGCCCGGACGTCAGCTGGGTCGTCATGGCCGACCCGGACGGCAACGAGTTCTGCGTCCTGCGCCCCTTGACCGTCCAGGAGCTCGCCGAAGGCTGACCACGGTTGCCGGTCAGAAGCGGCCGGCGCGCGGAACACCTACCGGTCGGAGGTGACCGCAGCGATCGTGTGCTACGGACCGGTCAATGGGAGTTCCTGTCGACGTGATTCGTCACGCCGTGGCTCATCCTCGCGCCACACCCCAGCTGACAAGTGTGTCGAGCAGCCCGGCCGACGTCGGCAGCCGCCGCAGCTGGGGATCGGTCACCCAGCGCGCGTCACTCGCGTCATCGCCGGCGCGTAGCACCCCGCCGCGTACGGCGCAGGCGTAGTCGCGGATCAGGTAGCGGACCCTGTCGGGCCGATCCCACTCCACCGTCCCCACCAGCTGCTCGACAACGACGTCGAGCCCGGTCTCTTCATGTACCTCGCGGACCAGCGCCTGCTCGTCACTCTCCCCGAGTTCTACGCGACCTCCGGGGAGTGACCAACGACCCTGTGCCGGCGGATGCGCCCGGCGTACGAGCAGAAGGCGGCCAGCCTCGTCGCGCACGACGGCGCCGACGCATGGCACGGTCCTAGCCTGGTCGTCTGTTGCGGCCACAGCTGCACGGTAGGCGATCGCTAGGCTGCAGCCGGGATGAGCTTCGACGTCAAGTTGTTCGCCGAGGTCTTCGTCACGCTCTTCGTGATCATGGACCCGCCGGGGACCATCCCGCTCTTCCTCAGCCTCACCAGTGGGCGGAG
>Ga0136624_1000319_pt1 | contig 18016 bp, 20 predicted proteins | sample AntDrymUQ4692206_2_FD_104802 | JGI IMG/M metagenome (GOLD analysis project Ga0136624, IMG submission 104802) | Polar desert sand microbial communities from Dry Valleys, Antarctica - metaG UQ469 (22.06) | ecosystem: Environmental > Terrestrial > Soil > Desert | place: Antarctica: Dry Valley... | reverse complement strand
GCCAGGTCGACGAGATGGCGCTTGGCCCACCGTTTGGTCGGAGCGAATCCGGAGCGCGCCGTCCGGTAGTCGTCGGCACAGCGCGGCACGCGATGGCATGACTCCGCAGATCAGAGGACACAGTCCGACATGGCCCGGTCTTAGCCGAGACGCCCCATCCGCGTTCGGGACGAAGAGGTCACGTTGCGAGGTATCACTGCCTTGCAACCCGAAGCTCGAGCGCGCATCGCAAGTGTGGTCGAGACTTAGACAGGAACAAACGCTCGCCTACCTCCGGGGAAGCCAGTGAGACACGTTTACGGGCAACCACCGGTCTCGCAATATGCTTCATTACTAATTAAAAGAGCGATCTAGGATGTCCACGATGTACAGGACGTCAAGCAAATAGTGCGATAGGCGTAATGCAGCAACTGTGTCGACGAGGAAGAGCAGATACCTCTGCTCTCGACCGTCGTCGAAGACCAGCACATCACGCGCGGCGTCGTGCCTCGCGAGAGCATGGCCGAAGTCGTTCCGCGTGTTCCTGGACATATTCTCGTACATGACTTTCGCCACCGGGAAGTCGGCTAGCCAGGACTCCCGCACAGAAGCCTTTTCCTTCCTAGCCTTCTGCAGCGTTCGACGAGTCCCGTCGGCGTACAGATTGACCGCCCCTCGCTTAACCAGATTAGCGATGGGCGCCGTGAACGCCAGCGTTCGAGAGCCCAGCTCGAACAGATCCTGATAGAGCATTTTTCGGGCGTTGAAATCGTCACGCATTACTCTGTACTCTTCAAGATTGACGCGAGCCTCCATGACCTCGACCCACATTGCTGGATATAGAGCATCCAAATCGCCCAGCGCAGAAAAGACAACGTCAACCACTCGACCACGATGTCCAGTAAGCGCGCTGCGGTAGTCATCGAGCAGGCCACGTAGCTTCGTGCGGCAGTTCCGTCTAGTCTCGCCGGCCAACTGTAGCAGTTCCCTGCTGGCCGCCGTCCGCATTCCTGAATCTTCGAATGGCTCAAAAATCTGGGTCGTCGCAACCTCAAAATCGCTATACGGATCGCGATTTGCCCAATCTATCTCCCGCCCTCCAGGCAGGGACTTGAGCGAGTTCCGCAATCCAACAGAATCTCTACGAGCGTAGGCCCCCGCAGCGCGGCGTAACGGCGGATACCAGTTCTCCCGAATATGGCGCAGCTTCTCAATTCTTGGCATCAAGTCCATTATTGGCTTAGCGCCGAGTTGACCCATCAGATAGAAGAAGGGACTTCGAAAATGCTCATCCGCGTCCACAGACGTTCCAAAGAAGCTCAGATGCACAGGCATGTCGGTCGCAACCATGATCGCCAGCCCTTCACTGACGTCTTCATCTTCTACGACTAAATCGTCGCTGCGAAATGTGTAAGGGCTATCCGGCTTTGCGAAAAAGCGTCCACGTTGCTCAATTTGGCAATGCGGGCAGGTTATCATAAACGGCTGCTCTCCGCCGGCTATCACTATGCGTAAGTGAATCCGCTGCAGGCATGCGTGACAACGAGTTGGAATCCTATAGACAGCCATCGACCTCGATCCAAACCGTCGCGAGCAGACAAGCCACCAACCTAACGAGGTCGAGGTCCGATCTCAAGGACTTGAGGGTGTCGCAACGAAGACACTCATCCAACCTTTGCCGTAGGCTGGCGAGGTCGAGCAGATGGCCCTCCTCCCCCCGGGGATCGTCCGCGTCGCGCGCCTCAACGGCGGCTCCGCCGTCGCTCCCGCTATGCCCTCCGGCAACGATGGACAACGACGGGGGCTGGACGAGACCAGGGCGCCGCGCAGGTCAAGACCCCCAGTCACGTGACGGGGCGGCCCAGCACGGCGACCAGACCTATTGCCTCGGCGACGCCGCCTTTCGCACGGAGGCGGCGGGCGCGCGTCGGCGCTGGACGAGAGCGACGCCGAGCAGAATCAACACGGCACCCCCGAGCAGGTTGGGGCCGGTCGGCTCCCTGAGGAAGGTCGCGCCCAGGGCGACCGAGACGGCGGGGACCAAGTAGGTGACGACGCTTGCGGCGGTGGGGCCTTCCGTCGTGATCAAAGCGTAATTGATGACGTAGGCGACGCCTGTTCCGAGCACGCCGAGCACGGTGATGGCGATGAGCACGGTCGCGGTGAGATGCGGTACCTGGCGACCGGCGACGGGTAACGTCAGCGCCAGGAGCGCCGTGGCAGCGCAGGTCTGCGCGAAGGCCAGCATGAGCGGTGGCACGCCGCGGTTGGTGATGTACCGCGCCTGGTAGACGTAGCTGACGCCGTAGCTGATCGCCGCGCCGACGCACGCGAGCGCGCCTAGCACCGAGCCGTGGACGTCGATGTCCCACGGCGACAGCAGCACCAACGCTCCCCCAAATCCAACGACGAGGCCGACCACTCGCCGCATGCTCGCGAGTCGGTCGACGCCGACGACCGAGGCGATGACCGCCGTCCAGAGTGGCGTGGTGGCGTTGACGGTGCCCGCGAGGGAGGACGCGACGCTCTGCTCTGCGACGGCGAAGAGCGTGTACGGGATCGCGTTGGCGATGAGTGCCGCAACGGTCAGGTGCGCCCATATGAGGCGGGTGCGCGGGACCGGGAGCCGGCGGATCGCGACGATGGCGCCGAGGACCAGAGCGCCGAGCGCGAGTCGGGCGAAGGTCAGCTGGAACGGTGACAAGCCATCGAGCGCGAGTTTGATCCAGAAGAACCCCGAACCCCAGAGCAGTGCCAGCGCCGCGATGAGCAGCGGCGCCCGCAGAGCCGAGGTCGTCATTCAACCGGCACGTCGTAGCGCAACCCGGACAGATCGGCGCGCAGCACGAACCGGGTCAGCTCGTAAGCCTCACCGTCCTGGTCGACGCTGGTGTGCAGGACGTCGAGCACCGGGACCCCGGGAGGCAGGTCGAGGCGGTCACGCTCGTCCGGCGTTGGCATCCGAGCGCTTACGTCCTCCTGGATGCGGGCCATCGTGTGGCCCTGGTCCTCAAGGACACCGTGGATTCCGTACGGGTGCGGGACCTCGTCCAGCAACAGCCCGGTGCCCTCCGCGATCGGCCACGGAATCCAGGTGGTCACCCGTTGCATCGGGTCCGAGTCGGCCCAGAACACATTCTCGCGGCACAGCACCGACGCTTCGTCGTCGGCGATGTTCAGCCGGGCCGCGACGTCGGCCGACGGGGTGCATCGGTCGACGGACAGCACTTCGAACCGTCCAGCCTTACCGGCTTTGGCGCATTCGAGCAGGTACGGCGAGAGGCCGGTTTCCCGGTAGCGCGGCGAGTAGCGGTCGTTCCCGAGCCGGATCAGGGCGGGCCGGGTGCGCACGAAGACACCACGGCCGTGCTCGGCCGTGACGAGGCCGACCTCAGATAGCAGGCGGATCGCCTGGCGCGCCGTGTTTCGGGCCGCACCGTGCCGCTCGGCGAGCTCGCGCTCTGACGGCAGCCGCTCCCCCGGCGCCAGCTCTCCGGACTCGATGAGACGGCGCAGCTCGTCAGCGATGCGCGCGCTCGCTGGTCGCCGGTCCGGCTGCTCACCTGCAGTCACTCAGTGAGTCTACGGGCTAGTGGCTTAAGCCAGACGGGCGGTGGGGCTGAAGCATCTTCCTGTTCGCGACCTGCTGTGGTTCACTGGCTTACGCCAGTTATTCTAGTGGCTCAGGCCACTACTCGCCTCGCAGGTAGGAGCGACGAGATGCAGGAGCGGACAACCCGGGTCTACCGGGTCAAGGCGGTGGCGGAGATGTTCGACGTCTCCGTGGCGACGATCTACCGGGCCATTGAGGGTGGCCAGCTCCGCGCACTGAAGCTGGGCACCGGAAGGGGAACTATCCGGGTGCCTCAGTCCGCGCTGGAGGCGTTCGCGACCGCATGTGGTCGAACCACTGACGATGAGCACGGCCAGGGAAGGGCGGCCGGCCTCACCGCCGAACACGACGATCGGGCTTCCGAGCCCGTCGGCGGTGGCCAACCATGATCCGCGAGCTTGCGCCGTCCGAGGACCAGGCCGCCGTCGTCCTGACGTGCTGCGACTGCGGTTGCACCTTCGAGCCGTCGATTGAGGACTTCGCCGATGGTGGTACCGGCTGCCCGGAGCCGGACTGCGGTGGTTGGACGGTGTGGGCGCGGCTGGTCGAACCGGCTGCGGGTCCCACTGCCCGTAAGGACGTGTGATCCGCCGTGGGCACGATCCTGACCAGCTACGGCGACGCGACCGATGACCATGAGGGCTACGCCGCACAGGTCCTCGATGACGGCAGCCTCACCGGCACACACAGCGTCGAAACCCGTGGCCGGATGGTCGGGCAGGTACAGGCTGCCTGCGGCTGCGGCTGGACTGGTAACACCCGCTATCCCACTCGTGAGGAGTTCGACGAAGCGGCCGAGGAACTCGCGCTCGCCGAGTGGGAACACAACCACGCCCGCCCTGTTCTTGAGCAGACCCAGCACACCGACCTGGTGAGGCTGCGGGTGCTGCTGCGTCGCCTTGCAGCCGACTGGCCCGCCACCGACGACGACTTGCCGCGCGCACCGCGACACCTGGCCGAGCACCTCGCCCGCGCCGCCGAATCGCTAGACACCGCCGCCGCGTTGGCGCGCCGACTGGCCGAGCAGGCCCGCGAGCAGACCAAGCACGTCGAGCACACCGACCGCGGCGAATGGCCGCGAGGGGAGAGCTGAGCCATGACCGTCCTGATCGCTCTGATCACGTTCTCCGCGCTGGGCGCGGTGATCTGCACGAAGGCCCGCGCGGCCGGGCCGGCGGTGTTCTTCGGAGTCGTGGCGGTGGCCCTGTTCGCCGCAACACCGCTGGGCGCCGAGCTGCCCGGAGCCGTGAACGCGATGTTCGAGGCCTTTGACGAGGCCGCCTCGCAGGATGGCGCGCAGTGAGCGGGGTGCGGCGCCGGTACGGGGTGATGACCGCCCAGTGGGGGTGGCAGCCCTTCGCGTGGGAGCAGAACGGGCTAGTCACCTGGGGCTGGCGCAAGGCACCGACCGGGTTACTCACGCGGCGGCAGATGCGCATCGAGGGCCTGGCACCGGGCGGTGCGGACCCGGTCGGGCAGCTGGTGTTCCACCACAAACGCCGCGAGGTGTGGGCGCTGCTGTGGGAGCGGGGCGCGCTGGTACCCAAGCGGGTGCCCACACCCGCCCAACTAGTGGCGCTCGGGCGGGCGCTCGCGGCGCGGCAGTGGTGCCCGCGCTGCGCGCGGCAGGTCGGCTACTGCATCCCCACCAGTCTCGGAGTGTGCGTCGCCTGCGCCGACCCCGACCCGGCGCCCGCACCTACCGACCCCGACTCCGTGCCCGCCGACGCGGCGCCTGACGGCGCGGGCCGCGCGATCCGATCGGAGGCGGCATGAACGGGACGCAGGGCGACCGGGACCGCAACCGGACCGATCTGGGCACCGCGGGTCACCCGGTGGCGGTGCGGTGCACCACCGTAGCCGCGGTGCTGCTGGTCGCGGCGGTGGCCGCGATCGTGTCCTACGCCCACATGCAGGAAGTCGCCCGCGATGCGGGGGAGGGGTGGCGGGCGTACCTGCTGCCGCTGTCGGTGGACGGCCTGGTGGTGGCGTCGTCCATGGTGCTGCTCACCCACCGCCGCCTCGGCCTGGCCGGCGGGTGGTTGCCGTGGTGCGCGCTGCTGGGCGGGGTGGGTGCCTCCCTGGCGGCGAACATCGCCGCCGCCGAGCCCAACGCCACCGCCCGCATCGTGGCGGCGTGGCCCGCGGTGGCGTTCGCGGTCGCGTTCGAACTGCTCCTGCAGCAACGCCGCCACCTCGCCGGTGACCAGCCCGACCCAACACCCACCGAGACCGACAACCCGGCGACGGCGGGTGAGCTGCCGCCCGCACCCGCGCCGCCCGCACCCGCGCCGCCCATGCCGCCCGCATCGGCCGTGGGGCTGGGTGACCCGGTGGGGGAGCGGGACGAACTGGCCGCCCGCGCCCGGGCGTTGCTGGCCGCCGCTCCCGGGCGCCCACCCGGCCGCCGGGCACTCGCCCGCCAGCTGGGTGTGACCGAGTACCAGGCCCGCACCGTGCTCGACCAGGTGACCGCGACCGGACCGGCGAACGGGAACGGAGGGAAGCGGTGATGAGTCCGATGATGACCGCCCTGCTGGGCGGGTTGGGGGTGCTGCTGGCCGTCGGATGGGTCGCGGTGCAGCGCCGCCAGTGGGGCCTCGCGGCCGGGATGAGCGTGCTCGGGTTGCTGTTCGTGGTCGAGGTCGCGTCCCGGGCCCCGGTGCTCACCCTCCTGGCCGCCGCCGCCCTCGGTGTCGGGTGCTGGTTGCGGTGGTCGCGGACCGCGGCGACGGTGACCCGCTGGGGCGCCCGCTCGCGGCGCAAGGCTGGGGTGGCGTCCACGGTGGACATCGCCCGGGTGGCCAGCGCGGCGGCGATGCGCCGCAAGACCACCGCGGTGCGCCCGTCACTCGGGGAGCTCACCCGCTGGGAACGCTGGCGGATGGCGACGACCGAGGTGGCGGTGCCCCTGGTGCGGGTCGGGGCGCTGCGGGTGTGGTCCTCGGTGGAGGACGTGGTGTGCCTGTTCGGCGGCCCGCGCACCGGCAAGACCGGGTGGCTCGCCGGGCGGGTCATCGACGCCCCCGGCGCCCTCCTCGTCACGAGCACGCGGACCGACCTGCATGACCTCACCGCTGCGCTGCGGGCCCGCCGGGGGCCGGTGTACGTGTTCAACGCCGTCGGCCTCGGTGACCTCCCCTCCACGATCACGTTCAATCCGGTCACCGGCTGCGCCGACCCGGTGACCGCTGCCGAGCGGGCCACCGACCTGATCGCCGCCGGCTCCAACCACGGCGGCGGTGGGGACCGAGCGTGGTGGGACGCCCAAGCCCGCCGGGTCCTCGCGGCGCTGCTGCACGCCGCCGCCCTCGACGCCCTGACCATGCGCGATGTGCAGCGGTGGGTGTCTGACCCTGCCAGCTCGCAGCGGCAACTCACGTCGCTGCTGCGGCGCTCGCCGGAACCGGGCTACGTCGACGCGGTCACCCAGTTCCTCGAGACCAACCCCCGCACCCAAACTTCCATCACCTCCAGCATCATGCCCGCCCTCGGGTGGCTCACCAGCCCCGCTGCCTGTGCGGCCGCGACGGGCGCCACCGCGTTCGACGTCGCGGAACTACTCCGCTCCCGGGCGACCGTCTATTTGTTGGGGGCGGAGGAGACCCACGCCGCGCCCCTCGTCACCGCCCTGACCGGGCACATCGCGCGGGAGGCACGGCGGATCGCAGCCCGCCAACCCACCGGGCGCCTCGACCCACCGCTCACCCTCGCCCTGGACGAGGCAGCGCTGATCTCACCCGTCCCGCTGGACTCCTGGACCGCGGACATGGGCGGGCGTGGGGTGAGCATCATCGCCGCGTTCCAGTCCCGCGCGCAGCTCATCGCCCGTTGGGGCGCCACCGGGGCCGCGATCATCCTGAACAACACCGCCGCGGTGATGGTGTTCGGCGGCACCCGGGACCGTGACGACCTCGACTACTGGTCCACCCTCGCTGGGGAGCGCGACGAGCCGGTCGCCACCACCGACGAACGCGGCCATCTCACCGCCCGCACCGTCCGCAAAGTCCCCGTCCTGGCACCCGCGCAGCTGGCGAACCTGCCCGCCGGGCGGGTCGTCGTGTTCCGCCGCGGCATGCCGCCCGTGGTGGGCCGGGTGCGGATGGCATGGCGCCGCCGCGACGTCCGCACCCAAGCCCGCACCACCCGCCGCGCCACCCGCGCTGTGGTGGCCGCCGCCGAGACCACCACCCGCCACGCCCCCGCACTACCCACCGGGCGAACCGCACCCGCCGCCTCGCCCGCCGCCTCGCCCGCGGGCTCGCCCGCGCGGGCGGGCAGCACCCGGGAGGTGGGCGACCGTGACCGGTGAGACCGACCCGCGGGTCACCGCGCTGGGGCGCGAGGTGGAACGCGCCACCCGCCGGGTCGGCGCCGTCGAGGAACTCACCCGCCAACTCGACACGCTGATCCGCCAACTCGCCGAGGACATCGCCCTCCTCGCACCCGCCGAGGCCCAAGACGATCCGGCGCCCGTCCGGTCGTGGCTGGCCGCCGACGACACCACGCAGGCCCGGGCCGACCTCGCGGACCTCATCGACTGGATCGACGCCGTGTACCGGCGCTACCCCGGCGGGGCACTGCGCTCGTGCTGGCTGTGGCACCCCACCGTGGTCGAAGAACTCTGGTGGCTACGCAACGCCCACCACGCCGCATACCACGGCCGCGCCGCGTCCTGGCGCGATGTCGGTGACTGGCACGACCGGCAACGCCCCGGCGCCGCCGCGCGGATCAACAAGGCCCTCAGCGTCTGCGAACTCACCCAACACCTCCACAGCGCCGACCGGCGCACCCCCAACGTGGCCCTGGCCCGCCACGCAGACCAGATCGCCGACACCTGGACCACACACCGCACCACACCAGAACCCACCGACCAGCAGCTCACCGAAGCCGACCAGCACGACCGCACCGAGGACAGAGGAACTATCCGATGACCCTCACCAGAGATCACCTCAAGTCCACCGACGTCAAGATCCCGAAGCGATACACACCCATGCATCACGATCCGATGGAGATCAACTACTCGGTCGCTGACGCTCCCTCGGCGTTGATCATGCCCGCCGGTGGCGGGCCGGGCGCGCGCGGTGGCGCGTGATGCTGAGCATTGCCAGCGGCCACGACGTCGGCTACCTGACCGGCGCCGTCGGCGGCGGTCGGGAGAACTACTACACCGGCGCCGTCGCGGCCGGTGAACCGCCCGGGCTCTGGTACGGGGCCGGCGCGGCGACACTCGGGCTGCGTGGCGAGGTCGACGCCGAGCAGATGGAAGCGATCTACAGCCACCTACTGGATCCGCGCGGCCCGGCCACCGGCGCCCGGTCCACGTGGGGCGAGGCCGACCGGCTGGGGGCGGCGCACAAGAATTACCGCACCGCCGAGGACATCTATGCCACGTCGCTGGAGCGGGAGCCGCAGGCGGGCCCGGAGCGCCGCGCCGAGCTGCGGGCGGCCGCGGAGCGCTCGGAGCGGCAGGCGGTGAGCTTCCTCGACGCCACCTTCTCCGCACCCAAGAGCGTGAGCGTGCTTGGGGTGGCATTCGAGCGGGCGGCCAATGATGCCCGCGCCGCGGGTGACGAGCCGGCGGCCCGAGCGTGGGACGCCCACGCCCGGGCGGTGGAGGACGCGGTGATGGCGGGCGCCCAGGCGGCGCTGGACTACCTGCAGGACGAGGCGGGCTACGCCCGGGTGGGCCATCACGGCGGCGGCGCCGGGCAGTGGATCGACGCCCACCAGTTTGTCGTCGCCCAGTTCCTGCAGCACGACTCCCGCGACCGAGACCCGCAGTTGCACGTGCACCAGGCGATCCTCAACCGGGTGCTGTGCGCCGACGGGGTGTGGCGAGCGCTGGACGGGCGGGCCATTCACACCTTCCGGGCGGCCGCAGCCGCCGTGGGCGAGCGAGTGATGGAAGCCCACCTCACCCGCTCGCTGGGCGTGCGGTTCGAGACCCGCCCGGACGGCAAGGCCCGCGAGGTCATAGGCATCCGGGCCGAGGTGATGGACCTGTTCAGCTCCCGGCGGCGCGCTATCGGCGCGAAGGCTGAGAAGCTGGTGGCGGCGTTCCGTGAGCGGTTCCACCGCGAGCCGTCCGCGCTGGACCGCACCCGGATCTCCCAGCAGGCGACGCTGGCGACCCGGAAGGCGAAGGCGCACGAAGGGGAGACGCTCGGCGAGCGGCTCGACCGGTGGGAACGCGAGGCGCGCACCGCCATCGAGGGCGGGCTGGCGGAGGTCGCCCGGCACGTGGTGCGGCTCGCCCAGCGTGTCGAGACTGTGGCCACTTGGTCCGAGCGTGACGTAGTCGAGCGCGCCCTGGCCGCGGTCGCCAAGACGAAGCAGTCGTGGACCCGGTCGGACCTGACCCGTCAGATCTCGGACGCCCTGCCCGGACACCTGGACCCTGACCCGCCGCGGGTGCGGGAGCTGCTCGATGGGCTCACCGACGTCGCGCTCGCGGACGCAGTGCGGCTCACGCCCGAAGAACTGACAGACGGGCTGCCCGCGCACCTGCGGCGAGCCGACAACAGCTCGCTCTACAGCAACCCGAGCGGGGCGCGCTATGCGACCCGCGGCCAGCTGGCCGCGGAGACCTCGTTGCGGGCGGCCGCGGCGCGCCGCGGTGCGGTCCGCTTCAGCGTGGCCGAGGCCGAGGCCGCGCTGGCGCGATTCGCCGAGTCGGGCGCCGAGCTAGGAGCGGATCAGGTCGCGGCGGTGCGGGGGGTGCTCACCTCCGGTGCCTGCGTGGAGGTGCTGTCCGCGGCCGCCGGGACCGGCAAGAGCTTCACCGTCGGCGCGCTCGCCGATACGTGGCAGGCCGCCGGGCGTCGGGTGTATGGGTTGGCGCCCTCGCAGATCGCCGCCGCGGTTCTCGTCGAGGAAGGTGTCACCGCGCGCAACACCGCGAAGTGGCTGGGCACCCAGGAGCGGCTCGACACGGCGGCACCCATCAGCGCATCGGACCCGGGCGCTGACGAGGCGTGGCGGTTGCACTCCGGTGACTTGGTGATCGTGGACGAGGCCGGGATGGCCGACACCGGCGACCTCGCCGCGATCCACGCCCGCTGCGAAGCCTCAGAGGTGAAGCTGCTGCTGGTCGGCGACCCACGCCAGCTCGCCGCCGTGGGCGCCGGCGGGGCGCTGGCCGACGTCGCCGAGCACGGGCTGCGCTACGAACTAGCCGAGGTACGCCGGTTCACCGCCAGCTGGGAGCGCGCCGCGTCGCTGCGGCTGCGCGACGGCGACCCGGACGTGCTGCACACCTACGCCCGGCACGGGCGGTTGCTCGACGGCGGCGCCGCCGAGCAGACCGAGGCCGCAGCCGCCCGCGCCTGGCTCGCGGACACCCTCGCCGGACGGGAATCGCTGCTCCTCGTCAGCAGCAACGAGGCCGCCGCCCGGATATCCGCGTCGCTGCGCGCCGAGCTGGTCGCCCTCGGCCGAGTGGCCGAGCGCGGGGTGGAGCTGGGCAAGCAGGGCACCATCGCCGGAATCGGCGACCTCGTACAGGCCCGCCGCAACGGCTGGGAGTTGATCGGGTTCGACGGCAACACCCGAGCGCCGATCAACCGAGAGACCTACCGAGTGACCGATCTGCGCCCGGACGGCGGCCTGACCGTCGCCCCGGTCATCGCCCGCGGCGACGACGGAGAGCAGCTAGGCGAGCCGCTGGTGCTGCCCGCCAACTACGTCGCCGCGGACGTGACGCTCGGCTACGCGAGCACGGTCCACGCTGCGCAGGGACGCACCGTCGACACCGCGCACGCCGTAATTCAACCCGGCACCGACGCTGCGGGCGCCTACGTGGCGCTGACCCGCGGTCGGGAGCGCAACACCGCCCACGTCGTCACCACCGCCGTGCCCGAGGACGCGGCCACCGGCGAGACGCACAACGTGGCACCGCGCACCGCACACGCGGTGCTGGCCGACATCATCGAACGCGACCCGCACGACCAGGGCGCGCGGTCCGCACTCGCCGAACAGGAGCGGGCCGCCGAGGCCGCTCGGTCGATCCAGACCAGCGTTGACCGGATCGCCGCCGAGGTCGGCGCGGTCACCGCCGGCCGGACCGGAGCACTGCTGGACTGGCTCGCGGCCGAGGACGCGATCAGCGATACCCACCGGGTGGCGCTGGCCGCCGATGAAGCATACGGCTCCCTGGAGCGGCTGCTACGCACCGCCGAGCTCGCAGGGCACAACCCCGGTCGGGTACTCGCCGACACGCTCACCGCCCGGTCGCTCGACGGCGCCCGACACCCGGCGAGGGTGCTGCACCAGCGGATCAGCGAGGACCTCCGCGGCCAGCTGACCCCACGGATAACCAGCTACGCCGACCTGCTCCCCGCCCACGTGCCCACCGACCGGCGGGCGTGGCTGGAGACCCTCACCGCCACCGCCGATGAGCGGCGCCGGGAGCTGGGCGCCCGAACCGCCGCTGAACCGGCCCAGTGGGCGCTGGAAGCGCTGGGCCCCGTTCCCGACGACGCGTTGGCCCGCGCCGAGTGGGAAGAGCGCGCGGGCTGGGCGGCCGCGCACCGCGAGCTGGTTGACCACGGCGACGACGCCGACGCGATCGGCGCGCCACCCCCGGCCGGGCTCGCCGAGAAACACGCCAGTTGGCACGCCGCTCACAACGCCCTCGGTCTCCCCGATGGCGGCGGTGACGAGGACGAGCTGACCGACGGTCAGCTGCGGGTGCGGGTGCGCGCCTTCGAACGCGAGGAGACGTGGGCGCCGCGCTGGGTCGGCGACGAACTGGACGCCACCCACCAACGCGCGGAACGGGCGCGGACCGACGCGCAGGTATGGGCAGCCCGCGCCGAGGCCGCCCAGGACTCGGCCCAGCGCGAACAGTTACAGGCCGACGCCGATGCGGCCGAGGCGGTGGCCGCCGCGCTGGCCGACCGCGCTGCCCAGCTCGAGACCGCCGACAACGCCCGCGGGGCCTGGTACGCCGCGACCGCCGCAACCCGAGACGCAGCCGCTCGCGCCACCGGCGCGCTCAAGGCTCGTGGAGTCGAGCTGGACGACCCGGCCGACCAGGTGAGCGCCGCGGAGTGGCTCGACGCGCACGAGGCCGCGATGCGGGCCGAGGACGAACATCGGGTCGTCCGTGACGAAGCGGACCTGGCCGACCCCGAGCGCGCGGTCGCCCCTGCCTCTGCACGCGCCGAGAAGGCCGACATCGCGGGCACCCCGGAACGGGTCGCTGCACCGGAGCCCGTCGCCGAGGCCGACCACCTCGCCGCAGCCGACCACGCGGTCCACGAGCCGCCGGCGCCCGCGATCGAGACCGACATAGCCGATATCCGCGATGCAGCCGCGCGGGACGGAGCCGAGCATGCCGACCCGGCGCAGCGCCATCGGGTGCCGACTGCCGACGAGACCGCGGACGCGGTCGCCCGGGCGCAGGCGGCACTCGCCGAGATCGAGGCGCGGCGCCAGGCCGATGACGCTCGCGCCGCCGAGACCGAGGAGGCCGAGCGGCGCGAAGAGCTGACCCGCTGGGCCGAACACGACGACCTGACCACCAAGCACGCCAGGACCGAGGAGCGCAGAGGCGATGACGACGATCTCGTGTTGGAGCGGTGACCTACCGGATGACGGTTGCGTCCGCTCGATCGCGGACGTGCTGCCAGTGCACGACCGCTTCCGCCCACATCCGCTCCCGGCGGTGCGCTTGCCCAGCCTGCCACTCGGACGATTCCGGGCGAGACGGCAAGGTGTACCGCTGTTCGCTCTCGGGGATCGTGCCGTCCGCCAGCCGCCGAGACAGCTCGAATGGCGGGTCGAGGCGGACGCCGAGCAACCAGCTCAGGGTCCGCCACACGCCGTAAGACCACTCCGAGTTGCCCGCCACCGCGTCCCGCGGCGCGACGCCAAGACGTCGCCAATCCTCCGGGGTCGGTGCGGCGGCGCGCGCCGCATCGCACAGCGCCACCCAGGACTCGGCGCGGACCAGCGCCCACGTCACCGGATCGTCCCGATGCGTAACCGGAGCTGGCCGAGTGCCGCCCAGCAGCCAGTCGGCTGCGGCGAGCTGGCCTGCGGCCTCGTTGGTTCCGGTGATGTCCGCGAGCCGGTAGGCCATGTGGTGAAAGTCGGCTACTTGCTGCGCGGGGGGCACCACCCACTCCGGGATGACGGCCATCTCCCGAGTATGCGCGCGAGCACCGACAAGCAGAACAGCCAACGGTCGTCCGCAAGCAGGGCGCGCTGCGGTACATCCCCTCACCCGCCGGCCGGATTGTTCTACGTCGCACCGGCGCGTCCAGGGCGAACCCGCGCGGGGCCCCTACCCCACCCGGAACCGTCGCTGCGCGACCGCCTGCGGCGGCCCTGGACACACCGGCACTCCGCAGATCTCGGCCTCATATCGGGTGAGGGGGAGGTTCGGTCAGGACCCGCGACCCCTGTCCCACTCGGGGAGGCAGCGATGGCACTACGGACCAACCTGGCACAGGCGAGCACCGGCCGCGAACTGGCCGCGCTCACCGACGGCCGATGGGCACCCCGCTGGTACTGGCGAGACGACCTCGAAGCCATGCAAGCCGCCTCCCGCCGAATGAGCTACCCCGACGAGCATCCAGCCGCCGTGCTGCGCGCCTACCGACCCACCGAGACGTGGATCGACCCCCCACCGAGCCAGACGTCTGCGGCGGCGGGTGGCACTACGTCCAGCCAACGACTCCCGAGCAGAGCACCACAGCGCCCAACCGGACAGGAGCACCCGCCATGACAGACACAGTGGGCGATGCCGCTATCGACCCCAACGGCGAGGGTGAGTGCAACGACCCGCAGGGGGGCCACGGCGGATACTCGTCACCGGGTCCCGTACCTGGACCGACGTCGCGCCGATCCGCGCTGCCCTCGCCACCGTCTGGGGCGATGGGACCGCCGTGCTGGTCAGCGGAGCGTGCCCCCGCGGCGCCGACCACATCGCCGACGCGATTTGGGCCAGCTGGGGCGGCCGGGTCGAACGCCATCCTGCCGACTGGTCCCGGTACGGCCGCGCGGCCGGCTACCGATGCAACGCGGCCATGGTCGCTGCCGGCGGCACCGAGTGCCTCGCGTTCATCCATGTCGGCTCGGCTGGGGCCAGCCACACCACTCGCCTCGCAGAGGATGCAGGAATACCCCACCCGCCGCCACGTACAGGCGCAGGAGGAGGCAAGGCGATGACCACCGCACGTACCAGCGGCGACGCTGCCGAAATTGCGGCCACCGGTGACCTGCTCACGGTCGAAGAGGCAGCGCAACGGCTATCCCTCGGCCGCACGACCCTTTATGCCCTGCTCAAGGACGGTCAGATCACGTCCGTGCGCATCGGCCGTCTCCGGCGCATCCCGGTGGGGGCGCTGGTTGCTTACACAGCCCGGCTACTCGCCGAGCAGAACGTGGCCTGACAGGACGGGGAACAGATGCCACGCAAGCGAAACGCAGGATCCCGGTCGCCGAACCTCACATCCACCATCTATTACAGTGAGTTCGACCAGCGTTGGCACGGCCGAGTCACCGTCGGGGTACGCGATGACGGCACCCCTGATCGTCGGCACGTCGGTCGCAAGAAGGAGGCCGATGTCATCCGGGTCGTGCGCGAGCTCGAAAAGCTCCGCGACCAAGGGAACATCCGCACGGCTGGTCGTGCCTGGACTGTGAAGCAGTGGCTAACTCACTGGGTGGAGAACATTGCGGCGCCTTCTGTCCGCGGCAACACAGCTGATGGATATCGGTTCGCGGTCTACAAGCACCTGATCCCCGGCGTCGGGTCACACCGAATCGACCGGCTCGAGCCCGAGCACCTGGAGAAGCTGTACGCCCGGATGATGGAGAGCGGCAAGGCTGCGGGAACTGCGCACCAGACTCACCGGACCGTGCGGACGGCGCTCAACGAGGCCGTCCGGCGCAACCACATCACACGGAACCCGGCGACCCTGGCGAAGGCACCTCGGCTCGACGAAGAGGAGATCGAGCCGCTCACCGTCGAGGAAGTGCACCGGCTACTCGATGCGGCCACGCAGCGGCGCAACAGCGCCCGATGGGCGCTGGCGCTCGCGCTCGGGCTTCGCCAGGGCGAGGCGCTGGGTCTCAAGTGGGGTGACGTGGACCTGGCCGCTGGTCGGCTGATCGTCCGGCGTAACCGGCTGCGGCCAGCGTGGAATCACGGGTGCGGCGACACCTGCGGCCGACGTCGCGGCAGTTGTCCGCAGCGCTACAACAGCAGGCCGGAGACGGCCGAGACGAAGTCGCGGGCGGGCCGTCGCGGCATCGGCCTTCCACCGCAGCTGGCGGAGCTGCTCCGCCAGCACCGGGTGGAGCAGGAGCGCGAGCGGGTAGCCGCGCGGCAACTGTGGAACGGCGGTGACTGGCTGTTCGCCGACCCGATGGGCCATGTGTTGAATCCACGAACGGACACGAAGCACTGGAAGGATCTTCTCCGCGACGCGGAGGTGCGGGACGCTCGACTCCACGATGCGCGACACACAGCGGCCACGGTGCTCCTGATCCTGGGTGTCCCGGACCGGGCGGTCATGGACATCATGGGCTGGTCGCACGCGGCAATGGCCCGGCGCTACCAGCACCTCACCGGTGCTGTCCGTGACGACATCGCTAGTCGGGTCGGTGGCCTGCTTTGGAACGACCAGTGAGGCCCGACTTGGACACACGCTGTCCGGGCCCGCTGTCGTTGTCGAAGTTGACCTCGCTGGCCTTCGCCGTTGTGGACCTCTCGGTGGTAGCTTGCACGAAATAGCCGCCATAGAACGAGCGGGGGCCCCGATGGACCTGCAGGAAATAGCTGCCATTGGCGCACTGATTGCGGCCGCGCTCGTGGTTCCGGCGGGATGGATCGCGTACCGGGCCGGTAGGAGGGAGCGCAATACAGAGACATTTCACAGACAGCTGTCCCTGCTTCAGATAGGGCACGTCGCCCGGTCGCGGCGAATGCTTGAGCTGAGTCCTCGGGCCTGGACGTTGCACGATTTCCCGATGTTCACACAGCCGGACTGGATCCCGGACTGCCCATTCGATCTCGATGAGATCGAACTCGCTTGGGAGGATACCGATTACCCAGATCCCACAGTCGATGCCGCACGACGGGCAGCATCAACGGCGCTACCTCCATTGTCTCCATCGGGTCGGCACAGCTACAGCGACGCCCTAACTAAGGTAGCCGGGCTGGACCACCTCTACAATGGCACTATCTACCGACTGCTCGACATCGACTTCTCCTCCGCCACGAAGTTGATGCGCTTTAGCCAAGGCTTGTATTTCGACTACCTTGATACCAGCGAAATACTGGCGTATGAAGCAGTACTAAGGAGAAACTTGGCTACTGGACTCTAGATTATTCTGTTGATCTTCATCGTTGCTGCTCATCGACCAGGTGGCATCCTGGATTCAGGTCCAGTAGTCTACTTTCCCATTAGTAGCTAGCAGGTTACAGCGCTATCGCAAGCGGTTGAAGACACCCTTCGATCTGCGGAATCGCGTCGCCAGTCTAGGAATCGACACGCTTACGATACGCGTGGACGCCGATAGTGCCGGGTTTTTCCTCCATCGCCGAGACCCCGACCGCGTCGTAAACAACACCAATCTATTAGGCGTAGCCCCTGCTGGCGAGTTTGCGCCCTCAGACGTGTCCTACGAATCGATTTCTAATGATCTCAGTCTGTGGCGAAACGTCATGCGTGAGTACGCTGAGGAGTTCCTCGGTGTGGAGGAAGCTCAGGGGCGGGGTGGCAGCTGGATAAATTTCGGAGCCGACGCTCCCTATAGTGCACTGGCGGAAGGTCGTGCCGAAGGTTCGGTCCGCGTGAAAGTGCTCGGACTTGGCATTGACCCGCTCCCGTGGAAGCCTGAACTCCTGACAGTTTGCTTGATCGACGCCGATTGTTTCGATTCCATATTTGAGAACATGCTGGATGTGAACGACGAGGGCCTGCTGCTGAAAGGCGACGGTCAGCGAGGTCTTCCATTTGATCACGCGACGGTCACCAGGTACATCGGTGGTAGGGATATGTCACCGAACGCTCGTGCCTGTCTGCAGTTGGCGTGGCGCCATCGACGGTTCCTAGGATTGGATACTTAACTGTGCCGCGTCCCGGCCAGACACGGGATCGCCACGCCACAACGAGCCTCGCCCCAGACGCTGGGGGATGCCCACGCCGTACGGCGGTCCTGCGTGTGCTCATCCGACGCCGGGCTGACGGCGAGCTGTGGGATACAACTGAGACCACAACTGAGACCACACGCCCAGATCCGGGCGCCGAGGAGGAGCGGCGAGCTAGGATAATCGCTGGTCCACGCTGCGGAAGCGGGGGGATTCGAACCCCCGGTCCCTCGCGGGACGCTCGCTTTCAAGGCGAGTGCATTCGGCCGCTCTGCCACGCTTCCATGCCGCAGATTACGCGGGCGAGTCGGTGTCGG
>Ga0136624_1000317_pt1 | contig 18027 bp, 21 predicted proteins | sample AntDrymUQ4692206_2_FD_104802 | JGI IMG/M metagenome (GOLD analysis project Ga0136624, IMG submission 104802) | Polar desert sand microbial communities from Dry Valleys, Antarctica - metaG UQ469 (22.06) | ecosystem: Environmental > Terrestrial > Soil > Desert | place: Antarctica: Dry Valley... | reverse complement strand
GCTCGCGACGAAACGCTCGAGAAAGCCGGGATCGGGCAGCCCGGCGAGGAACTCAGGCGTCCGCTCGGCTTGCGCGGACGCCATCGCCGCGACGATCGCGGCAACCGAAGGCGGCGACGGAGCACGGTCCAGCACCGCCAGCGCGTGCGCGAGCAGCACGCCGCCCGCGCTGGGCGGCGGGTTGGTGATCACCGTCGCACCGCGATACAACACGCGCACGGGCGTGCGCGCCACGGCGGCGTACGCGGCGAGGTCGGCGCGGGTGAGCAGGCCGCCGCGCTCCCCGATCCAGGCGCACACCGCCTCCGCCACCTCGCCGGTGTAGAACGGCGCGGGCCCCTCGGCGGCCAGCCGCTCCAGAGCGTCGGCGAGGGCGGGATCGCGATGCAGCTCGCCGACCTGCGGCGAGCGTCCCGCGGGCATGTACAGCGCGCGCGCCTCGGGGGTCGCGCCGGTTATCGGGCCCAGGATCTCGAACAGGTAGGCCTGGTGCGCGTTGACGCTCACGCCATCACGAGCGAGCTCCACCGCCGGCGCCACCAGCTCGGCGGGCGGCAGCCGACCGAAGCGCTCGGCCGCCGTCCAGGCGCCCGCGACGGTGCCGTAGGGACCTGCGGCGGCGGCGCCGATGTTGAATGACTGCACGGCGTCGCCGAAGTCGACGTCGATCGAGCGCAGCGGCGCGTGCGGCGCGCCGGCCGTCAGCCCGCGTCCGGGCGCCTCGACGAAGAAGTCCAGCAGCACGGGCGACGCGTCGGGCGGCGCGACGAGCATGTAGCCGCCCGCGCCGAGCCCGGTGAGCATCGGCTCGGCGACGAACGACGTGAACATGGCCGCCAGCGCGGCGTCGACCGCGTTGCCGCCGGCGCGGAGGACCTCCGCGCCGGCTTCGGCGGTGACGGGATGGCCCGCGGCGACGACGCCGCGCATCGCTCGCGCGCTCAGAACCTCGGGATGAACTCGGGCACGTCGACGTCGATGCGCGTATCGCGGCCAGGGTCGGAGCGACTCATCCGGTTGACCCGCGGCTCGCCCGCGGGCTCGCGCAGCCCGGAGGCGCGCCCGCCGCGCGCTTCGCGCTTGCTGTCTCGGCCGGAGGCCTCGCCACCGGTTGACGCCTGGCCGCCACGCAGCGGGCGCTTGTCGCCGTAGCCCGTGGCCACGACGGTCACCCACACCTGATCGTCGTCGAGCTTCTCGTCGACCATCGCGCCGAAGATGATGTTCGCCTCCGGATGCGCCGCGTCGGCGACAGCCTGCGCGGCCTCGTTGACCTCCCACAGCGAGAGGTCGCTGCCGCCGGTGATCGACAGCAGGATGGCCTGCGCGCCCTCGAGCGTCGTCTCGAGCAGCGGCGAGGAGACGGCCTGCGCCGCCGCGTCCGTCGCGCGCTTCTCGCCGTGGCCCATGCCGATCCCCAGGAGGGCGGGGCCGGCGTCGGCCATGATCGTCCGCACGTCGGCGAAGTCGAGGTTGATCAGGCCCGGCAGCGTGATGAGATCGGAGATCCCCTGAACGCCCTGGCGCAGCACGTCATCGGCCACCCGGAAGGCCTCCATCATCGACGTCTGCTTGTCGAGCACCGAGAGCAGCTTGTTGTTGGGCACGACGATCAGGGTGTCGACCTCTTCGGCCAATCCCCGGATCCCCTGCTCGGCGGCCTGCGCCCGGCGCGAGCCCTCGAAGCCGAACGGCTTGGAGACGATGCCGACGGTCAGCGCGCCCAGCTCGCGCGCGATGCGCGCCACCACCGGCGCGCCGCCCGTGCCGGTGCCACCGCCCTCGCCGGCGGTGATGAACACCATGTCGGAACCCTTCAGCAGGGCCTTGATCCGGTCGTAGTCCTCCATCGCGGCGTTGCGGCCGCGCTCGGGATCCGAGCCCGAGCCCAGCCCGCGGGTGAGGTCGGCGCCGATCTGCAGCGTGTGCATCGCATCGGACTGCTGTAGCGACTGGGCGTCGGTGTTGACGGCCACGAACTCGACGCCGGCGACCTCGGCCTCGATCATCCGGTTGACCGCGTTGACGCCGGCGCCGCCGATGCCGACGACGCGCAGCTGCGGCGAGCCGATCGCCGGAACCGGCGGCGGGTAGTAGGCGGACGCGGACGCCGCCGGCGGCGGGGTCATGATGTTCTCCGGCAGGTCGGAGGAGAACGCGTGGCGCAGGCGCTCCTGCGGCGTGGGCACGCGGGAACCTGCCTCACGCGGAGCGCTTCCCGCCTCGGCTGCGGGGCTCGCCACCGGCTGACGCCTCGCCGGCTCCGAAGGCGCCTCGGCGGCCGACGGCTCGAGTCCGTCGTTCTCCGTCTTGCGGAAGAGTGCGGCCAGTGGTCCTTCGCGCATGCTCGCCCGCTTGCCGCTACCCATTCGAGAGCACCTCCTTGGCCAACTGGCGATAGGCGTCGGCCGCCGTGCCGTTGGGTTCGTACTTGAGCACCGACATGCCCTTCACGGGAGCCTCCGCAAACCGCACGGTCTTCCGGATGCGCGCTCCGAACACCCGGTCGCCGAAGTTCTCCTCGAGGATCTCGATCGCCTCCTTGGCATGGAGGGTCCGGGTGTCCACCATCGTGGGCAGGATGCCCGCGATGACGACGTCCGGGTTGAGGTTCTCCTGGATCATGGCGAGGGTGTTCTGCAGTTGGATCAGGCCGCGCATCGACAGATACTCGCACTGCACGGGAACGATCACCTTGTCGGCCGCCGTGAGGGCGTTGATCGTCAATAGTCCCAGGGACGGCGGCGTATCGATGCAGATGAAGTCGTACTCGCCCCGGATCTCCCGCAGCGCCTTGTCCAGGGAGCGCTCCCGGCCGATCTTCATCGACATCGCCATCTCGGCGCCGGCCAGGTCGATCGACGAGCAGGCGATGTCGATCTCGCGCGTGCGGATCACCTCGCGGATCGAGAGGCCACCGACGAGCACGTCGTACATCGACTGCTCGAGCGTGTCGGGATCGATCCCCTGAGACATCGTCAGGTTGCCCTGCGGGTCCATGTCGACGCAGAGCACCCGATGGCCCTCCTCGCCGAAGGCCGCCGCGAGGTTGAGCGCGGTGGTGGTCTTCGCCACGCCGCCCTTCTGGTTGGCGAACGCGATGACCTTGGCCTTGCCGGTCACGGCGAGACTCCTCGGGTCGGGTGGGAGCACCATCGGCCCCACGATTCGCGCCCGTGGGGCGTTCTCCTGCCCGGCAGCCACAATGGGGGAGATGAACCTCGGGCTCGCGCACGTAGCCACCGTCTCGTTCCTCGCCAGCCGGGCGGCGCCGTCGCTGCAGTTCTTCTTCGCCCTCGGCGGGGGGATCGCGCTGGCGCGCTCCGCGGCGCGGCAGGGCGCCCGCGCCGGCTACGGCACTTCGCTCGCCGCCATGCTGCAGACGGTCGCGGTGATGGGTCCGGCGCGCATCAATGCGCCGCTCACCCAGGCGATCACCGCGCCGATGATGGGCCGGCTGGAGGCGCGCGGGGCGCGGGCCGCCACGGAGTTCGCCGCGTGCCTCGCGCTCCGGCTGGTCCACTATGCGGTCCTGCTGGCCGCGTTCATTCTCGTGATCCTCGGCGGCCTCGACGAGTTCACCGGCTCCTACGAGACGCTGACCGGCTGGCTGGGGATCGTGCCCCAGGGCGCCGCGGCGGCGCTGGCGGTCACCGCTGCCGGACAGGCGCTGTGGGCGGTCTTCTTCAGTGCCGTGCAGGTGGCCGCCTACCGGCGGGCGCTCGCGAACTGGCCGGCCGTGACCCCCCTCGACGAGGGCCTCGCCGCGGCCGCGGCCGACCCGGTCGCGATCGCCGGCCCGGAGCGCGGATCGGGACGCTTCGACCCGCGCGCGATCGTGGTCGCGGCGTTTCTGGCCACGGCGCTGCTGCTCGTGAGCACCTCGTGGCTGCTCCTGCTCGGTGTCACGGCCTGGCTGGTGCCGGCGTGGCTGCTCTCCCGGCCCGACCACGACGCGGTGCCCCTCGGCTTGCTCCTCGCCGGCCTGCTGGCGTTCGCCGCCCTCAGCGGCGGGCTGTTGAGCGGCGCCGGCCTGGAGCTCACGCTCCGGCGGGCGCTGCGAGCGGTCCTGCTGGTCGCGGTCGCCACGTGGATGCGCGCGGCGGCCGGCCCGGGCGGCCTGCGCGAGACATTCCGCCGGGCGCTGCATCGCTTGCGCGCGCTCCCGGCGGTCAAGGAGGGCGCCGCGCTGATGGAGGGCCTGGACTCGGGGCCACGGCTGATCGCCGCCGCCCGGGCGGCCGCCGGCCGCTTCTCCGACGTCGAGCTCAAGCCGGCCCAACTGGCCGACACCGTGACCGCGTGGGTGGCCGCCGAGTCGGCGGACTACCGAGCGGGCGCCCGCGCGCCCGTCACCCGCCTCTGCTTGAAAGCGCCCGACGGGCTGCTGGTGGCGCTGACGCTGCTGCCGGTGCTGACGCTGGTCGGGGCATGACCGCACGGGCAGCGCGCGCTGCCCGAACGGCTGCCCGCGTCCCTCTGGCGCCCGGGCCGCCGGAGCCGCGAAGCTGGGAGCCATGCCCCTCGACGACTCCGGACCGCCGCGCGTCCTGCTCGGAGACCTCGAGCCGATGGTCAGCCTGGGCATGATCGACGTGCTCCGAGAGGACGGGGTCGAGGTGATCGGCCAGGAGGGCCGCCCGCAGGCGCTGGTCCTGATGGCGGGCCGGCTGCGTCCTGACGCCGTGGTGCTCGATTTGCTCCAGAGGTCCTCACGCGAGCTCTGCGAGCGTGTGCGGAGTGCCGCGCCGGACACGAAGGTCATCCTCTGGGCGCGCGACGAGGACGCGATGGAGATCCTCGATCCGGGCGCCGCCCGCCCGCGGCGGTTCTTCAGCGCGGTGGCGGAGGAGCTGCGCCGCGAACTGGGCGCCGCCCCGCTCGCCCGGGTCGAGGAGTAGCTCCCGGCCCGGCTCTTTCCATCACGGCGGGGCAAGCGTAGTATGGCGCCAGCCTCCGGGCTGGCAGGCGCCATGGCGGCGCGTTCCGGACTTAAGTTAAGGGCCTGTCCAAGATAGGGATGGCCGCGTGAAGCTCTTCGTCGTCGATCCGCACACGATCTACCGTCGTGGGCTGGCCGCGTGCCTCGAGAGCCTCCCGGAGGTCCGCTCCGTCGGTCAGGCGGCGAGCGTCCGCCAGGCCTGGGAGGACGAGGCGCTGTTCGCCTCCGACCTCGTGCTCGTCGACCATGCGATGAGCGGCGGGCTCGACTTCCTCGGTGCCGTGCGGGAAGCCACCGGCGCCCCCGTCGTCGTGTGCAGCTCGCTCTGCTCCGAGGACGCGGTCCTGGCCGCCCTGCAGTCGGGCGCCGCCGGCGTGCTGCGCAAGGAGACGCTGACCACCGAGTCGCTCGCCACCGCGATCCGCGCAGCGGCCAGCGGCACGGGCGTCGTGACTCCGGAGCTGCTGCGCGACCTGCTCGACGGCCTGGCCCCCGACGGCTACGAGAAGCCGGCCGCCGCCCGGCTCACGGATCGCGAGCAGCAGGTCCTCTCCCTCATCGCCGACGGGCATCCGACCCGCGAGGTCGCACAGCAGTTGTGCTATTCCGAGCGCACCGTGAAGAACGTGCTCCACGACGTCGTGACGAAGCTGGGTGCCCGCAGCCGCTCGCAGGCCGTCGCTCACGCGGTGCGCGAGGGGCTCATCTGACCTCGGTCGCCGACCTTCTCGCCGGACGCAGGATCGTGGTGTGCGCCGGCTCGGGCGGCGTGGGAAAGACCACGACCGCCGCCGCGCTTGCGATGGGCGCCGCCGCCGCGGGAGCCAAGGTCGCGGTGGTCACCATCGACCCGGCCAAGCGGCTGGCGAACTCGCTCGGGCTCGAGGAGCTGGGCAACGAGCCGCGGCTGATCGACCCAGACCGCTTCACCGAGCACGGGGTCGAGATGCGCGGGGAGCTGTGGGCGCTGATGCTCGACGCCAAGCGGACCTTCGACGAGCTGATCGAGCACCTGGCGCCCGACGCTCGCACGCGCGACGAGGTCCTCTCCAACCGGATCTACGCGCAGCTCTCCAACGCCGTGGCCGGCTCGCAGGAGTTCACGGCGATCGCCAAGCTCTACGACCTCGACGCCGGCGGCGACTTCGACCTGCTGGTGCTGGACACGCCGCCGTCGCGCAACGCACTCGACTTCCTCGACGCTCCGGAGCGCCTCACCGGGTTCTTCCAAGGCCGCGCGATCAAGGTCTTCCTGCGGCCGGCCGGCTTCGGCGGGCGCATCCTCGGCAAGGGCACGGGCGTCGCCTTCGGGCTGCTGCGCCGGGTGACCGGCGTGGACCTGCTCGAGGACCTGTCCGTCTTCTTCCGAGCGCTCGGCGGGATGATCGACGGATTCGTCGCGCGTGCCGATCGCGTGGCGGCGCTGCTGTCGGACCCCGGCACCACGTTCCTCATCGTCACGTCGCCGCGCCACGACCCGGTCGAGGAGGCGATCTTCTTCCACCGCAAGCTGCACGAGGCGGGCATGCCGTTCGGCGGGCTGGTCGTCAACCGCATGCACACCGCCCCGGAGACCGACGGCGCGCTGCCGGGCGAGCTGATCGACGAACTGGGCGAGGCGCTGGCCGGCCGCGTAGCGGCGTCGGCACGCCAGCTCGCGGCGCTGGCCGAGCGTGACGAGCGAAACGTGGCGCGCCTGCGCAAGCGGCTCGGCGATCCCCCGCTGGTGATCGTTCCCGAGCGCCAGGAGGACGTGCACGACGTCGAGGGCCTCGCGCACGTCCGCAAGCACCTGTGGGGGGAGTGAGCGTACCGCCTCAGCTCGCCGGCCGGCCGGCCGGCACGGCGTGGTCCTCCGCGCCGCTGATCGTCACCGGCCGGGCGGCCGCCGTCCGGCGCGACTCGCGTACCTCCAGCCGCCGCGAGAGCCGCGAGAGAAGGTAGTTGACGATCACGAAGAGCAGGCCGATGAAGATCATCACCTGCAGGATCGGCGCCTGGACGTCGCCGCCGCCCACGAACGGGTTGCCGGCGGTCTGGGCGAGCACGCGGCCGGACCGCACGACCTCCTGGATCGCGATGATCGACACCAGCGTCGTGTCCTTGTTGAGCGTGATGAGCTGCGAGACCGTCGCGGGGACCATGCGACGCAGGCCCTGCGGCAGGATCACGTGGCGCATCTGGTCGCGGTAGCGCAGCCCGAGCGCGGAGGCCGCCTCGCGCTGGCCGCGGTCGAGCGACAGGATCCCGGCGCGCATGATCTCGGCCAGGACGGCGCTGTTGTAGAGCACCAGGCCCATGATCCCGGCGAGCACCAGCTGGCCGCGCAGCGCCTCGGGCAGGAAGCCGGGCGCGTTCTCCTCCCACCCCTGGCGGATCGACTCCGGCAGCGAGAGGGCGAGATAGAGGATCAGGAAGATCAGCGGCAGGTTGCGAAAGACGTCCACCCAGGCCTTGGCGGCAAGGCGCACGGGCGTGATCGGCGACAGCGACAGCAGCGCGAGCAGGAGCCCCACGAGCAGCGCCACCAGGATCGCGATCAGCGCGATCTCCAGGTTGACCAGGAAGCCCTCGAGCAGGAAGCGGGCGTTGTTCTCCGTCCACAGCCACTCCCAGTTGTCCGGACTGAAGAGGTACTCCATCGCCTCAGCGCCTGACCGCGTAGCGGGATTCGAGCGTGCGGAAGATGACCGTCGCGGTGACGGTCAGCAGCATGTAGCCCACGGCCGCCCAGAAGAACGACTCCGTCGTCTGGAATGTGTTCGAGTTCACGATCCGCGCCTGCTTGAGCAGGTCGGGCAGCGCCAGCAGCGACGCGCCGACGATCGCGGAGTTCTTGACCATCGCGATCGTGATCGACCCCAACGGCGCGATCACCGTGCGAAACGCCTGCGGCAGCACGATCTGGCGGATCGTCTGCCTCTGGGTGAGCCCGAGGGACAGCGATGCCTCGACCTGGCCCCGGTTGACCGCGAACACGCCGGAGCGCAGCGCCTCCGCCACGTAGGCCGAGGTGTAGATCCCGAGGCTCGCGATCCCAGCCGTCCACGGGTTGATCGGGACGCCGGCCCGCCGCAGGCCCGCGAACGAGATGAACAGGAGCACGAGCAGCGGGAGGTTGCGGAAGATCTCGACATACAGGGCGCCGAGCCGCTGCAGCCAGCGGCTCGGCGCGACCCGCAGCGCCGCGACGACGGTCCCGAGCACGAGCGCGATGACGAAGCTCGCCAGCACGAGCCGGGTGGTGACCCACAGCCCGGAGGCGAACTGGTCGAGGTGCTCTGTCAGGACGTCGATCACGGCGGCTGCGCCTAGCCCTCGAGCACCTCCTCGAGCGTCTGGTCCGGCGGCGAGGACTCCTCACCCGTGTACTGGCCCAGCCACTTGTCGTAGGACTCCTGCCAGCGACCGTCGGACTTGTACTCCTCGAGCACGCCGTCGAGGAACTCCGCGAACTCGGTGTCGTCCTTCTTGAACCCGCCGCCGTACGGCTCGACGGTCAGCTCGTCCCCGACCAGCTGCAGCGTGTCGTCCTGGATGATCATGCCCGTGAGGATCACGTCGTCGGTCGAGATCGCGTCGACCGCGCCGTTCTGGAGCAGCTCGAGGCACTCCGAGTAGGCGTCGACGAGTCGCCGCTCCGCCTCCGGCGCCTCGGTCTTCAGCGTCTCCTCGTAGGTCGAGCCCAAGGCGGTGCAGACCTTGCGGCCGGCCAGGCCCTCGAGGCCTGTGATGTCGGAGTCCCTGGGCACCAGGATCCGCCCCTTCGCGATGAAGTACGGATCGGTGAAGCCGATCTCCTGCGCCCGCTCGGCGTTGATCGTCATCGTGGAGAGCACCAGGTCGACGGTGCCGTCCTGGATGAACGGGATGCGGTTGTCGGAGATCGCCTCGACGAGCTTCGCCTCTACCCCGAGCTTCTCCGCCACCGCCATCCCGAAGTCCACGTCGAAGCCCTCGACGTCGCCGCTCTCCGGGTTCTTGAATCCGAACGGCGGCACGTCGTACTTGACGCCGATGGCGATCTCCCCCTTCGCTTGGATCTTCCCCATCGTCGAGTCGGCTGGGAACTGCTCCGCCTCGGCGGTTGCCTCCTCCTGAGCCGTCCCGCCGCCGGCGGGTTGCTCTTCCTCGTCATCGCCGCAAGCCGCGGCCCCCAGTGCAAGCACGCATGCGGTCAGCGCCCCCAACATCAGGCGCCAGAGATCGGTCCTCACCGTGTACCTCCTCCTAGTGGTGGATGATCTTGTCGACGAACTCCTTGGCCCGCTCGCTGCGCGCCGAGGCGAAGAACTCCTCCGGCGGGGCCTGCTCGACGATCTCGCCCTCGTCGATGAACACGAGCCGGTCGCAGACCTCGCGCGCGAAGCCCATCTCGTGCGTCACCACGACCATGGTCAGCCCCGACCGGGCGAGGTCGCGCATGACGTCGAGGACCTCGCGGATCATCTCCGGGTCCAGTGCGGACGTCGGCTCGTCGAAGAGCATCAGCTTGGGCTCCATCGCGAGCGCGCGGGCGATCGCCACGCGCTGCTGCTGACCGCCTGACAGGTCGGCCGGGTAGGCGTCCGCCTTCTCGGGAATGCCCACGCGCTCGAGCAGCTCGCGGGCCTTCGTCCTGGCATCGGCCTCCGCCACGCCCTTCGCCTTGACGGGCGCGAGCGTGATGTTGCGCTCGACCGTCATGTGGGGGAAGAGGTTGAACTGCTGGAAGACCATCCCGATCTCGGTGCGCAGGCGCGCGAGCGCGCGGCCGGCGGTGTCGATGCGGTGGCCGTCGAACGTGATCGTGCCCGCGTTGATCGACTCGAGGCCGTTGATGCAGCGGAGCATCGTCGACTTGCCCGATCCGGACGGGCCCGCGATCACGATCGCCTCGCCTCGCGCGATCTCCAGGTCGATCGCGTGGAGCACGACATTCTCGCCGAACTGCTTGCGCACGCCGGACAGCTCCACGATGTGGCCCTCCCCGCCCATCGACACGGACGCTACAGCACGCGCGCCGGTCAGGTGACCGGCTGCGCCGACGGGGCGACGTCGGCCAGGAGCTCGTCGGCGACCCGCCGCAGGTCGGGATCGAGGTGGCCGCACAGGACGTCGCGCAGGATCGCCCGCAGGCACGCGCCGAGCGAGGCGACGAGCGCCTCGACCGCCGGCTCCGGGCGCACGATGCCGGCCACGACCGCGCGCTCCATCGCGATCGCGCGGCAGAGCCCGGTGACCAGGTCCACGCGGTCGTCCGGGGTCGCGCAGATCGCGGCGACGCGCTCGCAGAGGCGCTCGTACCCGACCGCGTCGGGTTCGGCCAGCAAGGCACGGGCGCACAGCAGCCAGTCGGTCAGCGCTTCCAGCGGCTCGCCGCGTTCACAGCCGAGCTCGAAGCGCCTCAGCGCCCAGGCGAGCTCGCCCGATCTCGGCGTCCGCCGTGCGATGAGCGAGCAGAAGGCGCGCAGCGGGTCCTCCTCCTCGGGCGTGAGCAGGCAGTCGCCGGCGGCGCGGCGCAGGCCCGTGGCGAGCGGGATCGCCAGCCACGGTGCTCCCTCGGTGCGCGCCCACGCCGTCGGTCCGAGCGCCGGCTCCGCATCGTCCCACAGCCGCAGCGCGGTCTGCAGCCGCCGCAGGCGGCGGCCCGCCTGCTCCAGGCTCGGCCCGCCTGCCTCGGCCGGAGGCCTTCCCGTCTCGGCCGGGGGCCTCGCCATCGGCTGACGCCTCGCCGCTTCGCTCGCGGCGCCCTGCTCGAGCGCGAGCACAGCCACCGTGGCGAACTCGTCGCCGCGCAGCTCGGGCGGCGCGTCCTGCAACCGGATCCCGCGCACGAGCGTGAGGCCGTCGCCCAGCGCGACCTCGTCGGACTCGATCACCAGGCCGTCCACGGGCGTGACGACGAGCGAGAGCGCGCAGCCGGAGTAGACGGCTTCCTCCAGCTCGCCGTAGGCCGCCGCGAAGCGCTGTGGGTCGAAGGCGAAGTCGGTCGCGTCCGCCCACATCGCCGTGAGCAGGGCCTGGAGCGCGGCGTCGGCCCGCGAACGGGCGTCCGCGCCGGGCGGGCGCCGGCCGCGTGCGCGCAGATAGCCCGGGAGATCGGGCAGCTCCATCAGGCCCTGGACGGCCGCGACGTGGGTCGGCAGGCGCCCCAGCGAGCCCGAGCGCTCGGCGAGGAAGCGCTGCGTCTGCGGCCGGTAGCAGTACAGCGGCGCCGAGCTGCGGGTGGGCGGCGCCGCGGTCATGAGCTCGAAGGGGATCTCCGCACCACCCGAGACCTCGTCGGCGAGCTGCCGTGCGGCTTCCTCCACGAAGGCGGCGAGGATGTCGTGCAGCGCGCGATTGTGCATGTCGCGCGAGTTCTACGGCCCGGCCGGACCTCCTTCCGGCCGCAGGCGAGCTTGCAGCGGGTGGAGGCTAGGCGGCGGCGGGCTCGGCGGCTTCGATGCAGGGACCGTCGGCGCCGAGCCAGGCGCTGCCGTAGGCGCGCATCGAGTCGATGATGGGCACCAGGGCGCGGCCCTTGTCGGTCAGTGCGTACTCGACCCGCGGCGGCACTTCGGAGAAGGTCCGGCGTGCGACGATGCCCTCCTCCTCCAGCGCGCGCAGGCGCAGCGAGAGCGTCCGGGGCGAGATGCCCTCCAGCGAGCGCTCGAGCTCGCAGAAGCGCGAACACTGCTCAGCGAGGTCGCGGATCACCAGGAGCGTCCACTTGCCGCAGACGATGTCGGCGGTACGGCAGACGGGGCAGTCGGAGTTCGGCACGGATTCCCATTCTACCGCGAGGCTTCACAAAGTGAAGTGAGCGGTGACCTCGCGCTCCTCCGTGCCTCGCACGACGGTGAGCACCAGCTCGCCACCCGCTGCCTCGATCGCGTCGAACAGCTCGTCGAAGCCACGCAGCGCCTGCCCCGCGGCGGCCACGAGGAGGTCGCCAGGCTCGAGGCCGGCCCGGTCGGCCGGGCTACCGGGCTCGACGCCGCGGACGAGGAGACCGTCGCGCTCGGGCAGCCCGACGGCGGCACGTAGGCGGCGGGCGGCCCGCGGCGGCGCGAGGGCGACGCCCAGGCGCGCGCGGCGGGGCGCCTCCCCACGGGCCAGCGCCTGCACGCGCGCGTGCAGCGCGGCGTCGGCGGGCAGAGCGAGCAGCAGACCGCCCTCCATGCGGACGGAGTTGATTCCCAGCAGGCGCCCTTCCGCGTCGACCAGCGGACCGCCCGAGGAGCCGCGCGGAAGGGGCGCCGAGTGCTCGATGGAGCCGCCGATCCGGCGCCCGCGCGGGCCCCGGAACGAGCGGCCGGTCGACGAGACGAGCCCGAACGTCGTCCGCAGGCCGCGACCGCCTGGATCGGCGAGTGCGAACACCGGGCTTCCGGTGCGCAGCGCATTCGCGGCGGCGGGGTCCCACGCAATCGCCGGCGCGCCGCCCGTGTCGACCTCGATGACCGCCACGTCGAGGTCGGCGTCCACGCCCGCCACGCTTCCCAGGGCGAACTCGCCGTCGGCGCGCTTCACCGCGACCTCGCCGCCGCGCAGCACGTGCGCATTGGTGAGCACCCGCCCGTCGGCGAGGATGACGCCCGACCCGCGGCCCCAGCCGCGTCCGAGCCCGATCACCGACGGCCCGACCCGCTCGCCCACGGCTGTCACGACTGCTTGCAGCTCATCGAGGAATCCAGCCATCCGATCGCTCCCACGGTCGAAGAACGAGTGACTTGCTACTTGCAAGTGACCACCGTAGCAGTAACGCCACGGTAGCCTCTGCGGGGCGATGGGCCGCCGTCGAAGCAGTCACGCGCCGCCCTCCCCGCTGGCGGACGCCCTCGCCCGCGTGGGCGATCGCTGGACGCTACTGGTGGTGGCCGCCCTGCTGGAGGGCGAGAAGCGGTTCAACGAGCTGCAGAACGAGCTCGACGGAATCGCCCCGAATGTGCTGAGCGGGCGGCTCAAGCTGCTCGGCGAACAGGCGCTGATCGTGTCCCGGCCGTACTCCGAGCGCCCCCCGCGCTTCGTCTACGAGCTGACGGAGAGCGGCCGCGAGCTGGCCGGCGCGCTGCGCCTGCTGGCCGACTGGGGTGCGAGCGCCGCCGGCCAGGCCGAGCCGCTGCGTCACGCGACGTGCGGCAGCGCGCTCGAGACGCGCTGGTGGTGCCCGGGGTGCGGGGAAGTCGTCGACGACGCCGATGACGGCGACGTCGTTCACGTATGACTAGTTGCCGAGGAGGTTCCCGAGGCCGCCGCTGCTGCTGCTGCTGCTCGAGCTCGCGGCACCGGTGACCTGGCCCTCCGACGGCTGCACGAGCACCCATCCCTGGCCGGAGAACGCCATCTGGATCGACTCCCCGGAGCTTCTTCCGATCAGGTCCTTCATCTTGAAGTCCGTTCGAATCGAGGTCGTGACGCCGGACGACCAGGTGATGGCGGCCTGCGCGTCGGCGAACGTCGCCCCCCCTTGCGCGACGTTGAGCAGCACCGGCGGGCCATCGGAGAGGATCGCCACCCAGCCGGTGCCGCGCAGCTCGAGGTTGAACAACCCGCCGGCCATGGCGGCGCTGGCGCCGCCCGAGATGCGCTTGATGTCCCAGTCGATGTCGGCGTCGAACGCGAGCAGGTTCGGACCGTTGACCGTGACGAAGTCGTTTTCGAGGTAGATCAGGTGGATGTCCTGGGCCTGGTCGGCGAGGAATACCTCGCCGCTGCCGGCCATCTTCATCAGCGTTGTGCCTTCACCCGTGACCGCCTTCTTCAGCATGCGCCCCAGGCCGCCGGAGCCGGAGTGCTCGAAGCTGACGTTGCCCTGGTAGGCGACCATCGAGCCCGCCTTGGCCTGGATCTCGCCCGAAGCGCCGAGGCGCACCTTCAAGAGCTTGGAGTTCTGGAGCGCAAAGGCGTCCTGGGACTGGGTCTCGTTGAACTGGGCCAGCGTGGTCTGCACCTGGGGAAGGGTCCTTTCAGGGGAAGGTTCGGGGCGAGCGACGAACCTTCGCCGGACCGGCGGGCGCAGTCAAGCCCGCCGGACGGACCGCTCAGGCGCCCGGGGGCGGCGCGGACTGGTACGCGGCCACGGCAGGGGCCGCGACCGGCGCCGGCGGGGCGATCGTCGCGACGCCTCCCATTCCCTCGGCGGCCTGCCTCGGGGCGCCGGGGCCCTGTGCCTGGCCCTCGCCCTTCGGCTTGCCACCCGCGGCGATCATCAGCTTGAAGTCGTGCGGCGAGGTCGCCATCTGCATCGCGTCCGCCATCGAGATGCGCCCGGCCTGGAGGTGCTGGAGCAGGTGCTGGTCGAACGTCTGCATCCCGTAGTAGCCGCCCTCGGCGATCACCTCGGGCAGTTGGCCGGTTAGCTTGGGGTCGAGGATCATGTCGTGCACGCGGCCGGTCATCACGAGGATCTCCGCGGTGGCGATGCGACCGTTGCCGTCCGCCGTGCGCACGAGGCGCTGGGAGACGATTCCCTTCAGCGTCCCGGCGATCATCGAGCGCGCCTGGGCGTGCTGATGGGTCGGGAAGAAGTCGATGATGCGGTTGATCGACTCCGACGCGTCCACGGTGTGCAGCGTCGATAGCACGAGGTGGCCGGTCTCGGCGGCGCTCAGCGCCGTCTGGACGGTCTCCTCGTCGCGCATCTCGCCGACGAGGATGACGTCGGGGTCCTGTCGCAGGACGCGGCGCAAGGCGCGCTTGAAGGACGCCGTGTCCTGACCGACCTCCCGCTGGTTGACGATCGAGTTGCGGTCCGGGTGCAGGAACTCGATCGGGTCCTCGATCGTGACGATGTGCTTGTGCATCGTCCGGTTCATGTGGTCGATCATCGCTGCGAGCGTGGTCGACTTGCCGGAGCCGGTGGTGCCGGTGAGCAGGATGATGCCGCGCTCCTGCTCGGCCAGCGCGGTGATCGCGGGCGGCAGCGCGAGCTCGTCGATCGACTTGATGTTGACGGGGATGGCGCGCAGCACCAGCGAGACGAAGCCCTTCTGGCGGAACGCGTTCACGCGGAAGCGCGCGAGCCCCTCGAGCTGGTAGGAGAAGTCGACCTCGTTCTCGGCCTCGAACTCCGCCAGCTTGTTGGGATCGTGGAGCATCTCGGTGAGGACGCGTTCGGTGTCCTGCGGAGTGAGGCGCTCGGCCCCGGCGATCGGCTCGAGCGTGCCGTGGACACGGATCAGCGGATGAGCCGGAACCTTGAGGTGGAGGTCAGAGCCCGCGGCCGCGATCAGGTAGCGGAGGGCATGGTCGAGATCGAAGGGCATCGGCTCTGCATCGGCCCCGGTCGCGTGAGTCTTGAGCCCTCGCGAGCGGGACGCCGCCGCGACGGCCCACCGCCCCGTAGCGCCTGCGGCTAACCGCACCCGGTGAGGCGCCGGGCCGCACCGGCTTCCGCGGGCCAGCGCGGTGTCGCGGCTTTGAGCCGGGCGGCACCATCCGGTTGTGGTCCCGCGTACCTCCCCCGACAAACCCACCGAGATGACCGGAGCAAGCCCATGCTCTCGACCGGCCTAGGCCGATGGATGCCGAGCGCGCGTTCGCCGGCGCTGCCCGGGCACGGCGGCGTGCCGCGCTGATGGCCTTGGCCCACCGCCGGCCGGCGTGCCGGCTCGCGGTCTTCGACGAACGAGCGCTGCGACCCGCGGACGCGAGCCCTCGTCGCGGCGTCCGCGAGATACCCCTCGACGCGATCGGCGCGACGCTCGAGCCCAATCGGGCCGAGCAGTTCGACTGCGGCTTCCGCCCTACACCGCTCGTCCGCGGTCGCTGGCAGCGGGTGTGGCTCGCCGAGCAGCGCGGCGTCGTGCTGCCACCGATCAGCGTCGTGCCCGTCGGCGACGGTTACGCCGTGCGCGACGGCCATCACCGGATCTCCGTGGCCAGGGCTCGCGGCGCCCTGACCATCGACGCCATCATCGAGGCGATCTAGCCACTACGCCGGCGCGTCGGGGGCCGTGCTGCTCAGCGATGCCGTCTCGCCAACGACGCGCTCATCTTCCTCGGCGGCGCCAACCTCGGCGCGACCGCCTACGAGTACGGCCTCGCGCGGGCGACTCGCGTCTTCCTGCGCTCGCGCCGGCGCGCGACGGGCTCTTGAGCCGCTGCGAACGCACGTTCGATTGCGGCCCTTCGGAACGCCTAGAATCGCGCCGCGAGCACTCCTCGAGGACTGGTCCAACGGCGAGGCTGGGCTTGTGCCGGAAGTACCGGTTACAAGAGTTTCAACTGTTACTATCGTTGTGCCCGGGAGCTACAAGTGAGCCCACCGAGTTCTCAGACGCCATGAGCATCCTTTCGCCCACCGATCGCGCCGTCCTGTGGCGCACCGTCGTCACCAGTGGTTCCGAGGACCGCGGGTCGCTGCTACGCGTCCTCGCCCGTGAGATCCTCGACAGCGTCGGGCGCCGCCTCGACATGTACGGCGGCCATGAGGACGAGGTCGTCGACACTGTAGAGCTGCTCGATGCATCGGGATTGCTCGGGCGCGATGACCTCAGGGAGGCGTTCGAGGAGGCCGACGAGGACGACGAGCACGCCCAGGCGTTCGCCGCGCTGCTGGCTGGGCATCTCGGCCACGCCGCCGACGTGCAGCGCCTCGGCGTCGGCGCTCGCGTACGGGCGGCGCGCCTCTCCGCCACGTGGCAAGCGCAAGTGCTCGATCGCCCTCGCCCGGACAGGGCGTGGCTGACCGCGCCGCAGGTCGCGGCGCGCTATGGCGTGACGCCGCAAGCCGTCTACAAGTGGATCAAGGCCGGGCGCATCCAGGCTGAGCAGACACCGGGCGGCTCCTGGCGCCTGCCGGCCGATCAGTTCGATCGCGGTCGCGCCGATCCCCGGCGTCTCGCCGCGCTGAAGTCAAAGCTGGTCGCGCACGTCGGCGACGTGGCGACGGTCTCCGGCGAGGAGCTCGCCGACGAGATCGTCGGCCGCCGGCAGCCCTGAGTGCTCGTCTGCTTCGACGCGACTGTACTCTGCGGCGCGCTGCGCCAGCCGGCAGGCCTGAACTTCCGCCTGTTGCAGCTCGCCGCCGACGGCGTGGTGCTCGACGGCTTCACGACCGAGGTCAGCGGGATGGAGTTCGTGCGAAACGCGCTGGACGGCCTGAGCGGTGTGCGCTATGGCATCGACCTCATCGAGGACTTCCTCGACGGGTTCGGCGCGCTGTTCGACCCCGAGAACATCGCTACCTCGCCGATAGGCCGCGCACTCACGTCACAGACATGGCTTCACAACCAGCCGATCGGCGAGGTTGTGTACCACCTCATCGGGCGCACGCGCGAGGACCTGCTCGACGACCTCCCAAACCAGCTACGCGTCGTCGTCGGCGAGTTCGACGCCCACGACGTGCACCTCGTCGCAGCTGCCGTCGCGCGCGGAGCGGACGTCATCTGCACCTCCAACCGCCGGCACATGCCCGAAGGGCAACTGGCAGGCGGCATCGAGGTCATCGGCCCGAGTCGACTGGCTGCCGACCTCGGCCTCGGTTAGCCACGGCGCTCGGGTGTAGCCCGATGCGCCCCTCGTCATCGCGTTCGAACAGGATCGGGTACTTGCTCACGCGCGGGCTGACCTGCGACAGGATCGGGATCTCGGGCTCGATCAGCGAGTCTTCCTCGCGACCGTCAGAGATCCGCCCGTACTGGTCCGACATCGTGCCCCACCCGAAGACTGGCACCGGCTCGACCGACGGCTTGTCGTTGACCTCAAGAGGGTCCACCTCAGTCGTGCTCGGGGAAGCCCATTACGTTGCCGTCAGCCAGCTCGAAGTCATAGAGGTGCGAGTGGTCCCATCGCCCGACGTTGATCGCGCGTGCGAGCTGCTGGAACGTGTGCCGCGGTCCGAGAAGAAAGTTCCGCCCCGGGGCAGGATCGCATCCGGCGTAGAGCCCGAAGAGCACCTGACCCTGCTCGTCGACCAAGTGCGCGCCATCGAGAGAGTGCTACGCGCGGCGGCGTCCCTCAAGCGACGTGTGACCTGGCCTCCTCCCGGCCACGCCATAGCTCGCTTCGCGGCCCGAGAACCCAGTGAGGGCTGGCGGTTGACCCGGTCCGTCGCTCTCGGGTCGTTTTGCTTACCGCGCGCCTCGGTTGGCCGCGGCGCCGGCCTGTCAGCGCCG
>Ga0136624_1000316_pt1 | contig 18063 bp, 21 predicted proteins | sample AntDrymUQ4692206_2_FD_104802 | JGI IMG/M metagenome (GOLD analysis project Ga0136624, IMG submission 104802) | Polar desert sand microbial communities from Dry Valleys, Antarctica - metaG UQ469 (22.06) | ecosystem: Environmental > Terrestrial > Soil > Desert | place: Antarctica: Dry Valley... | reverse complement strand
GCGCGCTACAACAAGCCGTTCGACCTGGACGCCTTGGCGGAGCGGATCGGCTATCCGCTTTACATGAAGCCCTACGACGGTGGCGCGTGGGTCGGAGTGAGCCGCATCCGCGACAGCGGCGAACTGCATGCGGCGTACGACGCGTCGGGTCAGCGACTCATGCACCTGCAGTCCGCCGTCGACGGCTTCGACGTCTTCGCCCGCTCGCTGTCCATCGGCGCGGAGACCATGGTCATGCGCTTCCGCCCCGACCTGCCCATGCACGACCGTTACGCCGTGGACCACAGCTTCCTCTCGCCCCGCACAGGGGCAGAGGTGGTGACGATCGGCCGCCTGGTCAACGCGTTCTTCCGATGGGAGTTCAACTCCTGCGAGACGCTCGTGCGCGGCGACGAGGTCTACCCGATCGACTACGCCAACGCCTGTCCGGACGTGGCGATTACCAGCCTGCACTACTACTTCCCGTGGGCGATGAAGGCGTTGGTGAAGTGGGTGGTGTTCTGTACCGTCACCGGGCGCCGTCCCAAGCTGGACCTGCAGACCGAACGGTACTTCGCGGTGGCGGACCGCGAGGACCTGTCGTACGACGACAAGCTTGCGGCGTACCGGAAACTGTCCGACGAGCACTTCGAAGTCGAGCGCTATCAGGACTTCTGCGCCAGCCGGCTGGCCCACCTGGACGCGATCGTGCTCGAGTGGGTGAGCGGGGAGGACTTCGACCGGCTGCTCGTCGACACGGTGCGCGCTACCTATCCCGAGTACGAACACGAGCGGTTCGTCGCCCACTTTCGCGGGCTGCTGGACCTGTGGGTGCGGGACGAGCAGACCCGGTTGTCCGGGGCACCCTCCCCCGCGCCCGCCGGCTGAGCCGGACGGCGGGGCGCGAGCTACCGGGCGGAGTCGGCGGCCAGCAGCTCCACAAGGAGCGCGCGGACACGGCGGTCGATGTCCTCGCGAATTTCTCGCACAATCTCGATCGGCTGACCGTGGGGATCGGCAACCTGCCAGTCGAGGTAACGCTTGCCCGGGTAGATGGGGCACGCGTCGCCGCACCCCATGGTGATGACCGCGGCGGCGGCCTGCACCGCCGTGTCGGTTAGGGGCTTGGGAAACTCCCTCGACAGGTCGAGACCGACCTCGGCCATCGCCTCGATCACCGCCGGGTTGACCCGCTCGGCGGGCGCACTGCCGGCCGAGCGCACCTGGACCCGGCCGCGGGCGTGGTGGTCGAGCAGGGCGGCGGCCAGCTGGCTGCGCCCGGCATTGTGGACGCAGACGAACAGCACTTCCGGGACGTCCTTCACGAGACTCCTTCCTCGTCCGGGTAGAGGACACGGACCAGCACGCCGGCGGTGGCGGCACCGAGCAGCTGCGCCGCCAGGAAAGGAGGAACCGAACCCGGGCTGATGCCGGCGAACGTGTCGCTGAAGATGCGGCCAATGGTGACCGCGGGATTCGCGAAGCTGGTGGAGCTGGTGAAGAAGTACGCCGCCCCGATGTAGGCGCCCACGGATCCCGCGGCCAGCCCGAGTGAGCGGGCGGCCAACCCCGAACGGGCGAGGGCGAAGATCACCAGCACCAAACCAGCGGTGGCAACCACCTCCGCCAACCACAGGTGCCCGGCGGAGCGGGGCGTCGTGGACAGTGTGGCCGCGGGCAGGTCGAACATGAGGTTCGCCAGCAGCGCGCCAGCGATCCCCCCGGCCAGCTGGGCCGGCAGGTACGCCGCAAGTTCCCGTCCCCCCAAACCGGCGGTACCGCTTCCGGCTCGGCGGGCTAGGCGACCGAGGGCGGCGTCAGTGAGGCTTACTACCGGGTTGAAGTGCCCTCCGGACACCGGACCGAGGACCACAATGAGTACGGCCAAGCCGAGGGCGGTAGCCACTGCGTTCTCCAACAACTGCAAGCCGGGTTGGCCCGCCGAGAGCCGCTGGGCTGCGATCCCCGAACCGACGACCACCGTCACGAGCAGCCCGGTGCCCAGCGCTTCGGCCAGCGCCCGGCGCCGTAGTGGTGGCCGGGCAGTCGGCTCGCTCCAGGCGAGCGGACCCATCTCTGGGGCCAGCCATCGATGTCTGTCGATAGACCGAGCGTGGCAGCAGCCATCGACAGTTGTCAATGCGCTCTGCCATGATCGGTCCGTGGCGGATCATGGAAACCTGCCCGGCGCGTTGTCCGGGTGCTGCTCTCCGCTGGCGCGGGAGCCGATGTCCGCGGCCAGCGCGCAGCGCCTCGCCGGCGTACTCAAGGCGCTGGCCGATCCGGCACGGCTGCGGCTGCTGTCCATGATCCAGGCGCACGACGACGGCGAAGCATGCGTCTGCGACCTGACCGATCCGCTCGGCCTGTCCCAGCCGACGGTGTCGCATCACCTCAAGGTGCTGCTCGACGCCGGTCTGGTGACCCGTGAGAAGCGCGGCGTGTGGGCCTACTATCGCGCCGTGCCGGCCACGCTCGACGCCCTCGCCGAACTCCTCGCTGCCCCCGCCCCGGTGTAACCGACGCGGCACTGGCCTAGTCGAGGGGCCAGCTGTGGACCGGCTCGTTGGTGTGCATGTGCTGGGCGTAGCGGCGGCTCATCTCCAAGAGCGCGTCGTCCCGGTCGAGGCCTTCCTCGTCGAAGCACTGGTGGAACATCGTGCTCTGCCACGACGCACCGTTGCGGTGTGTGAGGCAACGCTGCTCGATGATGCCGAGCAGTCGGTCCCGCTCCTTGGGGTCGACCTGCCACCGGTCGAGTCCTTCGTAGGCCATCGGCAGCAGCTTGCGGAGCACCAGCTCGGTCACCGGCACGGTGCCCATGCCCGGCCAGTACAGCTGCGCGTCGATGCCGTCCTTGGCCCCGGTGAAGAAGTTCTCCGCAGCGGTCGCGAAGGACAGCTTCCGCCAGACCGGTTGGTCGGTCTCGTCGGACAGCGTGCGCACCAGCCCGTAGTAGAACGCCGCGTTGGCGAGCACGTCGACCACAGTGGGGCCGGCCGGCAGGATGCGATTCTCCACGCGCAGATGCGGCTTTCCCCGTGCCACGTCGTAGATCGGCCGGTTCCACCGGTAGACGGTGCCGTTGTGCAGCCGCAGCTCGGTCAGGTGCGGGACGTCGCCCCGCTCCAGCATCTCGACCGGGTCCTCGTCCTCGCAGATGGGCAGCAGCGCCGGGAAGTAGCGCACGTTCTCCCCGAAGAGGTCGAGGGGGCTGTCGATCCACCGCTCCCCGAACCACACGCGCGGGCGGACACCTTGGGCGACGAGCTCCTCGGAGCGAGTGTCCGTCGCCTGTTCGAACAAGACAATGCGGGTCTCCCGCCACAGCTCCTTGCCGAAGAGGAAGGGGGCGTTGGCGCCGAGGGCCACCTGTACCCCGGCGATGGCCTGCGCGGAGTTCCACACGCTGGCGAAGTTGTTCGGAGTGACTTGCAGGTGCAGTTGAGTGCTGGTGCAGCAGGCCTCGGGGAGGATCGAGTCGACGTCCTTGGACAGTTTCTCCACGCCCTCGATCGACAGTCGGATGTCCTCCCCGCGTGCTGCGAGAACCTGCTCGTTGATGAGCTTGTACCGCGGATTGCGGCTGAGGTTGTCGGTGACCATGTGCTCTTCGGTGAGCGTCGGCAGGATGCCGATCATGTAGATGTGGGCGTCGACGGTGTTGGCTCGCCGCTCGGCGTAGTTGAGGCTGGTCCGCATCTCCTCCTCGAGGTCACCGAAGACACCGCCGACCAGCCGGTGCGGAGCGACGTTGACCTCGATGTTGAACTGACCCAGCTCGGTCTGGAAGTCGGGGTTGGCGATGCGCGCCAGCACGTCCTCGTTGACCATCTTGGGCGCACCCGCGGCATCACAGAGGTTGAGCTCGAGCTCGATGCCGAGCAGCTTGCGACCGGTCTCGAACATCGACTCGTCGAGCATCCGCTCGAACACCTGCAGGTTGCGCTTCACCTTGAGCCGGTAACGCTGTCTGTCCTCCCGGCTGAACTCCCTGGAGTCGACTTCCTGCCCCATCGTTCCCCCCTACCGGCTATCGTGTTGAACAAACATCTACCTCAGCGCACCGTCGGTCAAGCCCGGTCCTTCGTCGTCCCCGCGGGTGCGACCGGGGGGGCCTGTCCGGAACCCATCGGTTGCCCCGACCGCCTCGCTGCGCGGCCGATGAAGTGCGCCGCCAGCGGGGTGGTCACTAGCTGCAGGTGAATGACCAGCATGAGCTTGACCGAATCGGCCGGGTCCGACATGCGCAGCGCGGCTCCACCGAGAACGAGTACGGCGCCGAGCGTCGTGGGCTTGCCCGCGGCGTGCAGCCGGGCGTAGATGCCAGGGAAGTGCCACAGAGCGACGGCAGCGACGAGCGCGAGCAGCGTCCCTGCCACCAGCAGCACCGCGGCGAGCAGATCAGTCACCGGGATCACCCCGCCGCTCCACGAAGCCTGCGGCGGTCACCGTGGCGATGAAGCCGACCAGTGCGATGACGATCGCGACGTTGACGAAGCGCCCCTCACCACTGCCTGCCGCGAATATCACGAGGGCTTGCAGCAGAAGCACTCCGAGCACGTCGAGGGCCAGCGTTCGGTCGAGTAGGGACCGCGATCGCAACAGCCAGGCGACCACGATCGCGATCGCCAGCAGGATCCCGGCGAAACATCCGGTGATCACCACGCTCATGACGCCGCCCCCTCTCCTCCGGCCGAGCTAGGCAACGCAGGGGGCAGTCTGCTCGGATCACCAAAGGCGCGCACGGCCAGCTCTTCCAGCTCCCGCACCTCCCGGCGTACGGCCTCCACGTCGTGCAAGTGCAGGGCGTGCAGGTGCAGCACCGTGGGGTCGTACTCGACCTCGACGAGCACCGTCCCCGGCTGCAGGGTGACCGCCCAGCCGACCAGCGCCACCACGTCGTCGGACACTCCGGCCATGGGTACGTCGATGAATCCCTGGTGGATGCGGCTGCGCGGGGTGACCGCCTCCCGCGCCACCGTGAGGTTGGACCGGACCACGCCGGCCAGCACCCGTCCGACGAAGCGGGCGGCGGGGACCGGGCGCAACCTCCTGCGGTGCACCGGCGCTCCCTGCACCGGGGCAACCGCCACCACGACCGTCGCGGCGAGCACTCCCCCGACCAGGACACCCGCGCTGACCCGACCGAAAAGCCCGATCCACACCAGGACCAGCCATCCGAACAACGGCAGCCGTCGGGTCATCGGCCGAGCACCGCCTCGACGTAGGCGGAGGGACGGATGAGTTCCGCTGCCGCGTCGCTGCTCACCGCGTACAGCGGGCCCGCGCCCACCGCCAGGGCGACCCCGAAGGCGACGAGCAGACCGGTAGATCCGGTCATCAGTCGCGGGGAACGCGCGGACGCTGCGTTGTCGCGGTCGACAGGTGGCGGCGAGCCCCAGAACGCACCGCCCCAGACGCGGGCCATCGCGAAGATGGTGAGCACCCCACCGAGCAGCGCCGCGGCGACGACGACGTACCGGCCTTGCGCCATCCCGGCTTGGATCAGCGCCAGCTTCGCGACGAACCCGGACAACGGCGGCAGCCCCGCCAAGCTGGCCGCGGGCAACGCGAAGAGCAGCGCGAGCAGCGGGGAGCGCCGTAGCAGCCCCCCGATGCGGGGCAACGCCCCAGCGCCCGCGGTGCGCTCGATCATTCCAGCGACGAGGAACAACGTGGTCTGCATGACGATGTGATGGACGGTGTAGAACACCATGCCGGCGAACCCGGCGACGCTGAACAGTCCCAGCCCGAGCAGCTGGTAGCCGATGTGGCCGACGATGGTGAAGCTGAGCAACCGCCGCAGGTCGTCCTGCGCGACGGCGCCGAGCGTGCCGACCACGATGGTCGCGCCGGCGAACAGCAGCAGCGTCGTCGAGGGCCCATCGCCGGGGAACAGCAGCGTCTGCGTGCGCACGATCGCGTAGAGGCCCACCTTGGTCAGCAGCCCGGCGAATACCGCGGTCACCGGTCCCGGCGCAGTCGGGTAGGCATCCGGCAACCAGAAGGCCAGCGGGAACACCGCTGCCTTGATGCCGAAGGCGACAAACAGCAACAAACCGAGCGTGGTGCGCAGCCCGGGGGGCACATCCGCGAGCCGCGCGGCGAGATCGGCGAGGTTGACGGTGCCGGTGGCGGCGTAGGCCAAGGCCACCGCGGTAAGGAAGAGCAGTGAGGAGACCAGACTGCACACGACGTACGTCATCGCGGCGCGGACCTGCGCTTCGCCGGCGCCGAGCACGAGCATCACGTAACTGGCGGTCAGCATGACCTCGAAAGCGACAAAGAGGTTGAACAGATCTCCGGCGACAAAGGCACCGGAGACGCCCGTCGACAGCAGCAGATAGACCGGGTAGAACACCCGCCGCACCTCGGTCGCGCCGCCCTGGCCGAGTGCATAGACCAGCACGAGGAGCTGTACGGCGGTGCTCACCACGACGAGCAGCGCCGAGAAGGTGTCGACGACCAGCGTGATGCCGTACGGCGCCGGCCAGCCGCCAACCTGGGTGGCGACCGGGCCGTCGGAGCGGGCGGCGACGAGCAGCACGACGCCGGCGGCGAAGGATCCCGCCAGCGCGGCGAAGGCGATCACCCGCTGCAGGGTGGCGAATCGGGTCGCCGCGAGGGTGAGCGCGGCCCCGAGCACCGGCAGGATCACCGGGAGGGCCAGCAGGATCCTCACGTCGACCCCTCCGGCTCGGGCCGCCCGACCCGCCCGTCCTCCACGTCGTCCTGCACCTCGTCGTCGCCGTCCTCGAGGTAACTACGGAACGCGAGCGCGAGCAGCAACACCGACGTCCCGAGGGTGATGACGATCGAAGTGAGTACAAACGCCTGGGGCAGCGGGTCCGCGGGGCGTTGCTCCCCGGCGAAGGCCGGCGCACCGGGCGCGGATCCGGCGTACAGCAGGAGAATGTTGACGGCGTGACCGAGAACGTAGAAGCCGAGGATGACGCGGGTCACCGATCTTTCCATCAGCAGGTAGCTGCCGACGGCGAAGAGGATGCCGATAACGACCGCGATCACGCCGCTCACTGGTGCTCCTCCGAATCGGAGCCCAGGGTCCGCAGCAGGGTTTGCACCAGCCCGAGGACGACGGCGTAGACGCCGGCCTCGAACAGCAAGGTGGTCGACAACGCCACCTCGCCGATCCACGCACCGATCACTGGCAGGCGAAGGGACGTCTTTCCTGCAGTGAGCAGCGGTTCGCCGAGCAGCAGCGGCACTGCACCGGTGCCGCTTGCCGCCAGGACGCCGGCGGCGAGCAGCAGGCCGGGTCGTAGCCGCAGCGCGGTGCGCGTTTCCGCGTCGCCGCCGGCCAGGAAGCGCAGCACCAGCGCCGCCCCGGCGACGAGGCCGCCGGAGAATCCACCGCCCGGCTGGTCGTGCCCCACGACGAGCAAGAACAGGCTCGCCAACAGCAACGTCGGGAAGAGCAGCCGGGTGGCGGTGTCGAGCATCAGCGAGCGTTCGCGCCTCACCCCTCGTCCTCCTCTCTTCGTGCCCTAAGCAGGTGAAGGACGCCGAGCGTGGCCACCGCGACGACGGTGATCTCACCGAGAGTGTCGAGGGCGCGGAAGTCGCTGAGGATGACGCTGACGACGTTGGAGCCCCCCGCGGACTCGGCTTCGTCGAGGTAGAACTCCGACACCGGCCGGTCGTTGGGCACCTGTGTCGCGGACAGCGCCAGCATCGCGACCAGCAGACCGAGCGCGCCGGCGAGTGCGCCGCGCCCGGCCACGACACGCGGCGAGCGCCGGGTGGTGAAGCTGCTGGGCAGCCGCCGCAGCACGAGGGCAAAGGCCACCAGCGTCACCGTCTCGACGAGGAACTGGGTGAGCGCCAAGTCGGGGGCGCCGTGCACGGCGAAGAGGGCGGCGACGGCGTAGCCAAGGGTGCCGAGCACGAGGACGGCGGCGAAGCGGTGCCGGGCGCGCAGCACCGCCACTGCGGTGACGACGACGAACAACCCCACTACCAGCTGCAGCGTGGAGTCGGTCGCCCGGGCGGGCAGCCCGGGCGACGCCGCGCGCAGCAGCGCGGTGCCTGGTATCACCAGTGCGGTCGCCAGGATGACGGTGAGGTAGACCGGCAACGACCCCGGTTGCAGCACACCGATCACCCGGTGGCAGAGCCGCTCCACGCCGTACAACGCGGCATCGCCGACCCGGTCGGCGGCCGGCAGCAGTCGACGCAACACGGGCTGCGCGCGGCGCGCGACGACGGCCGCCAGCGCCAGACCGGCCGCGATGGTGAACGCCGACATCGTCAGCGGCAGGCCGAGTCCGGGCCACAGGTGCAGCGGCTCGCGCGGAGCCAGCGGGGTCAGACTGGTCGCTGCCGCGATGAGCAGCGGACTGACGAGGGCCGGGACCACTCCGAGCACCAGCCCCGTTCCGCCCAGCACGGCTCCGGAGGCCAGAAACGCCGGCCCGGGGGCCTCCCAGCGACGCTCGCCCGTGTCGTCGGGCCCGGCCGAGGACGGCCCGCGGGCGAGGATGGGCAGCCAGACAGCGCGGACGGCGTACCCGACGGTGAGCACCGCGCCCGCGGACACCGCCACCAGAGCCAGCACGCCCACTCCCCCGCCGGTGTCCAGCAGGGCAGACACCGCCTCCTCCTTGGCCACGAAGCCGAGCAGCGGAGGCAAACCGGCGAGGGAGGCGGCGGCCGCGAGAACGGTGAGAGCCAGCGCCGGCGAGCGGCGTCCGGCCCCGCGCAGCTCCTCCAGATCACGGGTGCCGGCGGCGTGGTCGAGCACTCCGGCGGTCATGAACAACGCCGACTTGGCGAGGGCGTGCGCGAGCAGCAGGGTGACCCCCGCCGTCGTCGCCTCGGGGATGCCCACGCCGAGCAGCACCATGAGCAGCCCGAGCTGGCTGATTGTGCTGTAGGCGAGCAAGCGCTTGAGGTCGCGCTCCCGCAGCGCCTGCCACCCTCCGACGAGGATGGAAGCCGACCCCAGCACGAGTACGGCAGCGCGCCAGCCGGCGACCGCGCCGAAGGCCGGGGCGAGCCGGGCGGCCAGGTAGACCCCGGCTTTCACCATGGCGGCGGCGTGCAGGTAGGCGCTGACCGGTGTCGGGGCCACCATCGCCGCGGGTAACCAACCGTGCACCGGGACCTGCGCCGACTTCGTCGCGATGCCGACGAGCACCAGCCCCAGCGCTACGGCCACGAGCGTGCCGTCGGGCGGGTCTGCGACCAGGCCGGACAGCCGGTAGGTGCCAGCCGCCTGACCGAGCAGGACGAAACCGCCGAGCATGACGAACCCGCCCGCTGTGGTCACCAGCAGCGCCTGGAGAGCCGCCCGGCGCTGCTCCTTCTCGGCACCCTTGTGCCCGATGAGCAGGTATGACGCGAGGCTGGTCAGTTCCCAGCAGACGTAGAGCAGCAGCAGGTGGTCTGCGAGGACGACACCGAGCATGGCCCCGGCGAAGCCGGTGAGCGCGGCGGTGAACCGGGGCAGCGGGTCGTCGTCGGAGAGGTACCTGGCCGCATAGCCGAAGATGGCGACGCCGACGCCGGAGACGATGAGCACCATGAGCAGGGCAAAGCCGTCGAGGCGGACGGTGAGCGCCAGGTCGAGGCCGGGCACCCACTCGATCGTCTCGACCACCGACTCCCCGCGGATCACGCCGGGAGCGCGCGTTGCGGACCAGACCACCGCGGCCAGCGGACCGGCGGCGCACACCAGCAACGCCACCTTGCCCAGCCGGCGGGCAAGCGGAACCGCGGCCACCGTGAGGAGAACGTGCAGCAACAGGATCGCGAGCAGGGCGAGCTCCCAGGACGTGCGCGGGACGACCGGGCCGAAGTGTGGTGGTGCGGGGGCTCGGTGCGCGGCGAGTCCACCGAGCTTAGAGGCTGCGACTACGTCCTTGACGGCGCGTGGGTCACGACGACCTGCCGGCGCGTGATCGAGGCCGGGGTGATCGAGGCGGCTCGATCTTGTGGGTGCCCGGTGTGGTGCCATACGTGTGTGTCTTGGCGAGCCAGCCGCCGCCAACTGGCCGACCCCGTAGCGTGCTCGATGTGCACATACCAAACCGCTTCGGGGTAGCGCTCCGAAGGCTCGCCGTGGGGTGTCGCCAGCGGGGCGCGGGGACTGGCTGGCGGGCGCGGGTCCACAAGGCGCATCCGCTGCCGGGGATCGGATGAGCTCTGGCCCGCGTCCGCTACGCCGGGGGGAACGCCACAGCGGCGGCCGGGGGGCTTCGCTGGAGCGGCTCCTCGCCTCGGTGGCGCACGGGGACCAGCGCGCCTTCGAAAAGTTGTACGGCGAGGTGGCGCCCCGCGTTCACGGGGTGGTTCGCCGGGTGCTTCGAGACCCAGCCCAGTCCGAAGAGGTCACCCAGGAAGTCTTTACCGAGGTGTGGCGCACCGCTACGCGCTACGACGGAACGAGGGGGAGCGTTGCCGCATGGGTGACCACCATGGCGCACCGCAGGGCGGTCGACCGGGTGCGAGCCGCCCAGGCGGCCACCGACAGGGACCAGCGGGTGGCGGTCCGCGAGCAGACCAGGGCCTACGACGACGTAGCGGAGCAGGTGGAGATCCGACTCGAGCAGGAGCAGGTGCGGCGGGCGATGAGCAACCTCACGGATCTGCAACGCGAGGCGGTCACGCTGGCCTACTACCGGGGCTACACCTACCGAGAGGTGGCGGAGCTCCTCGACGTTCCCCTCGGCACGATCAAGACGAGGCTGCGCGACGGCCTCATCCGGCTACGCGACTCCCTGGGGGTGGAGAGGTGAGCTCGGAGATGCACAGCTTGACCGGCGTCTACGCCGTGGACGCGATGACCGACATCGAACGTCGCGTCTTCGAAGATCACCTTCCGGCGTGTGGGGTGTGCACCGTGGAGGTGCGGGAGTTCCATGAGACGGCCGCGCGGTTGGCCGAGGCGGTCGCCGAGCCGCCCCCGGGGCAGGTCAAGGCCCGGTTGCTCGCGTCGATCGACCAGGTTCGCCAAGTACCACCGCTCATTCCGCCGGAGCCAGTGCAGTCGGAGCGGTGGAGATGGGCACGGCCGGTGCTCGCCGCCGCGGCCGGCCTGCTGCTGGTCGCCGTCGCCGGGCTCGGAGTGTTCACCGCCCGACTGCAGGACCGCGTCGAGGAGATGCAGGCCGTGCGCGACCAGGTAGCCACGGTTCTTGCCGCACCGGATGTCCGCACTGTCAACGAGCGGCTGCCTTCCGGTGGGTCCGCCACCGTGGTCGCCTCCGCCGACCGGGGAGAGGCACTGTTCGTCGTCAGCGGCTTGCCGCCCGCGCCGGATGGCCGCACATACCAGCTGTGGCTCATCGGTGCGGACGGGGCCCGCTCGACCGGGCTGTTCGATGTCGGCGCCGACGGGGAGGTCATCCGCGCGCTGTCCGGTGACATCCGCGGGTCGAAGGCGCTGGGCGTGACAGTCGAGCCGGCCGGTGGCTCACCGCGGCCCACCACCGACGTGCTGGTGCAGCTCAGCCTGCGGAAGTGAGCTAACCGAGTTCAACTGAGCTGGTCGAGCGCCGCGCAGAACACGACGGGCAGCCGACCCGCCGCCGGAACGATGCGCCGCCGCAGCGCGGGGCGCCGCGCCGCCCACAGCAGCGCGTGTGTGAGCGCCCTGTGCCGCACGGTCAGCCGCCGCCAGGTGGCGTCGTACGCCTCCGGGCGACTGTCCCGGAGCAGCCGGACCAGGGCGGCGCCGGCAGCGATCCCCAGGTTCACGCCCTCGCCGGTCAGCGGGTCGACGTAGCCGGCGGCGTCACCGGCCAGGAGGATTCGCCCGACCCGGCGGCGCTCGACCCGCTGCTCGAAGGGGCCTGCCCCGCGGATGCTGCTGGCCACCGGCGCCCCGGCCAGCCGTTCGCGCAACGCCGGGAAACGGCAGAGCCAGTCGTCGTAGTCGCCCCGACCGCCGAAGAGTACGGCGACGCCGACCAGATCGTCGGCGACGGGCGTGACGTACGCCTCGGCGTCGGCCGCCCAGTGCACCTCCACCAGGTCACTCCACGGCCGGACGTGGAAGTGCCGCCGCAGGCCGTACCGCGCGGGCGAGCGCGGGGGCAACGCAACGCCCAACGCCCGGCGCACCGGTGAGTGCAGACCGTCGGCGGCGACCAGCCAACTCGCGCGTACGCCGGCAGCCTCTACCCACCCCGGCCCCTGCGTAGGAACGCCGGCTCTGGCCTGCACACGGGTCACCCCGAGCGCGTCGGCGCGCGCAGAGAGGGCCTGGTGAAGCTGCGTACGCCGGATGCCCAGGCCAGGGCCGGCGCTGAACCGTCCTTCCGCGCAGGCGGTCCCGTCGACGTAGCGGATGCCGTGGAACGACCGCCCGGTGGGGCACACGCCCATCTCTTGCAGTGCGGCGACCGCCGAGGGCATGAGCCCCTCGCCGCAGGCCTTGTCGATCGGCCCCTCCCGCGCCTCGACGACGGTGGTGGAGAAGCCCGCCCGGGTCGCCAGAATCGCGGTGGCCAGCCCGGTAGGCCCACCGCCGACGACCAGCAGGTCGATCACCGCGGGTTGCCGGTCGGCCGGTCCGGGGCGTGGCGCAGCGCCGCCTCCTCGCAGCGCAAGCGGACGGCTAGCAGCGGCGCGTTGAGTGCGGTGAACGCCACCGCTGTTACCCAGCCGCCGTGCACCAGCGGCAGCGCCACCCCCTCGGCGACTACGGCCACGTAGTTGGGGTGGCGCAGCACGCGGTACGGGCCGGAGGAGACCAGTGGAAGCCCGGGCACCACGATGACGCGGGTGTTCCAATGCGGCCCGAGAGTGCGGATGCACCACCAGCGCAGCGCCTGCGCGCCCGCGGTCCCGGCGAGCATGGGCCAGCCCACTCGTGGCCTGAACCGCCGTTGCAGCAACCACACCTCAGCGAGGCAACCGGCGAGCAGGCCGGTGTGCAGGGCGACCATCGCCGGATAGTGGCGGCGACCGCTCTCCATTCCCCCGCGTTCCAGGCTCCATGCGGCGTTGCGCCGCGACACCCGCAGCTCCGCGAGCCGCTCCACCGCAACGAGGGCTACCAGCGCGCTGTAGGCGACGGCACCGGACCGCGCGAACCGGTTCACCGTGCGGTCACCAGCGCAGCAGCACGAGCTCGGCGCAGAAACCTGGTCCCAGCGCGAGCAGCAGGCCGGGGGCCCCAGGGACGGGCCGCTGCTCGGCGATGGTGTCGCGCAGCACGTGCAGCACCGACGCGGAGGACAGGTTGCCGATGGCGGCCAGCGAGCGCCAGGTGACATCGAGGGCGCCATCGGTCAGCTCCAGCGCGTCCTGCATCGCCGTGAGGACTTTCGGCCCGCCGGGATGGGCCACCCAGCAGGCGATGTCGGCCGTTTTCAGCTCGTAGTCCTCGAGGAACGCGCGTACGTCGGCCCCCAAGTGCTCGCGGACCACGTCGGCCACGCTGCGCGCCAGCACGATCTTGAAGCCGGTGCCACCGACGTCCCATCCCATGACGCGCTCGGTGTCCGGGTAGAAGCGGCTGCGGGTGGCCACCACCTCCGGCCCGTCGAGCCCCATCTCCTGCGCTCGGGCGGCGCCCACCGCGACAACGGCGGCGGCACCGTCGCCGAACAGCCCGCTGGCCACGAGATTGGCCCCCGACGTGTCGTCGCGCTGCACGGTCAGCGAGCAGAGCTCGACCGACAGCAGCACGGCGACGTCGTCGGGGTGACCGAGCAGGTAGTCGTGCAGGCGGGCGATGCCGGCCGCCCCGGCCACGCAGCCGAGCCCGAACACCGGCACCCGTTTCACGTCCGGACGCAAACCGAGACGGGTCACCAGCCGGGCGTCGATGGAGGGGGTCGCGACACCGGTCACCGAAACCGACATGACCAGGTCGACATCGCTGCCGGTGAGCCCACTTGCCTCCAGCGCATCCCGTACAGCAGTTTCCGCGAGGCCGACTCCCACATCGATGAACGCGTCGTTGGCTGCGCCGAAGCCGTCGAGGGTGCCGTAGCGCTCGAGCGGAAGCGCGAGATGGCGGGTACGTACACCGCTGGACGCGTGCAGTCGCTCGAGCAGCGCGCGGGACTCCCCCGCCGGGACGCACAGCTCGCCGAACCAGGCGGTGATGTCACGTTGCGCGTAGACGTGCGGCGGCAGCGCCCCGCGCACCGCGGCGATGTGCGTCATCCCGGCCGATCCTACGTCTGTCCGCTGCGTGCGAGGCTGGCCCGATGAGCACCCCGGCGCCGCGGCCGTACGCCGCGGTCGACGTCGATGGCGTGCTGGCCGACGTACGCCACCGGCTGGCGCATCTCGCCGGGCGCCGTAAGGACTGGGACGCCTTCTTCGCAGCGGCCCCGGACGACCCGCCGCTGCCCGAGGGGCTGGCGGTAGCGGCCCGGCTCGCCGCCGACCACGAAGTGGTCTACCTGACCGGGCGGCCGGAGCGGTGCCGGCGGGACACGCTGGCCTGGTTGCAGCGGCACGGGTTACCCGAGGGTCGGCTGGTGATGCGCCGGGAGGGGGATCGCCGCCCGGCGCGACTGACCAAGGTCGCCCTCTTGCGTCGCCTCGCCACGGAACGGCCGGTGGCGGTGCTGGTCGACGACGACGCGCAGGTGTGTACGGCGGCGCGGGCGGCCGGGTTCAGCGTGCTGCGCGCCGACTGGATGCCGACCGACCCGGCGAGCGACAACACGCTGACCGAGGCGCAGGAGCGCCACGGCCGCACGTAGTGCCCGCTGCGTCTCGCTCAGCAAAGCGAAGACCGGGACCCCTTGACTTGTTAGGCAGATGTCGTCACCGGTGACGACATCTGCCTAGCAACTCCGCCCAGCGACCAGCACGCGGTCGTAGCTAGCCGTCGGCGGGTTCCCAGAGCTGGAAGCGGATGCCCTGGTCGTCGGTGCACTCGGCGAGTTGCCCGTACGGCTTGCGCTCCGGTTCCGCCGCCTCCCCGCCCTGCGCGCGAACGCGGGCCACCGCGGCGGTTATGTCGGCAACCCGATAACACAGCTGCACCTCAGGGGCGTCGGCGCCACCCCACATGCCCACCGGTGGCGTGGGACCTTCCGCCTGCCAGCCGTCCTCGACGCTGCCCGCGGAGAATCGCCACCCGAGCACCGCCGCGTAGAAGTCCTTAGCGCGTTGGGTGTCCGGCACGCCGATGGTGACGTAGCCGATGTCCCCGTGCCGGGTACGCGTCGCGCGCCCCGGCGGGGTCAGCATGATCCACTGGTGGCCGAAGGGGTCACGGATGACGCCGGTACGCCCGTAGGGCTGGTCACCCGGTGCCCGAACGAGTTCGGCGCCGGCGGCGACGGCGCGTTCGACGGTCGCGTCGACGTCGGGAACCTGCACGTGGATCGAGAAGCGCGGGATGTCGCCCGGCGGTCCATCCCCCGACGTGCCGGGGGCACCGCCCGCCAGCATCAGCACGGCGTCGCCGATTCCGATCTCCGCATGGCCTACGGTGCCGTCCGGCATGACGTAAGGCTCACCGCGCCGCTCGGCGGCGAAGACCTCGACGTACCACTCGATGGCCCGCAGGCCGTCGGGTACGCCGATGTACGGCGTCACCGTCGGCGGCCAGGCGAACGCTGCGGTGTCGGTGGGTGTGCTGCTCACGGTCGTTCCTCTCGGGTCGAGTACGGCGCGCTCCAGCCGGGCGCGCAGCGCAGCGGCGAAAGCGGCATCGGGATCTTCCGGGACCACCGGCGCTCGAAGGGCGTCGAACGGGTCACTCACTGTGGGTCCTCCGCTCCCTCGTAGGCGCGGCGGAAGGCAGCTCGGGCGCGGACCAGCAGCGCTTCGGTGGCATGCAGACTGCGGCCTAGCACGGCGGCCACGTCGGGTACCGGTAGGTCGTCGAGATAGCGCAGTGTCAGCGCGGCCCGATGATGAGCGGTGAGCGCGCGGAGCACCTCGTGCGCGCGCAGCAGGTCCAGCTCTGCCTCCCACGGGTCGTCGTAGTCCGCGCCCCGCTCATGCGTGAGTCGCAGGCCCCGCTCTTCGCGGGCAGCCCGGCGCCAGTGGTCGACCAGCTTGTGCCGAGCCGTGCCGACGAGCCACGCAGTCGACAGCTGCGGTGGTGGAGTACGGCGCACTGCCGCCACCGCGGCCAAGAACGTCTCAGCAGTAAGGTCTTCGGCCAGCGGTTGGCTGCCGCAGCGCGCGCGCAGGTAGCCATAGACGTGCGGGAGCGCGTCGTCGTACAACTCCAGCAGCGCCAGCCCACGGTCGGGGCGCATTCGCGCTGGTTCGTCCACACCCCATAGTCGTCCGAGACGGTGCTTCTCCGACGGGGCGCGCAGAAAGTTTCCCCAATTATCGGCGCGGCGTGCTGGCTACGGCGACCCGAGACGGACACTGGCTCCGAATCACTGCACCCCTAGCTTTCCGACGGAGCGCTCGATGTGCCAGCACCAGCCACCCTGCCCGGCGTACGCGGCCGCGGACCGCGACGCGGCGCACACTGTCGCCTGTCACCCGGAGCAGGGCTGGAGCCTGCTGTGCAACGGCGTCGTGCTATTCGACGACACCGGCGAGCTGCTGCCCGACGGTCGAATCATCGGCCCGCACCGGCCCACCGACCGCGGTCACACCCGCAGCGCCGCCTGACTCGCACCCTCCCTGACCTCCAGCACGTGGCCGCGGCAACGAGTTCCGCGGCACCTAGTTGCTACGTTGTAGCTCATGGAGCAGGTGGACGTGCGTGAACTCAAGCAGAACACAGGCGGCGACGAGTACGACCGCATGGTCGCGGCCGGCGACGTTCTGGTTGGCTCGCAGGACATGCTCGCGGGTCGGCCGGTTTCAGTTGCCTCCGCAGCCAAGCTGTCGGACGAACTTCCGGCGCTCCGCGACGGCGACTGGCGCTAACCCAGCGCTAACTCTGCTCTACGTCGACGCCAGCGCACCGTCCTGCGCTTCGCGGACCGGCCAGATGTCTCGGCTCCCGCCGGAGACGGGCGGTCGCCGGCCGGCATGGCTTCACGACGAGGCGTACGCCTCCAGCGGTGGGCAGGAGCAGACGAGGTTGCGGTCGCCGTACGCACCCTCGACGCGACGCACCGGCGGCCAGTACTTCACCTCGTGCAGCCAGGGCAGCGGGTAGGCGGCCTGCTCGCGGGAGTAGGGGTGGGTCCACTCCCCCGCGAGCATCGCGGCGGTATGCGGGGCGTTCTTCAGCGGGTTGTCCGTACGGTCCAACTCACCGCCCGCCACGGCGGCGATCTCCTCGCGAAGAGCGATCATCGCCGCGCAGAAGCGGTCGAGTTCGGCGAGGTCCTCCGACTCGGTCGGCTCGATCATGAGCGTGCCGGCGACCGGGAAGGACATCGTCGGCGCGTGGAACCCGTAGTCGACCAGCCGCTTGGCGACGTCTTCGACGGTGACGCCGGTCTGCTTGGTGATCTCGCGCAGATCCACGATGCACTCATGGGCGACGAGCCCGGCGCGCCCGGTGTAGAGCACCGGGTAGTGCGGGACCAGCCGGCGCGCCACGTAGTTGGCCGCGAGCACCGCCACCTGGGTCGCCCGGGTCAGCCCCTCCGCGCCCATGAGTCGGATGTAGGCCCACGAGATCGGTAGCACACCCGCCGACCCCCACGGCGCAGCCGCCACCGGCCCGGGGCCGGAGGACGGCCCCGCCGCCGACTGCAGCGGGTGGTTGGGGAGGTACGGCGCAAGGTGCTCGCGCACGGCCACCGGGCCGACGCCGGGGCCGCCGCCGCCGTGCGGGATGCAAAACGTCTTGTGCAGGTTGAGGTGGGACACGTCGGCACCGAAGCGACCGGGCCGGGCGAGTCCGACGAGCGCGTTGAGGTTGGCACCGTCGACGTAGACCTGGCCACCGGCGTCGTGCACGGTGGCGCACACGTCGCGGATCGTCTCCTCGTAGACGCCGTGGGTCGAGGGGTAGGTCACCATCAGCGCGGCCAACTCGTCACGGTGCTCGTCCACCTTCGCGTGCAGATCGTCGAGGTCGACGTTGCCCGCGTCGTCGCAGGAGACGACCACCACCCGCAGTCCCGCCATCGCCGCGCTCGCCGCGTTGGTGCCGTGGGCCGAGGACGGAATGAGGCAGACGACACGCTGGTCCTCGCCCCGGTCGCGGTGATAGGCGCG
>Ga0136624_1000315_pt1 | contig 18080 bp, 19 predicted proteins | sample AntDrymUQ4692206_2_FD_104802 | JGI IMG/M metagenome (GOLD analysis project Ga0136624, IMG submission 104802) | Polar desert sand microbial communities from Dry Valleys, Antarctica - metaG UQ469 (22.06) | ecosystem: Environmental > Terrestrial > Soil > Desert | place: Antarctica: Dry Valley... | reverse complement strand
GCTTTGCCTTGCGGCGGGGCGAAGCCGCGGCGGTCTTGGCCGCGCGCCGGACCTTCTTTTTGGGTGCGCCCGCTCGCGCTTCGAGCAGCGCCTTGGCTTCGTCCATGGTGAGCGCCTCCGGCGAGCTGCCCTTTGGCAGCGAGGCGTTGGTCTCGCCATCGGTGACATACGGACCATACCGGCCGTCGAGGACGCGGACGGCGGCTCCGCTATCGGGGTGTGGTCCGAGCACCTTGAGCTCCTTGGCCGCGGCGCGCTGGCGGCGCATGGACTTCTTTTCCTGCGCAAGCAACTCTTTCGCACGCTCGAGCGATACCGTGTAGACGTCGTCTTCGGGCGCGAGCGACCTGAAGTCGTCGCCCTTCTTCACGTAGGGGCCAAAGCGGCCGATGTTGGCGACAATCACTTCGCCATCGTCCGCCGCCCCGAGCTCGCGCGGCAGCGACAGCAGCTTCAGCGCCTCGTCCAGCGTGATGGTGTCCTCGGCGTAGTTGCGGCCGAGCGAGGCGCGGCGCGGCTTGTCCGCCTTCTTGTCGATCGGCGTTTCGCCGAGTTGCACATACGGACCGAACCGCCCGAGCATCACGTAGACTTTGTCGCCCGTCGCTGGGTCGTCGCCGAGGACACGCGGCCCTTCGGCCTTGGCCTGGGCGATTTGAATCGCGCGCTCGATGGTCAGGTCCGCCGGTGCCATGTCGCTCGGAATCGAAGCCCTGTGCTCGCCCCACGAGATGTAGGGTCCGAACCGACCGATGCGTACCTGTACGGAGATTCCCTGCTCCGGATCGGGCCCGAGATCGAGAAACGGGTAGTCGATCACTCCGGACTTCTGATTGACCAGATTCTCGAGTCCGGGGTGCTTGCCGTCACCGCGGAAAAACGCCTTGATGAAATCGAGCCAGTCGCGTTTGCCGTTGGAGATGTCGTCGAGGATTTCCTCCATCTCGGCGGTGAAGCCCACTTCGACGTATTCGCCGAAGTGCTCGCGCAGCAGCCGCGTGACGGCGAAGGCGGTGAAGCTGGGCACCAACGCCTTACCTTGCCGGGTGACGTATCCACGGCGCTGAATGGTGCCGACAGTCGCGGCATAGGTGGACGGCCGCCCAATGCCTTCTTCTTCCAGACGTTTGACCAGCGATGCTTCCGTAAAGCGCGCCGGCGGCGACGTCTGATGCCCCTTTTCGTCGAGCCCGGCCACGATCAGCGGGGCATCGACGTTGTCGGGACGTTCCACCATGTCACCCACGGTCAGCTTCGGCAGCAGGGTCTCTTGCCCGTCGAGTTCGGCCGACGGATCGTCGCTGCCCTCCACATAGGCCCGCAGATACCCCGCAAACTCGATAGCCCTGCCGCTGGCGGTGAGGATCGCAGGCTGGCCGTCGACGCCGGTGCCCGTGATCTCGACCGACGTGCGCAGCATACGCGCCTCGGCCATCTGCGATGCGATGGCGCGCTTCCAGATCAGGTCGTAAATCCGCAGCGCGTCGGAATCGAGTACGCGTTCGAGCGATTGGGGCGTGCGTCGGAATTCCGTGGGGCGAATCGCTTCGTGCGCCTCCTGCGCGTTGCGCACCTTGGTCTGATACTGCCGGGGCCCCTTGTAGTAGTCGGCGCCATACATTTCGGCAACGGCCTGGCCGGCTTCTCTCAAGGCCTTGTCGCTGAGCGTCGTTGAATCCGTTCGGTGATACGAGATGAGACCTTCGAGGTCGCCGCCGCCGACATCAACGCCCTGAAACAAGCCCTGCGCAATCGACATCGTCCGCTCGGCCGAGAAGCCAAACTTGCGGTTGGCCTCCTGCTGAAGCGTGGACGTCGTGAACGGCGGTGACGGCCGCTGCGTAAACGGCTTCTCTTCGACGCCCGTGACCTTCCACGGCAGGTTGCGCGACAGCGCATCGACCAGCGCAGCCGCCTGCGTCTGATCGAGCACGCGGACGTTCTTACCCGTCAGCTTGCCTTGCGCGTCGAAGTCTTTGCCCGTCGCCACGCGTTCGGTGCCGATTCGGACGAGCGTGGCCACGAACTCACGATCGCCGGCGCGGATCTTCGCTTCGAGGTCCCAATAACTCGCGGAGCGGAAGGCGATGCGCTCTTCCTCGCGTTCGACGATCAGGCGAACGGCCACGCTTTGCACGCGTCCTGCGCTCAGCCCCGTCTGCACCTTCTTCCACAGCACGGGCGACAGCGTGTAGCCATACAGCCGATCGAGGATGCGACGGCTTTCCTGCGCCCGGACCAGGTTCTCATCGACGTCGTCGTGCGCCTCGCGCAGCGCCGCCTTGATGGCGTCCTCCGTGATCTCGTGAAAGACAATGCGCCGGACGGGCACTTTGGGTTTCAGGATTTGCTTCAGGTGCCAGCTGATGGACTCGCCCTCGCGGTCAGGGTCGGTCGCGAGAATCACCTCCGACGCATCCTTCATCGCCGCCTTGAGCTGCGCGATGTGTTTTTTCTTGTCCGCGGGGACGACGTAATACGGGGTGAAGTCGCCGTCGGTGTCCACGCCGAGGCGGCCCCACGGCTTCTGTTTGATCTCTTTCGGGACGTCGGCCGCCGAGTCGGGGAGATCGCGGACGTGTCCGTAGCTCGCCTCGACCCGGTAATTTGCTCCGAGGAAGCGCGCAAGCGTTCGCGCCTTCGCGGGCGACTCGACAATGACTAGCGGTTTGGGCATGAATGTAACCGGTACTGCGGGGTCCCCGTCACGCGGTTCAACCGTGCGGAGTGCTTTTACGTTAGCACGCGAACGAACCGGCCTCCTCCAATCCTCTGGATTTTGCCAGCCAGCTCGAGCTCGAGTAGCCGGGCCAACACGACGTTGGGCAGCTCGCCGGTACTGTTTGCGAGCTCATCTACTGTGAATTCAACGCTTTCCGGCATTTCCTCTCTGAGCCTGGCCGCTTCCGGAACATCCCTGTGCAGGTTCAACTCCTGCAGAATATCGTCCGCGGTCTCCACCACCTTTGCCCCATCGCGTATTAAGAGGTGGCCGCCACGGTTCCGGCCGCCGGCGGCCCGGCCCGGCACGACCAGGACGTCGCGCCCCTGCTCCGCGGCCGCGGATGCGGTGATGAGCGCCCCGCTCTTTTCAGGCGCTTCGACCACGACGACCGCGAGCGAGAGCCCGCTGATGATTCGGTTGCGCAGCGGGAAGTGATGCGGCAACGGCGGCACGCCAGGCGGAAACTCGCTGATGACGGCCCCGGCCACTTCCATTTCCCGGGCAAGATCCCTGTGCTCGGCGGGATAGATGCGGTCAATCCCGCAGCCGAGGACGCCGACCGTCAGGCCGCGAGCCGAAACCGCAGCGGCATGTGCAGACGAATCCACGCCCCGGGCGAGACCCGAGACTACCACGATGCCCGCCGCCACCAGATCCTGCGAGAGCTGCCGTGCCATGGCCAGCGCGTAGGGCGTGGCTGCGCGAGAGCCGACGAGTGCCACACCTGGCTTCACGAGCGTGCTCGGCTGCCCGCGCACCCAGAGCAGGGGTGGCGGCTCGGTGATCGCGCTCAGAAGGCGTGGGTAGCGCGCGTCTCCCAACGCGATGGGTACGACCTGGCGCGCGGCGGCCTGAGCTAGCTGGTGGTGCGCCTCGCGCGCGATGCGCGCGCAGGCCTCCTGCCATTCGGTGGAGAGCGGCCCCGCCACGCGACTCCGGCACGCCCAGGCGATCACAGATTCGTCAGGTTGCCGCGGGGGGAGTGATTCGTGGTCTTCGGCGGTCCCATGTCCATCCAGGACACGGAGAATTGCGGCAGCAAGTCGGCGGTCTCTCAGAGCCAGAATCGCGAGACCAGCGGCATCGGACGGGGTCATGGCGCACCTCGGCAATCAAAACCGGCAGCCCTGACCTGGAGCAGGATTTTAACAGGTAATTCGCTTGCTGACCCTACCCCCAGCCGATATAGTGACAACAAGGAATCATGTCTGCACGCGTTGTTGCCGTCGCGCTCCTGTGCGCCGTCGTGGCCGTGCCTGTCGCCGCTGAACAGCGCGGCGAAGCCAAAGAGCAGGTCGAGTTCGGTATTCAGGTCGCGCAGCGGGGACTGTGGCGAGAGGCGATCTACCGCTGGGAACGCGCCATCCAGCTGGATCCGACCTACGCCGCGGCGTTCAACAACCTCGCGATTGCGTACGAGCACGAGGGCGAACTGGACAAGGCCCGCGGCGCGTACGAAAAAGCGATTACCCTCGAGCCCAACAACGCGCTCGTCAAGCAGAACTACGATCTCTTCAAGGAAATCAATGATCGCGCCGCGAAGAAAGACGGGTAGTCTCCCGCTCCTGGTGCTGGTCGGCGCGCTCGCCGGGTGCACGAGCTACTACGAAATCCCCATTGAAACGCCGATCCAACCCAAGCTGGATACGTCGCAGTTTCAACGTGTGTTCGTCGCCGGCTTCGTGGCCGGCGGCAACGACGACATCGACGGCAACCTCGAAACCGTTCGGCTGCTGCGCAGCCAGTTGCGGCAGAAAGGCGCGCTGCGCGTCGTCGAATCGGAGCCGCTGTCGCTCACGACCATCGCGACCGAGCAACTCGGTATCGAATTGCCACCTCCGACGCCTGCCGCCACCTCGGAGCCCTCAACGGACCCGCCAGCCGGCGGTATCCGCGAAGAGCGGGATCTCGAGCCATTCGACAAGTTCTTCGAGAACGCCGAGTATTGGAAAAAAATCGGCGAGGAACATCAAGGCGCGCTGATTGTCACGGGTACGATCCTGTTCCGTCCCCAGACGACCTCCGGATTCGTGCAGCGCGAGCAGGAAACCTACGACGAGTTCGGCCGCCGGCGCGTCACGCCGACACGCGTCTACATGGAGCGTAACGGCTACATCCTGCGTCCGACGTTCGTGTTCATCGACGGCCGGACCGGCGAAACGCTGCATACCGAAACGTTCCGCGAAGAGATTCTCTACAACCAGAACACGCAGACGCCGGCCCTGTCGTCGTTCTTCGAGCTGATGGATCGGCTGCTGCCGTCATTTCTCAACTCGATGACCTCGCAGAAGATCCGCGGCACCCGCGTGCTGTTGAAATAGGCCTCGCGCCTGCGGCGCTCGGAGGGCCGGATTTCGCTGTCGCCGTTCCGGACGGCCTCGGCCTTGCCCGTGATACAATCGGAAGTTCTCGTTTACCTCGGAGAAATCAGTGTTTGCCATTATCCAGACCTCGGGCCGCCAGTTTCGTGTCGAGCCCGGCGCGGTCATCGAAATCAGCGGCCACGGCAGCGACATGGGCGCCGAGCTCACCTTTGACCAGGTGCTGCTCGTCGGCAAGGACGCCGGCGAAACCATGGCCGGCGCCCCATTCGTGTCCGGCGCCAAAGTTCTCGGCGTCGTCGATGCCCAGGAGCGCGGCGCCAAGATCCGCATCTTCAAGAAGAAGCGCCGTAAGCAGTATCGGCGCACCAAGGGACACCGCGACTTCATCACGCGCGTCCGCATTACCGACATCCAGGTGTAGTCATGGCAACAAAAAAAGGCCAGGGAAGTTCCCGTAACGGACGCGACAGTAATTCGCAGCGGCTTGGCGTCAAGCGCCACGACGGCAACGTTGTCACGGGTGGTTCAATCCTCGTCCGCCAGCGCGGCCGGCGGTTCCAGCCCGGGCTCAACGTCGGGCTCGGCAAGGACGACACGCTCTTTGCGAAGGTTCCTGGACGCGTGAAGTTCGAAGATCACGGGTCGCGTGGCCGCTTCATCAGCGTCCACCCCGTCACCGAGTAAGTGTTCGTTGACGAAGTAGAGATCCACGTCGCCGCCGGCCATGGCGGCGCGGGAGCTCTCAGCTTCCGGCGCGAGAAGTTCGTCCCGCGCGGCGGTCCCGACGGCGGCAACGGAGGCAAAGGCGGCTCGGTCTACCTCGTCGCCGATCCCCATCGCAACACCCTCGTTCATTTCAGGTTCACCGCCGAATTCGCCGCCAGGCGGGGCGGTCAGGGCGAAGGCTCGCTGCGGACCGGCCGCGACGGCGACGACCTGCTCATCCCCGTGCCCGTCGGCACGACCGTCTACAAACACGACCCGCTCATACCGGAATCAGACGAACTCTTCGCCGATCTGACGACCGTGGGCGAACGCGTGCAGGTCGCGAAAGGCGGCCGCGGCGGGCTCGGCAACGCGCACTTTGCGACCTCCACCAACCGCGCCCCGCGAAAACATCAACCCGGTGAGCCAGGCGAAGAGTTCCACCTCCGGCTGAAACTGAAGCTGCTCGCGGATGTCGGGCTCGTCGGCTTTCCCAACGCAGGTAAATCGACAATGATCGCGCGCGTGTCGGCCGCCAAGCCGAAGATCGCCGACTACCCGTTCACCACGCTGACGCCCAATCTCGGGGTGGTCACGATGAGCGGCGAGCGCAGCTTCGTCGTTGCCGACGTGCCCGGACTCATCGAGGGCGCGCACGAGGGCCACGGGCTTGGACACCAGTTCCTTCGCCACATCGAGCGCACCAAGGTGGTGATCCATCTGGTCGACGTCTCGGGCGCATCGGGGCGTGACCCGGTCGAGGACTTCGACACGATCCGCAAGGAACTCGGGTTGTACAACCGCGAGCTGCTCGCAAAGCCGCATCTGGTGGCCGCCAACAAGATCGATGCGCTCGACGAACCCGATCGCGTGACGCGCCTCGCGGACCACGCACGGGAACTCGCCCTTCCGTTCTTTCGCGTTTCGGCCGTGACGGGGGAAGGCGTGCCTCAACTGCTCGAAGCCGCATGGCCGCACATCGCGGAGGCGCGTGAAGCGGAAGCGGCGGCGGCGGCGCTTCACGAGGGAGAGATCCGACCAGCCGGACAGCCGGGCCCCGGCAGTGAGTTCGCCGAAGGGGAAGGGGAGGGGACCCGTGGTCAGGGCCCCGAGGCCCTGCCGCCGGACTACAACCCCGCCCTGGTGCGTCCGGTCAAGGGAGCGGGCCGCGGCAAGGGCTCCCGCAAACGATGACCCGGCGCCCCAAGCTGGGCCTGCTCGGCGGCACGTTCGACCCGATTCATCACGGCCACCTCGCCACAGCGCGCGCCGCGCAGCACGCGCTCGGCCTCGATGCCGTGTGGTTCGTCCCGTCGGCACGGCCGCCACATCGACCTGACAGCCCCCAGGCGTCTGAGTATCATCGAGTAGCGATGATCCGGCTCGCGATTGCGGAGGGCGCCGGATGGGAGGTTTGCGATCTGGAGCTGCGACGCGAGGGGGCCTCATACACTTACGACACGCTCATGACGCTGAATGACGGGCGGCCCCCGTCGCAGATTTTCTTCATTACGGGCGCGGACGCGTTCGCAGAAATCACTACGTGGCATCGCTATCCCGATGTCCTCGATCTCGCCCACTTCGTCGTCGTGGCGCGGCCCGGTTTTTCGATCGATGCGCTGCGGCAGCGCGTTCCGGCACTGGCAACCCGGATGATCGAGCCGGTCGATCTCGCAGTTTCTTCACCGCCGCGCATCATCCTGGTGCAAGCCGAGACTCCTGACGTGTCGTCGACAGGCATTCGCGGGCGTGTCGCGGGCCGCTGTTCGCTCATGGGCCTCGTTCCTCCCGCAGTTTCCGCGTACATCTGGCAGCATGACCTCTACTCTTCTGGACACTGACTTGCATGGCAAAGACCACACGTCCGCGGGCTAAGCGCGCGCCGGCGCGCGCGCCGCGCCTCCCGAATCAGATTGCCGCCGCCATAGAGGCGGCACAGGGCCGCAAGGCGACGGAGGTCATCGTGCTCGACCTCCGCAAGACGGCGGCCTTCACGGATTACTTCCTGATCTGCACGGGGGCGAACGCGCGGCAGGTGCACGCGATTGCCGATGCTGTGGAAGAAGCGCTCAAGGCGAAGAAGATCCGGCCGACGCACGTCGAGGGCTATCAGCGCGCCGAGTGGATTCTGCTCGACTACTTCGACTTCGTGGTTCATGTCTTTTCGACCCACGCCCGGCAGTTCTACGGGTTGGAGCGGCTGTGGGGCGAAGCCTCGCGCATCGAAATCGCCGACACGCCCTGAACCAGGGGCACGGGTGGGCGGCCTGTGAGCCTCCGCCACATGCTCAACGCCATCCTGTCGGCGATCATCGCGCCGCCTTGCGCGGTATGCAGCCGGATTCTCGATGCGCCCCTCGAGGGCGCCGTCTGCCGGTGGTGCTGGGACGCAATCGTCGCCCGCCCCTCTGGGTTCGCCCTCCACACCATCGCTCAGGCCCAGGCGATTGGACCTTACGAGCAGACGCTGCGCGACGTCCTCCATGCGCTCAAATACGACGGCCGCCGGTCGGTCGCGCCGCGCCTTGCCGCTCTGATGGCTGCGCAGGGCCGTGACGTCCTAACCGGCGCCAACCTGGTAGTGCCCGTCCCGCTGCATCCACGCCGGCAGCGCGAACGCGGCTTCAATCAGGCCGAAGACCTGGCGCGTCACCTCGGGGTGCCGATGCGTCGGGCGTTGCGGCGCGTCAAGGCGACGCGGCCGCAGGTCGACCTGCCGGCGGAGCAGCGGCGCGACAACGTCCGCGACGCCTTTGCGCTGCGATGGGTTATCGGCCGGTCTGTATCCGGCATCGGCCGGTCTGGACACCGGCCTCTACAGGGGTACACGATTGTCCTCATAGACGATGTCGCGACGACGGGGGCGACGCTCGAGGCGTGCGCGCGGGTGTTGAAGTCGGCGGGAGCCGCGGAAGTCCGCGCGCTCACAGCAGCCCGAGTCGCGACCGGACTGCGGTGAACACCGCCTCGGCCACCGCCTCTTTGTCCTGCGCCCCGTCGATGCGGATCCAATGCGGCTGAAGGGCCTGGTGCAGATAGCTTTCGCGCACGCGCGCGAGGAGCTGCAGATCCTGTTCGTACCGATCGCGATCGCGCTGCTTCCGGACGAGAGATGCCTCGGGCGCGATATCCAGCAGCACCGTGAGTGACGGCACCGGCAGATAGGCCTGCGTCGCCGTCAGCCACGCGGCATCGAGCCCCTGGGCCTCGCCGTAAGCGACGCTGGACGAGAGATAGCGATCGCAGACGACGACGGCGCCGGCGGCGAGCCACTCCTCGACGCGGGGGCGATACTCGTAGCGATTCGCGATGTAGAGCAGCTGCATCACATCGGCGGCGTAGTCGCGATCGCCGCGCAGAGCGCGGCCGATTTCCGCGCCGATGTGGGTGTCGTAATCGGGGAATGACAGAAACTGCGCCGGCCGGCCGCTGTGCTGCAGCGCCGCGAGCAACCGCTCCGCCTGGGTCTGCTTGCCGCTCTGGTCCAGGCCCTCGAACGCGACCAGGTGTCCACGCTGCTCAGTCATCGGTCGTTGGTGCTCCTGGCACCAGCGCACGGGCGTCGAGCACAAAGCACACGAAGGACACGATGGACACGATGAAAGAATTATCTTGGGCTTTGAACAAAATTGCCTTCGTGTCCTTCGTGTCCATCGTGTTCACTCCTCCAGCCTCAACATGTCATCAAGGGTCTGGCGCCGCCGGATGATTCGCCACTGCCCGGCGTCGACGAGCACCTCGGGCGGAAGCGGCCGGCGCAGGTAGGTCGAAGCCATCACCGCACCGTACGCGCCAACGTCGCGCACGATCATCAGATCGCCAACCTCGACGTGCGGCAGCTCCCGATCGCGCGCGAACGTGTCCGTGCTCTCGCACACCGGACCGACGATGTCGGCGAGCATCGGCGCCCCCGCGCGCGGGCGAAGCGGCTCGATACGGTGAAAAGCGCCGTAGAGCGCCGGCCGCAGCAGCTCGGTCATGCCGGCGTCGAGCACGACGAACTTGCGCGCGCCTTCGAAGTGTTTGATATCCACGATGCGTGTCAGAAGGGACCCTGCGGGGCCGACCAGGACGCGCCCGGGCTCGACCAGGGCCGTCAGACCGCTCGGCCGCGCAATTTCCACGAGGCGTGTGCCGTAGTCCGTCGGATCAATCGCTGGCGTGCCGTCGTAGGAAATGCCGACGCCGCCGCCGAAATCGACATGGCGCAGGCCCACGCCCTCGGCACGAAGCGCCATCGCCAGGTCGACGGCGGCACTGGCCGCACGCAGAAGCGGATCGAGCGTGCCAATCTGCGATCCGATATGGCTGTGGACGCCGACGGGCTCGAGCCCGGGGCGCTGCTGAATCTCTCGAAAGATGGCGGGCGCCGCTTCGATGGGCACCCCAAACTTGTTGGTCTTGAGGCCGGTCGAGATGTGCGGATGGCTGCGCGCGTCGATGTCGGGATTGACGCGAAGGGCCACGGGCGCGACGCGCTGTTGATCCTGGGCGAGCCGGTCGAGGCGATCGAGTTCGCCGGGCGACTCGACGTTGATCGCCTTGAGGCCGAGGCTGATCGCGCGCGCCAGTTCGTCGGCACTCTTGCCGACTCCGGTGAACATGATCTCGCTGGGATGAAAGCCGCACCTGAGCGCCACGTCCACCTCGCCCATCGAGTTGGCATCGACGCCGGCGCCCAGTGCCTTCAATAGCCGGACAATCTCCAGCGTGGAATTGGCCTTGAGCGCGTAGTGCACGGCATGCGGGTAGCTGCCAAAGGCGGTGTCGAACCGCGTGTAGGCCGCGCGAATTGCGGCGGCACCGTACACGTAGCACGGAGTACCGACGCGATCGGCAATCTCAGCGAGTGGGACGCCGTCAATCGTCATGCCCTGCGTCGTCGTCACAAACGTCGTGGTCACAGTGGTTGCGGCGATCATACCGCGAAGGATTGAGCCGGTTCGACTGCGAAACGTGGTACGATCCTGGGTCGGACTCACGTACGGGATGGCAGACCCTTCTTCAGCACCAGACGCCGTTGACGCTCTGATCCAGCGCTGCCTGGCCGGCGACCAGGACGCGTGGGCGCAGATCGTCCGGCAACACTGGCGCAAGGTCTTCAACATCGCGTACAAGTTCACCGGCAAGCACGACGAAGCGGAAGACCTCACGCAGGACGTGTTCCTGAAGATTTTCAAGTCGCTCAAGACGTTCGACCAGCGGGCGAACTTCCAGACCTGGCTGGTCAGCGTCAGCCGGAACCTGTGCATCGACCACTACCGGAGCGTGCGCAAGGAGCGCGAGACGATCGACCGCGGGGTCGATCCGGGCGGGTTGACGCCGGCGGCCCCGAATGTGAGCCCGATCGCCGCGCTCGAACAGGCCGATCGTGTGGCGTTGTTGAAGAAGGCTCTCGCGCACTTGCCGCCGACGTTGCGGTCCGCGGTGTTGTTGCGGGACATCCAGGAGTTGTCGTACCAGGAAATCGCCGACCGGCTGCACTTGCCGGAAGGTACCGTCAAATCCCGCATCAACCGTGGCCGCATGGAGCTGGCACGGCAGATTCGCCGCTTGCGGGATGAGCTCGAAACCGGAGTCGCAGGATGAACCTGACCACCGAACAGAATGCCGGCGTCGCGATCGTCCGCGTCGGCGAAGCACGCCTGATGTATCCGCTGCTTGCCGATTTTTCCGGCGCGGTCGCGCAGTTGCTCGCCGCCGGTCAGCGCAAGGTGCTGCTCGATTTCACGAAGGTCACCTACGTGGACAGCGCGACCATCGGCTGCCTGATGGACCTCTACCGCCAGACCACCGCCGCCGGCGGCACCTTGAAGCTGGCCGGCGTTCAGAAGCGCGTCGAGACGATGTTGACCATGACCGGGGCGCACAATTTTCTGGAGATGCACGCGGACGAGGCGGGCGCCGTCCAAAGCTTCGGGAGCTAACGATGCGTACCATCAAGACGTCCTCGGGACACGAGATCACGCTGGACGATGATCTGCTCGCCGTGCTCGAGGCGTTGTTCACGGAGGTCACGGCCAAGCGCGAGCTGGAGCGATCGTACGAAGACCTCACGCGTGAGATCGAACACCTCATCTCGCAGATGACGCCAGAGGAAGTCCGATCCTACTTTGCGGAGAGCCTGTTTCTCAATCAGGTGAAGTACGAGAACGACAAGCTCGAATCGTACATGCGCAAGCTCGACAAGCCCGGGAGTTAAGCCAGCCAGTGTCCCTGAATTACCTCGCGACGCGTTTCACCTGCTCGTGGCCATGGACCACGGCCGTGATGCTCTGCGACGGGCGGATCGTCTGCGGTTGCGCCGACCCGTACGCCAAGCGCGTGCTGGGTGATTTCCGCACCACGCCACTCGCCGGCATCTGGCGCAGCCCGCTGTTGGCCGAACTCCGCGAGGACATCAACACCGGCGGCTCGCCGTTCTGCGGTGACTGCCCGTTGAAGGAGCCGCTCGCGGACGATCAACCCGCGCCGGTCAGGGACGTCAACGTCGCACCGCTCCCGAATCGCCTGTACATCGAGTGCACGGCGGCCTGCAACATTTCGTGCTTCCAGTCGTGCTGTGCGCCGGAGACCGGCATCACCCGGACGCGTCAGGCGGGCATGCTGGACTGGGATCTTTTCACCCGCGCGATCGACGAAGCCGGCCCATCGCTGGTTCGCGTGGACTTCTTCAACTATGGGGAAGCCTTCCTGCACAAGCGCGCCGTGGAGATGTGCGAATACATCAAGACGAAGTTCCCGCACATCTACCTCTACACCAGCACAAACGGGCTTGCGCTCAACGAAGAAAAGGCGCGGCGGCTGGCGCACTCGGGCATAGACGAGGTCACCTTTTCCCTCGATGGCGCGTCACAGGACACCTACGTCCGCTATCGCCAGCGCGGCAAGTTCGACGTCGCGCTCGCCAACCTTCGTGCGTTGACCGACGAGAAGGCCAGGAGCGGCCGGGACGTGCCCCACGTCAACTGGCGCTACATCCTCTTCAAGTGGAACGACAGCGAAGAGGAAATGACCCGCGCGCGGCAACTCGCCACCGAAGTCGGCGTCGATCGCCTGTGCTGGGAAATCACGGATCACCCGGAGGATTCGTTCTCACGCCGGTTCGCCAGGGGGTCGCCCGACTACGCGCGCATTGCGCACGAGGTATGGGACAACAGCGGGCTCGGTAACGCCATTCCGGGAGCGACACCGCGCGCGCAGATTGACGTGCGCCAGTGGCTGCCAGTTCTGCCACTTCAGGGTCGAGCGTCACAGCCGGTGTCGGTCAAGACGCGCGTGCGCAACCTGTCAGGGCGGCCATTTCGCGCCAGGGCGACGTACGGACGGCGCCTCGTCAGGCTCGGCGCGCAATTGCTCGATCACGAAGGCCGCCTCATCAATCGTGATCACGCCCGCGCCTGGCTGCCGGGCGACATTGCCCCCGGCGCCCAGGCCGACGTGCAGATTGACGTGCCCGCGCCGGAAACGCCCGGCCGCTACGCGCTCAAATTCGACCTGGTCAGCGAAGGTATCGACTGGTTCGAAACCTGCGGGTCGGCGCCGACGGTCAAAGAATTCGTCGTGCGCTGAAGGCCACTACCGTCCAGCGACTTGCTCGACTTCGCGCATGACCCGCAGCAGGTTGCCGCTCCACAGCTTGGCGATCTGTTCCTCGGTGTAACCGCGCCGCACCAGCTCCAGTGTCACGTTGAACGTCTCGCTCGCATCGTTCCAGCCATCCACACCGCCGCCGCCGTCGAAATCTGACGAGATGCCAACGTGGTCGATCCCGATCAGGTTGACGAGATAGTCGATGTGCGTGATGAAGTCCCGGACGGTCGCGCGCGGCGGTGACGGCATCTTGAAGTCGATCATCGCCAGCCGCTTTTCATAGTGCGCGCGGCGATCCCCGGTCAGCGTGGCGAGGGCCGCCGCAGCGCCACCGCCCCCCCCACCGCCCGGTCCTCCCGCCGGCAACCCGAACTCCTGGCGGAGCGCGGCAATCGCCGAGGTTCTCGCGTCCGGCTGCGGCGGCGCGATCTTCACGTAGCCGTTGAACGCCACCGTCTGAACGACCCCCCCGTTCTTCTTGAGCGCCATCAGCATCTCATCGTCCATATTGCGGCTGTGGTCCGCCAGCGCGCGCGCGGAAGAATGTGATGCCATTACCGGGGCCTTCGACAGCGCGATGGTCTGCATGATCGACGCTTTGGAAGGATGCGAGACGTCCACCATGATGCCGAGGCGGTTCATCTCGGCGATGGCCTTGCGGCCGAGTTCGCTCAGCCCGTTGTGCAGCCATTTGCCGTCGCGCTCCCCGGTGTTGGAATCCGACAGCTGGCTGTGCCCGTTGTGCGCCAGGGAGAGATACCGGCCGCCGCGCTCGTAGAACTCCGTGAGACGGCCCAGATCCGTCCCCATCGGATAGCCGTTCTCGATGCCGATGAGGGCGACCTTCTTGCCCGACTGCGCGATGCGCGTGACATCGGCGGCGGTGAGCGCCAGCTCGATTTTGTCGGGAGCGATCTCCTTCGTGAGCCGGTGGATCGCGTCGAACTTGGCAATCGCCTGCTTATAGGCGTCGTCGAACCCCGCTGGTGTGAGCTCGCCTTGCCCGACATACACAATCAGGAACACGGCGTCGAGGCCGCCGCTCGTCATCTTGGGCAGGTTGACCTGAATCGGCAGGTCCTGCGTGTAGTTCCGGTCCCTGGTGAAGTTCGCAGGATTGATATCCACGTGCGTGTCGAGCGTGATGACACGCTCGTGAATCGCGCGGGCGCGTGTGACCAGCTCCGCTTCCGCCGCGCTCTGCGTGCGGACGACTTCGGGAACACACACCAGGACTGCCAGCGCGGCAGCGATTGACGACCTTCGCAAGAGCGACATTCGACCCTCCATTACCGTGGCGCTGCATGCTGCGCCCGAGCAGACTCAAAGAGGATAGGCGATAAGCAGGCACGGTGCCTGTTCACGGTAGCAGCAGCCGGATCACGACGGCGGTCACGCCGGCGAGCCCAAGCCAGAACAGCCACGGCGGCCACGTCAGCACAGGGTACGGCAGGGCATCGCTGTCGTAAATCATGAAACCCGGCCCGGGCCGCGATTCCGCGTGTGCGCGCTGCTCGGCCGGCCAGCGGTGACCCGTCGGCGAGAGATAGGACGGCGTATCGAGCACTGGAGCGTAATATTTCTCCAGAATCAGGTTTTCGTGGCGCGCCGCCAGGATGTTGCCCTCGGCCCAGCGCCGATTGCGTTGCTGGATATGCGCAACGCCCTCGCTGAAATACTGATCCTCGCGAGACAGGCGCGACCAGGTCAACGGCGGGTTCTGGTCCCACTCGCTTGCGCGCTGCGCGGCGAGAGCCGACAGCTGTTCTACCGTATACCGCGATCGAAACACGCCGGCTTCCCGATCGGCGATGTCGTAACCGAGATGGACGGTGTCGAAGAACAGGCCAAACACGAGGATGGCAGACGACGCCAGCCATGCGACACGCCCCCGCGACCTCCGGTTGAGCGAGAACGACAGCGGCTTCGGCGCGTCCAGGCCCAGGCAGAACAGCAGACCACAGCCAATCGCGATCAGGTTGAGCAACACATCCCGCACTTCACCGATGCGGGCGGGAATGAACCACTGCAGCCACTCTTCGCACACGCCTACGATGAAGGCCGCCAGCACCGGCATCACGAGCACCGACGCGTCGTCCGACGGGCGCCACGCCTTGTAGAAGAGAAAGGTGACCAGGCCATATTGGATGAAGTGAAACAGTTCGACGGCGTCCACTTCGGCATTGCCGGTTCGCGCCGCGGCTGCGTACCCCCCGGCGATCAGCAGCGCCAAGCCGAGCGCCGCGTACCTGACGCTGTGGTCTTCCCGGATGCGGCGCAACGCGAACCCCACCGCGCCGGTGGCCGCCGCGGCGACGACGACCGCCATCAGCAGCGGAAATCGTTCACCCAGAGTGTCGCGTAGCACCGTCCGCAACTGCCCGATGAACGGCGCGCTCAGGACGAGCGCCGCTGCGCTCACGGCCGCCGTGAGCAGCCACCCGCGCGAGTAGCCCGGCGACATCCGCAGATTCTAGTCCCCCCCCGGAACCGTGATGATTTGCATAATTCCGGGAGCGCGGTGCCCGCTGGCGGCCAAGAAAAAAGGCCGCGTTTTTCACGCGGCCAGGAGGCACTGAGAGGGAGATCCGAAACCAGCGGGACTTCGTAGCGCTCTATTCGTAGCGCTCTATTCGTAGCGCTCTATTCGTAGCTCTCTATTTCGTAGCTCTCTATTGCGGCTTTCTTTCTGCGTGTTCTGCGTGTTCTGCGGATCAGTTGGCGCGCGCAGGAACAGCGAAGCCGTGCGCGGCCACGTCGACGCCCGCAGGCGCCTCGACCAGGACCCAGGCATCGCGCTCCTGGAGCAGTTGCGCCGCCAGCGCCGTGTGCAGGGCGTGCCCGCCACGATGCGCGACTACGTGGCCGATGATCGGGTGGCCGACCAGCGCCAGATCGCCGACCACGTCGAGGATCTTGTGGCGCACGAACTCGTCTTCGAAGCGCAGCGCGTTGAGGACGCCCGCGTCGCCAATCACGATGGCGTTTTCGAGCGACCCCCCAAGGGCCAGACCGTTTTGGCGCAGCATTTCCACTTCCTTCAGGAAGCCGAACGTGCGCGCCGGCGCGATGCTCTCGGCGAAGCTCTGCTCTGTGATCCGCTCCGTGCGAGATTGGTGGCGCAGCGCCGGGTGATCGAAGCTGATGGTGTAGCTGACCTTGAAGTGATCGGATGGGTAAATCGCGATCCGCTTGTCGGCGTACGAGAGTTGGACCGGGCGCAAAATCTTGAGGTAACGGCGCGGCGCGGCGAGCCGCTTGACCCCCGCTTCGTGCACGAGGAAGAGGAACGGCGCCGCGCTGCCGTCCATGATCGGCACTTCGTTGTGCGTGAGCTCGACGACGACGTTATCGATGCCGACGCTGACCAGGGCCGCGAGCAGGTGCTCGACGGTTTCGACTGTCGCCCCGTCCCTGCCCAGGACCGTGGCGTAATGCACGGCCGAGACGTTCTTGACGGTCGCGGGAATCTCGATGCCGAGGTCGGTCCGGCGGAAAATGATGCCGCTGTCAGCGGGTGCGGGCTTCAGGGTCAGCGTGACTTTGTTGCCGGAATGCAGGCCGATACCAGCGCATGAAATCTGACGACGTAAGGTGCGTTGCGCGTCCATTCAGTAGTAATCCGTCGGGGGCGTGCTCGTTCTAGAGCAAACTGAATGCCCACTTCCCAAACCTGGCATGGTACTATATAAACAGTTGATAATTAAAGGTTTATGGACACAAGGCCGCGAGCAACCCACCGCGCGGTGTGGTATTTATACCACGCTCACGCCGGCTCGTCTGTGTGTTTTTTTCCGATCCCGAGGAGCGGCGCCAAAAACTGCCCGGTGTGCGAACCCTTGGTTTTGGCCACGTCTTCGGGGGTGCCCTGACCCACGACCCGACCGCCGCCCACTCCGCCCTCCGGCCCAAGGTCGATGATCCAGTCGGCGCTCTTGACCACGTCGAGGTTGTGTTCGATGACCACCACGGTGTTGCCCTGGTCGACCAGCCGATTGATCACGTCGAGGAGCTTACGCACATCCTCGAAGTGGAGCCCGGTCGTGGGCTCGTCCAGAATGTAAAGCGTGCGACCCGTGCCGCGCTTGGACAACTCGCGTGACAGCTTGACGCGCTGCGCCTCCCCGCCGCTCAACGTCGTGGCCGACTGGCCGAGCTCGATGTAGCCCAGCCCAACGCTTTGCAGCGTCCGCAGCTTGTTGGCGATCGGCGGAAAGTTCTCGAGGACCGGGAGCGCCTGGTCCACCGTGAGTTTGAGGACGTCCGCGATGGATTTGCCGCGATAGTGGATGTCGAGCGTTTCTCGATTGTAGCGGCGGCCCTTGCACTGTTCGCAGGTGACATACACGTTCGGCAGAAAGTGCATCTCAATGGCGCTGACGCCATCGCCCTGGCAGGCTTCGCAGCGTCCCCCTTTCACGTTGAACGAAAACCGCCCCGGCTTGTAGCCGCGCGTCCTGGCCTCCGGCACCATCGCGAAGAGCTCGCGAATGAAGGTGAACAGGCCGGTGTAGGTGGCCGGATTCGAGCGTGGCGTGCGGCCGATGGGCGACTGATCGATCTCGATGACCTTGTCGATGAGCGCAATGCCTTCAATCGTCTGATGCGCGCCCGGCTCCTCGACGGCGCGGTACAACTCACGCGCCAATGAACGATAGAGGATGTCGTTGACGAGCGTGCTCTTGCCCGATCCGCTGACGCCGGTCACCGCGACGAGCAGCCCCAGCGGGATG
>Ga0136624_1000314_pt1 | contig 18096 bp, 19 predicted proteins | sample AntDrymUQ4692206_2_FD_104802 | JGI IMG/M metagenome (GOLD analysis project Ga0136624, IMG submission 104802) | Polar desert sand microbial communities from Dry Valleys, Antarctica - metaG UQ469 (22.06) | ecosystem: Environmental > Terrestrial > Soil > Desert | place: Antarctica: Dry Valley... | reverse complement strand
GGGGTTCCAGTGGGTCGTCCGCGTCGCCGACCTGGTCGCGCGCGACCGCGCCGACCGGCGTGAGGACCGCGCCTACGCGCGCGCCGTGCCCGCGTCGGGCCTGCCGAGCGGGCGCACGACCTACCGGCGGCTATTCGAGTACGAGAGCGACCTCAAGCGGCTGGTCGCCGAGCGCCCGGACCTCGTCAAGCCGATCACGCTGCCCAATCGCACGTGGGAGGGCAGGCGAGTGATGGGCATCGAGATCACGCGCGACCCCGGCGCCTCGGACGGCAAGCCGGTCTTCCTGCAGCTCGGCGTGCACCACGCGCGCGAGTGGCCATCGAGCGAGCACGCGCTCGAGTGGGCCTTCCAGCTCGTGCGCGGCTACGACGACGACGAGCGCACGCGCCGGCTGGTCGACGCGACGCGCACGATCGTGGTGCCGATCGTCAACCCCGACGGCTTCAACCTCTCGCGCGAGGCCGGCGAGGTCAACGGCGCAGGCGGCGGGCGCGCGGGCAACGAGCCCCAGAACATCGCCACCTGGCTCGCGACGGGCGAGTACAAGCGCAAGAACTGCCGCGACGGCAACCGCGACCGCGCCCTCTGCACGGGCGCCGCGACCGGCCTCGGCACCGATCCCAACCGCAACTACGCGGGCTTCTGGGGCGGCCCGGGCGCCGGGGCCACCCTCACCGACGAGACGTACCGCGGCCCCGCGCCCTTCTCTGAGCCCGAGACCCGCAACGTGCGCGAGCTCGTCTCGCGGCGCCAGGTCACCACGCTGATCAGCAACCACACCTTCTCGAACCTGGTGCTGCGCCCGCCGGGCCTGGCCTCGGAGGGGCCGCCGCCGGACGAGGACCGCGGCTACAAGGCGCTGGGGGACGCGATGGCCGCCGCCAACGGCTACGCGAGCCAGTACGGCTATCAGCTCTACGACACGACCGGGTCGACCGACGACTGGTCCTACTACGCGACCGGCGGCTTCGGCTACACGTTCGAGATCGGCCCCTCGAACTTCCACCCCCCGTTCGCCGACGTCGTGGCGGAGTGGGAGGGGACGAGCACCGCCGCCGCCGGCGGCAACCGCGGGGCCTACTACCTGGCACAGGAGAGCACCGCCGACCCGGCCCGTCACTCTCTGCTGGCGGGGCGTGCGCCCGCCGGCGCGACCCTGCGACTGCGCAAGTCCTTCCTGACCGAGACCTCGCCGGTTGTCGACGAGCTCGGCCGCGAGGGCGAACGGCGCAGCGTCCGCGACACGCTCGACTCGACGCTGCTCGTGGGGCGCGACGGGGCCTTTTCGTGGCACGTCAATCCCTCGACGCGGCCGATCGTCGCGCGCGACCGTGGCCGTGCGGCGACCGGGTCCCCGAGCGCCGCGCAGACGTTCGCGGAGGACCCGCCCGACGAGCTGTCCTGCCAGGACGCGGCCTTTGCGCCAACCCCTCCGCCCACCTGCTACGAGGACAACACGATCACGATTCCGGGCGCTCCGGCAGACAACGGGCGCGCGAGCATCCGCATCGACTGGGGAGCGCCGACGAGCGACTACGACATGGCCGTCTACCGCCGCGGCTCAGACGGAGCGCTGACCCCGGTCGGCGTCTCGGGCCAGGGCGACACGACCTTCGAGCAGGTGATCCTCGCCGATCCCGCGCCGGGCGAGTACGTGGCGCGGGTGTTCGCCTACGAGGCACCGGCCACCGACCCCTGGGCGGGAGAGGTCACCTTCGCGGGCCCCGAGCCCTTCCGCCCGGCGCGCAAGGAGACCTGGCGGCTTACCTGCGAGCGCCCGCGCGGCAGGGTGCGCGAGGCGCGCGACGTGCTGATCGAGCGCGGCGAGCGGCAGGATCTCGACCTGAGCTGCTGATGCGCCCGGGGCCCCGATGAGGGGCTTCGGCGGCGGAGGTGCGCGCGAGCCCGTCGAGCGGCCGGCCGACCGCGGCGTGCGGCGCGCCAACTTGCGCCGCGTCGGGCGTCTCTTCGGCCCCTACCGCGGCGTGCGCGAGAACCTGCGCTTCGCGAGCCCCGATGCGACCGACGAAGAGATCGAGGACGCCGCACGCGCGGCTCGAATCCACGACCTGATCGCCTCGCTGCCGGACGGCTACGACACAGAGGTCGGCGAGCGCGGCTACCGCTTCTCGGGCGGGGAGAAGCAGCGGATCGCGATCGCGCGCACGACGGCGCTCTGACGCCGAACTCAGCCGGGTGGGCTGGGCGTCGCCTCTAGCTCGGGTGGCAGCGCCTTCGGCCCGTCGGGATAGAGCCAGGCCAACTCCTCCGCGGTCATCTCGAGCGTGTTCGCCGCTTCGGCCGGGGCGCCGACGACGAGCCACAGCTGGTCGGCGTCGGTGTCGTTGAAGAGCTGGCGCACCGTGGCCGGCTCGACGTAGAGCGCCGACAGCGGCTCTGTCAGCGTGACGAGCTCCTCGCCCAGCCGGCAGCGACCCGTGCCCTCGAGCAGTAGGTAGAGCTCGGCTTGCGATCGATGGCGATGGCGCGTCGAGGCCTGCCCGGGGGCGAGGCGCCACATCCGTGCCCCAAGGCGATCCGCCTCGAGTTGCTTCGCCAGATCGGTGTTCAGCACCCCCATCTGGTTCGAAGGGCGCCAGAAGGCCTCGGAGGCCGGTAGTACCCGGAAGCCCGTGGTCACCCTTCCAGCCGGGCTTCCTCGAGGTCGAGGTCGCGTTGCACGCGGCGCAGCACCTCGTCGGAGATCCGGTGCTCGTTGCGCATCCGCACCAGCGTGTCGCGCTCGGCCTGGAGGAGCTCGGTTCGCAGGCGCATGAAGGCCCTGTTCGATCCTCGTAGTCGATCCCGTCGCCGTCGCCGTCGGACTCGCCGATCAGGTTGGCAAAGCGCCGGCGGCGATAGTCGTAGAGCCCGCGCAGGCGGTCGGCGGTGTCGTCGCGCACCCACTCCTCGCCGGCCAGCTCGTCGATGCGGTCGATCGCCGCCTCGGCCGCTCGCAGGCGCGCCTCGCTCTCCTCGCGCGCTTCGGAGTCGTCGTCCTCGAGGTCGAGCGCGCGGATCAGCGGCGGCAGCGACAGGCCTTGGAGCACCAGTGTCCCCACGATCACGCAGAAGGTGAGGAAAATGATCAGGTCGCGCGCGGGGAAGGGCTCGCCGCCGGTTAGGGTCTCCGGAACTGCAAGCGCCGCGGCGAGCGAGACCGCGCCCCGCAGCCCGGTCCAGCTGACCAGGAACGTCGACTGCCACGGCGGCGGCGGGTCCCGCTCGCGCAGGCGGCGGCTGAGCCGGCGGGGGAGGTAGGTGAGCAGGAAGACCCACACGATCCGAGTGACGATCACCGCCGCCACGACCGCCACGGCGTAAAGGGCGAGGCTCGCCGGCCGCTCGCCCGCCAGCCCGTCGAGCAGCGGGCGCAGCTGGAGCCCGATCAGGACGAACAGCGCCGTGTTCAGCAGGAAGGTGAGGATCTCCCAGATCGAGAAGGCCTGGATGCGTGTGCTGGGCGCGATCAGCTGCGGCGCGCGCCAGCCGAGGTAGATGCCGACCGTCACCGCCGCCAGCACGCCGGAGACGCCGATCGCCTCCGCGGGTAGGTAGGCGAAGTAGGCGGTGAACAGGGAGATCGTGATCTCGACGGGCGGGTTCTCGAGCCGTCGCCGGATGGCCGCCACGACGAACCCGATCGCGAGCCCGACCGCCACGCCGCCGATCGCGCTCAGCACGAACTGGAGGCCCGCCATCCACAAGGAGAAGGAGCCCGACAGCACCGCGCCGAGGGCGAAGCGATAGGCGACGAGCGCCGTGCCGTCGTTGATCAGGCTCTCGCCCTCGATGATCGTCACGACGCGGCGCGGCGCGCCGAGTCGCGCCGCGATGGCGGTCGCGGCGACCGGGTCGGTCGGCGAGACGATCGCGCCGAGCACGAAAGCGACCGGCCACGCGAGCCCGATGACCACGTGCGCCACCAGCGCGACACTCACCATCGTCGCCAGCACGAGCCCGACCGCAAGCAACGAGATCGGGCGCAGGTTCGCGCGCAGGTCGCGCAGCGACGAGAAGAACGAGGCGCCGTAGAGCAGCGGCGGCAGGAAGATCAGCAGCACCAGGTCGGGCTCGAGCTCGACGGCCGGGACGCCGGGCACGAAGCCGATGCCGAGGCCGCCCAGCACGAGCAGGATCGGGTAGGGCACGTGCGTCCAGGTCGCCAGCAGCATGCAGGCCGACGACGGACACGAGCAGCCCGAGCAGCACGATCTCGAACTGGTGGTCCATCGCCTTGACCTTATTGACGGGCCGCCCGCACTCCTGACTAACCTCAACCGCCGTGTTCGCGCCGCCGATCGACCGCCTGATCACGGAGTTCGCGCGCCTGCCGGGGATCGGCCAGCGGACAGCTCAGCGGCTCGCCTTCTACGTGTTGCGGCTCTCGCCCGAGCAGGCGCTGCCGCTCGCGGAGGCGATCCGCGAGGTCAAGGAGTCGGTCGGGCTGTGCGAGATCTGCTTCAACCTGGCCGTCGGCCCGCGCTGCCGGATCTGCGAGGACGAGCGCCGCGACGCCGACGTGATCTGCGTGGTCGAGGAGCCGAGCGACGTGATCCCGATCGAGCGCACCCACGAGTGGCGTGGGCGTTACCACGTGCTCGGCGGCGCGCTCTCCCCGATCGACGGCATCGACCCCGAGGACCTGCACTTGGAGGAGCTCGCGAGGCGGGTGGAGAGCGGCGCCGTGCGCGAGGTCGTGGTGGCGACCAACTCGACGACGACGGGCGAGGCCACCGCTCTCCACATCGCAGATCTCTTGCGCGAGCGCGCGCCGCAGGCCGCGGTCACCCGCCTGGCGAGCGGCCTGCCGGTGGGGGCCGACCTCGAGTACGCGGACGAGATCACGCTCGGCAAGGCTTTCCAGGGTCGCCGCGCGTTGTGAGCGAGCGCGCCCCCTGGCGGCGCCGCCGGCGGCTCGCTGCGATCGTCGCGAACGCCGTGCTCGCGCTGTCGGTGGTCGTGGTCCCGTGGTACGCGCTCGCCGCGTACACGCCGAGCGGCTGGCAGGCCACGTGGCTGGCGCGCCTCGCGCTCGTGCTGGCGCTCGCCGGCATCGTGCTTCTGCGCCTCGGGCGACCGCCGCGCGACCTGCTGGCGCCCTCGCTGCTGGCGCTCGTGCTGGTGGCCTATCGCGTCGCGCTGCCGCCCGACTTCGGCTTCGACCTCGACGGGCTCGAGGTGCCCGTAGAGCGGCGGCCCGGCGCCTTGATCGCGCTCGCGTCCGCCGTCGCGGCCTTCGGCGTGCCGCTCAGCGTGGAGCTCGCACGCAGATCGCGGCGATCGGGGAGCACCGGACGGAGCTCCTCGGCGTAGGAGATCGAGTGGCGGTGGAGCGTGCCGTCGTCATCGGTCGCGTAGGCGCCCATGCGCCACAGCGGCGGCGAGTAGGCGTGGATCGTGACCGCCGGCACGTCGCCCCAATGCGACATGCGGTGCACCTCGGAGGCATCGAAGCAGAAGGAGTCCCCGGGCCCGTAGATCACGACGCTCGGCTCGCCGCCGATAACGAGGCGCTCGTGCTTGATGGCGCCGTCGATGACGCAGATCGCGCCGGAGGAGATGTCGTGGTCGTGGAAGCCCGTGTCGTGGTCGTTCATCCAGCAGATGACCCACAGGCCGAGTGGGCCGTCGCGGGAGATCTGCTCGTAGGTGCGGCGGTCCGGGTCGTGGCGCACGAGGTGGCGCCAACTGTCCGGCTCGGCGGCGATCCGCGTCACGAGCTCACGCATCTCAGCCGGCGTGGGCTCGGGGTAGACCGAGGGACTTGCGCTCAAGCGAGCACCTCCTTGGGTTGAAGTAGCCGTGACGGGTTGGTCACGAGCATCGCCTGGCGGACCGCCTCCCCCAGTGGGCAGTCGAGCGAGCCGAGCACAGGGCGATCGGAGCCGTAGACGAGCTGGTCGACGCCGAGCACGCGCACGGCGTGGTCGATCATCTGGACGCCGTAGGAGGAGGAGTCGACGAACAGGTCGTCGTCCACCTTCAGTCCGGGCCCGCCGCGCGCGGCGAGGCGCTCGGCGTGTAGCGGACCGCCGCCCGCGAGCATCGCGAACAGGACGCGCAGGCGCGGATGGTCAGCCCGCCCGGTGGCGACGAAGGCGTGCCATGCGGAGTTCATCTGCGCCACGTATCCAGACATGGCGGGCCACCAGTCGGGGAGCCCGTCCTCGGCGTCCGGCGCCGGGCTCCAGGGCGCGGGGCCCGGGTGGACGAGCAGGGGCGCGTTAGCGCGCTCGAGCCGCTCGAGCAGCGCGCCGCAGCGGTCGAGGCCCGCCGGCGTGGCGATAGCCCCGGCCGGGATCGAGAGGCCGACGAATCCGCGCGCGAGCGGGGCGTCGACCTGGCGCGGGTCGCTCTCGGCGAGGCCGGCGGCGCCCCAGGCGCCGAAGCGTTCGTCGAGCGCGGCGACGCCGTCGTGGTAGGCGGCGAGCAGCGGCGCCGCCTCGTCGGCCGGCAGGGCCTCGATCCCGAGTGGGCTCGAGATCGCGATCAGCGCACGGTCGAGGGCGTCGGCCTCGACCCACTGCCCGCGCCGCTCGGGGTCGTGGTCCGCCAGGTCGACGGCGCAGTCCGGCTCGCCCCGCAGGCGCAGGAGCCAGCCGCGGTCGTCGCGACGGATCAGCGGCGGCTCCCTGCGACGGGACAGCGCGGCCACGAGCGGCTCGGGCCAGAGGTGCTGGTGGGAGTCGACTCGCAACTGGTCTGCGACCGACTCTACGCCACCGCCACCCTCACTATCGTCTTCGCAATGTCCGCGCCGCTCGGCCAGACGATCGTGATGAAGTTCGGCGGCACCTCCGTCGCCGACGCCGAGCGGATCAAGCGGGCGGCCGGGCGGATCGTGCGCGCGCACGAGGACGGCAATCGGGTCGTCGCGGTGCTCTCGGCTCGAGGCAAGACGACGGACGAGCTCGTGGCGATGGCGCAGGAGGTCTCAGAGCGGCCCGACCCGCGCGAGATGGACATGCTGCTCTCGACCGGCGAGCGGATCTCGTGCGCGCTCGCGGCGATGGTGATCAACGACCTCGGCCACCAGGCGATCTCGCTGACCGGCTCGCAGGCGGGCATCGTCACCGACACGTCCCACACCAAGGCGCGCATCCTCGACGTCCGCGCCGACCGCATCCGCGCTGCCCTCGACGAGGGCAAGGTCGTGCTGGTTGCGGGCTTCCAGGGCGTCTCGACCTCCTACGACGTGACGACCCTCGGCCGCGGCGGCTCCGACACGACGGCGGTCGCGCTCGCGGCGGCGCTCGGCGCCGACGTCTGCGAGATCTACACCGACGTCTCGGGCGTCTACTCGGCCGATCCGCGGATCGTGCCCGAGGCGCGCAAGCTTCGGTTCGTGTCGTTCGAGGAGATGCTCGAGATGGCGGCGTCCGGTGCGAAGGTGCTCCAGCTGCGCTCGGTCGAGTACGCGCGCAACCACGGCGTGCGCATCCACTGCCGCTCCTCCTTCGAGGACGGAGCCGGTACCTTCGTGCTGACCGAGGAGGAGACCATGGAACGCCCGCTCGTCACCGCCGTCACCCATTCGACCGACGAGGCCCGCGTCACGCTCACCGGCCTCCCGGATCGCCCCGGCATCGCCGGCCGCGTGATGACCGCGCTCGCCAAGGCGAACGTGAACGTCGACATGATCATCCAGAACGAGCCGCAGAGCGAGGGCCAGCGCGCGGACATGTCCTTCACCGTCCCGCGCGACGACATCCGCGGCGCCCACGACGCGCTCTATCCGCTCGTCGAGGAGCTCGGCATCGGCGCGATCGCCTCCGACCCCGCGATGGGGAAGGTGTCGCTCGTCGGAGCGGGGATGAGGAGCCATCCGGGCGTCGCCGCAAAGGCCTTCTCGGTGCTCGGCGACGCGGGCGTGAACATCGAGATGATCTCGACCTCGCCGATCAAGATCTCGTGCGTCGTACGCGAGGCGGACGTCGCGCGCGCAGTGCGCGAGCTGCACACGGCCTTCGAGCTCGGGGCCGACGCCGTCCGCCGCGAGGACGTTCAGGGCGTGCACCGCCCGGTGGTCTCCTCGTGAGGGTCGCGGTGGTCGGGGCGACAGGCGTCGTCGGCTCGACGATCCTGGCGGTGATGGAGGAGCGCGGATTCGCGGCCGGCGAGGTAGTGGCGCTCGCGAGCGAGCGCTCGGCCGGCACGGCGATCCCCTTCGGCGGCGACGAGCTGATCGTGCGCGCCCTCTCGGAGGACGCGGTCGAGGACTTCGATCTGGTGCTGATGTCGGCGGGCGGCGGCACGAGCGCCGAGTGGGCGCCGCGCTTCGTGGAGGCGGGCGCGGTCGTGGTCGACAACTCCTCGCACTGGCGCATGCACGACGACGTGCCGCTGGTCGTGGCGGAGGTCAACCCGGACGCTCTCGCTGGCCACAGCGGGATCGTCGCCAACCCGAACTGCTCGACGATGCAGATGGTCGTCGCGCTCAAGCCGATCCAGGATGCCGCCGGCATCGAGCGCCTCGTGATCACGACCCAGCAGTCGGTGTCGGGCACCGGCAAGCGCGCCGTCGACGAGCTGCTCGACTCGACCCACCGCGCTCTGCACGAGATGGCACCCGAGGCACCCGTCGCCTACCCGCACGCGATCGCCTTCAACGTGCTGCCCCAGGCCGGCAGCTTCAAAGAGGGTGACGCCTACACCGACGAGGAGCACAAGCTCGAGAACGAGACCCGCAAGATCCTCATGCAGCCCGACATCGGCATCTCGGCGACCTGCACGCGGGTGCCGGTGCGGGTCGGCCACTCGGAGTCGGTCAACGTGCAGACGCGCGACCCGCTCGAGCCGGACCGCTGCCGCGAGCTGCTCGCGGCGGCGCCAGGTGTCGTCGTCCTCGACGAGCCGGCGCGGGCGATCTACCCGCTCGCGACCGAGGCCGAGGGGCGCGACGACGTGCTGGTCGGCCGCGTCCGCCGTGACCCTTCGCATCCGCGCTGCCTCAACCTCTTCATCGTGTCCGACAACCTGCGCAAGGGAGCGGCGACGAACGCCGTTCAGCTCGCCGAGCTGCTGCACGAGCGTGGGCTGCTGCGCCGCGCCGCGCGCGCTTAGCCGGAGGCCCCGGCGCGCACGCGGCGCACCTCGGGGGCGAGCTCGGCGGCGACGCGCATCGCCTCGAGCTGACCGCCTGGATCGGCGATCCAGCGACCGGCGATGTCAAAGGCGGTGCCGTGCTCGGCGGCGGTGCGGACCACGGGCAGCCCGAGCGTGACCGAGACGACGCCGAAGAAGGAGACGGTCTTCGCCGCCACGTGGCCCTGGTCGTGGTAGAGCGAGATCACCCCGTCGTAGTGACCCTGCCGCGCCTGCCAGAAGACCGAGTCGGCGGGCACCGGCCCGGTCACGTCGACGCCGTCGGCCCGCGCCAGCTCGACGGCGGGCTCGAGGATGTCGCCCTCCTCGCTGCCGAGGATGCCGTTCTCGCCGGCGTGGGGGTTGAGCGCCGCGAGCGCGATCCGGGGCGAGTCGACGCCGAGCTCGCCGAGCAGCTCGTTCACGCGCACGAGACCCGAATGCACCCGCTCGGTCGTCACCTGGGCGATCGCCGCCGTCAGCGGGTGGTGACGGGTGAGGAAGAAGATCCGCATCTGCTCGAGCGCGAACATGGTGACCACGTCGTCCTCGGGGACGCCGAGCAGGTCGGCCAGCATCTCGGTGTGACCGGGGAAGGTCGAGCCGCCCGCCTTGATCGCCTCCTTGCTGATCGGCCCCGTGACGATGCCGTCGACGTCGCCGTCGCGGGCGAGCTCGCACGCCCGCTCGATGTAGGCGACGGCGGCGCGGCCGCACTGCGGGTCGACCGCGCCGAACGTGACGTCGTCGACGTTGTCGAGATCGAGCACCTCGACCACACCGGGCTCGCCCGAGAGCTCGTCCGCCGCGGCGATCGGACGCACGTCGAGGTCGAGCTCCGCTCCGCTCACCACCTGCCCCATCACCTCCGCATCGCCCACCAGCAGCGGGCGCATCAGCTCGTGCGTCGAGCTCTCGGCCAGCGCGCGTGCAGCGATCTCCGGCCCGACACCGGCGGGGTCGCCGATAGTGAGCGCGATCAGGGGACGATTGTCCGCCATCGCGGTGAACATAGCCCGTAGCGTCGCTGTGGGATACGACAACGAGTTTGCGTGGGAGGCAATTGCTTTGCCTGTGAGACAACTTTCTTGTCGTAGCCCTGAGCGCCCGGGTGAGGCTCGCCGCCCTCACCCGCGCGGGGAGTCGACCGCGGCGGGCTGGGCGTTGAACGAGTCGGCCGCTCCGCCCGTCGCGGTCGTCGTCGTCGGGAGCCTCAACATGGACATCGTCGTGGCGGTGCCGCGCCACCCGCGGCCCGGCGAGACGATCATCGGCGCCGACTCCTTCCGCACGCCCGGAGGCAAGGGCGCCAATCAGGCGGCGGCGGCTGCACGGCTCGGCCAGCGCGTCGCGATGGTGGGGCGCGTAGGCGAGGACGACGCCGGGCGGACCCTGCGGGCCGCGCTCAACGACTACGGCGTCGACTACGCCGCGGTCGTGGAGACGACAGAGACGCCGACGGGGATCGCCCTGATCACGGTCGACCCGAACGGCGAGAACATCATCGTCGTCTCCTCAGGCGCGAACGCCCGCGTCGGCGCCGCCGACGTCAAGGCCGCCGCGCCCCTGGTCGAGCGCGCCGCTGTAGTGCTGCTGCAACTCGAGATCCCACTCGGGGCGAGCATCGAGGCGGCGACGCTCGCGACGGGCACCGTGATCCTCAATCCCGCTCCGGCGCCCACCGACCGGCTGCCGCTCGAGCTGCTGGCGGCAGTAGACGTGCTCGTGCCCAACCGATCCGAGCTCGCCGAGCTGGCCGGTGTCCCGGCTCCAGGGTCGCTCGCCGCGGTCGAGCGGCTCGCTCGCTCGATCGAGGGGCCCCGTGCGGTGGTCGTCACGCTGGGGGCGGAGGGAGCGCTCCTGGTCGAGCGAGGGTCCTCGACGCACGTCGCGGCCCCGACCGTCGAGGCCGTCGACACGACGGGCGCGGGGGACTGCTTCTGCGGCGCCCTCGCCGACGCGCTCGCTCGCGAGACGCCGCTCGAGGACGCCGTGCGCTTCGCGGTGCGCGCGGCCGCTGTCTCGACCACGCGACCGGGCGCGCAGGCAGCGATGCCCGCGCGCGACGAGGTCAGCGCTCGCGCATGACCTTGCCCCAGGCGACGTACGCGCCGCCGAGCCCGATCTGCTCCTCGACCTCGAGGTAGGGCAGGAAGCGCTCGAGATGGCTCCAAGGTCGATCGAAGCCCTCGAGCGTCGTGGCGTACTCGCGCCCGAGGCGCTGCACGTAGCCGCCGATCGGCGACCACAGCGGGGGCCGCATCAGTCCGGCCGCGGCGACGCGAGCGCCCGGTCGCAGGTGGCCGAAGACGTTCTCGAGCGCCACCAGCGAGCGCATGACGTCGTGGGTGTAGGAGAAGAGGGCGGCGTCGGCGATCGTCGGGATGGCCGCGTGCTCGACCGTGGACTCGACCAGCGCGCCGGCGCATCCGCAGGCGTCGAGCCGCTCCTGTGCCGGCTCGAGCATCGCTCCGCAGAGCTCGATGCCGACGACCTGACCCTCGGCGCCGACCCGCTCGCCGATCAGCCCGAAGTTGAGCCCGGTGCCGCAGCCGACGTCGAGCACCACGTCGCCGGGGCGCAGGCCGAGCTGCCGTACCGCCCATGCTCGAACCCCCTGCGCTCCGGCGCTCGCGAGGTCGTAGTCAGCGACGTGCTCGCGGTACTTCGTGACCGACATCTGTGCGTCGGGTCGTGCTGCCACAGCGGACAACGTGCGCGAGTTCGTGCTCATAGCCACGCAGTCTTAGACGCGCCCCGTCTCGGGTGTGTGACTTGTGGGTTAACTCACCGGCTCTTCCCGCAAGCAGCGGTGGAATCAACCCGCCGACGCCGGAAAGCTCGCGAGGGCGGCCGCGATCAGCTCGTAGACAGCCACGTTGACGCTCATCCCGTAGTGGCTCGAGTCGACCTCCCGATGCGCCGCAGCGGGGTCGAGGCACGCGTGCCAGTCGACGATCCCGTCGGTGCGCGAGTAGATTGACTCGTAGCCGACCGTGTCGGGAAAGGGGGCTGCGAGATCGGCCCAGAAGGTGCGGCAACAGGCGCCGTCGACGCACTGCCAGCTGAGGACGCCGGGGGCCTGGAAGAGCCCGAGCGAGGCGATCGCCGCGGCCTGGGCGACCATCACGGGATGCACCGCCGCGGGCACCATGACCGGTGATCCGAGTGTGACGATCCCGGCGACGAGGTCGGGGCGCCGCACCGCCAGCACCCGCGCGTAGAGCCCACCGCGGCTCTGGCCGACGATCGCGACCCGCCGCCCCGCGCGCTCGGCGAGGCGCTCGACCCGGTCGGCCACGCGCCGGACCGATGCCTCCGAGCAGTCGACGTTGTAGACGAGGCCCGAGCTCTCGGTGCGGTACCCGGTGCGCCGCAGCCAGCTCGTCATCAGACCGAGCGAGTCGTCGCCGAGCAGGAAGCCCGGCACCAGCAGCACCGGAGAGCCGCCGCCATCCCGAACGCTCGCGCCGTAGAACAGCGGGCTGCTCATCAGCTCGGCGAGCTCGAGCCCGGCCCGCCCTTCGAGCCAGATCGGAAGCAGCAGCGGTAGGGAAGGGGTGGTCATGGGGGGTGACTTCCCTCGCCATCGGTCTATCCCTGCCCGGCCTTGAGCCTCCCCGCTGGCGCGTCCTGCGGGCGACCGGATCCGAGTTCCCGTTCGACGGCAACGGCGCGACGGCCGACCTCTTCTTCAAGCACCTGATCGACGGCGAAGCGTTGTAGCGATCGCGCGCGTCTCACCGGAGGGCGTGGACGTCGACGTCGGGATTCGAGTAGACGAGTGGCGCCAGGCGGGCGAGTGCGGGGTTGGCGCCGTGCTCGCGTCTGTCGATCACGAGGTGGGTGACGCCGTAGTCGCGCATCGCGGTCGCGAGCGCAGCTTGGTCGGCGCCCTCGAAGATCGCGCGGTTGAGCCGCACGCGCGCGCCGACCGTCTCGTCGCTGCCGGTGACCGCCCATCCCTCGACGAGGACGCGCCGCTGCGAGAACGCGGAGTAGTGGGCGTAGCGCGGCGCGGGATCGGTGATCAGCCGCTCGCTGCTCGCGGCGAGGACGGCGTCGCTCGGCGTGTTCGCCTCGACCCACCGCAGGCCCTGGAGCAGCCCGCCCGAGAGCTCGGCGCGCGGCTCACCGAGCACCCTGCGCGCGTACTCGGGGAGGACGTCGAGCGGCGCGTCGAGAGCGGTCGCCAGGCACAGAGCCGACAGCGCCGCGGCGGCTAAGCGCCGTGCCCTCGGCGTGCGCGACGCCCAGAAGACGGCCAGCGCGAGCAGGCCACCGGCGAGCGACGCATACGAGATCACGCTCGCGCGCTCGTCTGGAAGATCGAGCCCACCGACCTTCGAGGCCGAGACGACCGCGCCCAGCAGTCCGAGCCAAGCGGCGCCCCCGACCACGAGCGCCCGCGTGTCCCAGCGCTCGCGCAGGCTGTCCCATAGACGAATGAGCCCCTGGGCCGCGAGCAGCGCTCCCGCGAGGCCCGCATAGGCAACGGGCCACAGGTGGCTGTCGCCCGGCTGGAAGAACAGGAACAGCGGCGCCAGGCCGGCGAGCACCAGCGCGAGCAGCCATGCCTGGGCCGGCGAGCGGCGGCTGTCGCGGTCGATCACGACGAGGGCGCAGCCGACCACGACGGCCGGCAGGGCGCCGAACGCGCCGACCGCGAGCGCGGGCCAGGCCAGCTCCTCGCCGAGCAGTCGAGCCGCGGTCATGCCGGCCGGCGTCGTCATCGGCGCGAGCTCGGTGCCGCGAGACTGGCCCCCGTACTGCACGAAGTAGGTCGCCACGAGCAACGCGGCGACGCCGCCGAGGGCGGTCGCGGCACGCCGGTTGAGCTCGTGCTTGCTCAGCGCCCACCAGCCGGTCCATAGCGCCAGGGCGCCGATCACCAAGGGCAGCAGCGCGATCCCCTTCGCGCCCGCACAGCCGACGATCAGCAGCGCGAGGGTGAGCCAGCCGCGGCGGGCCCTGCTCGGCGCAGCAGGACCGGCGAGCTCGCCCAGGAGCACGATCACGGGGACGAAGAAAAGCGCCCCGAGCAGGAAGCCGTGGTTGAACGGCCCCCACACGGCGGTGCCGAGGTAGTTGGCGAACAGCCACGGCCGATCTGGATCGAGGTCGAGCTCGCCGAGCAGGAGCGCGATGGTGGCGGCCAGCACGCCGACCCGCCGGCCCGCACCGAGCCTCGCTCCCGCCCAGACGAGCTGGGCTACCAGTAGAGCCGCCATCGGCACGACCTGCAGGCGGAACAGGAGCAGCGGCAGCTCCAAGCCGGTGACGGCGCTCGCGGCGGCGAGGTCGAGGTAGGGAAATGCGTGGTACCCGAACGGCCTGCCGGCCACGAGCGGCTCCCCGAGCGGCCAGCGCAGCTTGGCCTCGGCGGCGAGCGACAGGTCATAGAGCAGGTCCGGCTCGTACCCGACGCTCGCGCCAGCGCTCGGAAGCGGCGTCTGGCCGAAGTAGCCGGCGCCGACGTAGGCGAGCACCAAGACGCAGACGCCGGCGGCCGCCCAAGCCGACCGCGAGGCGCGCCGCGGTCCGCCGGCGGCGGGCGGCAAGGCCGTACGCCGGCGCAACAGCAGCGCAGCGCCGATCGCCACCACCGGGTAGCTCATGGCCAGCACGACCGGCACGCCCGTGGCGGAGGCCAAGAGGTACGCGAGCACCGCGAGCAGATAGCCGAGCGGCCAGCCGATCGCGACCTGGTCGAGCGCGCCTCCGCCACCCCCGCCGAGCGCGCGATAGAGCAGCACGCCCGGCACGAGCACGAACGCGCCCTCGTAGGCGGCGAACAGCGCGATGCTCGGGGCGGGCACGCCGGCGATCAGCAAGAGCCCGCCCGCGACGGCGGCAACCGCCAGCAGGGGCGAGCTCCCGCGCCAGCTACACAGCCGCCAGCGCTGCCACCTTACGCTCGACATCCCGCGTCCTGACGACATGCTTGCCCATCCCGAGCTCCTTGGGCTCGAGCCCGAGCGCCAGCCCGATCATCTGCGGGAAGTGCAGCACCGGGATGTCGAGCGGCCGCTCGACGAACTTGGCCGCGTCCGGCTGCTGCAGATCGAGGTTGAGGTGGCACAGGGGGCACGGCGTGACGAGGCAATCGGCGTCGGCATCGATCGCGTCGGCCAGATGCCGCCCCGCCTGGCGCAGCGACGTCGCCTTGTTCATCGTGATCACGGGGAAGCCGCAGCACTTGTGGCTGCCGGCGTACTCGACCGGCGTCGCGCCGACGGCGTCGATCACCCACTCGAGGTAGCGGTCGCGGTCGGGGAACTCGCCGTAGCCGAGGCGGCCTGTGGGGCGGACGATGTAGCAGCCATAGAAGGGCGCTACCCGCAGCCCCTCGAGCGGGCGCACGACGCGCTCGCGGAGCTTCTCGAGGCCGATCTCCTCGACGAGCAGCCAGAGCAGGTTCTTGTTCGTCCAGTCATCCCCGCGTTTGTACTCGAGGCCCTCGGGGCGCAGGTGCTGGTTGATCAGGCGCCGGTAGTCGTCGTCCGCGTCGAGGCGCTGCTGGCACTCGGACTGTGCTCCCTGGCAGGTCGAGCAGATATTCATCATCCCGGCCGATCCCCCTACCTGCTGCGCCATCGCGAACGTGCGCGCGTTGAGCGTGTCGACGAGCTCCTGGTTGTGCTCCGCGATCACGCCGGCGCCGCAGCAGTTGGCCCGGTCGAGCTCGATCAGCTCGATGTCGAGCAGGGGCGCCACGAGCTCCATCGAGCCGTGGAGCTCCGGCGTGAAGCCGCGCGAGACGCACCCCGGCCAGTAGGCGACCCTCAAGACTCGGCCCCCGACTCGCCCTGGACGGGCTCCTTGTCGTCGGCGCCGCCCTCGCCCTCCTCGCCGACGATGTAGAGGTTCAGCTCGATCCGCTCGTCGCGGCCCTCGATCTCCTCGTAGATGCGCCGTACCTCCTTCTGGTCGGGCAGCTTCGGGTGGATCAGGACCTTGCGCGGCGACACCTTGCCGCGGGCGAGTCCGCGCAGCGCCGCCGGGGCCGAGTCGATCAGCTGCTTCACCGCCGCTGGGCGGGTCTGGCCCTTGACGAGCGAGCCATCGCCGAACGAGCGCGGCAGCAGCTGCGCCTCGTGCAGCGTCCCCCAGCGCTCGACGATGTCGACAAACGCCTTCTCGTGGCCGTAGCCGTTGTTGGAGTCCTTGATCGCGTAGTCGCCGGTCGCCCTGCGACGCAGGCGCATGATCTGGCTCATCGGGGCGACGTCCTTGGGGCAGACCTCGATGCAGGCGAAGCAGTGGGTGCAGTCGTAGATCCCGTGCGGATCCTCGGCAAGGTCACGCAGGCGGTCCTCGTGGTGGGCATCGCGCGGGTCGCCCACGAAGCGGTAGGCCTTGGCGAGCGCGGCGGGGCCGATGAACTCAGGGTCGACCTCCATCGAAAGGCACGCGGAGACGCAGGCGCCGCACTGGATGCAGGCCATCGACTGGGTCACGTCGATCATCGCCTCGGCGTCGACGATGTACTCGCGCTCGGGCGGCTCGCCCTCGGGCAGGAGCCACGGCACGACGCGCTGGATCTTCTTCCAGTGAACCGCGTCCATGTCGACGATCAGGTCCTTCAGCACGGGCATGTTGCCCATCGGCTCGACGACGATCGCGCCGTTCGAGGTCGCCTCGTTGTTGATGCCGCCACGTTGCGCGCGTTCGGCCGCGTCGGAGAGCTTGGTGTTGCAGGCGAGCGCCGACTTGCCGTTGATCCGCACCCCACACGAGCCGCAGATCGCGGCCTGGCAGGAGCACCGGATCGAGAGCGATCCGTCCTCCTGGTCGCGCGCCCTGAGGATCCCGTCGAGCACCGAGCGCTCGGGCGCGAGATCGACCGTGAAGTCCTGCCAGTAGGCGGCGTCGCCAGACTCAGGGTCGTAGCGACGTATCTTCAGCGTGTAGTCAGGCATCCCTGTTAATACGTCCGGGCTTCCGGCTGCCACTGCGTGATCGTGACGTCCGAGTAGGAGACCTCCGGTATCTCGCCGTTCACGCTCAGGTTGATGTGCTTGAGCCAGTGCTCGTCGTCGCGCGCGGGATAGTCGGTGCGGAACTGCGCCCCGCGACTCTCCTTGCGCTCGAGCGCCCCCATCACGATCAACTCGGCGTTGTCGAGCATGTAGCCGAGCTCGAGCGCGCCGAGCGCGTCCTGGTTGAAGACGCTGCCCTTGTCGTCGGTGGCGGTCGTCGTCGCCTCCTGCTGGAGGCGCTTGACGATCTCGAGCGCCGTCCTGAGCCCGTCCTCGTCGCGGAAGACGGCGGCGTACTTGTCCATCGTCGCGCCGAGCTCCGCCTTTATCTCAGACACTCGCCGGCCGCTGCGCTCGCGCCGGATGATCGCCTCGATCGCGCCCTGCTCGGCGGAGAGGCTAGCGTACGAGGGCTCCGGCATGCCGGTGTCGCTTGCGTAGCGGGCGGCGTCCTGGCCGGCGCGGCGGCCGAAGATGAGCGTGTCGAGCAACGAGTTCGCACCGAGGCGATTGCCGCCGTGCACGGACACGCACGCCACCTCGCCGGCGGCGTAGAGCCCCGCGATCGGCGTGCGCCCCTCGAAGTCCGTCTTGACGCCGCCCATCGTGTAGTGGTTGCCGGGCTTGATGTGAATCGGCTCGCGGGTGATGTCGACGCCGGCGAAGTCGCGCCCGACGTTGATGATCTCCCGCAGGGCCTCGTGGATCCGCTTGCGTGGCACCTTCGTGATGTCCAGCGAGACGGTCCCGTCGGGGAATCCGCGCCCCTCGTTGATCTCGGTCTGCTCGGCGCGCGAGACGACATCGCGCGAGGCGAGCTCCATCTTGTTCGGCGCGTACTTCTCCATGAACCGCTCGCCCTCCGCGTTGTACAGGTGAGCGCCTTCGCCGCGGGCGCCCTCGGTGATCAGCAGCCCGTTGCCGGCAAGCGTCGTGGGGTGGTATTGCACCATCTCCATGTCCATCAACGGCGCGCCGATGCGATATGCGAGCGCGATGCCGTCGCCCGTGCAGACGAGCGCGT
>Ga0136624_1000313_pt1 | contig 18117 bp, 18 predicted proteins | sample AntDrymUQ4692206_2_FD_104802 | JGI IMG/M metagenome (GOLD analysis project Ga0136624, IMG submission 104802) | Polar desert sand microbial communities from Dry Valleys, Antarctica - metaG UQ469 (22.06) | ecosystem: Environmental > Terrestrial > Soil > Desert | place: Antarctica: Dry Valley... | reverse complement strand
GGGAGGAGGCGGCGGGCTCGAGGTCGAGCCCGCGCTCGGCCAGTTGCGCGCGCAGTCTCAGCAGCGCCAGGTCCTTGGCCTTGGCTTCGAGCATCACGTCGAGCTCGCCGCCGGCTGCCGTCTCCCGCACGAAGTGCTCGCAGCCGATCGGGTCGATCACGTCGGCGTGCGCGCGAAGCTGCGGCAGCACCCAGGAGCGCTCGACCCGGCGACCGACGCGCTTGCTGCGCTGCTCCATCGCGGTCTTGGGCGTCGAGTAGTGGATCTTCGGCGGTGCGGTCGTCGTTCTCGATCACCAGGTGATCACGGGCACGGCCCGAAAGGGTCGAGCGACCGACTCAGATGGGGCTCCGACTGCCGGCGACGGGTGTCGTGGCTCGGGGGGCCTCCCTCGCCGAGGACCTTGACGGCGAACCCGAGCCTCACGCTCGGCTACGGCTCGACCGATCGCTCGGATGACGTGTGCCGCTCGTCCGTGCCGTCGTCGGCCTGCTCGGATGCGGGCGGGTCCGACGGAGCGTCCTCGAGGCCGGCGGGCGGTCGCCCGGAGATGCCACCGCCCGGCGACTCGGCCGGCGCGTCGTCGCCGGAAGCCAACGGCTCGGGCGTCTCGCCGGCCTGCGGCTGGCCGGCCTGATCGATCGCGTCCTCGATCTGGCGCTCGGCGTCGCTCTTGCCGGCGTCGCGGTAGGTCGCGTTCGCGGTCAGCTCCGCCTCGGCCTGCTCCTGGCCCTCGGCTTCGCCCTCGCCGGCCTCGGCCAGCGGACGGAACGCCTCGTCGGCCGGCTCGCCCGGCTCGGAGCCTGCGTAGTCGGAAGAGCGGCCGCCGATCGCTGCCGCCTCCGCTGCCGCGGCGGCCTCCTCGGCCGCCTCGTCGATGCTCGCGGGCGGCTCGCCGTGCGGGTCGGGCGCCGGGATCGGAGTCGCCGTGTTCGCGACGGGTCCCGGTGCGTCGTAGTTCGACGGCTGCGGGGACGCGGGCACCGGGTCCGGATCGGTGGAGCGCGAAGGCAGCAGACCGGCGACCTTGTCGCGCTTGAGGAACGCCGCGCCGCCGACCGCCGCGACGCCGCCGCCGACCAGCAGCAGCTTGCCGCGCGCGCGCAGTCCACCGCGCGGGTTCGCGTTCGAGCGGTCCCTGGCGAGCGCCAGGACCGCCTCCGCGATCGCCAGGTTGCGGGTGCTCTTGGCAGCCTTCCGGCGCCGGAACGGGAACGCGGCCATCAGTGTCTGCTCCTCGGTGATCTCAGGGTCTGTCGGTCGGGCCTGCCATCCCAACCGTACCCGTCCCCGGGCACCGGAAACAGTCCGCAGGGACGGAGCGACGCGACCGTGTCCACCATCGATCGCGCCGCATCCGGCCTGGGGGGATCCGAGCGCCGACGAGCACCAGTCCGGTGCCTGTCGTGCTGCGGAAAGTACTGCCGGCCACGTTAGTCGGCGGGATTCGCCGCGGCTTGAGGCGAGGCGGCGATGCTCGATCCTGCCGCCGGTCAGCCTCAGGACACACGGGCCCACCGCGGCAGCGAGGAGCGATTACCCCGAATCGGTGATGTTGGGATCAAGGCCGCAGGCCGATAACCGTCACGTCCACCTGCAGCGCCCAGCTTCCAGGAGTCCACACCTCATGAAGACCGCCACCACGTCGAGCACCCCAAGGACTTCGTCCTCGGGCACAGGCCGGAAGCGGATCTCGCCCGAAAGCGCACTCGCGCTCTGGCGCGAGTACAAGACGACCGGTGACCTCGAGGCGCGCAACCGCCTCGTGATGACCTACGCACCGCTGGTCAAGTACATCGTCTTCAAGAAGGTCCGCGAGCTGCCGGCGCGGTGCGAGGTCGAGGACTTCATCTCCTGCGGGCTCGAGGCCCTGATCGCCTCGATCGACCGCTATGACCCGGAGAAGGGCGCCACGCTCGAGCAGTTCGCCTGGACCCGCATCCACGGCGCCGTGCTCGACGAGCTGCGCCGCCAGGACTGGGCCCCGCGCTCGCTGCGCCGCTGGGAGCGCGACATCAACAAGGCGCGCGAGCAGTTCACCTCGCTGCACAGCCGCCGACCGACGCGGGAGGAGCTTGCCGAGATGCTCGCCGTCACGCCCGAGGAGCTCCGCCGCCGCCAGGACGACATCGCCGTGTCCGACGTCACGTCGCTCAACACGCTCGTGATCTCCGACGACGAGACGACGGTCGAGCGCATCGACACGCTCGCCGCCACCGACGCGCGTCTCGATCCTGAGCAGGCCGCGACCTCCCAGGCCGCCAAGGACAAGTTCCGCCGCGCCTTCGACACGCTGCCCCAGCGTGAGCGCGAGGTTGCCGTGCTGCTGTACGTCAAGAACCTCACGCTGCGCGAGATCGGCGACATCCTGGGCGTGTCGGAGAGCCGCGTCTGCCAGATCCACGCGCAGCTCAAGAAGACGCTGAAGCGGCAGCTCTCCGGCGAGGCGCTGCTGTTCTCCGTCGTCGGTCAGTGACGGGCACAGGCTCAGGAGTCGACGTCGACGTCGACGTCGACGCACGGCGGTGAGGTTCACCACGACCCTGGTCAAGACGACCTCGTGCTCCGAGCCCCTTGCCGTGCTCGGCGGGGCGGACTCCTAGCCCGGATCCGGGCATAGTGCGCCGATGTGGCGGGCGGTCTCGTGCTGATCTTCGCGATCCTCTGCCTGATCTACTGGCGCGTGCCGCGAGGCGCCATCCCGTGGCGCTGCGTGTGGCCGGGAGCGGTCATGGCGGTGGTCGCCATGGGCCTCGTGGACTACGTGTTCCCGCTGTATCTGTCGAGCGTCACGTCGCTGCGGATCGGCACGTCGTTCGTCTTCGTCCTCATCGTGCTCGTGTGGTTCTACGCGCTTGCCCTCATCCTCCTGGCCGGGGCCGTCGTGAACGAGCTGAGGTTCGAGGGACGGCCGCCGGCCCGACCCGCCGGGCCGGTGGCCGATCAGCCGATCTGACCCCGGTAGTCTTCGCTCGTGGCCGAACCCGGGACCGAGGAGCTGCGAGTCGAGCAGATCCGCCGCGAGCGCGACGAGCACGCGCGCGCCCGGGAGGCTGACGAGGCCGCCGAGGAGCGCGCGCACGACCGTCGCGCGCAGCGGGCTGCCTACCTGAAGGGGAAGCTTGACGCGCGCGCCGAATCCGAGGAGCGGGTACAGGACGACCTATGACCGAGGATCACGAGCAGCGGGGGGACGCGGCGGAGCGCGAGCTTGCGGACATGGAGGAGCGCTCCGAGCGCGTCGGCGAGCACATCGAGGAGGCGAAGCGGGACTGGGAGGCGAAGGTCGCCGACCCGTCCGTGCCCGGCGCGGGCGGCGACCCCGATCGCGCGGAGGAGGGCGGCCACCATCCCGAGACCGCCTATCCGGGCAAGGGTCCGGACGACGAGCTGTCCGATCCCGACCCCGCCGACAACGACCGGGGCGCCGATGACTCGCCGAACACGGACCGGGGCGAGCTCCCGCCACCGGATCGCACCGAAACCGACTGAGCCTCGATTCGGGCTGGGCCGCTAGCGCGCCGGCGCGCGGACGCGGCCGGCCTCGTCCGTGACGGTGCCGATCCGGCGCGTGCCCGGATGATGCGGCGCGAGCAGCGCGGCGGCCTCGTCCGCGGCCGGCTCGGGCACGACGGCGACGAAGCCGCAGCCCATGTTGAAGATGTCCCACATCTCCGCGTCGGGCACGCCGCCGTGCTGTCGCACCAGTTCGAAGACCGGCGGCACCGGCAGCGGCGCGTCGATCGCGAAGCCGACGGTGCCTGAGAGTCGCAGCAGGTTCGCCAGCCCGCCTCCCGTGATGTGCGCCAGGCCGTGGACGGGCAGGCCGCTGCGCAGCAGCTCGAGCACCGCGCGCACGTAGATCGCGGTCGGATCGAGCAGCGCATCGGCCACGGAGGCGCCGCCCAGCGAAGCCGGGCGGGCGTCGAGCCCGAGCGGCTCGAGTGCGCGTCGGGCGAGCGTGTAGCCGTTCGAGTGCAGCCCGCTGGACGGCAGGCCGATCAACGCGTCGCCAGGTGCGCACGCGGCGCCCGTCACGATGCGGTCCAGCGCGACCGTCCCGAAGCAGGCGGCGGTGAGGTCGAAGCCGCTGGGTGAGGGGTGGCCGCGGATCAGCTCGGGCAGCACCGCGACCTCGCCCCCCGGGATCTCGACCCCGGCTCGCTCGGCGCCCGCCTTCAGACCGCGCCCGATGGCGGCGAGGACCTCGGGATCGGCCTGCTCGACCGCGAGGTAGTCGAGCACGGCGATCGGCTCGGCGCCGACGCAGATCACGTCGTTGACGTTCATGGCGACGCAGTCGATCCCGACGGTGTCGTAGCGGCCGGTCGTCTCGGCCACGATCAGCTTGGATCCGACGCCGTCGGTCCCCACGGCGATGCCGAGGTTGGGCGCGACCTCCAGCACCGCGGCGTAGTGGCCGGGCAGCGGCACGGTCCGCGAGACACGCCCGGTGTCGATCGTGCGCAGCACCCCGACGAGCGCCCCGATCGCGCGGTCCGCCTCCCCCACGTCCACCCCGGCGCGGGCGTATGCGCCCGCGGCGGCAGGCCCTTGGCTGTCGCTCATCACCGGCGATTGTGGCGCACGGCGAGGATGGCGCCCGCGAGCGCGGTCCGCCACGCGGCCCAGGGCCAGAGCGGACCGCGCCGTTCGATGCCGATGGCTCGCGCGACAGCGAGCGTGGAGGCGAACGCCGCGCCGGCCCCGACGTAGAGGGGGCCGGTCCCCTCCGCCCGCCCCCCGTTCTCGCATGCGCCGGCACGGCGCACCGCCTTGAGCCCGGTCGCCCCGAGCAGCACGGGCAGCGCGATCTCCCACGAGAGCTGCGAGGCGGCCACGCGGCCGAAGCCGCGGGTGCGGGCGGCGGCCAGCGTGGCGCCGCTGCGCGAGACGCCCGGGACGAGCGCCGCGGCCTGGGCCAACCCGAGCCGGACGCCGTCGGCGACGCCGGCGTCGCGCGCATCGCGCTGGCCCGGCCCACGGTCGGCCAGCACCAGCGCGACGGCGCCGGCCGTCAGCCCCGCCGCGAGGGTCGCGGGAGTGCCGAGGTGTCCTTCGATCCATCGCTCGAGCGTCAGCCCCGCCACCGCCGGCGGCAGCACCGCGGCGGCCAGGAGCGCGGGCCGCACCGGCCGCACCGGCCGCCCCATCACCACCAGCGCCGCCGCCGTTCCCGCGTGCAGCGCGACCTCGAGCTCCTTGCGCCGCTCGCCTTCCCAGCCGGCGACCTCCCAGCCGAGCAGCCATGGGATCGCGGTCGCGTGCCCCGAGGAGGAGACGGGAACCAGCTCGGCCGGTCCGAGCAGAAGTCCGAGCGCGAGCGCCTCGCGCTCAGCGCGGCGCATCGGCGGCCGGCTCGGCCGTCGGCTCGGCCGTCGGCTCGCCTCCGCGGCTGCGGCGCCACCGGACATAAAGCCAGAGCGCGCCGAGCACCATCAGTGCCGCGACGGCGTAGTCGACGTAGTGCAGGCTGTCCTTCCAGCTCTCCCAGTTGTCGCCGACCTCCCGCCCGATGAGCGTGAGCATGAGGATCCACGGGATGCAGCCGAGCGTGGTCAGGATCGTGAAGCGCCAGAACGGCATCCGCGCGACGCCGGCGGGCAGCGAGATGAACGTCCGCACGATCGGCAGCATGCGCGTGAAGAACACGGTCGCCGACCCGTACCTGGCGAACCAGTCGTCCGCCTGACGCAGGTGCGACGGCTTGATGTGCAGCTTGCGCCCGTGCTTCTCGAGGATGTCGACGCGGCCGTGGTAGCCGACCGCGTAGGCGATCCAGGAGCCGACCACGTTCGCGAACGTGCCGACGGCGACGACCGCCAGCAGCGAGTACTCCCCGCGCGCGACGTTGAAGCCCGCGAACAGGAACGTCGTCTCGGACGGGATCGGGATGCACGCGCTCTCGGCCACCATCAGGAGGAAGATCCCGGGCAGCCCCAGGGCGTCGATGACGTCGACCGCGAACTCGACGATCGGGTCGGTGAGGGAGGCGAGCACCGGCACGGCTGGCGCTTCAGGGTAGAAGGCCGCGGCATCGATGCGCGACCGCAGCCGGCTGGCTAGGGTCAGCCGCCGATGCGGATCTGGGTCGACTTGACCAACTCTCCCCACGTGCTCGTCATGGGCCCGGTCATCCGCGTGCTCGAGCGGCGCGGGAACGAGGTGCACGTCACCGCCCGCGACTTCGCGCAGACGCTCGGCCTCCTCGACCGCTTCGGGATCGCGCACGCGGCGATCGGCCGCCATCGCGGCGGGCGCCTGGGCGCCAAGGGCCTCGGGCTGGCCTCGCGTTCGCTCGCGCTGGCGAACTGGGCGAAGGGCCGGCGCTTCGATGCCGCGCTCGGCCACGGCTCCAACGACGTCACGGTCGCCGCGAAGCTGCTCGGTGTCCCCAGCGCGACGACGTTCGACTACGAGTGGGCGACGGTCCAGCACACCCTGAACTGCCGGCTGGCGCGGCGCGTGTTGGTGCCGGACGCGATCCCGCCCGAGCGCCTCGCGCGCTACGGCGCGAGCGCAGGCAAGCTGCGTCGCTATCCCGGCTTGAAGGAGGAGTACTACCTCTCGGGCTTCACGCCGGACGCCGCCGTGCTCGACGAGCTGGGCCTGGAAGCGGCGGCGCCGCTCGCCGTCGTCCGCCCGCCGCCCGCCGTGTCGCTGTATCACCGCTTCGAGAACCCGGTCTTCGCGCCGCTGCTCGCGCGCCTGCGCGAGCAAGCGCAGGTGGTCGTGCTCCCGCGCACCGCCGAACAGCGCACCGAGCTCGCCGCTGCGGGCGGCTACGTGGTGCCCGAGCGGGTGGTGGACTCCCAATCGCTGGTCGCCTTCGCCGATCTCGTCGTCTCCGCCGGGGGCACGATGAACCGCGAGGCGGTGGCGCTGGGGACGCCCGTGTGGACGACGTTCGAGGGCCGGCTGGGAGCGGTCGACGAGCGGTTGATCGCCGAGGGACGGCTGCGCCGTCTGACGCGCCCGGACGACGTCGACGTGGTCAAGCGCACCGTCGGACCCGGCCCGGCTCGGGTGCGCCGCGATCCCGAGCTCTTCACGGACCTGTTGGTCGACGGCCTCGCCCAGCGGTTTGAACGCCTCGTTCACCGGTAGGATGCTCCGGATGCGCCGGCGGATCCGCTCGGCGGCCGCCCGCCCGTTCCATCGCCACAGCCTGCCGCAGGTGGCGGTGGATGCCGGGCTGGTCGCGCTCGCCTATCACCTCGCGTACCTGCTGCGCTTCGACGGGGACGTTCCCGGGCTCTACTCAGACCTGTTCGAGCGCACGATCGGATTCGTCATCGTCGGCAGCGTCGTCGTCTTCGCGCTTTTCGGCCTCTACCGGCACTGGATGCGGTACGCGACCCAGCGCGACTACCTGCAGATCGCACAGGCCGCGATCGTCGCGGCGCTGGCGCTCGTGGCCTACGTCGCGATCGTCCAGCCCCGACTCGAGTTCAACGGCACCCGCTTCACGTCCGTGAACATCCCGGCGAGCGTGGTCGTGCTCTACGGGCTGCTCATGCTCGTCTTCATCGGTGGATCGCGCTTCGTCGTGCATCTGCTCTACGAGCGCCCGCTGCGCGGCTTCCGGGCCCGTCGCGACGCGCGCTCGGTGCTCATCGTGGGCGCCGGCGACGGCGGCCGGCTGCTGCTGCGCGAGATACTGCGCAACCCCGACCTGGGCTACCGGCCCGTCGGCTTCGTCGACGACGATCCGCGCAAGCAGCACGCTCGCATCGATCGCGGGCTGTCCGTGCTCGGGACCACCGCCGAGCTGCCCCGGGTGCTCGAGGACGTCGAGCCCGACGAGGTCCTGATCGCGGTCCCGTCGGCGCCGGGCACGATGCGCGCCCGCGTCGTGGTCGCCTGCCGCGCTCGCGGCGTGCCCGTGCGCACCATGCCGACCGTGTTCGAGCTGTTGCAGACCGGGGGCCGCCTGCTGCGGCAGGTCCGCCAGGTCAGGGTGGAGGACGTGCTGGGGCGTGAGCCGGTGCGGATGGACCTCGACCGCGCCGGCGGCTACCTCACCGGTCGTGTCGTGCTCGTCACGGGCGCCGGGGGGTCGATCGGCTCCGAGCTGTGCCGCCAGATCGCCCGCGTGGGCCCGAGCAAGCTCGTGCTGCTCGACCACGCCGAGGACAACCTCTTTCAGATCCGTCGCGAGCTCGTCGAGGACCGGCACGTGCTCAACACGATCGCCGTGCTGGCCGACTGCAAGGAGGGCGAGCGGATGCGCGAGGTGTTCGCCGAGCACCGCCCGGCGGTCGTCTTCCACGCCGCGGCCTACAAACACGTCCACCTGATGGAGGAGAACCCGGTCGAGGCGGTGCGCAACAACGCGCTCGCGACGAGGTTGATGTGCCAGGTCGCCGGGGAGGCCGGCGTCAAGGCGTTCGCGCTCATCTCCACCGACAAGGCCGTCGCGCCCGCGACCGTTATGGGCGCTTCCAAGGCGCTCGCCGAATGGGCGATCGAAGCGGCCGCCCAGCGCTACCCGGGTACGGCGTTCTGCGCCGTGCGCTTCGGCAACGTGCTCGGCTCCTCCGGATCCGTCGTGCCGATCTTCCGCCGCCAGATCGCCGCGGGCGGCCCGGTGACGGTGACCCATCGCGACATGACGCGCTACTTCATGACGATTCCCGAGGCGGTCCAGCTGGTGATCCGCTCCGGCTCGCTGGTGAGCGGCGGCGAGGTGTTCGTGCTCGAGATGGGCGAGCCCGTGAAGATCATCGACCTGGCGCGCGACATGATCCGCCTTTCGGGCCTGGAGCCCGAGCGCGACATCGCGATCGAGGTGATCGGCCCGCGGCCCGGCGAGAAGCTGCACGAGGAGCTGTTCAACCCGTATGAGCGCCCGCAGCCGACACCATCGCCGAAGATCCTGCGTGCCGAGCATCCGCGCCTCGATCCGGCCTGGGAGCAGGAGACCTTCGACCAGATCAACTGGCTGGTGCTGGACGGCGACGCCGCGGGGCTTGCCGACAAGGTGGGCGAGCTGGCGGCCGTGCGCCAGGTGCCGCCGGCGCTGGATCCCAGCGCCGCCATGGCGGGGGATCCGCGCGGCGGCCGGACCGACGCCTAGAATCACGTCCGGTCTCCATGGTCTGGTTCGCGCTCTCCTTTCAGGACCAGGTCGAGAAGTACGGCGCCTACGTCGGCATCGCCGCCTTCTTCGGTCTGGCCGTCCTCTCGCTGCTGTATTTCTCGCAGGCCCGCGAGCTCAAGCGGTTGCGCGAGTGGGCCGGCCGCGCGCCGGAGCGTGCGCAGGAGCTCGAGCAGCGGGTGGTGGCGCAGGCGAGCGCGGCGCGCCGGGGCCCGGCGATGCCGGCGGCGGCGGCCGCGGGCGCGGTCGCCCCACCGCGCCGCCTGGCGGAGATGCCCGCACCGCCCAGGGACGCCCGGCCGGCCGAGGGCTCGCAGGCCACCGAGCTCGCCGACGCCGTGCCGGAGGAGCCGGCGACGAACGGCAAGGCCCCCCCGCCCTCGGCGGGGCCGGGCGGCAGCGTCCCCGCGGGGACGGCGGCTGATCCGGCTTCGGGCAACGGCGGCGCCCTTCCGGCCCCGGCGCCTGCGGACGACGGGACCGCCACACCGGAGGGCGAGGCGTCCACGGCTCCGGGCCCGTCGCCCGACGACACGGCCGCCGCGCGCGCCGATGAGTCCGCACCGGCCGACGCCGAAGCCGAGGACGCACCGCACCCGTCCGAAGCGGTGCCGTCGCCTGTGTCCGGCGAGCGCCCACCCGCCTCCACGGTGCCGCGCGCGACCCCCGCCCAGCGGGTCGGCGTCACTCCGCGCCCGACGCCGCTGCCGCTGCGCCAGGCCAAGCCGTCGGCCGTCCCGCCCTCTCAACGCGGCGCCCGGCGCCCGAGTGCCCCGGCGCCCGCCGCGCCGGCGCGCGAGGGGCGCTCCGCGGGCACCGTCGCACTGCTCGTCGGCCTCGCCGTGCTGCTGCTCGGCGGCGGCACGTTCCTCGCCTCCCAACTGCTCGGCGGCGACGATGACCCGGCGCCGCCGAACCAGGCCGCACCGCCGTCCACCCAGACCGAGAACGGCCCGGACGAGGCGTCTGATCCGAGCCCGCCGGCGGAGACGACCGTCGCCGTGCTCAACGCCACCAACTTCACGGGCCTGGCCGGACAGATCGCCGACCGCGTCGCCGAGGAGGGTGGCTACCAGCGCGGGATCACGGAGACCAACACACGTGATCAGACGCTGCAGGCGTCCACCGTCTACTTCGGCGACGGGTTCCGCGGCTCGGCGCGCGCGGTCGCCCGGATGCTGTCGATCGACGACGTGCAGCCGCTCGACGACGAGACCGCCGCGCTGGCACCGGACGCCGACGTCGTCGTCCTCGCGGGCGCCGACCAAGCGCCCTAGGGCCTAGTAGTCGCCGGTGAGCTTCTTCGCGCGCGTCGGCTTCCTGGTCCTCGTGGCCGCGACGTTCGGGGCGTTCTTCGCCGCCCAGCGGCTCAAGAGCGCACCGCTGGTGGCGGTGATCAAGCGGAGCGGGACGACGTTGCACTTCTCCCCGAATGGCGACGGCCGGCGCGATGTCGCCCGCATCCGCATCCGGGTGCGCAAGGACGACGACGTGACCGTCTCGATCGTCGACGGGCTCGACGACGAGGTCAGGCGGCTTGTGTCAGGCGTGCCGGCGCGCGCGCGGCGCTCGGTCCGCGTCCGCTGGGACGGCAGGACCGAAATGGGCGGCAGCGCGCCCGAGGGGATCTACCGGGTGCGGGTCAGCCTGCGCCGCGGCGGGCGTGCCGTCACGCTCGAGCCCGGGATCCGGCTCGACACCACCGCGCCACGCCCCACCGTGTTCGCGGGCGGACCCGACGACCGCGCGTGGATCACCGGCCCGGTCGCCGGCCCGGTCCCGTTTCGCGTGCTCGTCGTCTCCGAGCGTCGCCCGACGCGAGTCAGCGTGTTGCGGACCGACCTGCCGGAACCGCGCGAGGTCGCCCGCGCCGTCCTCCCGCCCGGTGAGCGCAACGGGGAGTGGGACGGATCCACGGGCGGGTCGCCCGCGCCGCCTGGCACCTACCAGATCGTCGCTGCGGTCCGCGACGAGGCGGGCAACGTCGGACGCTCCGCGCCGGAGGCGCCCGGGGCCGTCCGCGGGGCACCCGGCGTCAGCGTGCGGGCGCTCCTGGCCCGGCCGCCGGCCGATCCCGTCCGCGCCGGCGCGCCGGTGCCCTTCGCCGTCGACTCGCGCGGGCGCCCGTACCGCTGGCGGCTCTCGCGAGTGGGGCAGGCCAAGCCGCTGCGCAAGGGCGCCAAGCCCTCCGGCGGCGAGCTGGAGGTGCGCGCGCCCCGTGGGGACTCGGGCGTGTACCTGCTCAACGTGCGCGCGGGCACAGACTCGACCACCGTGCCGTTCGCCGTGCAGGGAGACCGGCCCGCGCCGATCCTGGTCGTGCTGCCCGCGATCACGTGGTTCGGCGGCGACACCCTGGACGACGATCGCGACGGGTTCCCCAACACGCTGGAGAACGGCAGCTCCGCCGACTACCCGCGCCTGCTGGCCGACGGCCTGCCGGGGGGCTTCTCGGCCCAGGCGGCGCCGCTCCTGGCGTTCCTGGACCGCCAGAGGATCCGCTACGACGTCACCACCGACCTGACACTGGCCGCTTCGCGCTCCGGCCTGGCGGGGGAACGTGAGGGCGTGCTGCTCGCGGGCCCCATGCGCTGGATCACCACGGAGCTGGCGCGGCGCCTGCGCCGCTACGCGAGCGACGGCGGTCGCGTGGCGACGTTCGGCGGCGAGTCGCTGCGGCGCGGCGTCTCCGTCGCGCGCGATCGCCTGCTGCGGCCGCTTCCGCCCAGCGACAGCGACCCGTTCGGCACTCGCCTGCGACCTGTGCGCGAGCTGCCCGGTGGTCCCGAGCCGCTGCAGCCGATCGCCGATGCCGGTGTGACCGGGCTGCTCACGGGGGTGCAGGAGCTGCGGGGCTTCTCGATGGTCGAGGAGTCCGAGCCGTCCGATCGCGTGCGAGTCGCGCTGGCGGTGGTCGACCTCGAGGCCCTGGAGGCCGCGGAGACGGCGGAGGAGCCGCTGCCGCAGACGTACCCCGCGCTCGCCCTCACGCAGCTAGGCGAGGGAATCGTCATCCGCGTCGGGCTGCCGGAGTGGGGCGTGCGGCTGAGGGAGGCGTCCGTGCCGGTTCAGCAGCTCACGCACAACATCGCCGACATCCTGCGCGGTGCGGAGCCGGAGATCAGGACCTTCAGGTGACGGGGCACTGAATGCGCTGGCTGCTGCTCGCCGCTGACACCGCCGCGGGGCCAGAAGCCGTGCGGGCCGGCGGGATCGTCGTCGCCGCGGTCCTTGCCGCCGCGGCGATCCTCGGACGCAGCTCGACCGGCCGCGCGTGGGCGATGCTGGGAGCGCTCGCCCTGACGCCCGTCCTGCTCGTCATCTCGATCTGGGAGACGCCGCAGCTCGCGACGGTCCGCGAGCACCCGCTCGCCGCGCTGGGCGGAGGCGCGGCCGCCGCGGCGATCGTGGTCCTCCCACTCGCGGTCCTCTTCGCCCGCCGTCGCGGCTGGCTGGCGATCGCGACGCTGGCGGCGCTGCCCTTTCGTGTGCCGGTGGAGGCGGGCGGGTCGACGGCCAACCTGCTCGTCCCGCTCTACCTCGTCGTCGCGGCGGGCACGCTGGCGTGGGCGGTGCCGCGCGTTCGCGCCGGCGATCGCTTCGATCCGCCGCGGGCCAACGGCGCGCTGGAGTGGCTGCTCGCGGGCGCGATGGTCCTCTACGCAGTGCAGGCCGCCTACTCGACCTCGCTCGACAAGGCGCTCGAGCAGACCGTCTTCTTCTACGTTCCCTTCGCGCTGCTGTTCGCCGTCCTGCGCGATCTGGAGTGGTCGCCGCGCCGGCTGCGCGCCGGCTTCTCCGTGCTGATCGCGCTCGCGCTGGCGTTCGTCGCCGTCGGCTTCGTGGAGTACGCGACCCGCGAGCTGCTTCTCAACCCGAAGGTGATCGCCTCCAACGAGCTCGAGGAGTACTTCCGGGTCAACTCGCTGTTCTTCGATCCCAACATCTACGGGCGCTTCCTTGCGCTCGTGATGCTCGGCCTCGCCGGGGTGCTGCTCTGGGAGCGCCGGCCGCGAACGGCCGGGCTGGCCGCGGCGGCGCTCGCCGTGCTCTGGGGGGGGCTGCTGCTGACCCTGTCGCAGTCGAGCTTCGCGGCGCTGCTCGCCGGGCTGCTCGTGCTGGCCGCGCTGCGCTTCCCACTGCACAAGGTGCTTCCGGTCGTGGTCGCGGGACTGGCGGCAGGGCTCCTCATCGTCCTGGCCTTCCCCTCGGAGCTGCGACTCGACCTCGGAGACAGGGATTCGCTCGACGACGCGACGTCCGGCCGCTACGAGCTGATGCGCGGCGGCGTCGAGCTGGCCGGCGACCGGCCGGTATGGGGGTGGGGCTCTGGCGCGTTCGCCGAGGAGTACCTTGCACAGGGCTACGGTGCCCGCAGCGACGCGGTCTCGGCGTCGCACACGATCCCGATCACGGTTGCCGCGGAGCAGGGAGTGATCGGGCTCGCCGTCTACCTGGCGCTGCTCGCCGTGGCGCTCGAACGGCTGCTACGGGGGGCGCGCGGCGATCCCTATCGAGCCGTCGTGGTCGCCGGCTTCGTCGCCCTGATCGTCCATACCTGGCTGTACGCGTCCTTCCTCGAGGACCCAGTCAGCTGGACGCTGCTGGCAGTCGGCGCGGTCCTGGCGCGCAGGCCCCGCAGCCGCCACGCCGAGTTGGTCGCAGCCTGAACGGGGCCAGGCGCTCCGCGTCACTCTAGCCTGCCTCCGGCATGCCCGCATCCGACGACCTCCGACACGTGGAGCGCCCCGCGCGCGGTGAAGCGACGGGCGCCCTCGTCCTCTTCCACGGTCGCGGCGCGTCTGAGCACGACATGGCCGGCCTCTTCGACGTGCTGGATCCCGACGGCCGGCGCGCCTGCGCCGCGCCGCGGGGCCCGTTGCAGCTGCCGCCGGGCGGGTTTCACTGGTACGTCGTGCCGCGCGTCGGCTATCCCGACCGCGACACGTTCCTCGCGTCGTTCGACCGGCTCACGGCGTGGCTGGACGCGCTTTGCGCGCGAACCGGCAGCGCGCCGGAGCAGACGGTGCTGGGCGGCTTCTCGCAGGGTTGCGTGATGGCGTGGGCGCTGGCACTCGGGCCGGAGCGCCCGCGCCCGGCCGGCGTGCTGGCGATGAGCGGCTTCATGCCCACGGTCGACGGCTTCCGGCTCTCCGACGAGCGTCTGGCAGGCCTTCCGGTGGCGATCGCGCACGGCTCGCAGGACCCGATCATCGGCATCGAGTTCGCCCATGTCGCGCGCGATCGGGCACAGGCGGCCGGCGCCGACGTCCTCTATCGCGAGACGCCGATCCCGCACTCGCTCGATCCGCGCGTGCTGCCGGAGCTCGCTGCCTGGGTCGCCGACCGGACAGGCCCCTAGGGCCGTCCACGCTCCGCCGCGCGCCAGGCGTAGACCTTGTAGCCATCTCGCCTCCCCGGCGGCATGCGCGGCACCGACCGGATCTCGCCGGTGCTCGCGAAGCCGGCGGACTCAGCCACGCGCTGGGAAGGCCGGTTGTCGCGATGGGCGAAGATCTCGAGCGCATCGAGTCCCAGCTCCGCGTGCGCCCACCCGCGCAGCAGCCTGACGGCGCGCGACGCCACGCCACGCCCGCGGACCGGCGCCGCGATCCAATAGCCGATCTCGCCGCCTCCGCCGTTCAGGTCCATGAGGCCGACCGTGCCGATCAGCCGGTCCTGCGCCGCGATCGTGACGGCGAGCGCGACGCCCACTCCGGCGGCCGCCTCTGCCGCGGCGACGGCGAGGAAGCGCTCGGCGTCCTCGCGCAGGTACGGCGACGGGACGCGCGTCCAGCGCGGGATCTCCGGGTCCTGGCACGCGGTCACCATGGCGGGGATGTCGGAGGCCACCAGGCCGCGCAGCCCGACGTCACCGTCGAAGAGCCTCGGCGCGCGGATGGCCGGCATCGCACCAGTGTGGCGCAGGCGCATCGCTGCGCGAGGTGAGCGGGTGCGGCGAAGCCGGAGAATGTCTCACCGCGGCGACGCCCCCAATGCGCTCGTGCCAGGATGCGCCGCGATGGACCAACCGCTCGCGCGCGTCATCTTCTGGGGGGCCGTCGCCGGCCTTGTCTGGACGCAAGCGGGATACGGCGTCTTTCTCGCGACGCTGCGGCGGGCTCTCGGCAACCCCCCGGTCACGCCGGCGGGGGACGTCGGCACGCCGAGCGTGACGCTCGTCGTCGCCGCTTACGCCGAGGAGGACGTGATCGCCGCCAAGATGACCGACGCGCTCGCGCTCGACTGGCCCCGCGACAAGCTGGAGATCGTGGTCGCCGTCGACGGGGGCGCTGATCCGGGCGCCGATGCGACCGCCGAGCGTGCGCGCTCCGCGGGCGCCGATCTGGTGCTCGTGCTGCCTCGTGGCGGCAAGGTGCGCGCGCAGGACGCGGCGGTGGAGGCCTCGCGCGGGGAGCTGCTGGCGTTCTCGGACGCCAACGCCGCCTGGGAGCCCGGCGCGTTGCGAGCGCTGCTGGCACCGTTCGCGGATCCCGTCGTCGGCTACGCGTGCGGACTGGTCCGCTTCGTCAACGCGACGGGAGCCAACCAGGAAGGGCTCTACTGGCGCTACGAGATGTGGCTGCGCGCGAGCGAGTCCGCCCTGGCGTCCGTGACCGCCGGCAACGGGGCGATCTACGCCCTGCGCCGCACTGCCTACATGCACGTGGATGCGGTGATGGGCCACGACCTCTCGTTCCCGTTCAACGTGGTGAAGCGCGGAGGCCGCGCGGTCTTTGCTCCCGATGCGCGGGCGACGGAGAAGATGGTGCCCTCGATCGCGGGGGAGTGGGCGCGCAAGCGCCGCATGATGAGCCATGCCTGGCCGATCGTCCTGCGCGGCGGGATGCTCTCCTTCCGTGGCTATCCGCCTCTGTACGCCCTGATGATCGTGTCGCACCGCATGCTGCGCTACGCGTCGCCGCTGCTGCACCTGGCGGCGGCGGGTGCGACCCTGACCCTGTTGCGCCGCGGGCGGACGTACCGCGCCGTGGCGCTGGCCCAGGCCGGGATGCTCGCGGCCGCGGCCGTTGCCGGTCGTGTGCCGCTGCGTCCGGCGCTCGTCGCCCGCTACTACGTCGCCACCACGGCTGCGCTCGCCGCCGGGCTCTACGACCACCTGCGCCACGGCACTCCCGCGGGCTGGGAGGCCCCGGAGGGCACGCGGTGAGCTACCCCGGCAAGCGCGCGCTGGACGTCACCGTCGCCGTCGCGGCGCTCGCGCTCACCGCGCCCGCGCTGGCGGCGGCGGCGCTGCTGGTCCGGCTCGAGACGCACGGCCATCCGATCTACCGCCAGCGTCGCGTCGGCCGTGACGGCGAGCCGTTCGACCTCTACAAGCTGCGCACCATGGTGAGCGGCGCCGAGACGATGGGCGCGGGCCTGACCGTGGACTCGGGCGACTCGCGCATCACTCGCCTGGGGGCGGTGCTCCGGCGCACGTCGATGGACGAGCTGCCGAACCTCGTCAACGTCCTGCGCGGCGAGATGGCGATCGTCGGACCCCGGCCCACCGTCCAGGTGCAGGTCGACCGCTACACCGATCGCCAGCGCGGCCGGCTGAGCGTCCGGCCGGGGTTGACCGGCTGGGCGCAGATCCAGGGCCGCGCTTCCCTGCCGTGGCACGAGCGCATCGAGCTCGACCTCTGGTACGTCGAGCACGCGTCGCTGGGGCTGGACCTGCGGATCCTCTGGCGCACCGTCCGCATGGTGCTGGGCGGCGAGGGCCTGTACCGGGGCGAGACCGGAGGCTGGCGCGAGCCCCCGCGCTCCTAGGGAACGGTCTCCGGGCCCTTGTCGATGTAGCGGGCGCGGAAGGTGCGGATGGCGTCGAACACCTTGTCGTTCATCTCCGGACAGGACAGCGAGTGCGTCCAGGCCGTCGCGGCGATCTGGGGCTCCATGCCCGTCGTGTTCTCGTACAGGAGCATGTGGTAGCCCTCATTCTGCTCCGCGAGCAGCGCCTCGAGCTGTGTCACGACTTTCGCCGGGGTGCCCTTCTTGTACTGGACGTTGATGCGGCCGTGCTCGAGCGCGTGCACGAGCTTGCCCAGCTCCTCCGTGGTGCCGGGCGCGTAGATGCCGTCGTCGTACCAGTCCGGGGTATGCGACCCGGAGGTCGGCGGGTTGGTCTTGTAGTCGGAGGGAACGAACTTCCTGTCCTCGTGTCTCACGTCCTCGAACGCGGGGTTCTCGAGCGTGCAGCCGGCGGCCTTGGCGGCGGCCTCGTAGTCCGTCGTCTCCTGTGGTGGCAGCGTGACGGACGCCTGGTCGCCCGACCGGGGCGGCTGCGCCTCGGTCTCGGCGTCGCCGCCGCCCAGTCCCACGACGATCGCCACCACGACGGCCGCGACGGCCGCGACGCCGAGCAGGGCGCCGCCGACGAGCTGCATTCGCTTGCGCCGCCCCGCGGCGGACGCCTCCTTGCGCTCCCGCTCGAGTCGCTCCTGGCGCCGCGCTTCCTTTTCCTCTTGACGACTGGCCACTACGACCCAGAGGCTAGCGGAGCGTCATCCGGCGGCCCTATCGTGCGTGGCGTGCCTGAGCTGCGATGCGCGAGGACGACGTCGTGCCGGTCCACGACCTGTCCGTCGCCGTCTTCGAGGATCTCGCGCGGCGGCTGCACGACTCGCCGCCGCCGCACATGGGCGGCGCCGCCGCCCACCTGCGGCTCCGGCATCTCCTGGCCATCGATCCGGCCGGGTGCTGGGTGGCGGAGGCCGAGGACGGCTCCCTGGCCGGCGTCGCGGTGGCCATCGTGCGCGAGGGCGTCTGGGGTCTCTCGCTGCTCGTCGTGGATCCCGGGGTCCAGTCCGGCGGTCTCGGCAGCGCGCTGCTGCGCCGGTCGCTCGCGTACGGCGTGGACGCGCGCGGCGGGATCATCCTCGCGTCGCCCGATTCGCGCGCGCTGCGCGCCTCCGCGGCGCTTCTGCGCACCGTGTTGGCGCGGATGCCGGCCCGCGCCGGAGCCGAAGTGGAGTGGCTGACGAGCGCTCAGGACTGGGCGATCGACGTGG
>Ga0136624_1000312_pt1 | contig 18129 bp, 14 predicted proteins | sample AntDrymUQ4692206_2_FD_104802 | JGI IMG/M metagenome (GOLD analysis project Ga0136624, IMG submission 104802) | Polar desert sand microbial communities from Dry Valleys, Antarctica - metaG UQ469 (22.06) | ecosystem: Environmental > Terrestrial > Soil > Desert | place: Antarctica: Dry Valley... | reverse complement strand
CGCCTGGAACTTCTTCGGGTTCTCGAGGAACTCCTTGATCTCGTGCAGCTCCTGGACCGCCTCGTCGGCGCCGGCGACGTCGCGGAAGGTGATCTTGGGAGCGTCGACCGACATCCGCTTGGCCTTCGACTTGCCGAAGCTCATCACCCGCGAGCCGCCGCCCTGCATCTGGTTCATCAGGAAGAGCCAGAAGCCGAGGAAGAGGAGGAAGGGGAGGATGTATGTGAGCACCGAGAGGATGCCGCCGCCGCCGATGCCCTCGACCTGGGTGTCGATCTCGGCGGTCTGCAGCGTGTTGAGCAGGGCCTCCTCGGTCTCGGGCAGGTAGCCGACCGAGTACTCGGTGTTCTCGGCGTCGGCGCCGACAACGGTCAGCGTCTGGTCCTTCTGCTTGAAGGTCACCGATTCGATCGAGTCGGGGCTGTTCTCGACCTGGGCGACGAATTCGGTGTAGGTCTTCGCGTCCTGCTGCTCGTTGGTGCCGATCAGGCGCTGGGCGAAGAACGCCAGCACGATCACGATCAGGATCGGGAACGCAGCGCTTCGAAAGAACCGCTTCATCGCCTGACCCCGCTGACCGCGGCGACCGTGTGTTGTCCGTTTTTCGGCATGCTCAAAGGGTTTCGTAGCCCTGCAACTGTTGGATCAGCGTACCAGGGCCGTTAAAGGGTCGATCAAGGGCTGAGTAGGACGGCAGAGGGCCTGCGCTACTGGTTCAGCGCGGCGACGTAGCCGAGGTTTCGGTAGCGCTGCGCGTGGTCGAGTCCGTAGCCGATTGCGAAGCGATTGGCGATCTCGAAGCCGACGTAGCGAATCGGCAGATCGACCCGGCGCCGCTCGGGCTTGGTCAGCAGAGCGCAGACCTCGAGCGAGCGCGGATTGCGAGCCCGCAGGTTCTTCAGCAGGTAGTGGAGGGTGAGACCCGAGTCGACGATGTCCTCGACCAGGAGCACATCGCGGTCCTCGATCGAGGCGTCGAGGTCCTTGAGGATGCGGACCACGCCCGAGGAGTCGGTTGCGGAGCCGTAGGAGGAGACCGCCATGAAGTCGATCTCGCAGGGGATCTCGAGCTTGCGCATCAGATCCGCCAGAAACAGAACGGCGCCCTTGAGCACGCCGATCATCACCAGGTCTCGACCCTCGTAGTCGCGGCTGATCTCGGCGCCGAGCTCGGACACGCGGGCCTCGAGCTTCCCGGCCTCGACCAGGGTCTCCCCGATCGCAGGGTCGTTCACGCCGCGCACCCTAAAGGAACGCTTTCTCAGTCGAGGGCGCGTGCGCTCAGCACCGCGACGCGCTGGGCGTCGGGCGTCAGTCGGAAGTCCTCCGAGACGGCGACGCCCGCGACCCAGACGACGGTCTCGTCGACGGTTACCACCGGCAGGGCGCGGCGCAGCGATCGCGGTACCCCGCAATCGGTGAACAGGTCCTGCAGGGTCTTGGTGCCGGTCATCCCCAGGGGGCGGATACGGTCGCCCTCGCGCCAGGTCCGGACCTCGATGCGTCCGCCGAGCGCCTCCGCGTCGAGCGTCGCCTGCTCGGGGCCGGCCGGGGCCACCGGCGCCGGATGAAGCTCTGCCCGCACCTCCCACTCTCCGATCTGCACCCGGCCCGGCAGGCGCAGGGCGGCCGGCTCGGGCGCGGCGTCGAGGACGGCCGAGCGGAAGCGGACGAAGCCGGCCTCGCAGAGGGCGGCCACTCCCCCGCCGAGCTCGACGACTCCGCCCTCCGCCTGCGAGGCGAGCCGCAGGATCTCGGCCGCACGGGCACGGCCGAGCGCGACCGGCCTGCCGGCGGCGCGCTCGGCGAGGGCGCGCAGCGCCAGTCGCCTGAGGCCGGGCTCGAACTCGGTCAGCGCCGAGGCCGAGATCGCGACCGCGCCGGCGTCGGCGCCCGCGGCCCCCAGCGCCTCCAACACCACCCGCTCGAGCAGCGACGCCTCCTCGGCGAGCTCGGCCCGGGTCTCGAAGACGTTGCGCTGTGCGGCAGGGTTGAGCTCCGCCAACACCGGCAGCACCTCGGCCCGGATCCGGTTGCGGGCGAAAGCGCGGTCGTCGTTGGTCTCGTCGTCGGCGAACGGCAGCCCGGCGGCGGCGACGAGCTCGCGGGCGCGCTCGCGCTCGAGCGCCAGCAGCGGACGCACGACCCTGCCGGCGCGCGGGGCCAGGCCCAGCAGGGCACGGCTTCCCGGCGAGCTGGCGAGCCGGTAGACGAGGGTCTCGACGACGTCGGTTCGGGTGTGGCCGGTGGCGATCAGCTCGGCTCCGGCGCGGGCGCGCAGCCGCTCGGCGGCCTCGTAGCGGATCGCGCGCGCGGCTGCTTGGAGGTTGCCGGTGAGCGCCCCCTTCGGCCGTTCGACGTGAAGATCGATGCGCAGCGCCGCGCAAAGGCGCCGCGCCGCGAGCTCGCCGTCGGCGGCCGAGGCGCGCAGCCCGTAGTTGACGTGGAGCGCGTGCACGCGCTCGGCTCCGAGCTCGCGGGTGAGCCCGGCGGCGACGCAGGCGGAGTCGGCGCCGCCCGAGACCATGACCACGACCTCGGCGTTTGCCGAGAGCAGGCGACTAGCCCTGATCACCTGCGCCAGCTCGGCAAGCGCCTCTTCCTTGCTCACGCAGGCGATGTTACGCCGGGCACAGACGGATTCCTGCCGCCCGCCCGCTATCGAGCCGCGGCCCGGGCCGTGTACAGCTCCACCGGCTGGGGGAACCCCTTGAGCTCGACCCGGCCGATCGGGTTGAACTCGAGGTACTCCGAGTCGCCGATCGCGTCGAGCACGGCGGTGGTCACCATCACCTCGCCGCCGAGCGCCCGGGCGACGACCCGGTGGGTGAGGTTGACCTCGGTGCCGAAGTAGTCGCCGTCGCGGTAGACGGCGCGGCCGTAATGCAGCCCCACCCGCGGCTGCGGGCGCTCGGTGAACAGGGTGAGGAAACCCACCGCCCACTCCGTCAGCATCACCGGGTCGGGCGAGACGATCATCACCTCGTCGCCGATCGTCTTCACGATCAGCGCATCCGCCGGCAGCGTCGCCTCGACCGTCTCGACGAAGCGCTCGACCAGATCCAGGGCCTCGTCGTCGCCCTCCTCCTCGGTGTAGCGAACGAATCCGGTGAGGTCGACGAAGCAGAACGCCATCTGCACCCTGCCCATCTGCCGCATGCCGCCGAAGTCGACCTCCATGTGGCCGACCACGTCCTGCTCGATGTAGAAGCGCAGGTAGCGCTGGTGGATGTACTCCATCAGCGGCGAGGTCAGCGGCAGCAGCTCTCGCGCCAGCCCTTCCATCTCCTCGGCCATCTCGAGCGCGTCGACGCCCTGGCGGATCAGCGGCTCGTGTACGTAGAGGTGAAAAAGGCGGACCTCGGCTTCGGCGATCTTGCGGATCGACTGGGCGTAGACCCGCACCAGCTGCAGCATCGCGACCAGGGGGAGGCCCGCTCCGAGGACGGCGGCCAGCTGCTCGACCGCGGCGACGTCCTGCTCGTTGAGGCTGCCCTCGAGTGCCGTCGGCGTACCCAGCAGGGTCATCACCCGCTCGATCAGCTCCTCCTCGAGGCCGGTCCGCTCGGCCGCCTCGGCGCGCCCGACGGCGCGCTCGCGGCTGCCCGGCAACAGGTCCTCGACGTAGCCGAAGGCGAGCCGGCCGTCGCGGACCGCGCGGCGCAGCGACTCGAGCGAGTGACCGCGCTCGCGCAGCCGGGCGACCACCCGGGCCTGGGCCGCGGCAGCCGTGGTCCAGCGCCCCCGCTTGACCGGGATCACCTTCTCGGCGGCCCAGCGCTTCAGGGTGGAGGCGGAGACCCCGGAGATCCGCGAGGCCTCGCTGAGGGAGATCAGCTCTTCGGGCACGCTCCGATCCTATGAGCACGGCCGGGGCGAAATGAGGACGACGGGGTCTCCTATGCGGCCCCGTCGTCCTTGCGGGCATCACGGCCCGCTGCGTCGGCCTGCGGCGCCGGAGCGCCTTGCGAGCCCCCTGCACGAGCCCCAGTCGCCGGGGGCGGGCGCGCAGCGAGGCCACTAGTGGCCTGTTGAGTCTGTGGCTGTGAGCCTACGCCCGCCGGGGGCTCGCGTCAATCCGCATTTTCTTCTCGGACCGCCAGCCCCGGGAAGTGCGCCTGAACCACCCGCCGGTAGGGCTCGCGGATCAAGCGGGTCGCCGGCAGGTAGAGCAGCGCCGCCCCGGCATCGCCGCCGACCCGGGCCTGGCCGCGGGCGATCGCGATCGCCAGGCTCTGGAAGCCGAGCAGGAAGCGGTTGGCGACCTCGGAGCCCATCGCCAGGCTGAACTGCGGGCGCCAGCCGGCCTCCTCGGACGACCACCAGCGCAGGTGGCCGTCGGGCTCGTCAGCCGCGACGTTGAGGACCAGATCGGAGTCCGTGAACTCGAAGCGCATTCGCAGCCTGGTGGCGGCGATCAATGGGCCGACGCGCTCGTCGGCGTCGGCGGCCTGCAGCGCCTGTTCGAGCGCCGCGCGGACCTCGGCGGGGCGCCCGGGCTGACGCGCCGACGTGCCTGCCCCCTGCGTCTGCGCGGTTGCTCCCATCTGCGCGGATGAGTCTATGCGCACGAACAACCCGGGACGGCAGGTATTCAGGTGAAGGTGGAGCCGCGGGCGACCAGGTTCTCGTAGAGGCGCGTTTGGATCGTCTCGCGCACGCGCTCGGCGACGTCGAAGACGAGGCGGCGGTCGTCGGCCGCCTCGGGAGGGTGCTCGGAGAGGTCGATCGGCTCGCAGAACTCGATCCGCCAGCGCGAGGGCAGCGGTACGAGCCCGAGCGCGCCGAGCCAGGGGAAGGTGGGCGTGATCGGCACGAAGGGGGCTCCCAGCAGCCGCGCCAGCGTCTCACTCTCGCCGATCTTCGGGTAGATCTCCTCGGAGCCGACGACGGCCACCGGGACGATCGGCGCCCCGGTGCGCAGCGCGATCTCGACGAAGCCGCCGCGGCCGAAGCGCTGCAGCCGATAGCGCTCGGAGAAGGGCTTGCCGGTGCCCTTGACGCCCTCGGGGAACACGGTCACCAGCTGCTCCTGCTCGAGCAGCCGAGTCGCGTTGTGGGGGCTGGCCGGGACCCCGCCGCAGCGACGCATGAAGGCGGAGACGAAGGGCAGGGCGAAGGCCCAGTCGAGGACCATGAAGCGCGGCCAGCGCGGCAGCGCGTGTCGCTTCATGATCGCCGTCGTCACCATCGTCGCGTCGAAGGGAAACAGCGAGCCGGCGTGGTTGGGGACCAGCAGGGCGCGACCGTGGGCGGGGACGTTGGCGGCGCCGATCGCCTCGACCCGCCACCAGACGTCGTAGAGGAACTCGAACAGGGGGAAGACCGCCTCGGCGAACTGCTCGTCGAAGCCCCACTCGTCCTCGTGGTACTCGCCCTGCAGCCGCAGCACCACAGCCTCGAGCGCCTCGCGCAGCTTGCGAGGCAGCGACTCGGCTGCGCTCTGGGCCGCGGTCATCGGATCGAGCCCGGCCTCGATCCCGAGCTTGACCTGATGGATGAAGTCGGCGACCGCCTCGGCGCCGCCGCTGTGCCCTGTCGGCTCGCCGCTCATCGGCCGATCCCCGTGAGCCTTCCCGCCAGGGCTCCGAGATCGAGCCCCGGCCCGACCCGGCGGCCGGCGAGCTTGGTGGCGAGGTCGCGGACCGCGGCCACCGCGTCGTAGCGCGGCTCAAAGCCGACCTCCTCGCGCAGGCGGGTGATCTCGACCCCGCGCCCGTAGCGCAGCATCCTGACGCCGTCGCCGAGCAGCCCGCCGGCACCCAGCTGACGCCCGAGCCGTTGCACGATCGGCTCGAACAGGGGCTGGGGGATCGGCACCGAGGGGCGCCCGCAGAGCCGTAGCGTCCGGCTCAACGAGATCGATCCGCCGGGGCCGACGTTGACCGGCCCGCGAACCTGACGACGCACCGCTGCGGCGATCGCCGCGGTCGCGTCGTCGGCGTGCAGCAGCTGCAGCCGCGGGTCGAAGCCCATCTGCACCGGGACCACCGGCAGGCTCAGGTAGCGGACCAGCGGCGTCTCCAGGTCGGCGCCGATCTCGGGCTGGTAGCGCAGCATGCAGCAGGCGAGCTCGGGGTGGCGTCGGGCGAAGTTCTCGAAGTAGTCCTCGAGCTCGGAGATGTCTCGCTGAAAGCGGGTCCGCAGCCGCGCTCCCCGGGCGAGGTCCTCGGTGAAGAAGAACGGCGAGGCGGCCTCGCAGCCGTAGATCGCCGCCGAGCCCCGGACGACGACCTGCCGCAACGACTCGGTGCGCTCGCAGGCGGCGAGCAGCTGCAGCGTCCCGATCACGTTGATCTCGTGCAGGGCACGCGCCGGTCGCCCGGGCTCGGGATACCAGAGGATGCCGCAGTGGACGACGGTGTCGACCCGGGTCGCCGGCAATAGCCGCGAGAGGAGGTTGCTGCGGATGTCGGCCTCGATGAAATCAGTGCGCTCGAGCTCGAGCGCCGGCGGGTGGGCGTCGATCCCGGCGACGTACTCGACCTCGGGGTCGCGTTCGAGCAGACGGGCGAGCTCCGCTCCCCAGACCGTCGAGACCCCGGTGATCGCGATCCGGCGACCCGCGAGGCTCATCTAACCCTCAGCGCGAGGGTGAGGGTCGGCGCTGTTCGGGTCGCCTTCTCGCCCACCCTCGACCTCCCCTTCAGCCTGAGTCTCGAGCCGATCCTCGAGCTCCGCGAGCCGCTGCTCCAGGGCTTCGAGGCGGCGGCCGACCTCGCCGGTCGCCTCCTGGCCGCGGCGGATCAGCCCGGCGCCCGCCTCCTGGCCGCGGCGGCTGATCTCGGCGCCGGCCTCCTGGCCGCGGCGGGCGAGCTGGGCGCGGGCATCACGGCCGCGCCGCACCACCTCGTCGGCGATCCCGATCGCACGGCCCCTGGTGGTCGCCGCGGAGCCGGCGGTCGCGCGCATCGTGCGCTCGACCGCGGTGCGGACGGCATCGGTGACGCCGCTGTCGGGATCCTTGCGGCGATCCTGCTCGTGCTGGGGCCCGTTCATAGCCGCGAGAGCATAATCCGCGGCCCTTGACCGCCCACCTACGCCCAACCGCGCCGATTGCCGCCGACGTGCTCCTGGTCAACGACCCCGGGGCGGCGCTCGCGCTTGCTCAGGAACTACTCGAGAAGCCGCTGATGGCCAACCACAGCTACGGGCTATGGGGCTACTCGGGGCGCTCGATCGCGGGCACCGAGCTGACCGTCCAGTCGATCGGGATCGGCGGGCCCAGCGCGGCCACCGTGGTCGCCGAGCTCGCCGCCCACGGCGCCCGGCGCGCGATCCGCGTCGGCGACGCCGTCGCCCTCGATCCGGCTCTCGCAACCGGTAATCTCGTACTCGGCGCCCGCGCCCTCGCCGAGGACGGGGTGAGCCGCGCTCTCGGTGTCGAGGCTCCGCGAGCCGATCCCGCTCTCAGCGCTGCCCTGGCCCAGGCCCTCGGCGGCAGGGCCGAGGCGGTCACGGTTGCAGGCGCGGACCTCTTCCACGACCCCGCAGCGGCTGCCCGGCGGGCGGCCTGGCGCCAGGCCGGCGCCGCCGTCGCCGACCTCGAGACGGCCGCGGTCCTGGCACTGGGGATGCGCTTGGCGATGCCCTTGGCGTGCGCGCTGGTGATCACGGAGACGGCCGCCGGCGAGCACGACGAGGGCGCCGCGGAGCTCGCCCTCTCGGGGCTTGCGACGGCGGCCGCGCAGGCGTTCGGGGCGATTGCCGCGAGCGGCGCTCAGGCGTCGGAGCCGGAGACCGAGCCGCTGGCGGCGCCGAGCCGCTGGGAGAGCGCAGCGAGCTGATCGCCGACCTGATCGAGCCGATCCTCGATCGCCTCGAGCCGCGCGGAGACCGAGCGCAAGCGCTGCTCGAGCCGCTCGATGTCCGAAACCGAAGCGACGTTGAGCGCGCCCATCGCCGTCCGCTGGGCGGACATCGCTCGCTCCCCGGCGCCCAGCGCACGGCCGAGCGCCGAGCTGAAGACCGGGTTCTCGAGCAGCGCCTGGGCGAGTTCGCCGACGGCTTCCTCGCCCTTGGCGCGCAGCCCGCTCCTGTCTTCCGAGGCCTCCATGCAGTCGCGCCAGCCTACCGTCTGCACGCCGCTTGCAGGCTTGCGGCGCCAGCCTTCAAGCCACGCCTGTAGCGTGCCGATGTAGACCCGATGGCCGCTGCCGCTCGACCCGCACATATCTCCGCCGCTTCCGGGTACAAGCTGGATCGCGGTTGCACGTTGCAAAGCCGGATCGGAACGGGTAGTTTTCGGCTCGCTCAGGAGGAGCTTCGCCGTTGCGGTAGCGTTGCGGTAGCAGGCAGGGCCGCAGTTGAAGTAGCGGGACGGTCCAGGGCATGAGGGTATGAGACGCAGACTCCCACTATCGATCGGGCTAGCGATCCTTTGCGCGTGCGTTGTCGCGGGCACTGCCGCCGGCCAGGGCAGTGTCATCGGCGTCGGCGAGAGCGGCGTCCAGGTCGACATCCCCAACGGCCAGAACCTCGACCAGCTCGAGCTTCTGCCCCAGTGCTCGAACCGCAACGACGACGATGGCGACGGGCTCGTCGATCTCGCCGACCCCGACTGCTCGAATCCACTGGACGCGACCGAGTCGGGATCGAACGGCCTTCCGGAAGAGCCGGCACCCCCCGCGCCCCCGGCCGACGATGGCGGCAACGGCGGCGCTGGCGGCGGCGGCTCCGACGTTCCCGCCGACGACGGGATCACCGGCGGTGGCGGTGGCGGCGGCGGTTCGACGATCGGGTCCGAGGGCCGCTTCAACGCCGGCGGCGGATCCGGCGGCCGCGGAACCAGCGCCGACCCGAAGCCGAACGGCGGACGCGGCAACGGCAACCACAGCGGCGGCATCGACGCCGACGACGGTCGCGAGCCGATGGAGGAGCCGCCCGACCGGCGCCCCGACGGCGCTCCCACCAACGCCAACCCCGGGCTGACGATCGCCGACTTCGGCCCGGCCCCGATCGGCGTCCCCAACTTCATCATCGACCAGTTCTCGATCCCGCCGTTCCTGCTGCCGATCTACCAATCCTGCGGAACCCAGTACGGAATCCCCTGGCAGGTGCTCGCCTCGATCAACAGGATCGAGACCGCCTTCGGCACCAACCTCAATGTCTCCTCGGCGGGGGCTCTCGGCTGGATGCAGTTCATCCCCTCCTCTTGGGAGGCATACGGTGTCGACGCCAACGGCGACGGCCGCAAGGACCCCTACAACCCGGTCGACGCGATCTGCGCCGCGGGCCGCTACCTGAAGGCGGCCGGAGGCGAGCAGGATCTGCGCGCCGCGATCTTCGCCTACAACCACGCCGACTGGTACGTCGACGAGGTCCTGCTCTATGCCGACCAATACAGCAAGCTGCCCGAGCAGCTGGTCTCCTCGCTCACCGGCCTCACCGAGGGCGCCCGCTTCCCGGTCGCCGCCAACGCCCGCTACGCCGACGACATCTCCGAGCGCCGGGCGATCAAGCGCTCGAAGCCGGGCAAGCGCGAGGCCGGCAACGTCGCCGAGGTGATCTCAAGCTCACCTACACGTCGAGGGATTGACATCTTCTCCCGCGAGGGCGCGCCGGTGGTCGCGGTCAACGACGGTGTGATCACCAAGATCGGCAAGTCCAACGATCTCGGCCGCTACATGGTCCTCCGCGACGCCTACGGCAACCGCTTCACCTACGCCCAACTCGGCGAGACCTCCGACGTCTACCCGGTGCAGGAGCAGAAGCAGCTCAGCGCCAAGGACTTCGAGCTGGTCACCCCGCCGAGCGGCGACGCCCCCGACGTCCCCGCCAGCGCCGGCAGCAACGTCGATCGGGCCAAGCGCGACGAGCCCACCGTCAGCGCGGCCCCCAAGCCGACCAACACCGAGGATGCCCGCGAGCGCCTCTACGCCTTCCCCGAGCGTGAGCAGAACGTCGAGCGCGCCGGCCTCACCGGCCAGCTCGATTCGCTGCTCGACCGCAGCTTCACGGGCTATGAGTCCTTCAAGTCGGCCTTCTCGGGAATCCTGCGTTACGACCGCAAGTCGATGGAGCTGCGCCCCTTGAAGGAGGGCTCCGAGGTGATCGCCGGGACCGTGCTCGGCCGCGTCGGCAAGACCGACGAGCTCGCCCCGCACATGCACTTCCAGATCCAGCCCGCCGGGCGCGGCGCACCCAGGATCGACCCGAAGCCGATCCTCGACGGCTGGAAGCTGCTCGAGGCCACGGCGATCTACCGGGCCGCCGGCCAGAACCCGCTCACCGACGGCGCCACCACCGGCCAGGTCCTGCTGATGTCGAAGCCGCAGCTGATCCGCCGCGTGCTCACCGATCCGCGGATCGAGACCTACGCCTGCGGCCGTGAGGACATCCGCACCGGGCAGGTCGACCGCCGGGTGCTGGCGATGCTCGAGTACCTGGCCGAGCGCGGCTTCCGCCTGACGATCACCTCGCTCAAGTGCGGCCACGGCTTCTACACCGCCTCCGGCAACGTCAGCCACCATTCCTCGGGCAACGCCGTCGACATCGCCCAGATCAACGGCATCCCGGTGCTCGGCAACCAGGGCAGGGGCTCGATCACCGAGGCCCTGGTCCAGGACATCATGCAGCTCCAGGGGACGATGCGGCCCTCCCAGATCATCTCACTGATGGACTTCAGCGTCGACAACACCTTCGCCATGGGCGACCACGACGATCACGTGCACGTCGGCTACACCCCGGCCTCCGGCCCCGGTTCGGGTGGGACCTCGCAGCAGTTCACGCAGATCCTCAAGGCCGACCAATGGGAGCGCCTGATCGACCGGATCGGCGAGATCGACAATCCCTCGGTGCCGACGGCGCCCTCGCGGTACGCGCTGCCCGCCCGCGACGGCCACGGTGAGAAGTCGTCGAAGAAGCGCGGCTCACAGCACTCTCGCGCCTCCGGCGCCCACCTCGGCGAGTAGCCATAGCGCCCGATTGGCGCTTTAGTTGTGCATAGCGCTACTTTCGCGCCACCCCGCCGATAGCGTCCGTACGCAATGAGCGACCAGCGCCGCCTGCCCTTCGTCCAGTTCGAGTTCGCCGGCACGCTCGGACTCGAGGACGGTCGCTACCTCGCCCGCAGCCGCGAGGCCACCGGGGAGCCCGAGCGGGTGCTGGTCGTCCGCGTCGCCGCCGCCCCGGAGCCGCCGCGGCGGCGCCTCTCACGGGCAAAGCCCAGGCCCTCGGCCGCCGGCGCCGAGCCCGCGACCGTGCCGCTGACCACGCTGACCGTGATCACCGCCACGCCACTCGGCGACGCCGACTCCGCGGAGCGCTGGCTCGCGCGGGTTCGCGACGACCACGAGCTGCTTGCCGCCGAGCTCGAGGCCGCGCTGGTGCTGGCCAACCGCGCGATCCACGCCCACCGCGCCACAGTCCTCGATCCGAGCCTTGCCGATGTCGACAGCGGCCGCTCGCTGGCGGCGCGGGTCGGCTTCGGCGACGGCGAGCAGCTCGCCGACGGCCGCTTCGCCGCGGCGATCGAGGTCCCCCCCGGGTCGCGCCGGCGCCGGGGCCAGGCAATGCGTCCGCAGGAGCGCCTCGCCGCGGTGCTCGGCGGGCGCGAGGCCGTCGCCGCCTGCGAGCTGCTGCTGCTGCGGGCGCGATCCGACCTCGACGCCGAGCGCTCACGCGAGGCGGCGCTGCAGCTGCGGGTCGGGCTCGAGGCGCTGCTGGCCGAGCGCGGAGCGCTACGGGCGCCGGGTCAGGACGAGGACCTGGCGGCGCTTGAGGCGCGCCGCTCGATCACCGGCGACGCCGCCAACGAGGCGCTCCAGGGCGAGCTCGAGGCTGAGCGGACCGGCGAGGTGACCGAAACGCTGCAGCTGTGCGAGCGCGTCCTGCGCCGCAAACGCGCCCTCGGCTGAGCGCGCTTCAACCGCTAGCGAGTCGTCCAGGAAACGTCGTGCCTGAAACCGGGAGGCGCAGGTGGCGGCTGGCAAGTCGGCCGGCGCCTGCTGGCGCACGCTGGGCCGATCTCGACGAGGGAGTCGTCGAAGCGAGCCCACCGCGCTCGGCCTGCCCCCCGAATGCGGCCGGCTCAGCGGTGGCGGCTGGCAAGGACGACTCCCGCTCCGACGCTCACAACGCGCCATTCGGGCGCTGGCCCGCCTAGCAGCGGCCTGCGGGCGACTGAGGACGCAGCCATGGCGGCGTCCTGCGGCCGCAGTTTTTCGGTGCATCGTTGCTGGGCGGCCAGCTAGCGGGTGGCCCGCAGCCGCTGGACCTTCGCGACTGGCTTCGCGTCGCGAACGTCGGAGGCGCAGAAGGGCGTGCGCACCCACTTCTTGCGCGAGAACCTCTGCGTCTGGTCGGCGAAGTAGGGCGAGGTCTCGTCGGTGGAGAGCGAGTAGGTGAGGATCGAGCGCGCGTTCGGGCAGCCGCGGGTGAAGCTCGTCGCCATGACGATGCTGGAGCCGTGCCGGACCGGGTCGAAGCCCTCGCCGTTCCAAGGGGCCGAGATCGCGTTGAAGACGCCGATCGGGTCGCCCGGCCCGCCGTGGATCGGGATCCGCTCGCCGTTTCGCTCCGTGTACTGATAATTCCGAAGCGAGGCGTCGAGTGAGATGCCCGCGTCGCGCAGATCCTGGACCGCGTCGGCGAACGCTGCTCGCACCGACGGCTGCTCGGTGGCGAGGCCGTTCGGCGTGTTGACCGGGTCGTTGACGTCGAACGGCGTGGCGTATGGGCTCGCGGGGCCGCTGACGGGCACAGGGCCACCGCCGAGCGCGCGGCTGGCAAAGCGCCGGAAGAGGATCGCTCCGGGGCTGTCGAGATTGTCGCGCACGTCCCAGGCGACCAGCACCGGGCAGGCCTCGCTGACGTCGACCGGGCCGGTCGACCCCTGCAGCGTCGGGTTTGACTCGCAGAGTCGCACCAGCTCGTCGCGCCACAGCTCCCCGGCGTGCTGGCGGTTGTTGAAGACGATCTGCTCGAGCTGGCGGCGGGTGAAGCGCTTGCCCGCGTACTCGTCGCTGCCCGCGATCCGCTGCTCGACCATCTTCAGGCCGAGCCGGGTACGCAGGCTCCGGGCGACGCGCTCGTCGCCGATGATCCTCGCGAACCCCTCGAGCGGCTGCTCGGGGTTGGAGAGCCAGTAGCTGTCGTTGGAGTTGGTCACGTAGTCGCGGCGAAACAGGTGCGGCTCGCGGGCCGGGCCGAAGGTCCCCGGGACCACGGCGTCGGGATCGGAGTCCCAGTTGCAGGCGCTGCGCGAGCCGTCGAGCACCGGCAGGCCGAGCAGGTCGGTGGTCGCCACGCCGAGCGCCGTGTTGCACTCGGCGGCCTTCGAGTCGGGCACCGCCGGGATCGCGCCGACGTCGGCGTAGAGAGCCTGGCCCTTGGAGTCGGAGGCGATCGTGTTGACCCAGGGGATCCCCTGGAAGCGCTTCAGGATCGAGTAGAGCTGCCTGCTCGACTGCGCGCGGTTGGTCGCGTAGAAGTGGTTGAGGTAGCGGAGGTTCTCGGCGTTGACGTCGCCCATCGCGAAGGCGCTGGTCGAGGTCCACGGAAACAGCGGCAAGCCGAGGATCGAGGTGAACACCGGGCCGTACACCGTGTTGTAGAAGGTCCGCGTCTGCTGAGCGAGCGAGCCATCGGGCCCGCGAACGTCGATCGTCACCAGATCGCTGGTCATCTCAGTCGGCTGCTCGTCGACCAGATAGGTCGTCGGCGAGCCTGGGACCAGGCGCACCTCGAAGGGTGTGAACCGAAACGCCGTCGACACGGTGTGGCTCCAGGCGAGCTTCTTGGTGTGGCCGATCAGCACCGCCGGGACGCCGAAGAGGCTGGCCCCGCTGACGTTGAGCTGGCCGGGAACGCGGATGTGGGCCTGGTAGAAGCGTTCGGGGCCGAGCCAGGGGAAGTGCGGGTTGCCGAGCACCATGCCGCGACCGTTGCGGGTCGCCTCGCTGCCCAGCCCGTAGGCGTTCGAGCCAAGCCCACCGGCGTCGAGCCGCTCACCGAGCTCGGCGATCATGCCGCGCTCCGCATCCCCGACCGGGGCTGCCGAGACAGCGGCGCCCGAAAGCGGCGGGGTCGGCGGCGTCGCGTTCGCGATCCCGTCCACGGCCACCGTCTGGCTGGCCAAGAGGCCGAGCTGGTAGAAGCGCCGGTAGGCGTCGAGCTCGGAGATCGGCTGCACCCACTCGGCGCCGCGACAGCGCGGGTCGGTGATGCCCTCGACCCCCGTCTTGCGCAGGTAGGCGTTGTAGCCGGCGACGTAGCCGCGAACCACCCTCTGGAGACCGGGCAGCGGCCCAACCGGGGGCTTCTGCGACATCAGGCTCTCGACCTTGTTCGTGTCGATGATCCGCTGATAGAAGAAGTCGGAATCCGTGTTGTTGATCTCGGCGCCGTTGCCGCGCGACTGGTACGAGTCGGCCGGATCGAAATAGCGAGCGCGGTCGGCCGAAACGGTGACGTAGTCGTCGGCCATCTCGCAGATGTTGTCGGTGGCGAACGCGTAGCCGTAGCCGTAGCCGGCCCCGCGCAGGGTGTTGGCGGTGATGTTGGGGATCCCGCCGGTGGTCCGCTTGATCGTTACCTTGCCGCCAGCCGCCGCGGCGGGCGCCGCTGCCACCCCGAGCGCGAGCAGCAGGGCGCTCAACACCAGCACGATCGATCCAGCCGATTCTCGGCCCCTGCCCCTCATCCGAGGCAAGGCTATCGCGAGCGGCGCGCCCCGACGCCGGTTCAGCGGGCGCGGCGCGCGAGGAGCCGCTACCCGAGCCGGTGTCCCACAGCGCGGCCGCGACCTCGGGGTCGGGCCGCCGAGGTGACCGCGACGCTGCAGCTGTGCGAGCGGGTCGTGCGCCGGCACCGCGCGCTCGGCTGAAGGCCGCGCTCGGCTAGAGCGCGGCGCGGACCGCCGCCAGCTCGGTGACCACGTCGCCGTCGAGCTTGAGCACGGCGTCGTCGTCGTACGGGGTCGGCCCGGCGGTGACGATCGCCAGGCGTCCACCGCCGGCGAGCGTCAGCTCCGGCAGCCCCGCGACCGGGTGGACCTCGAGCGAGGAGCCGATGCAGAGCAGCAGGTCGGCGGCAGCGCAGAGCTCCTGCGCCTCGGCAATCGCCGCCTCGGGGAGCAGCTCGCCGAACAGCACGACGTCCGGCTTGACCTTGCCCATGCAGCAGGCGCAGGTGGCGATCCCGTCCGAGTCGAAGAGCTCGCCGACGTTCTCGAGCGGGTAGCTGGCGCGGCAGCTCGTGCAGCTCGAGGTGGCGATCGAGCCGTGGACCTCGACCACCCGTTCCGATCCGGCCTTGCTGTGCAGCCGGTCGATGTTCTGGGTGACGATCGCCTCGAGCTGCCCGCGGGCCTCGAGCTCGGCGAGCATGCCGTGGGCGCCGTTGGGCTGCTTGTGGTCGAGATCGGAGAAGCGCGGCCGGTAGAACCTCCAGAAGCGGCGGGTGTCGCGGTGGAAGGCGTCGATGTGGGCGACCTCCATCGGATCGACCTTCTCCCAAAGCCCCGTCCCCGGGCTGCGGAAGTCGGGGATCCCCGAGGGCACGGAGATCCCGGCACCGGTCAGCGCCACCACACAGTCGGCTTCGCGGATCAGCGCCGCGAGCGCGCTCGCGGCAGCGCGCCTGCTCTCCACCGCCAAGCCGGCTACTTCCCCTGCCAGCGGGCGCTGCGCTTGCCGAGGAAGGCGCTGATGCCCTCCTTGGCGTCCTCGCTCTGGAAGGCGGAGGCGAAGGCGGCCTTCTCGTTCTCGATCCCCTCGTCGAGGTCGGGGTCGGTCGACGCCTGCTTGACCTTCTCGACCGCGACCGGTGCCTGGCCGGCGAGCTTTCGCGCCCAGGCCAGCGCCGTGTCGAAGAGCTCGTGGTCGGGGACGATCCGGCTGACCAGGCCGTAGGCCTCGGCCTCCCCGCTCGAGATCGCGTCGCCGATCAGGTTCATCTCGAGCGCCTTCGACGCCCCCACCAGCCGCGGCAGGCGCTGGGTGCCGCCGAAGCCGGGGATGATCCCGAGCTTGACCTCCGGCTGCCCGAAGACGGCCGAGTAGGCCCCGATCCGGAAGTCGCAGGCCATCGCCAGCTCGCAGCCCCCGCCGAAGGCGAGCGAGTTGACCGCCGCCACGGTGGAGACCCGGTTGCTGCCGAGGTCACGCAGCAACGCGTGCCCGGAATCGATCAGCTCCTTGCCGCCCGCCTCGTCCATCTGCGTGAACGCTTTGATGTCGGCGCCGGCGGAGAACACCACCGGGTTCGAGGAGGCGATCACCATCGCCCCGTAGTCGCCGGAGCCGGTGACCTTCTCCCAGACCGCAGCGAGGTCCTTGATCACCTGCGGCGAGATCGCGTTCATCGGCGGGTTCGCCAGCCAGGCGATCGCCACCGCGCCACGGGTCTCGAGCTTGACCGTCTCGGTCTGCTCCCCCTCGTCGGCCTGCGGGTAGGCGTAGAAGCCCTGGCCCGACTTCTGTCCGAGGCGGCCCTGAGCGACCAGGCGCTTGAGCACCGTCGGCGGCGCGAAGCGCTCGCCGTGCTCCTCCTGGGCGCGCTCGAGCTTCTCGAGGACGACGTCGAGGCCGAGCATGTCGGCGCCCATGAACGGCGGCATGATCCCCCTGCGGGGATCCATGCCGGCTCCGGCCATCATCCCGAGGTCGGTGTCGCGAACGGTGCAGACGCCCTCCTGCAGCACCAGGCAGGCCTCGACGATCGCCTTCAGCTTCATCAGCTCTGCCAGCGCCTCGCCGTCGGGGTCGGCGTCGCCCTCGATCTGCGGCTCGCCGTTCTCGTAGAAGCCCGAGCCGCCGGACTTGGCGCCGAGCTTGCCATCGGCGACCAGCTGCTGCATCCCCTTGTGGACGTAGAAGGAGTCGCCGTAGGACTCCTGCAGGTGCTCGGCGACGTGCATGACCGTGTCGAGCCCGAGCAGGTCGACGAGGAAGAACGGCCCCATCGGCGCGACGTTGGCCGCGGCCACCGCCTCGTCGATCTTCTTGATCGAGAGGCCCTGCTCCTCCTGGGCGCGCCATATCTCGCCGACGGCGCTGTTGAGGATCCGGTTGACGACGAAGCCCGGCACCTCGCCGCAGGTGATCGGCTGCTTCTTGATCGTCTGCGCGAAGTTGTAGGCGGTCTGGGTGACCTCGGGGTCGGTGTCGGCGCCCTCGATCACCTCGACCAGCGGCATCACCGAGGCCGGGTAGAAGAAGTGGAAGCCGACGACCTTCTCGGGGCGCAGGGTCGCCTCGCCCATCTCCGAGATCGATAGCGAGGAGGTGTTGGAGGCGAGGATCGCGTGCCCGGGGGTGACTTCGTCGAGCTCGGCGAAGACCCGCTGCTTGATCTCCATCTTCTCCGGGGCCGCCTCGATCACGAAGTCGACGTCGCCGAAGGAGTCGTAGCTGGTCGTGCCCTCGATCAATCCGAGGACCTGCTCGAGCCGGGTGTCGGCCTGCTCCTGGGTCAGCTTCTCCTTCTTCACCAACCGGTCGAGCTGCCCCTTGGTCACCTCCCGCGCCTTCTCGAGGCCGTGGTCGACGAACTTCTGATCGATGTCCTTGAGGACGACGGGGATGTCGGATGCCGCGATCGCCTGTGCGATCTCGCCACCCATCGTGCCGGCGCCAACGACGGCGGCCTTGAAGACGAACATTCGGTTTGAATCCTCCGGTCTTGGCTGAAAGAGCGCGCGGGAGGCTACATCTATCGCCGCTCGTCCGGTCCGGGGGCGGCGGCGAAGTGGGCGACCTCCTCGACCTCGTGCTTGAACCGCAGCAACGACCGCCGCAGCGACTGGCGCACCTGGCCGCGCACGAACAGCCGCTCGGTGATCGCCGTCAGCGGCCCACCGCGACTCAGCCGGTAGTCGAGCTCGAGCGCCACCCGGGTGCCTTCGCCCTCGACCTCGAAGCGGGTCAGCAGGGTGCCGCTCGAGCTCGGATCGGCGAACTCGATCCGATGGCGGCGCCGCGGCTGGTGCTCGAGCACGCGCTCGCGAACCGTGCCGCGCCCCGCCGGGGTCGAGCGCCAGACCAGGGCCGAGCCGTCGCCGGGGTAGCCGTCGGCGGACTCGACCGCCGCGAACCCGTCGACCCAGGCGGGCCAGCCGCGAGCATCGAAGTAGAAGTCCCAGGTCTCGGCGAGCGTCGCCTGCACCACCATGGATTCGGTCAGCGT